>WNFA01004147.1_pt1 | contig 12092 bp, 7 predicted proteins | sample 5400481 | NCBI WGS metagenome assembly WNFA01 (sample SAMN13153340, study PRJNA577476) | soil metagenome | isolation source: 120 cm saprolite under Douglas fir tree site 2 hole 1 replicate 2 | place: USA:California | collected 2015-04-18
TACCGCCCTGGAGGCCTTGTTAGAGCTCTGGCCTGAGATACGCGTGCATCGTACCTCCATCTTCGATGCCGTGGTGGAAGTCCTACCCTTACAAGCAGGACTGTTGCAAGGTCGGGAAGAAGCGGGGGTCCAGGGGGCCTGCGGCCCCCTGGCGGAGCGCGAGGTGTCCTCGCCTTTTCCCAACTCCCTTCCGCCGCAGGCGGAGAAAAAGAATTTTGCAACAGCCCTGCCCTTACAAGACGAAGACAACACGAAGAAACAGGTACGGGAACGGCGAGCGAAGTATAAAAAGCGTAGTACAACCGGGGCGGTGCAAGAAGATTTATGGAGCTGAGGTATGATAAAATTCTAATGTTATGAAATCGAAAATGTTGGTTTAGCGGATTAATATATGGACATACAAGAACTTATAGGAGTCACCCTGGGGACCTGCACCCTGGAGCGCATCATCGGGCGTGGTGGCATGGGGGCGGTCTACCTGGCTCAACAGTCGCGCCCCGTGCGTACCGTTGCAGTGAAGGTGCTCATCCCTTCTCTCAACCTTGACCCCGACCAACAGCGCGTTTTCCTGGCACGTTTTCGGCGCGAGGCCGATACAGTAGCAAAGCTAGAACATAAAAATATCCTACCCGTTTATGAGTACGATGAGGCTGTCGTTGCTCACCAGCGGCTGGCCTACCTGGTAATGCCCTTTATTCGTGGCGGCACACTGCGCGAACGCATAGACGAAGCGAATCGTGACGGCATACATTTTGATCTGAACCTGGTTGCCAGTTATATCAGCCAGGTGTCCGACGCCCTCAGTTACGCGCATAGTATGGGCGTGGTCCATCGCGACATCAAGCCCGGCAACCTGCTCTTCCACCTGGATGGTCGTCTGCTGCTAAGCGACTTTGGCATTGTGCGCCTGCATGCCATGCCTTCACTGACGAGCGTGGGCAGCTTTCTTGGCACTGCCGAATATGCTTCTCCTGAGCAGGTGAGCGGGGGTGTGGTTGATGCTCGCTCGGATATCTACTCGCTGGGCGTTCTTCTCTATGAACTACTGACCGGCGAGCTTCCATTTACCGGCCCGAATCCCTTTGCAGTGATGACGAGTGTGCTGAGCGACCATGTTCCTTCCGTCCGGGATGTACGCCCTGATCTTTCGCCAGCAATCGAGGCAGTTGTGACCCGGTCGCTGGCTAAGAGGCCCGAGGACCGCTACCAGAGCGCGACCGATATGGCAGCTGCCTTGCAGGCAGCAGTCTCCGCTGCTTTCATGCCTGCCTCCGCGCTGCGTATCAGCGGCGATGCCAACAATAGCGATGCGACCGTGGCAGAAAGCCGCGTGCAAGCCCTATCGCCTGCCAAACCTGTCGTACGCAGTGGAGATACTGTTCCCGCGTCTCCGCTCCCCTCTGCTGATCCTGCCGTACCTGTCTCTCCGCTTGCTCCCTGGCAGCAGCAGGCGCGTCCCTGGCAGTGGCCGTCTCAAAACCAGGCACAGGCGCAGAGCCCCATGGGAGCGCTACCTGCTGGTATACCTTCCGGGCAAGACAACTCCTATAGCCCTGGAGCATCGGGCGTGAAAACGTATCGCCCAGGGCGACGGCTGTTTTACTACAGCGTGGCCTTAGCTGCACTACTCCTGCAAATTCCTGTGCTCGCTCTACTGTCCGCGCCTGCCAACGGCGGTGAGTCGCCCGCCGTCCTGGGAGTGCTCGTGGGTATGGGCATCAATCTACTGGCCCTGGCCGCGCTGGGATTAACAGCAGTGACGCGCAGTAATAGCAGCAGAAGGTTTTTCAGCCGCTCCCTGGCCGCCGGGCTGCTCGCTCCACTCATCAGCGGCCTTCTCATCAACTTTGGCGCGGGTACCCGTGGCTTGCATGTGCCTATCCTGGCGTACGTTGTGCTTCTGCTCAGCAATATCTATACCATTCGCCAGCTCGCCAGAGTCGATGCCCCTCGTGACCAGGTCGAAGTTGCGCCCGTGCATTGGCGACCGGCCATTGTGGGTGCGCTGACTGGCCTGTTGCCTTTGACAATTGTCCTGGTTTTCGCGCTGGTGGTACCTGTGTTTCGCTCCCCGGGAACTCCGGTGTTGATAAGTCTGTTCGTCTCGCTATTCATCGCTCTGATCGGAGCGCCAACCCCCGGGGCCATGATGGCCGTCTGGCTCTCAAAGAAGATGTCGTTTGCGGAATTATCGCGCAGTAGTGCCATTGCTGGCATGCTCATGTTCTTCGGCGCGTTTCTGCTGATAGCACTGTGGAGCCTGCTCCCGTCGAACAACTTCCTGTTCTTCTATAAATTCGACCAGTCCTGGATAGCCTACCTGCTGATGGCAGCCCTACTCGGTCTGATCGGCTTGCTGCGCGGCATGCTGGACGCCTGGGTCTATCAACGAGTGATGAGAAGGAACTAGTAGTCAGTCCAGAAAGGTTTTTGAGGCGAAAATGTAGTGGCGACCCTTGCGGTCGCCAGGCTCTACTAACGCCTTTCGCCAAGGCGTTGCCGCAGTGCTACGAACGCCACCATTGCCAGTACAGTTATGCCCCCCATGGTAAAGAGTAACAGCGTCAGTATCCATCCTCCGCCAACAGCATCTCCACCACCGGGGTAGCTGCCCTCTCTGTTCACTGCTTGAGCGGGCTCGGTCAGATTGATAGCAATTGTAGTGGGCGAGGGAGAAAAAGTATGTGCTGTGGTAGGATTCGGTGTGGGTGTGGAAGATACTGAATGTCCTCGTGCCTGGCCGGAATCAGAGCTAATTCGCAGTGATGATTCGTCGACCACCTCGAAGTCGGAGCCGGAAATTTTGCTGAGCTCGTGCAGGTCATTGTTGTTCCAGCGGCTGTCCGGTGCTCCGGAAATGTACCAGCTACTGCCGTTGTCCGCCACGATCATACCGTAATGTTTCAGTGCCGTCAGGATGACGCGATTCTGCGGCGAAAAGGAGGAGATATCAACGCTGGCTTTGAGGCGCAAGCGCAGACCCATCGGCGGCAGATTGGGATCAGTATCTGATGAAGCATAATGGCGAGCAGGCCACAGGAATGCTCGCTGGGTGCGGCCTACCGTGAAGCGCAAGGCATGATTGATTGCGCCCGCCGCAACCTCATCATAGCGTACCAGGCCTGCGAGGATAGGCAGGCCGGCTGCGTCGGCGGACGTCCAGCTTTTAGGGCGCAGTGCATTAGAGTTCAGGTTCCACACTGCTCCACTACCAGCTTTCCAACTGCCATTGCTCTGTGGATAAGCAGCAAACATTTCGTACAACTTACAGGTACCGCTATTGACGACGATGACATGGCGATCGCCACTGCTCCGAGTTCCGCCCTCTATCGGCGCCTTCGTTGGAATGGGGTATGGCCCAGGATCGCTTTCGCCGGCATAGTCGAAGTGTACCGGCACGAGCTTCTGTTTGTCCGCCACCACGACGTAGGGGATGCCGATTGACGCGCCGTTATACAGCCCCGCGCCGTAGTCGGCATGCACGTGACCTTGTAGCCCGATGCTCTTAATAAAGTGTGCCGAATTAGGGTGAACCGGCAATTTGGAGATGTCGTGGTTCCAGATGTTGTTGGATGGGAAAAGCGGGCAGCCGCCTACGCTGGGAGCGCTATTTGTGTCGGCCCGGGCTGCCTGCTCCCCAGATATGCCGGTGATAATAACGTTTACGATAATGACGAGGCCGAGTGTAAGGCCAGTAAGCCGGAAGGCAACTGAAGAAGGGGTAGGCTGCAGTTGCATAATGTTTACCTCTTGATTAGCTGCTGGCGATTTTGTTACCCAGGTTCACTATGGCTTTCCAATGGCATCGCTTCCCCACATTTTCTTCTATTTTATACCTTTTGTGCCTTTTAGCTTGATGTTGAATGAAATAGTACTACATAGAAGATACAAAAAGTACTGGTATACGCAGCTCGCATGTGTTTTCGTGTGTTTTGTCTGAATTAGGAAGGTGTCGCACAAGAAAATAGTAAATTAGTTCTAATTTCCCCCCAAAACCCCTTGCAGTTTCGTATTCTTAATAGTATACTTGTTCTAGTATATTTGTTCTAATCCTACCAATTATGCCCGGAGAGGACGGTGACGATGTGGATCGCACCAACATGCGCAAACACGCAAAGTATAACCCTGCACATATAAACGCCCGCGAAACCTTTGATGACTTCGATGACTACGATGACGAATGGCCTGGCCGCATGCGCGGCAGTGCTCTGCATTACCAGAATCTGGCCGACGTGAATACCGAAGTGGGGCGCTCGCGAGCCGACGTACAGTCATTCCCAGGTCAACGTAGCCAGCGCGCGCTCTATGCTGAACTTGAAAATTCTATACCTCCACGGCGTTCTGCTACACAGACGAATCTGCCAGCAGTACAGGTACGTAAAGGACGCATGGTGCGCGCTGACAACGATATGCGTGACACTGAAGAGCTTGCCAGGCATAGATTGCGCCCCCACTGGCTTGTGTTTGTTGGCGTAGCCATGCTCGTCATGGTCATGGGCTGGGTGGTTTTCACTGCCGTCGCCAACTGGTGGCAGATCACCCAGGACGACTGGCACTATGGCCGTCCCCGTACGTTTCAGACCAATGCTGTAGTGGGACATGATGACTCGCTCACCAACCCCAGCCATTTTATTGCCTTAAACTTGAACCGTCACGTAGAGATCATAGAATTTCCGGGCGGTGATGGCACAAAAGCCAGGATATTCATTGGCCCGACATTGATCGGAGATGGACAGGACCTGGCGCCGGTGACTCTGACGTTCAAGGATGTCAATGGTGGTGGCAAACTCGACATGATTATCAACATACAGGATAGCCATTTCGTGTTCATTAATGACAATGGCACCTTCCGCCCCGCACGCCCCAACGAAAATATACACCTTTGATATTGCTCGTGCTTCACCGCGACGCGAGGTAACAAGAAAGTGGGCAGATACCGGATCTGGGCGATGGCTTCGTTCCATTGTATGGTATGGTCTTTGAGGGCTGCCAGATGTGGCCCTAACTCGGATGTACCTGCGATGAGCATGTCCTCGGGGATTGCATCGGGGGCAAGAAACGCACACACGTGTAACAGATCGGCTGCGGATGGGTTCGCTTGCTGCACCCTCTCAAATGAAAGTTTCCAGGTGGTCGCAACAGGGAGAGGATGATCTTTGCTTGTTCTGCCGCGTCGGCGCAAGAGGTCGGCCCGTGCGTCCTGATAGGCATCCAGGAAGGCAGTGAGAGCACATCGCGTTTCCTCGATATATGCGGCGGCCTGATCAAGAGCGAGTGGGAGACCATCCATCACGGCGACAATGCGCTCGGCCTGTGTACGATCTTCCGGCTTTGCATGGGCAAGCGGTGCATCTGTTGCCAGGAGTTTCGCTCGCCGTAAGATAAGCAAGGTTCCTTCGTCCTTGTCCATCGTGTCAATGTCAATGCTGTCAGTAAGCTTGCCTGGGGACTGCCGGCGTGTCGTGAGCAAAAGGTGGCCGTTTTCGTTGGCGGGAAGGTACTCTTCGGCAAGTGTGAGATCGTCAGCATTGTCAAAGATGAGTAACCAGTGATCGTGTTCCTCTTGGGTCATGGCCCTCTTCTAGTAGACCCCAGCGACCCATCTGAGTAGTTACCACATTTCTTAATTAAAAACGAAGAGACACGAAAGAAATATTTCTCTTCGCCTCTTCATCCCGGGTGAGAGTAAGGAATGTTATTCGGAAGCGACTGATAAGCGGTGGGAAGCAGTGCTGAAATCAGTGTGCAGTTCCTTCTCATGCCGACGCACTAATTTATAGCCCAAACCTGGAACCGTCAAAATGTAGTGAGGATTACTTGGGTCCAGTTCGATTTTCTGGCGTAAGCGATGAATATGGACTTTAATCAAAGAGGAATCCCCGTCGTTCTCAAGACCCCAGAGATGCGACACAATCTGACTGGCCGTGCAAACATTATTGGCATTGACAGCGAGCAAATGCAGCAGCTTGCTTTCCATGGGTGTTAAGCGGGAGCTTTTTCCATGAACCCTGACTTCTTTATGCAGCGAATCAACCTGGATTGGCCCGACGGTGAGGATAGACGAAGGCCGTTGCTCCAATGTGAAACGCGCCCTGCGGCTGATGGCACGAATATGCGCTAACAGTTGTTTGGGGAAAAAAGGTTTACGAATGTAGTCATCGGCACCAGCTTCCAGGCAGCGAATCTCGTCCTGCACACTTTTTCCATCGGTGACTATTAAGATAAGCGCATCATGCCTACGCCGCATATCACGACACATTGCCAGGGCATCGGTGTCTTCGAGTGACGTATCCAGGATGACAAGATCCGGTTTCTGTTCCTCCCATTCGAGCCTGGCTTGTTCCCCAGAATAGGCTCGCCGCACTTCGTGTCCAAGCGTTTTTAGCCATCCAATCAGCATCTCAACCAAATCACGATCAGAGTCCACTATGAGAAGCTTCATGCTTTCCCCCTTTTAACGTGGCTTCTTGGATTGTATAAATGCGAGTGACATCTTCTTTCCTTTCTTGTTGCAGAAGCAACGATATCTTCCCAAGTCTATCAGGCTCTCTAGGAGAGGCGCTTGGGAGAAATGCGCTATCAAAAGCGTCTCCGGCATTCGGGCCGTGACGATCATGCCACGCCACTTCTTAACACGAGAGAGGAGGAAAAATGGATGCAAGCGAGTTTCGGGTCGGCGACCGGGAGAATGAGCAAGCCTGGAAAGACCTCTTCGACGATCTCAAAGCGCGCGGGGTCAAAGCGATTGGCTTATGGGTCAGCGATGGCAATAAAGCTATGCTGGGTGCGATCACGGCGAAATTTGGGACGGCTCCCAGACAACGCTGTGTGGTTCACAAGATGGACAATGTGCGAGAGCCTCATCCCAACCAAACAGCAAGAACAGATCAAACCGGAGTTGCGAGCTTTATTCTACCAGAAGGATCGACAAGCCGCTGACCAGGCCGTGGCCGCCTTCATCGAGAAATACCAAAGAGTCTATCCCTCGGCCATCGAGTGCTTGCAACGCGACCTGGAGGCGTGTTTGACCTTCTACTCGGAGCCTTCGGAGCATTGGAAGACGAGTCGCACCAACAATGTCATGGAGCGACTCGTCGGCGAAGTCAAGCGTCGCTCCCATAAAATGGCAGCGGCTTTCCGCAATGAGGAGAGTTGTTTACTGCTCTTCTACGCCGTCATTCGTAGTCTGAAGTTCAACAACCTTCTCAACCATGCATCTGATAGGAGACTCAAGGGATGGAGTTTGGATTTCGCGTTGTCATCTGTTATAAAAGATTCCTTGTTGGCTGCTAGCGATTTGCGGAGAGGTGCTTCTCAATGGTGATGAGGCTTGTCCTGCTGTCGCAGGTGTAACGTTCCAGATACCATAACCACCAGCACTAGGATTGCAAAGGTTGATTTGGTCGAGGCTACAGTAGCTGCCTGTGAGGCTCCCGTCTGCCTGGACGATTCCAGAGAAATGGAGCGGCCCATTGCCGAACACTCCTGGAACCGTAAACTGGATACGTCGGGCAGTATCAACCGTCCCGGTAAAAAATCCATCTCCTCGAAGCCCAGGACCCAGCGCGAGGTGACCGCTAATCTCCCTGCTAACCTGCTTGATGTGTGTAAGCGACATGGTTGAGGTAACATCGGCAGGAGTGTTATGAAGAGTACCCTGATACGATCCAGCAACCATTGGAAGCCCTGATACAGGGGTCGTAGGAAAGGTGGTAGGTGTTCCTGTTGGCTGGGAGGGAGGAGTAACTACAGCAGAAGCTATATGTCGAGGGGTTACGATAGCCGAATGAGCAGGAGTGCCAGCTGTCGCATGAGACCAGAGGCTTACTCCAACGACCAGGACGGTAAATAGCGCAAGTAAGCCGCCTATGAGTATACTGAGTCTCCAGGAGCGAGGAGAGTGCAACGGCTTAGGTACAGGTGCAGGTTTTTCTGCTATTTGCTTACGGGCAAAGGGCCAGAGGGAGCCGAGCTTCCAGGAACGGGAAGCCTGTGGTGGTCTGGGCGCAGAAATGGTAGCGAGGCCTGTCACTGCTTGTGTGGGAGTCGCAGGTGGAGACAATGAGGTTGGTAGCCCACTCGGTGATCTGCTCAGTGAGAATCGCCTTATCGGAGACCACAATGCTTCCCAGAACTGCTCAACTGACGAGAAGCGATGATCATCCTCTAGAGCCATCGCTTGCTGAATAGCCTCAGTTGTAAACGTGGGGATGGTAGGTACCACCTCGTGTACTGGCTTCAAAAGATCGATCCCCGTGCTGTCCAATTGCGTTGCTCTATAGAGGGCATCAGGGGGAACAAGACCAGTTAAGAGAAGATAGAATGTTGCACCCAGGCCATAGATATCGCTACGAGTGCTGAACTCTTCACTGTATTGCTCAATCGCTCCATAGCAAGGTGCAAAGTAAGGAACAGGGATCCACCACAAACCCTGTACCTTCATGATGCGGAGAAGAGCCAGCACGGGCTCGCCAGTCGTCCGTGGTACGATGATGCTGGCCGGCTGGATGTTTTGATGAATAACAGGAGGGTGCTGCTGATGCAGATGGCTCACAGCACTTATGATGGGGGCCATGATCGTCATGACCTGTGGCAGTGGAAAACGCTGCTCCGGCTGCTGTAACCGTAGTATCTCAAGGTGCGGTTCTTCACTATACCTCACAAGCAGGCATGTCCGACCGAGTGTGTCGTCAGTGAAAACATATTGGGCTCGGGGCAATGCTCGATGACGAAGGGGTGGTGGCAATACATATTGAAGCGTAAAGCGATACCCTTCCTGTTCCTTCGGGTTGATTAGCTCTGCAAGGGCAAAAAGCTTCTGTTTGTCATACTGATCCCGTGTCAGATAGACGTTGCCAAAGCCTCCTTTGCCAAAGAGGCTCTCTACGATATAATGCCTGTTTAGCACAGTGCCAATAGGGAGAATAGCTCGTACCTTTTGCACGTTGTTCCCCCTTGTAACTTTTACATGCAGTCCTCAAAAAATGTACTGCTAGTATTATAGATAGCTGCAATTGTCTAAGCAAGTCCAAGGTTAGTTACCAGGAGAATTACTGTCGAGCTACGCACCGGTCGCTGCCTCCGGGAACACCGGGTGACTCATACGCCAGGAGGTTCCTGTCCCGCTCTAACGTGTGAAGGCAGCGGTTGAGAAGCTATTACTTGCAATATAGTTGGTGCAGAGATTGCCGGCATAGGTTGCGATGGTTGATCTTCCAGTTTGATATTTTTTCCGGGTCGTGGGCGGATAGCCAGTATGGCGAACGTAAACATCCAGGTTAGCAGAAACCCAAGAAGTACCCAGATCAAGACTAACTGCGTTATCGACATTAAAAAAGACCTCTCTACAAGATAATGGATTGAAGTCCTTGTATCGTAATAGACGAATAGAGTGAGCGAAGTTAACGGATCCACGTATATTCGGGCGCCGGGTATACCCTAAAGTCAAAAGTGGAAGGGATGCCCCCCTGGCATCCCCCTCTCTGGTAAAAACGCAGCAGCATCGCAAAAAGTTCCAGTATACCGTAAAGTGCTGGATTATCTTGCGCTTTGAAAGTTACGATGCGAAACGTTGTATTAGATAGAGCCGTTTTCTCACTGAGATCTTTCTATCCCAGCAGAGCTGTTGCAAGATCGAGAAGAAGCGGGGGTCCAGGGGGCCTGCGGCCCCCTGGCGGAGCGCGAGGTGTCCTCGCAAAATTCCCCTCTTTTTCCAAGGCCGCCGCAGGCGGCACCAGAAAGGTACCTGAAAGGTTACAAAAAGCGTATAATTACTATTAATAGGTAATGGCTACAAACGCAAAGGGTAAACCGAATGGAACGAGTGGACTGGCAGCGACTACGCGACATCTTGATCAGCATCATCTGCGTTGGCATCTTATTATGGGCGGCATGGTCAATCCTGAGCCAATTCCTGCACGCTGTCGTGTTGCTGCTCCTCTCGATGGCCCTTGCTTTCCTGCTGACCCCGGCAGTGAATATGCTGACCAGGCAAAAATATATGCCGCGCGTGGTTGCTACGCTCATTGTCTACCTGGTAGTGCTGGCAGTAGTGAGTGGCATTGGTTATGCCCTGGTCTTCAGTCTGATCAAGCAGGTGGAAAGCTTCTCATCTGTGATAATAAGCTACTTTACAGCGCTACCGACCAAATTTACTCAGTTCCAGGCATTTCTGGTGAGCCAGGGTATTCCACAGGATAACATTAAGTCAGCAATCGCCCAGATCCAGTCCCAAGCCACGGGTTTTGCACAATCGCTGGCGACCAATGCCCTGAACATTGTCCTCGCGGTAACCGATGCCCTTGTCAATGTTTTGTTGGTGCTGGTATTGGGTTTCTACCTGACGCTGGATGGTCAACACATTCGCGATGGCCTGTTCAATATCATCCCTAAGAGATCGCAATCCTTCTTTCTTTTGTCTGAGGATGCCCTCAATCGCGTGGTGGGCAATTACATTCGCGGGCAACTCACACTTGCACTCATTATCGGCATCCTGGCCGGGGTGGGGTGTGCAATCCTGGGCTTAAAGGACTATGCCTTGATTATCGGAGTACTGGCCTTCCTCTTCGAAACCATTCCCATGGTGGGGCCCGCGCTGGCTTCTATCCCTGCCATTCTCATTTCGCTCCTGTTGCCCGAGCCGTTCCCGCGCACTTTCTACGTTGTCATCTACTTCGTTATTGTTCAGATGTTGGAAAGCAATATCTTTGGACCACGCATCGTAGGGCACGCGGTCGGCCTGCACCCGGTCGCGTCAATCTTCGCTTTGATCGTGGGTGCTCAGTTGTTCGGCGCTTTCGGAGCCTTGCTTGCCACCCCAATCGTCGCGGCAACCTGGGTCGTTATTGCGAGCCTCTATCGCTCCGCCAGAGGCGAGACCGCCGACGAGATGCTCGCCAGGAGGCGTGTCACGCGAACCCTACCTCGCTTGTTTACCCGCGGCCTTGAAAGCGACGATACCCATCCTGGAGGGAATGGAGACCTTGAGCCCGAGGCAACGGCTGCCCATGTGAAGCCAACGCACATTAGCGGCAAAATGGACCAGATCGATCTCATGCGGCCCGTCTCTCCTGGGCACGAGCAGCAGCCAGGCGCCCACACCCCCCATACACACAACCACAAGCGGGATAGCAAGGAACTCGCCAGCGAGACAAATAAAGAGGAAACCTGACGGCTCTCCTGGCTAAAGCACAGGGGGTTCTAAGCGTTCCTTCCACGCTTCCAGCCTTCCCCGTCGCAGGAGAAAGATTGGCTCTGGTGTGGGTTCACTTAGACTTTGAGGCAGACGCGCTCCGGCTCTGGAGATGCCAAAGCTTCGGGGCAAGACCTGCCCCTCTTTCGCGCGTTCTTCCAGTCGCTCTTGTGCTGCCCGCAGGCGCGCCTCCGCACCTTCCCAGTGTACAGCGTACAGGGCACAAGAGGGCAGAGCATCTGCTGCTTCCAGATAGGCGGCCAGAAACGCTGAATAGAGGTCGCGCTGGATGGGACCGATGCCACAAGCACACCGATGCCAACGCTGCGAAAGCGGCTTCTTGACCTGCGCTCCGCAGCCATGACAAAATTGCGACAGTTTGGTGGCGCGCGTGGGAACTTCGATCAGGGTGCCGCCCGTACTTGCAACGGTGCGCCTCAGATGGTCTATCAACATCCCTGGAGCCCGAAGACCCACACTTGTGCTGTAGCGTTTCTGCCAACTTTTGTAGGAGAGCTTTTCGGTGCAGATCGTCTTACCCAGCGCGACAATCTCATGCACCATGCGCCCATGCAAGCTCTTGCGATGCGCTTTGAGTTTGCGTTCTTTGGTGGCTTTGCGCCACCTGGTGGCCTTGTAGCCCTTACTCTGTTTCCAGTGGAGCCCCTGCTTGCCTCGCGGCTTCGGACGCCATTTCTGATCATAGTGCTCAGGATTAGCCGCCCGTCTCTGCCGGTCCATCTTGCGCTGCAGGCGCCGGATGGCTTTCTCATCGGGAACGAGTTCCCCTGCTAAGATTTCCAGTCGAGCTCCCGCTTGTTGGGGCACGATGGCAATGCTGGACGGACCCAGATCCAGACCGATGGTGTCAGCGCCGACCGTGTACTTGGGTTTGTGGTAG
>WNFA01034956.1_pt1 | contig 12092 bp, 11 predicted proteins | sample 5400481 | NCBI WGS metagenome assembly WNFA01 (sample SAMN13153340, study PRJNA577476) | soil metagenome | isolation source: 120 cm saprolite under Douglas fir tree site 2 hole 1 replicate 2 | place: USA:California | collected 2015-04-18
GGGAGTGGAGTGGGGTGGGGTGGGGATGCTTGCATCGCCCCTTTGCCGGTAAACAGTTGTAGCTTTGACTGCATCTTCGTATGAAACAGGCGCGGCCTCCTCGTGTTTCCCGCCAGTGAGACCTACCCCGTCCGAATCGCACAGATCCTTCTGATACTGATGTGCGACCCGTCATCGAAGAGCCGCGTAGGGGCGGGAGTGGAGTGGAGTGGAGTGGGGATGCTTGCATCGCCCCTTTGCCGGTAAACAGTTGTAGCTTTGACTGCATCTTCGTATAAAAGTCACAGAATGCGCCCCATTTACCAGGTTGTTACCTGAAATTGAGGTTCTCTTGAGGTACAGCGGTTATCATCAGAGTAGCAGCAGAGCAGTCCCACCGCTCCTGAGGCAACCGAATGGGGCGGCTCACTATTTCTTCACTTAGGAGGACACTTATGCGATTATTGCCGAAACATATGTTTTTCGTTGCCATCGGACTTGTGCTGGTGATGGTCGTCAGCGCTTGCGGGAGCACCACGAGTACCGGGTCAACTCCGAGCACTCCCACTGCTACGCCCACCACTGCCAGTACTTCCACCGTGCAGACCGCTCAAGCCACGGTGAACGGGAAAACCACGACGATCTTAACTGACACTCAAGGAAAGACCCTGTACTATTTCACCCCTGATACGGCTGCGAAGGCCGCCTGCTCCGGCGCGTGCGCTCAGACCTGGCCTCCCTTGCTTTACACCGGCTCAAGTACACCTACCAGCTCAACATCCCTCCCTGGCACACTGAGTACCCTGAGCGATACCAATGGCACCCAGGTGGAGTACGGTGGTTACCTCCTCTACACCTACTCAGGGGACACCGCTGCCGGCCAGACTAAGGGGGAAGGATTGTTCGGCAAATGGTACGTCGCCACCCCCGACCTGGCTTCATTCGCGGTCAGGCTAGCCACAGCCACGGTGAAAGGCAAAGCAGTGACGATTCTCGCCACTCCACAGGGCCTGACGCTGTACTACTTCACCCCTGATAGTACAACAAAGACTGCCTGCACCGGCGGTTGTCCAAAGATCTGGCCCCCGCTGCTCTTCACCGGCTCAGGTACGCCTCTCGGCGACTCTTCCCTCTCTGGACCCCTGAGCGTCCTCAATGACGCGAATGGCAATCAGGTGCAGTACAATGGTCATCTGCTCTATACCTACTCAGGAGATACCGCTGCCGACCAGACCATGGGTGAGGGGCTGTTCGGCAGGTGGTTCGTCTGCACGCCTGGCTTGACCGCACTGGCCGCATAAGGAGCGGTCGTCGATTGGCGGCTCTGGCCAGTATCGCATCGTTCAGACCGGCATGCTTCTTCCTGGAGCCTCAGCGACGTGCATGACCACAACGCTGAGGCCCCACGCAGAGTCTGTGTATATTTTGCTCCTGCCCTCCAGAGAGCAGAAGCTTGAGAGGAGTATCATGAAGCTTTTGAAGGTCCGTCTCTTTTCGTGTGTGGTCGGAGCGGTGTTGATCGCCCTGCTCCTGGCACCAGCGGTGGCACAGGCGCAGGCGGCCCCCTGGACCGTCGTCCCCAGCCCAAGTCCCGGGTCGGAAAACGAACTCAACGGGGTGGCCAGCGTCTCCGCCAACGACGTCTGGTCGGTGGGAGACACTAACCAGCAGACGCTCACCGAACACTGGAACGGCACCGCGTGGAGCGTCGTGGCCAGCCCCAATGCCAGCTCGAACGACGCCCTCCTCGGCGTGGCCGCCGTCTCCACCAACGATGTCTGGGCCGTCGGGAAGGTCAACACTGCGACCCCGCCACTCATCGAGCACTGGAACGGCACGAGTTGGCGCCTCGTCAAAGCCCCAAAACAGGTCGGCTTTCTAAACGGAGTCACGGCCGTCTCCGCCAGGGATGTCTGGGCGGTGGGGGATTTCGTGTCCAGCGGCGTCGATCAGACCCTGATCGAGCACTGGAACGGCCACAAGTGGAGCGTGGTGTCTAGCCCCAACGTCGTCTCGCAAAACAACTTTCTCAATGGAGTGACAGCCGTCTCCGCCACCGACATCTGGGCCGTGGGGTTTGCGGAAACCAGCTTTTCCGAGCAGACGCTCACCCTGCACTGGGACGGCACCAGTTGGAGCGTGGTGTCCAGCCCCAACGTCGCCGGCTCGGCTTCTGACACCCTACTAGCAGCAGCGGCGGTCTCTAGCAACGACGTCTGGGCCGTGGGGCAGTTCATTTCCGGCTCCAGCGTTCAGACCCTGATCGAGCAGTGGAATGGCACGAGTTGGAGCAGCGTTTCCAGCCCAGGCTCCGGGGAGCTCAGAGGGATCGCCAGCGTCTCCGCCACCGACATCTGGGCCGTGGGAAACTTCATCAATATCAACAACGGTACCGACCAGACCGTGATCGAACAGTGGGATGGGAGCAGTTGGAGTGTCGTCCCCAGCCCCAATCCTAGCGCGAGCCAGAATATCCTGAGCGCGGCTGCGGCGGACCCCAGCTCCGGTCAAGCCTGGGCCGTGGGGAATTTCTTCAGCAGCACCAGCAACGGCCTTCAGACGCTCACCGAGTTCAATCCCTAAGCCAGGCGGGATGTCATGCAGGGAGGCGTACATCCTGGAGTGCGTCCTCCCTGGCACTGTCGCCTGCTGCACCGTCACACCGGGCAGGGACCTGTCGAGTGTGGTGTGGCGAAATGAGACACCGCTCCCGACAGCCTTCTAGAGCTGAAATTCAAGGGGTGGTGAATGTCCCAACCCACAGCACGCTGGATCGGAGGGCACCACCGCGCAGGTGGGCGCCGGTGAGGGACTCATCCCTCAGTCGCAGTGGTTTTCGTGAGGAATCGGCACAGCCTTCTCACTGATGAAACGGAGTCTTGCTCTATGAATTCAGACAGCACCACCCCGAACGAAGAGGCGGATCAGGAGTACTACCGGCTCACGGAGGCACACTCTGTGTTTTCAGGGAATGCCTCGGTGGATGGAGCGTCTCATCAAGGCTGGTTCATTGGTCACTTTCTTGCGCACACCTGCGGTTTGTGTGCAACCTCCGCGGTCGAAGTCAAGTGGGGCGCGTATTCCGCTGGAGAAGAGCGGTCATCGTGGGGCATGAGCGAGCAAGCGACCACGCTCTGCATCCTGTGCAAGGGCCGCGTGCAGATCAGCTTTCCCCAGGAAGCCCATCTCCTCTCACGCGAGGGCGACTACCTCATCTGGTCGGCTGGCCTCCCGCACCACTGGCAAGTACTGGAAGAGAGCTGTGTGCTCACGATCAGATGGCCCTCCATCCCGGAGGCGTACACAGAACACCGGACCTGGCCGTGTGATATGATAGGTCGAGAAAGCTGATGTTCATGGGCTGGGAGCTGATGCGACGATTGAGCGAAACATCTCTGGTCCCGCAGCCAAACAGTATCAGCCGCATCTCGTCCTGCTGGATATCGCGATGCCGGGCCTCGATGGCTTCGAGGTGTGTCGCCGCCTGCGACTGCAGGAGGATATCGCCATCATCATGCTCACCGCGCGCGACGAGGTGATGGATAAGGTGAGCGCGCTGAACCTGGGAGCCGACGACTATGTGCCCAAGCCGTTCGCCTTCGACGAACTGGTGGCACGCATCCGCGCCGTGCTGCGCCGTCACAAAGCAGGAGGGGAACCGCTGGTCTATGCCGACCTGGAACTCGATCAGGCGACCAGGGAAGTCCGGCGGGCCGGACATCCCATCGAATTGACCACCCAGGAGTACAATCTCCTGGTCTTCTTCCTGCGCCACCCCCGGCAAGTCCTAGGCCGCGAGCAGATCCTGGAGCGCATCTGGGGCTACAGCACCGAGATCGACTCCCATGTGTTGGAGGTCTACATGAATCATCTCCGCCAGAAGCTCGAGGCGCACGGAGGGACACGCTTGCTCCAGACGATCCGGGGCTATGGCTACGCGCTGAGGGAATAAGCTGATGTACATTCGCACCCGCCTGACCTTATGGTTTCTTCTCATCGTGCTGCTGCTGCTGGCGACGTTTAGCGTGACGATCTACCAGCTCACCAGGAGTAATCTGCTGGCAATGATCGACCAGGACGTGCGCCACCAGGCCGCGATTTTGCAGGTGGCCATCCACCCGTGTCCAGGAACCGCGACGCTCTGTGTGCCGCCACTGGTCGTCTTCAAATCGCCAGATACGTTCCTACAGGTGCAGGATCAGCATGGCACCATCCTGGCCAGGTCAGGCAACCTCTGGAAGTGGAGATTGCCCCTCCTCCCTGCGGCCATCGCCGCTGACCAGGTGCAGGAGGTGCTGGTCGAGCAGATGCCCCTCTTCGTGTACGGCCAACCGGTCGTGATCAACCATCGCGTGCTGGGCTATATCATCGTGGCCCATTCCCCCCAGGCCTTTTATCTGGCGCTGAACCAATTGGGAGACATCCTCTATCCAGGGGTCGCTGTGGCATTGGCTCTGGCGACGCTGGCGATCTGGCTGCTGGTGCGCCAGGCGATGCATCCCCTGGAGTCGCTGGCGAGCACCGCTGCTGAGATCGCGGCCACGAAGGATCACTCTCGTCGTCTCGCTCCTCGCAAACGCCCCGATGAAATTGGCCGCCTGGCACAGACGGTCAACGGCATGCTGCTGGCGCTGGAAGATGCCTATCAAGAGGTGCAGAAAGTCAATGACCTGCAGCGTCAGTTTCTGCTCGACGTGTCGCACGAATTGCGTACGCCCCTGACGGTCATGCTCTCCTCCCTCGATCTCATGAAGAAGGTGGGAGCCACGGACCCGGCGTTCCAGGCCACCTCCCTGGAGCGCGTGCGCATCGAAACCGACCGCATGGCGCGCATGGTCACCCACCTGCTCATGCTGGCCCGCTCGGATGCCCAGGTCTCGGCGGCCTACGAACCGGTGCTCGTGAGAGACGTGGTTGCCGACCTCTGCAGCCAGCGACATCCCACGGAGAGTGAACCCACGCTGGAATGCCGTGATCTGGAACTGTTAGAAGGAGCACTCGTCTGGGGCAATCCCGACTACATCACGCAACTCTTTCTGATCCTGTTGGATAACGCTTTCAAATATACGCCTGCCAGGGGCAAAGTGGAAATTGTTGGGAGCCTGAACGAAGGGACGGTCACCATCACCGTGGCTGATACCGGCATGGGCATTCCCCCAGGCGACCTGCCCAGAATTTTCGAGCGCTTCCAGCGGGCAGAAAACGCGCGCTTCCAACCCGGCGCAGGTCTCGGCCTCGCCATTGCACAGCGCATCGCGGAGCAGCACGGGGGCAAGATTGCTGTCGAAAGCGAATTGGGCCGGGGCAGCCGCTTTCTCGTCAGGTTACCCTGCCTGTGAGGGACAAGAGAACGACGATCCCGCTTCATCAATAACAATAATATGAAACCGTTTCGCAGGACAGACGGGCGCAAGACTCTCGGTCCTGGTTCATGATCCACGAGAAAAGACATCGCCCAATCGCTTGACTGAAAGCTCCCCGTGCTAAAGCAGCGGGGGTTCCGAGCCGTCCTTCCACGCTTTCAGCCTGCCTCGCGTGAGGAGCAAGACTGGCTCTTGTGTGGGTTGACTTGGACTACTAGGCCGACGCGCTCCAGCTCTGGCACAGCCAAAGCTTCGGGGCAAGGACTGCCCCTCTTTCGCGCGTTGTTGCACTCGCTCGTGTGCGGCCCGCAGGCGCGCTTCCGCACCTTCCCAGGGAATGACATACTGGGCACACGAGGGGAGAAGATGATCTGCTGAAAGATAGGCAGCCAGAAAGGCCGAATACAAGTCCCGTTGCACCGGCCCGATGCCACATGGGCACTGATGAAGCCGCTGGGAGAGCGGCTTTTTGACGCAGGCTCCACAGCCATGACAGAACTGGCTCAGTTTGGCTTGCCGCGTGGGAACTTCAAGCAGAGTGCCGCCCGTGCTTGCAGTTGGGTAAGGACACAGCGCGCCCTCGCTCCTTACGGAGCGCACGTTTCTGCATCCTCCCCTCCGAACCCGGCGTGCAACTCGTCGCTGCACCGTGGCTCTCCCTATCCTTAACCCGTTTGTACTCACTTCTTCGCTCTCATCTTGTTCCGGTAGATGTTTTCGGCTCGATGTTCTTTGACCTGACAGTCCCAACAGATCGCCTCTAACATTTCCGGTCGATTATCCGCCTGTTCGAGCTTCCTCTTCCCTCTTTTCACCCGGTGCTTGTGGTGAGCGGTCAGTTTGGTTTCCTTTCCGCATCGCTCGCATCTTCCTTGTGCTCTGCGCAGAGCTTCCCTGCGATTTGTCCTGTACGTGGGTGCTTCATTGTACCCTGTCCATTGCGTTTTCAGAGTGGGGAGGTAGTAATGCTCTGTCTGTACCTTTTCCAGGTACGGGTTGGGCCAGCTTTTCTTAAAGGTTGGTCGGTACTCGATCAATCTGGTCTGTGTTGCTCGATAGCGCCACACCCAGTTCCCCTCCGCATCTTGGGCTGCAAATTCGGTCCGACCTCCTTTGGGCCCTTTTTGACGGTGCATATAGCGCTGTCTCACCTGCTTCGGGCTGATTTTGTATTTCTTCGCTAACCATGTTCGGAGCCTTAGCCACACATAGGCGTCCAGGAGCTGAAAGGTTCTCGAAGGATTGACCGCTCGGTAGTAACTGGCCCATCCGCGAACAAGCGCATTCATGGCCTGTATCTTTGCCAGGTAATCGTCGTTGAGGGTGGTGCTATCGGTCATCTGCTTGATTTTCAATTTCGTTCTCTTCAGACCCTTATCCGTCGGACGAATATACATTCCCACGGGGTGTCCATCGGAGGGACGATTGCTGCGAGAGATGCGATAGCCCAGGAAGTCGAAGCCATCCTCAACGTGAGTAATTGTGGTCTTTTCCTCGCTCAGTTCCAGTCCCATTTCCTCTTGGAGGAAGGTTTTACATTCCTCCTTGATCGCCTGGGCCTGTTGCTTGGTTCCTCGTACCAACACGATCCAATCATCGGCGTAACGGTACATCTGAGTTATACCATTCATCAAACCTATGGAGGTAAATGTTGGCGAGTAACGGACTTGCTATGCCACCTTGGGGCGTGCCTTCCTCTGTCGGTGCAAATTTTCCTCGTTCCATCAGACCACTTTTGAGAAAGCGGCGAATGAGGGCGAGTATCTTTCCATCGGCGATGCGCCGGGCGACCTCTGCTATGAGCTTCTCATGCGGTACGCGGTCGAACGATCTATCAACTCAATACCCTGTTCAAGAACCCGGATGACACAGGTCTAACCGAAATCGAGGTCACTGACGCTCGACATCCCCTCTTTGGACGCCGTTTTCCTCTCATCTCGATGAGCGCTTCACCTCACGGACCGGGCCATGTGCTGGTCGAATACCACGACTCGATGGCCTTGTGTATTCCGCTGGCCCACCAAACTCAGCGGTGAGGCGGTCCAGGAACTCCTTGTGGTGGCTGGAGAATGCGAGGCGCTATGCCCACTCATCCAACCACCATCTGGGGGCGACTGCCCACAGACGTCCAACACGCCATCCTCGACGACCTCTCGTCGATCCTGCAGGAGGCCTTAAATGATCATATCCGAACTCGTGACGCCGCAACATCTTCAGAAGAAGGCGCTGATCTACATTCGGCAATCTACCCCACATCAACAGATCTCCAATCAGGAGAGCCTGCGCTTGCAGTACGCCCTGCAGGAGCGAGCGCAAAGCCTGGGGTGGCACGCCGATGACGTGCAGATCATTGATGCCGATCTGGGCTTGACCGGTGCTTCTGCCCTGCATCGCACCGGTTTCCAAGAACTGGTGGCCAAGGTCACGCTTGGGCAGGTCGGCATCATCCTCTCTGTCGATGTCACTCGCTTGTCGCGCAACTGCTCCGATTGGTATCCCCTGCTCGATGTGTGCGGATACCGCTGCTGCCTCATCGCTGACAATGATGGCATCTATGATCCTGGATCAGCGAACGGCCGCTTGCTTTTGGGACTAAAAGGACAACTCTCGGAGTTGGAACTGCATACCATTCGAGCACGCATGACGGCTGGCCTGCTCAACAAAGCCAAGCGAGGTGAACTCGTGCTCACGCTTCCTGTGGGGCTGGTCCGTGATGCCCTTGAGCGCGTCCACAAGGATCCCCATCAAGAGATCCAGGACCGCCTCGACTTGATCTTTACCACGTTTCTGCGCCTGCGATCGGCCAGCAAGGTCCTGGGTTTCCTCAACGCCCAGGATCTGGGTATCCCGCGACGGGATCGTTTCGGAGACCTCATCTGGAAGAAACCAACAGGGGCAGCCATCCTGCAGATCCTCAAAAACCCTGCGTACGCTGGCGCCTTTGTCTACGGGCGAACGCGCGCGGTTCGAAAAGATCCTACCTCGCCTCGTGCCAGACAGGTTCGCCTTTCTGTGGAGGAATGGAAATTTCGGGTCAACGATGTGTACCCAGCCTACATTTCCTGGGAGGTGTTTGAGCGCATTCAAGATATGCTCCTGGACAACTACGCTGAATACGACCGGAACAAAACCCGTGGCGTGCCTCGTCCAGGAGCCGCTCTGCTCCATGGGATGGTGTACTGTGGCGAGTGTGGACACAAGCTGGTCGTGCAATACAAAGGGGGAACGCGCTATCTCTGCAACTTTCTGCGCCAGAAATATCGTGTGCCCGTCTGCCAACATATTCCCGGGGATGCCGTCGACCCTTCCATCGTGGAAGCGTTCTTCCAGGCACTCTCCCCCATCGAGCTGGATGTCTACAGCCGCGCTGTTGCCGCCAAGCAGGAGACCATCGATCAGGTGTCTCATGCCCATCATCAGCACCTGGAGCGTCTCCAGTATGAAGCTCAGCTTGCCGAGCGGCAGTTCCTGCGCGTTGACCCTGACAATCGTCTCGTTGCAGCAGCCCTTGAAACGCGATGGAACGATGCCCTTACCGCGTTCAAGCGAGCTGAAGAAGCCGTCGCCCACTCCCAGGAGCCCTCGCGCCCGTTGATCCCACTGAGCCAGGAGCTTCAAACGGCGTTCAAGGCCATTGGTCAGCACCTCCCGACCCTGTGGCGGCAGGGCTTCCTCTCGAAGCCTCAGAAAAAGGCCTTGTTGCGTTGCCTCATTGACAAGGTTGTCCTTCAGCGACCCACGCCTGAATGGGTCCAGGCACGCATCGTCTGGCGTGGGGGAGAGACGAGCACGCTCTCGATCCCCGTTCCGGTTGGATCGCTCAAAGACCTGGCAGGCGCGGACAGGATGGAGCGTCTCGTGCTCGAACGCAGTGCCCAGGGCATCACCGATGAGGTCATTGCCAGTGAGTTGACGGCACAAGGTTATCGTTCTCCGATGCACCTCGTCGTTTTGCCCAGTACGGTGAGGGGCCTTCGCCTCAAACATCGACAATTTTTAGTGCGCCATCAATCCCATCCACGCCGCGTGGCAGGCTCTCTCACCCTGACCCAGCTCGCCAGGGAACTTGACATTGCTCCGCATTGGATTTATGATCGGATCAACAATGGCACGATCCGCATTACAAAAGACGCGACGACGCATCTCTACTTGTTTCCTGATGAGCCAGCGACCCTTGACGGGTTCAAGCTGCTGATCCAGGGAACTGTCAAGAAGCTCAATTTTTCAAGGGGGCATCAAGATGCATGATCGAAACAGGCTCGGATATCCCCTTCAATCACCCATCGGTACTTTACGTGTGAGTTGCACAACGCAGGCAGGGGCGCGATGCAGTCCATCGTGCAGCGGGCAGGTCGGAAACCGTTCGAGAAGTGCAGAAAGTCTGCTTCCCATATCGGTTCCATGAGCATCTTGAGCAAGGTTTGAACCGTTCTATCCTTTATGGTAGGTATTCCTAAAGGCCTTTTCTTGTTCGTGCCTGGCTTGGGTATCTCTACTCTCCTGACCGGTTTTGGTCTGTACCTCCGAGTTTTCAGTTCTGTTTGCAGTTCATCAATGAACTGCTGGCGGAACTTCTCATTCTCGAAATCGCTCTTGTCTGCGTCGTTGAAGGCTTTCCAACTCATCCCATCAACGCCTGCGGTTTCCGCACCGTCGTTGTTGAGGACGTGTTGTAGCGCCTCTTCAATCCACTCACGTTTGCAGATGAGGTGATACAGGTCTTCAAATTGATGATCGCGATTGGTTTGTGCCTTACGGGCTAGACCTTGTTGAGTTTTGGTGATATCGGACATACGTATCCAGTCCTCTCAATTCTCATCTCAGTCTATTGAATGGCTGCCACCCTTCCCCGCAGTCCAGTCATTAGCTGGCTTTCATGGGTACTATGATGGCTCCGACTGCCCCTTTGTTTCTCAGGTGCAAGCACCCTTGGCCTGAAACTCCGTTGTTCCAGGCCAACGAAGAGGCTCTCACAAGTTTCGTCGTCGATACGTTGCGATGATCTGTGGGTTGCTCCTTTAGGCCGAATGCAGCCCTTTCTGGCCTGCCGTAAGAGGAGGATGGTTTACGCCCCTGTAACCATCGCCTTCGCTGGTCTTCCAACTTTCGGAGGTATGCACAGTAGATACCCCCTACCCTCTTACTCACGGCGTCCCTTGTGGGGATGGCTATCTTCTCGCCGTGTCTTGAGTAACGACCCGTCAAACAGAGCTTTCTTGCGTAACCCAGTGTCATCTTTGGCTAGCAGACCAGATCAGCAGAGATAGCTTTCTGCCGCTGTCTACATTGTTCGAGCAACTATTTCACCTCTGAGTGCTTCTCTCAGAAGCTACGCTCGTAGCCATGTAACCCTTGGGGGAGAGTTCCAGTCTTACCAGCGAACGTGTGTCCGCTGCTTCAGACATTATCAACGACGAATTTCTTGTCGTACACGGTGCGTTTCAAGTGTGCTACAAACATCCCTGGGGCTCTCAGTCCCACGCTTCGCCCATACTGCTTTTATCTGCCACGATGCATAAGAAATCTTTTCGAGGATGACGGTGGTGCCCATCGCGATGATCTCGTGGACTTTGCGCCCGTGCAGGCTCTTGCGATGAGCTGCCAGCTTGCGCTCTGTCTCAGCCTTGCGACGGCGCGTTTGCTCGTAGTTCTTACTGCTTTTCCACCGGAGGTGCTTTTTTCCCTGCTTCTTGATACGACCCTGCTCGTCATAGTTCTGCGGATTGGCCGCTCGCCTTTGCCGGTCCATTTTGCGTTGGAGCCGACGGAGCGCCTGTGCATCGGGAGCCAATTCCTCGCAGAACACGCTCAGGCTGGCTTCTCCCCGTCGTGGAACCAGCGCGATGGTCGAGGGACCCAGATCCGCTCCGATGATCTCGTGGCCCACTTTGTGCTTGGGCTTGTGATGAGGCACGCCTTCCAGTGCTAGTTGCACAACGTAGCGAAAGCCCAGCGCATCGGCTCCCTGGGCAGACGGGCTACTGGCTTTGCGCTGCACCAGCCGCGCATATTTGATGCGGTGAGCGAGTCCGTGCTTGACGGCTTTTGCAGCACGAAGCGTAGCCCGCTATCGTTGCGTTTGTTCTCGATGCTCGCAAGGCCTCGTCCCCGGCTCTTGAACCGCACGCGGCGCGCCTGGCCCACACAGACGCGGTTGAGGGCGCGATAGGCCCTGCTCGCCAGGGTTTGAGCCAGCACCGCGTCCAGGTGCTCGGCAATCCAGGAGACGCGAGCCGTTTTGGCAGACTCGTGCAGGGCGTATTCCGAGAACCCGTAGTGCTCCCGCAGCGCCGAAAAGGCAGCCTGCCGTTCCCGTTTCTGCGTACAGGGAATGGCGCGAGCCACTTGCCAGGCAGGGTCGGCTCGCATCTTCCTGAGCCGTCGTTGCCCTTGGGAGAGCATCGTGTTGTAGAGGGCTCGCCCAGCCTCCAGATGCCCCCGGATGCGTCTGGCCTGCCCCTCATTCACGATCAGGGGCAGTTCCAGCAAAAACGTGGGGGTCTTGCGCCGTGGCTCTTTGTCCGGTTTCTCGCTCCGTGGCTTCTTCTTGCTCATACCATTGCAGTATACCACTGCTGCTGTTCGAACGCAAGTTCTATCCCATCTCTCCCCCGCCTTGAAAGGAACGGCGGTTCATCCCCTGGATGAATCACAGGGGCTTTCCCGCTCGGGTTTCTGTAAAAAGGCCAATACTCCAAATAGTAGGAATAAACCATCCAAAACCAGCCAAGAGAGGGCACAGACACCGCA
>WNFA01004150.1_pt1 | contig 12089 bp, 6 predicted proteins | sample 5400481 | NCBI WGS metagenome assembly WNFA01 (sample SAMN13153340, study PRJNA577476) | soil metagenome | isolation source: 120 cm saprolite under Douglas fir tree site 2 hole 1 replicate 2 | place: USA:California | collected 2015-04-18
GCACGGTGACCCCGTCGATGTCCTCCGAGTTCAGGTCAGCCGCGCGGTTCGTGAAGTCCACGCCGCGATTGCTGAACGCCGTCGTAGAGCTCTTGTCGGACGCGAGCACGCCGGTGTTGACCGTGCGGTTGTCCATCGGCAGCCCGTCGACGATGATGAGCGGCTGATTGCTGCTGCTGATCGAGCTGACGCCGCGGATGACGATCGACGAGGACGCGCCCGGCACTCCGGATGTGCTGGTGACATCGACGCCGGCCACGCGCCCCGAGAGGGCATTGAAGAAGTTCTCGCGCTGGGTCTGTGCGATCTCCGCACCGCGGACGGTCTGCTGCGCCGTTCCCAACGAGCGCGCCGACGCGTTTTCGCCGAGTGCCGTCACGACCACCGCGTCGAGATCCAGCGCCACCCGGCGGAGCTGGACGTTGATGACATCGTCCGTGGCGACCGGGCGTTCCGCGAGCGCCGTGCCGATGAGCCGGAACTGGAGCACCTGGCCCGCGGTCGCGGCGATCGCGTAGTCGCCCTGGTTGTTGGTCGATGTCACCGTGGATGTCCCTTTGACGGTGACTGACACCCCCGACAAGGGCGTGCCCTGCTCGCTGGTCACCTTCCCGGCAATCGTCCGTTGCTGTGCGAACGCGGGACCGGCAACGAGGACGAGTCCCAATAACGTCAGCAATGATCGTTTCATATCAATCCGGCTCTTGGTGAAGGATCAGGTTGTCGCGGTGTGAAGACGCAGCGAACAGGTGCAGTGCATACGCGCGGCGTCGGGCGCGCTCGGGAACACGTGGTAGGACATGCCGATGATCATCGGCACGAAGACCAGCGTGTTATACGCGAGATGCAGCTCGAGCCGCGGAACGAACAGTTGAATGATGGAGGTGGGGGCGGACGCCCCGAACAACGGGTGGCCGGCGATGACTTGTCCTTGCAGCAGCGCATGCTCGATGTGATGCCAGAACTGGATCACGAGCGCAGCCAGCCACCAGCTCCGCGCGCGCCCGACGAAGCCCGGCAGAAACGCCCAGATGCCGGCCAGCATGATCACCGCATAGCCGTAGTGCAGCACCTCAGAGTGCACGAGCCATGGAAACGCCTGGCCGAGCACGCCACGCGCCTGGTGCATCGGCCACCGGAGCACGTACACCTGGTAGGCCTGCACGAGATGCTCGGCCCAATGCGCGAGGACGATGACCATGAAGGCTTGCAGCGCACGCTTGTGCCACGGACCATTCAGTTTTTTAATCAGGCTCTTCACGACGGCGAACGACCCAACAAAGGAGGAAAGGCGAAACTATCCGCGGACGGCAAGCCGTCAAGCGCCGGCGGGTTCCATCCCAGCTCGCGTCTCCTGTCCGGACGGCGCAAACTTTCGCCGCTCGGCTCGGTGTCCGCGCCAATCAGCTGCCGTCTTGAGCACGACCAACACCACCAGCGCGAAGAGGGGCGAGCCCAGCAGCATGACGACCCACCCCCCGAGCAGCACGGTCATATGGAGCACCATGACTCGACCGTATGGCTGGGACATCAAGGCGTTCAACAACGCGCGCTCGTATTCGCCGCTCTTTAGGTAGTTCCAATAGAATGAAAGGCCGTGGCTGACCACGAGGCCCAATAGACCCCAGCCGAGCTGATTGGCGCGGATCGCGGCAGGGACGGCGGTGAGCAGGTCGAACGGTTGCGTGCCTTTGGGGCCGAAGAACGCGACCACCAGGACGCCGTGCACGTAGGTGAACCCCCCGAAGTGCACCAGGAAGAACGGGACGAGCAAGGCCTTCCCCAACCAGTACGCCGGCTGCCGGGGCTGCGCGAAGAGCAGCTTTGCCACGTTGAAGCCACCGACGACCACGTTTTCGAGCCAGTACAGAAACACCAGAGGAAACACGGTCCAGCCGAGGAACAGCGCGCCCACGAGCGGGATGGCGTTCGCGATGACCAGGGCGGCGAGGGATGGCGTCACGGGCCACCTCCGCGGATAGCCTCCACCGCCGCAGGATTTTCGAGCGCCGACAGGTCACCCAGGTCCGCTTGACCGAGATAGGCGCCGCGAATCACGCGGCGGAGAATCTTGGCGTTGCGGGTCTTTGGGAGATCGCTGACGAACCGCACGGCCTCCGGGCGCAACGGCCGGCCGAGTTTTTCCGCGATGGAATCCCCAATCTCGCGCCCCAGCGCGTCGGTCGCGTCGTGACCTGAACGCAGCACCACGAACACGACGATCGCCTCGCCCTTGAGCTCGTGCGGCACGCCGATCGCCGCCGCCTCGAGCACCGCGGCATGCGCGGTCGCCGCGGATTCGACTTCCGCGGGCCCGACGCGCTTGCCCGCTACCTTGAGCGTGTCGTCGCTGCGGCCCTCGATGTACCAGAAGCCGTCGCTGTCGACGCGCGCCCAGTCGCCGTGCACCCAGACGTTCGGAAACCGGGTCCAGTACGTGGCCAGGTACTTCTCCTGGTCGCGCCAGAATCCGCGCGTCATTCCCGGCCAGGGCCGGCGAATGACGAGCTCACCCACGGCGCCACGCAGTGACCGGCCCTGCGCATCCGCCACATCGGCCGCGATCCCGGGGATGGGGCACGCAAATGCCGTGGGCTTGAGCGGTGTCCAGGTCGTGCAGCCGAGGATGCCACCCGAGCACTCCGTGCCCCCCGAGTAATTGATCAGCGGCGCCCGCTTTTCTCCGACCACACCGAAGTACCACCACCACGGCTCGGGATTCCAGGGCTCGCCCGTCGAGCCAAGGACGAAGAGCGACGACCGATCGTGTCGGCGCACCGGCTCCTCGCCGGCGCGCATCAGGCCGCGAATCGCCGTCGGTGAAATGCCGAGGTGCGTCACGCGATGCCGCTCCACGATCGACCACACCCGGGCCGCGTCGGGGAAGTCGGGCGCGCCGTCATAGAGCAGGATCGTCGCGCCGTTGATCAGCCCGCCCGCGATCAGCCACGGTCCCATCATCCAGCCGATGTCTGTGAACCACCACAGCAGGTCGCCCGACTGCAGGTCGAACACGTGCGCGAGATCCTGCGCGGCTTTGACCGGGAAGCCGGCGTGCACGTGCACCGCGCCCTTCGGCCGCCCCGTTGTGCCCGACGTGTAGATGAGCATGTAGGGATCTTCGGGCGAGGTATCGGCGAGACTTTCGTCCTCGCCCTGCGCCATCATGAAGTCCCACGTGACTTCGCGATCGCGGAGTCGTACCTGCCGGCCCAGCCGCGGCACGACGATGACCGTGCGCACGCTGGGCGCGCCGTCCACCGCGGCGTCCGCTGTCTCCTTCATTTGTATCACCTGCCCGCGCCGCAGGAACCCGTCGGCGGTGATGAGCACGCTGGCCTCGCAATCGCACAGCCGGCCGGCAATCGCGTCGCTCGCGTAGCCCGAGAAGATAGGCGTGTAGATCGCGCCGATCGCGGCCACGGCGAGCGTGGCGATGGCGCACTCGGGCGTCAGGGGCAGGAAGATTCCCACGCGGTCGCCCGGTTTGACGCCGAGCGCGCGGAGGCCGGCAGCGCAGCGCCGCACCGCGGCGCCCAGCTCGCCGTAGGTCAGCCGTCGCGTCACGCCCTCCTCGCCCTCGTAGATGACGGCCGTCCGCGACGGATCGTGACGCAACGCTGAGGCCACGAAGTTCATCCGGCCGCCGAGCCACCAGGTGGTCCACGGGATGCCGCGGGAGCTATCGAGCACGCGGCCGTAGGGCTTTTTCCAGACCAATCCGAGGTCACGGTCGACGGCGCGCCAGAAGCCGTCGAGATCTTCGATGGACCAGCGATGGAGGGCGGGGAAATCGGCGTAGCCGTGAGACTCAGCGAAGCGGCGCAGCCGGCTACGCTCGAGATAGGGCTCGGTCGGGACCCAGGCGAAAGACATTCAAACGAACCTACCCCGGGCGTTGTCCTATGGCCATGAACTCACTCCTCGCGTTGATGCTCGCGCTCGGCACGCCCGAGCACCCTCGTCCGGTTGTCAAAGAAGTCGTGCAATACACACTCCGCGTCGACAGCACCGATCTGTCCGGTTGGACGATCGAGATGCGGTTTCAGAACAAGAGCGGAACGTTCCGGCTCGCCATGGCCGCGCATCCCGAGTACGACGACCGCTACTGGCGCTACGTGCGCGATGTCGCGGTGGAGCCGAGTGGCACCGTCACTCGAGTTGATAGTGCGCTGTGGGAGTTCTCCGCGCCTGAGGGCTGGGTGACCGTACGGTATCGAGTCGCGCTGCCGTCGCCTGAGCCGGGGGCGCGGGCTTCGTGGCGACCATTTCTCACTGCGACCGGCGGCCTGGTCGGGGGCCCGCACGCCTTCATGTATTTGCTCGGCGCGGAGAGCATGCCCCAAGCTGTGACCCTCTCGTTGCCCTCGAGCTGGGAGGTGGCGACTGGGCTGACGAACTCCATGCCACGCGCGCCACACCAAGTGCAGACTGGGAGCCCCCGCATGTGGGGGTTGATCGCGCCTGACGCTGCGGCGCTGATCGACTCGCCAATTCTGGTCGGCCGCCTGCGGCAATGGAGCTTCGTCGAGGCCGGCGTGCCGCACCACGTGGTCTACTGGCCGCTGCCGAACGCCACGCCGTTCGACACCGTGGCATTCGTCGCAGGGATTCAGGGCGTCGTGCACCAGTCGTTCGCGCTATTCGGCGGCGCGCCGTATCGCGAGTACACGTTCATGTTCGAAGACGGTGCCTACGGCGGCGGCCTCGAGCATCGCAATTCGGTGACGCTCGGCGCCCAGAGTGAAGAGCTGGCGCGCAATCCGAACGCGTTCATCCAGGAGACGGCCCACGAGTTCGTGCACACCTGGAACCTGATGGCGATCCGTCCGGTCGAGTATCAGGACCTCGATTACCACACGCAGCCGCCCGTGGCGAGCCTCTGGTTCAGCGAAGGGCTCACGATGTATTACGCTGATCTCCTCCCCCGGCGTGCGGGCATTCCGCTGCGCGACTCGACGCGCACCGCTCATCTCGAGCGCCTGATCGGGAGCTATCTGTCCAATCCCGCGTACGCACGCTTCTCCGCCGAGTCGATCAGCCAGGTAGCGTACAACGTTCAACCTGGTGAACTGGGCGACTACAGCGCGAGCACGCATCTCCAGGGCGAGCTCATCGGGACGATGCTCGACTTCATCATTCGCAATAACACGAACGGCCAGCGCTCGATGGATGATGTCATGCGCCTGCTGTTCAGTCGGGTGGAAGCGATCCGCCCGCCACCGTCCCGTGCCGTGCCGACCCCGTACCACGTGGACGGGCGGACGATCGAGCAGGCGGTAGAATCGGTCTGCAGCTGCGATGTCACGCCCTTCTTCGATGCTCACGTGCGGCACGCCGCGGTCATCGATTTCGACCGCTACCTCGGCCTTATGGGTTTGACGACGCGCGTGACCCGGGGACCCGCGGTGTACAACGGTGAGCCAGAGCGCGACCTGCGCATGTACGGGTACGAGCCGCCCTCGCCCGACAGCGGACTGCGACTCGTCATCAGCAATCCGTCGAGCAGCTGGGGCAGGGCGGGGCTGCACAGCCGCGACCGGCTCGTCGGGATCAACGGCATGCCCGTGCGCACCTGGTCCGAGCTTCGGGCGAAGCTGCAAGCCGTGCGACTGGGCGACACGGTCCGTGTCCAGGTGCAGCGATCGGCCCCCGCCCCGATCGAGGCGACGGTCGTGGTGTCGGGATTCGAGCGGCCGACCGTGCGGATTGAACGGTTACCAAATGCGACGGTCGCGCAACGCCGTCTCGCAGAGGCTGCTATATTTTGAACCATGTTAGCAGACCTCAGCATCTGGCACATTCTGATCCTGGTGGCCGTCGTCACGTTGATGTTCGGAACCAAGCGCATCCCGGAAATCGGGGCGTCGATCGGCAAGGGCATTCAGGCGTTCAAGCGCGGGTTGCAGGATGCGGGCAATGCGATCGAAGAGCCGCCTCCGCCCCAGCAGCCGAAATCGGTACCGAACTCGGGCGCGCCGAAACGTCTCAGCGAGTAGGACTACTTCGCTCCCAGCGTAGCTGCCCAGGCATCCAGGCGAAACGGCCGTCCCAGAAACTGTGCGATGCTCGCTCCGGCCGGCCTTGACCGTCCGGGGTCGAGCACCGCGCGCCGGTACGCACGCGCCGTGACGGGATCCATCAACCCAGATTTGAACTGACTGAGCACGTCCTCGGCGATCACCGCGGACCAGAGATACGTGTAATAGGCCGCCTCGTACCCCACGAGGTGGGTAAAGGACGCCTCCGGGTGCGATTCTCCCGTGCCCCGGCCGAGCCGATTACTCGCGACGATTTGCGCCTGCACGATCGAGTCGATGTCGGTCGTCGGGGATGGACGCTCGTGCAGAGCGAGTGATATCCGGGCTCGCGCGAGGGACGCGCGCACGCCAAGACCCGTGCGGGTCTCGTCGGGTTGCTGGAGCGCCGCGAGGAGACTGTCTGGTAGCGGCTCGCCCGTTCGGTAGTGGCGTGCGAATGTGCGGAGCACGGCTGGATCGCGTCCCGACCGCTCGAAGACGATGGAGGGCACCTCCCGGAAGTCGAACTCCGCCGGCAGTCCCGACGTGCCGAACCAGCGGCGTACGGTCACCAAGTTCTCGAGCACGTGGCCGAACTCGTGAAACAGCGCCGCGACATCCTCCGAGCCGAGCAACACCGGCTCGCCCGGCCGCGGCTGCGGTAGCGACAATAGCAGGGCGGTACGCGGCAGCACTCGGCCGCGCACGCCGAGCCGGATCTGGGCGGTGCTGCTGCTCACCGGTTTCCCAGGGCGGCGGTGCACATCCAGATACGCGATGCCCACGACCGTCCCACCCTCGGCGACGCGATAGGCTTCGACGTCGGGATGCCACACTGGAAGGTCGGGTGCCGGGGTGAAGTGCAGACCGAAGAGGGTGTCCGCAATATGGAGCAGCGCATCGCGGACGCGCTCGTATGGGAAGTACGGCCGCAACGCGTTCGGCCGAGTGGTAGCCCGTCCGCGCAGGTGGTAGACGAGAAACTGGAAATCGCCCGCCTGCGGCGGCCGGCCCAACAACGATTCTGCCCGCGCGACGTCGCGCTGCACCGCCGGTTCGGTAGTCCGCATCAGATCATCGAGAAATCGCCACACGCGCTCGGGCGACTCGGCCATGTGATTCTCGAACTGGTAGGCGGCATACGAGGGGTAACCGAGTAGCGTCGCGAGCTGAGCACGCACCCGCAGCAACGTGTCCAACACGAAATGGTTGCGGGGTGCTCCGCGGTTCTGTAGCCGCAGCATGACCTGCCGCCGCACGCCGGCGTCCTCGGCGTTCTGCAGCACGAATCGCATGTCCTCGGGACTCACGATGACTTCGCCCGCGCGCCCGCGCCGCTGCGTCTTGAGCCAATCGCCGGGTAGGCCGGCCAGCAACGTCGTGTCCGCGAGTAGGACCGATGTAGTGTCGGCCGCCAGAATGCTATTGAACCGCTGCCCGAGGCGCACGGTCTCGTCTTGCAGCGCGGCGATGCGGGCGCGGGTGGCTGAGTCGCGATCAACGCCATCATGGCGGTACTGCGCGAGCACTCGCGCGATGTAGTATCGCGTCTCGGCGTCGGCCTGCGACGTGTCCACGGCGAGCAGGGCGCGATACAAGCGCGGATCCAGTCGCAGCGCGGTGGAGAAGGCGCTCCGACGCCGAACCCCCTCGGCGGCCGCGGCCCGCACGGCCGAGTCGGGATGCACGTTCGTGAGTAATCCCACGATCTGTCCGGCGTTGAACGCGATCGACATCTCGTCGTACAGCCGGAGGGTGTTGCGCACCGTGCGCCGCCCGCGCACCGCCAGGAGACTGTCGCGATAGACGCTCGCGTTCGCGATGCTGCTATCCACGAGCGCACGAACGTCGCCTGGGGTGAGACGGTCGAGCGGCAGCTCGGACTGCTGAGCCGGCAGCGCCGGTGCAGCAACCATCGTGGCACACACCAGGATTGCCAGAGCCATCGCGTCGCGCCGGCCGCCGGTATCATCTCGCAACATGTTCATGTTCCCTCCTGGTCTACTCAACATGCTGGCCGAATTTCCGGCGACTCGCTAGCCCGATGATCTGGCTGCATAATCCGCTTATATGCGAACCTCCAACGTTTTCCTGGCGCTCGCCACAGCCATCGCTGCGGGGCGAGGCAGACCTGTCGCCTCGCAGTCCCTCGTCGCCTCCGTCGACACTACGTTCAACTCGAACGGCGTTCCGATTCACTTCGTGGCGAGCGGTCCCCCATCTGGAGAGCCCGTCGTACTCATCCACGGGTTCTCGGCCGACTACATGATGTGGGATTCGGTGCGGGTCGCGTTGTCACGCCGGTATCGGGTGATCGCCATGGACTGCCGCGGCCACGGCACCAGCGGCAAGCCGCACGAGCCGAGCGCGTACGGCATCGAGATGGTGAATGACGTGACGCGACTCCTCGATCACTTGCACATCCAGCGCGCGCACATCGTGGGCTACTCAATGGGCGGTTCGATTGCCGTCAAACTGCTCGAGACGCATTCCCATCGTCTCTTGTCTGTGACGTCGGGCGCGAGCGTGGGCTTCCGGCCAGGCGATGATCAATGGGACTCCGTGCTGGTGAAGCGCCTCTATGCGGGGGAGCCTTTTTCCCAGGCGATGATCGAATCGGCGCCTGCCGGAATGCCCGCGCCATCGCCGGGGCAGCGTGCCATGATGGCCCGCATGGATCCCCAGATGGATTCGCGGGCGCTCGGCGCGCAGCGGCTCGGCAACCCCGGCTTGTATGTGGACTACTCAAAACTCAAAGGTGGGCACGTCCCGACCCTGTTGATCGTCGGGAGTGCAGACAATCCCGATCGATTTGCCGACCTCCGGCGTACGCTGCCCGATGCCGAGTTCGTCGTGGTTCCGGGGGCGCGCCACGGCGAGGTGCCCATGCGTCCGGAGTTTCTTACGGCGCTGCAATCGTTTCTGGCGCGACACGATCCACCTGACCTCGGCACCGCCCTGCGCTGGCGCACGATCGGCCCCTTCCGCGCCGGTCGCGCCCGCGCGCTCGGCGCGACGCCGGGGCGTCCGACGGTGTTCTACATCGGATTCGACAACGGCGGCCTGTGGCGCTCGAGCGACTACGGCAACAACTGGGAGCCGCTGTTCGACCACGAATCGACCGGCTCGATCGGTGCGATCGCCGTCGCGCCCTCGGCGCCCAACGTCATCTACGTCGGCAGTGGCGCGGGCATCATCCGGCCCGACCTCGCGACGGGCAACGGCATGTACCGGTCCAACGACACCGGCCACACCTGGACGCACCTTGGTCTCGAGCAGACCCAGATGATCGCGTACGTGGACGTCGATCCTTCCAATCCTGATCGGCTCTTCGTCGCGGCGCTCGGCCACCCCTACGGTCCCAACGCCGAGCGCGGCATTTACCGCTCGACCGACGGCGGTCGCACGTTCGACAAGGTGCTGTACAAGGACGAGTACACGAGCGCGAACGAAGTGCGGATCGATCTCAGCAATCCGAGCACCGTGTATGCCGCGCTGTGGCAACAACAGTCGACGTTTTACGAGTACGGCGCGTTTGGGCCCGACTCAACCTGGCCCGGTGCGGGTGGGATCTACAAGTCCCTCGACGGCGGCACGACCTGGACGCAGCTCACGGGAGGCCTGCCGCCCGTGCTCGAGGCGAATATCGCGATCGCGCCGAGCAACCCGCAGGTGATCTATGCGATGGTGGCATCCGTGAATCCGGCAGGCGGATCGGGACCGGTCGGGTTCTACAAGTCGACCGATGGCGGCGCGCATTGGACCCTGCGCACGCGCATCCCCGGATCTTCCGCCACGCTCGGCGACACCACCGCCGCGACCGCCGATCCGCGGGCTCTGGGCCGCATCGGCGGCGGCGACCTGCCGCCCATCGTCGTCGATCCCAAAAACGAAAACGTGATCTACAGCGCCTCGATCGTCATGTGGCGCACGGAGGATGGTGGCACAAGCTGGTCGGCCGTGCGCGGATCCCCCGGCGGGGACGACTATCAGCGCATCTGGATCCATCCGGACGATCCCAACCTGATCCTCGCGGTCTCCGATCAGGGCGCGGTGATCTCGTCCAACCGCGGAGAATCGTGGAGCAACTGGTACACGCAACCCACGGCGGCCGTCTATCACGTGACGGCGGACAATGCCTTCCCCTATCGCGTCTGCAGCGGGCAGCAGGACTCGGGCTCACTGTGCGTCGCGAGCCGCTCCGACGACGGCGAGATCACGTTCCACGACTGGCACCCGGTGAATATTCAGGAATACGGCATGGGGGCGCCCGATCCCCGCGATCCCGACGTGGTGTTCGGCAGCGCGCGCACCAACGTCTCGCGCTACGATCGCCGCACCGGTCAGACGACGCCGGTCGGTCCCGATGTCGTGCAGCGCGGTGACAGCTTCGGCCGCAATGTGCGCACGATGCCGCTCGTCTGGTCGCCGGTGAACCCGAGCGTGCTGTACTACACGTCCAACGCGGTGTGGAAGTCGATCGATCACGCCCACAGCTGGACCCGCATCAGTCCCGACCTCGCACGGCAGACCTGGGCGATTCCCGCCAGTACCGGGCGATATGCGCGGGGCGTGACGCCGACGCCGCGCGGCGCGATCACCGCGCTGTCGCCCTCGCCGCGGAGCGGAGCCGTCCTCTGGGCGGGCACCGACGACGGCAACATCCAGGTCACGATGAACGGCGGGGCGACGTGGAAGAACGTCACGCCGGCCGCGATCCAGCCCTGGACTCGGATCTTCAACATCGAGGCGGGCCACTTCGAAACGCTGACCGCGTACGCTGCCGCGAACACGCTGCGCATCGACGATATGCATCCGCATTTCTGGCGCACGCACGACGGCGGCCGCACCTGGACGGAGATCAACACCGGCATCGCGCCCAACGCCGTCGCCAACTCGATCCGGGAAGATCCACGCGTGCGCGGGCTTCTGTATGCCGCGACCGACGCCCAGGTCTGGCTCTCGTTCGACGATGGGGCGAACTGGCAGTCGCTGCGGCTGAACATGCCCGCGATCTCGGTGCGCGACATTCAAGTGAAGGACGACAGCACGTGCTTGTGCGCCGACCTGATTGCAGGGACCCACGGGCGTGGGTTCTGGATTCTCGATGACCTGAGCCCGATTCGGCAGCTGGCGAGATCTCGGAGTGCCGAGACATATCTCGTGAAGCCAAACACCGCCGTCCGGGTCCGCTTCGGCACCAACGAGCCGACTCCTTGGCCGCCGGAGCTGCCGGCCGCCGAGAATCCACCCGCGGGTGCAATCATCGACTATGCCCTCGCCGCGGGCGTTTCAGGGCCGCTTCGGCTGGAGATCGTCGAACCGTCCGGCCGCGTGATTCGCTCGTACTCGAGCGATGATCCAGTCATCGATCCCGATCCGGGCGTCGATCCTGTCGCCTACAATCGGGTGTGCCAGAAGAATCCGTCCGCTCCTGATTGCGGGCTGCCGCTCTATTGGCCGGCGCCACAGGAACGGCTGTCGACTCGGGCGGGACTGCATCGCTTCACCTGGGACATGCGCTATCAGCCGATCGGCGACAACCCGCGCACGGGCGAAGTCGAAGCGACCGGGGCGGTGCCGCGGCGCAGCGAGCACACGCCGACCGCGCCGTGGGCCCCGCCCGGCCGGTACACGGTGCGCCTGACAGTGGAAGGGAAGTCGCACACGCAGCCACTCACGCTCCGGCTCGATCCGCGCGTCAAGCTGCCCGCCGCGGGACTAGAGCAGCTCGCAGCGCTGACCCGAGAGATGTACGACGCGGCCGCTCGGACGCGCGTCGCGTATCGCGACGCGCGGGCGCTGGTCGACTCCCTTTCAGGGACGCTGCGGGTACAAGTGGAGTCGCTTGCTCCGGCCGCGGCACGGCCTCGTCCGCGGGGACCGGCTCGTCCCGGAGCGCCCCCGCCGCCAACGCTCGAGAGTGCGAGCAACGCGGCGCTCGCCGCGGCGATGGCGATGCAGGACGCGGACGTCACGCCGACCGCGGCGCAGGTCGGCGCCTGTGCGCGGGCGCGCGCGCAGGTGAATCAGGTGTTGGCACGCTGGGCGCAGCTGCAAAGGGGGAAG
>WNFA01005440.1_pt1 | contig 12089 bp, 12 predicted proteins | sample 5400481 | NCBI WGS metagenome assembly WNFA01 (sample SAMN13153340, study PRJNA577476) | soil metagenome | isolation source: 120 cm saprolite under Douglas fir tree site 2 hole 1 replicate 2 | place: USA:California | collected 2015-04-18
GCGCGTTTCCAATTCCAGGGCAGGAGCTCGTCGATCCGCTTGGCCGGATGATCCTGCAATCGCGCCAGGACGTCGGCGAGCCAGGCCTGCGGGTCGATGTCGTTGAGCTTTGCGGTCTCGACCAGCGTGTAGATGGCCGCGGCACGCCGGCCGCCTTCGTCGGAGCCGGCGAACGTCCAATTGTGGCGGCCGACCGCGATGCCGCGCAGCGCCCGCTCGGCGGCGTTGTTCGACATGCACAGGCGGCCGTCGTCGAGGAAGCGGGTGAGCGCGATCCAGCGGTTGAGGCTGTATTGGATGGCCTTGGCGATCTGATTGCGCGCGGACAGCTTGCGGCGCTGCTCGCGCAGCCAAGTCTCCAATGCGACCACCAGCGGCCGACTGCGCTCGTGGCGAACCCGCTCGCGCTCGTGCGGCGCCGCGCCGTTGATCTCGCGCTCGATCGCGAACAGGGCATCGATGCGCTCGACCGCCTCGATCGCGATCGGCGCCTTGTTGATCCGCGCCAGATCGAAGAACTTGCGCCGCGCATGCGCCCAGCACGACGCCTCGACGATCGGCCGTGGTCGGCGTGAAGCCTCGTACAGCCGGTTGAACCCGGAATAGGCGTCCGCCTGCATCAGCCCGGCATAACTTGCCAGATGCTCCTCGGGATGCCTGCCGCTGCGGTCGGGCGAATAGAAGAAGGCCGCCGCCGGCGGATCGAGGCCACCGAAGGGGCCTGCCGCTGCGGTCGGGCGAATAGAAGAAGGCCGCCGCCGGCGGATCGAGGCCACCGAAGGGCTGATCGTCGCGGACGTAAGTCCACAATCGGCCGGTGCGGCACTGCCCCTTGGCCTGCACCGGCACGGTGGTCTCGTCGGCGTGGATGCGCTCGGCCGCGAACACGTAGGCGCGGATCAACAGCACGAGCGGCATCAAGGTTGCGGCGCAGGCGCCGACCCAGTCGGCGAGCGTCGAGACATCGAGATCGATGCCTTCGCGCGCATAGGTCGCGCTCTGGCGGTTGAGCGGCAGATGCAAGCCATATTTGGCGAACAGGATGTGCGCCAGAAGCCCCGGCCCGGCGCGCCCGCGCGCGATCGGATGCGAGGGTGCCGGCGGCTGCGTGATCGCCTCGCACGTCCGGCAGGAGAGCTTCTCGCGCACGTGCTGGATCACCTTCCACTGGCGCGGGATGAGCTCCAAGGTCTCGGTCACGTCCTCGCCGAGCTTGTGCAAGGCCCCGCCGCAGCACGGGCAGGCCGAGGGTGAGGGATAGACGATGCGCTCGCGCGGCAGGTGCTCGGGCAGCGGCCGGCGCGCCGGTCTGCGCCGCTCGAAGCCCTCCACTTTGACCTTTGCCTTCGCCGCCGCCAGCTGCGCCGCCGCCGCGGCCTCGGCGGCATTCTCCTGCAGCTCGCAGAGCTGCAGCTCGAGCTGCTCGAGGATTGCGCCCCGCTCCGAGGATTGGCCGAACTGCTCGTGACGAAGCTTGGCGATCGTGTACTTCAACTTCTCGATCTGCAGCGCGCGCAGCTTCGCCTCGTTCTCCGCCGCCAACCGTGCCGCACGTTCCGTGAGCAGCATTGCCTGCAGCGTCGCGACATCTTCAGGAAGCGAATCGGCAGCGTCCGTCATGCCGCCAGCGAATCACAAAACACTTCGCTTGTAATCCATCCTCGCAACCATGAATCACAATGCCGCACCTACCCGGCGGCTTGCGGTCGCCAGCCGCTTTGCGAACAGGCACATGCCCTGGCCGTCGTGCCACAGCACCTTGATCAGGCAGCCGCGCCGGCCTCGGAACACGAACAGATGGCCATTGTGCGGATTGCGCTTGAGCGTCTCTTGTACCAGCAGCGCCAGTCCATCGAAGCCTTTGCGCATATCGGTGTGGCCGGTCGCCAGCCAAACCTGCACCCCGCTCGCAACCGGGATCATCGTCGCCGTGTCCGCGTCGTTACCGCCACGACCGCGGCCGACAGCGTCGCCGGATCAACCGCCCCGGTGATCCGCATCCGCACCCCGGTCGCGAACTCGATCTCGATCATTCCGGCCAGCATTGGCAGCGCGGGCGCTGCCGAGGCCTGCTCCGTTGCAAGCCTGACCGCAGCAAATGCGGCTGCATCTTCCCGCCGCTGACACAATTGGCGCCGCCAGCCGAATAGCTGGCTAGGATGGATCCCGGCATCACGGGCAATCTCCGATGCAACTGCGCCAGGCTCCAACGACGCCGCAACGATCCGCTCCTTCTCCGCCGCCGTCCAGCGCCGCCGCCGCTGAACCGACGTGATCACCTCGATCTGAGCATTCGTCATGTGAGTATTCCTATGAATACTCACATGACTCACCCCTACAGCCCGATCGCAAGGCGGCCATCACCGGACGCGTACGAACCTTCAGATAGGCGATGACGTCGTCGACGTCCTTGGGGTCGCTGAGCCCGCCATAGGGCATGCGATTGCCCTTCACCTTGGCCTGCGGGTCCGCGATATAGGCGCGCAGATTGTCCTCGTCCCAGACGAGGTTGGCGCGCTTCATGGGGTTCGAGTAGCGGAAATCCTCGAGCGCGGCGGATTTGCGTCCCACCACGCCATTGAGGCTCGGGCCGAGCGAATCCGGCCGATCGCTGTGGCAGGCGACGCAGGTCTGAAACAGCTCTTTGCCGTGCTCGGCATCGGCCGCCGCGGCGGCGCCGGCCGAAACCGCCAGCAGCAGCAGGGCGCCCGCTCCGGCAGCTGCGATCGCTTTGCACATGGGTTCTTGGCCTCGACGCTGCGCCCCGGTCACGCAGGCACCAGCGGACCGGGGCTCTTGAGATATTTCTCGGTGATGGCCTTGGCCGACCAATAGGCGAGCGCGCCCACCGTGCCGGTCGGATTGTAGCCGTGCTGCTGCGGAAACACCGAGGCGCCCTGGACGAACAGGTTGTGCGCGTCCCAGGCCTGCAGATAGCGGTTCACCACGCTGGTCCTCGGGTCGGAGCCGGTCATGGTGCCGCCGGTATTGTGGGTCGACTGATAGGGCACGATTGTGAAGTTCTTGGGCCGATAATGCATCTCGTAGTGGGTCGGGTTCATCGCGCGGATGATTCCTTCGAGCCTGCCCACGAGATAGCGCGACATGGCGTGGTCGTTCTCGGTGCCGTTGTAGGTCATGCGGACCAAGGGCCGGCCGAGCGCGTCCTTGTAGGTCGGGTCGAGGTCCATGAAATTGTCGCGGTGGGCGTAGACCGAGCCCTGGGTGTTGAAGCGAGTATTGCAGCGGTACCATTTGGCCGTCGCCTGCTTCCATCCCGCGCCCCAGCGCGGCGACCCCCGCGGGGTGGCGCGGCCCCCGATCGGCGGCGCGCCGCCGTTCGAGCAGACGAAATAGCCGCCGCCGAAGAAGCCGAGCCCGGAGTGATCGAAATTCTCGCCGTTGAAGTCGTCGATCGCGATCGACATGCCGGGCGCGCCCATGAAGGGGTTGAATTCCCTCCCCTCGAAGAACGCCTCCCCGCCGGCCTCGAACTGGTAGCAGTAGTTCTTGCCGACGACGCCCTTGCCGGTCTTCGGATCGTAGGGCTCGCCGATGCCGGCGAGCAGCAGCTGCTGGGTATTGCCGAACACGTAGGAGGAGAGCACGACCACGCCCGCGGGCTGCTCGTATTCGTCGCCGGTCTTCATGTCGGTATAGAGCACGCCGGTCACGCGCTTGGCTTGCTTGTCGTAGAGGAGCCTGGTGACGAAGACCCGGGTCCGCAATTCGAACTTCGGATCGGCGCGCAGCACCGGCAGCACGTTGACGTTGGGCGACGCCTTGGCATTGGCCTCGCAGGCGGTGCGGTTGCAATGCCCGCAGTACTCGCAGCGGCCAAGCGTGATCCCTTCCGGATTCTTGTAGGGCGCGCTCGAGGTCGCGACCGGCAAGGGGAACGGATGGTAGCCGAGGCTCTTGGCGGCCTGCGCGAACATCGCCGGCGCCACGCCGGTCTTGATCGGCTTGTTGGGATAATCGTCGCTGCGCGGCCCCTCGAACGGATTGCCGCCCGGCATGATCCGTCCGCGCAGATTGCCGGCCTGCCCGGAGACGCCGCACAGCTTGTCGAACCGGTCGTAGAACGGCTCGATCTCGTCGAAGCTGAACGGCCAATCCTGGATCGTCATGGTCGCCGGGATCGCCTTGGCGCCGTATTTCTCGGCGAGCGCCGTCCTGATGCGGAAATCGGTCGGCAGGAAGCGCCAGTGCAGCCCGCCCCAGTGGATGCCGGAGCCGCCGACCCCTTGGCCCGGCAGGAAAGCGCCGAAACGGCGGATCGGCAGGGCCAATTCGTCAGCCGCGTTGCGGAAGGTGATGGTATCGAGCGAATTGTCCTGCATCAGCTCGAGACGCACCACGTAGCGCAGCTCGTCGCGCAACCGCGTCAGCGTGAATTCCTCGGCCGGATTGCGGTCGCCGCCGCGCTCGAAGCCGACCACGTCAAGACCGGCCTTGGTGAGCTCGCGTGCCAGGATCGCGCCGCTCCAGCCCATGCCGACCATCACCGCATCGGCTTCCTTCAGTCGCGTTGCCATGTGCGCCTCCCCTCACGAGAAATCGGCGATCGATTGCGGGTCCGCGACGTAGCGCTTGTCGCGGTAGGCGTCGATCTTGTCGGCATAGACGGCGGGAAGGCCGGGAAAGCCGATCATCTTCCATGCGACCTTGTTGCGGTTGCCGCCGTAGATCGGATCGGCGAAGAAGCCCTGCATGGCGATGGCGAGGAGCTGATTGAAGAATCCGCGTGAATTGAAGCTCTGTAACTCGGCCTTGCCCTCCTCCATCGCCGTCAGTGCCTGCACGCGCTGGGTAGCGGGGAGGAGATCGAAATCCTTGCCGTAGGCCTTGCGCGTCCAGGCGTTGGCGGCGGCAATTCCGGTGGCAAAAAACTCCCGCGGCGTGAGCGGAAGCTGGTAGCCCTGCTCGGGCTTGCCTTTGTGGAAGGGACCGCCGCGATACATCTTGGCGCCGCCGCCCCAGGCGCTGCCGAGCTGGCGGTCGATGAAGACGGCGACGCCGCACTCGCTGCCCGAGGGAGAGAGCTCGTCGGCGGGAATGAGCGTGTCGACCGCCGCGACGATGAAGGCGGCCTCCGGCGCCGTGAGCGTGACGAACTGGTCGGGCTCGGGCGCAGCGGCGGCCGGCGTATCCTTCGGCTGCTGCGCCGGCGCCGCCTCGGAGCTCAAGCCGGCGGCAACCGCCGTGCCGGCAAGGCCGGCTCCAAGCAGGAATTTGCGACGAGGAATGATTTCGTCGACCATGGCAGACCTCCCTGTGCTCGCGGCGTCGTTGTTTGGAGCGAGACTAATCCGATTTTCACCGGCGCGGAATAGAGGCACCGTCGGCCGGCGCCCGAAGGCCAATTCATTCCTCCAGCATCATCTCGATGAAGGCCTTGGGATCGCTCCAAAACTCTCGCATCAGCCGGTAATGGTCGGTGTCCTCGACCGTCACCGGCTCGAGCCCGTATTTGGACAGCCGCAACAGCCGCGCTCCGGGATAGGCCATGAGCATGGGCGAATGGGTCGCCAATCCCCTCGAGCAGGGTCGACTTCCCGGTGCCGTTCTCGCCGACGACGATGGTGACGGCCCGATCGCGAAGGAAAGCTCGAAGTCGCGCTGCAGGAACGGCAGGCAAAACGGATAGGCTGCGGGATCGCCGACCCGAGAGGAATCGAGCCACACGCGCTTGAGATAGGGCGCCGGCAGGTTGATCGGACGGGTTCGCCTGGAGGCCATAGGATCGCTGGCAGTCGCCGAGTTGCAGTCCGGATGGAGAGTAGCGCAATCCGGGTCTCTCCGCGCGCCGACGGCCGCCGAGCTACACCCTCGGCAGCGGGCGCTTCGATTTCGCGAGCGAGGGAACCTTCACCAAGGCCTCGCCGTCGAGCACGATCTCGTCGACGACCTTGCAGACGCACGTGAGCCGCGCCCGCTGGCGCTCGGGCACGAGCTCGGCGACGGTCACGGTCACGTCCACGGTGTCCCCGATCCTGACCGGGGCTCGGAAATTGAGCGTCTGCGAGATATAGACGGCGCCGGGACCCGGCAGGCGCGTGCCGAGCACCGCCGAGATCAGGCTCGCGGTATAGAGGCCGTGGGCGATCCTGCCGCCGAACGAGGTCTTGGCGGCGAAATGCTCGGACAGATGAATCGGATTGCGATCGCCGGTCAGCTGCGCGAAGCCCACCACGTCGGAGGAGGCGATGGTCTTCGACAGGCTTTCCGTCATGCCGACCGAGAGGTCCTCGAAGTAGAGAATCCGCAGGTTCAGCATGGTCGACGCCTTGCGCTGATCGGCGAGACTAATCCGAATTTTGCCTCCCTGCGAGAGACGCGCGCCGCATCCCGGCGACGTCGTCACTCCGCTGCCGCGGTCGTCGGACGAATGCGAAGCCCCGCGACCAAGCCATTCAAATAGGACGCCTTGTCACCAGTCCCCACGCGATGACCCAGCCCAAGGACCTCGATCCCGACCATTTCGTCATTTGCGTCGAAATCGACAATTATCCCGTCCGCTAATTCATCCGTGCGCGCGATAGGCGCGTCCGTCACGCGGACATACGCAGCATCGGCCTCCTCGTCGATATCGATGGAATATCGGTGTTCTTCTTGCATCGGATCACTCGGCATCTCGGTCGAGAAAAGCAGTGATGATCAAGGTGTCCGTTCCGGTTCTCATATATACCACACGCAGAACGCGACCACCGGCCTCGGTTAGTCTTTTGTAGGCTCTGGTCAACCGTGGGTTTTTCGGATCGGGAGTCTCACGATCCGGAGCGGCCATCGCCGCTTCGACCCACGCTTTGGGTATTCCGCGTTCCGAAAGCCGACGATCCGCATGTTTTGAATACCTCATCGCCCCTTGAGTATCTCAACGATACACCCCGGCGATCGCAAGGAACTCCTCGGCCTTCAGGCTCGCGCCGCCGACCAGCGCGCCGTCGACCTCGGCAACGTGCATCAGCTCCTTCGCATTCGAGGGCTTCACCGAGCCGCCGTAGAGGATGCGCATCCCCTCCCCCGCCGCGCCGAAGCGCGCGGCGAGGTGCCGGCGGATCAGGCCGTGCATCTCGGCGACGTCGGCGGGCGTCGGCGTGAGCCCGCTGCCGATCGCCCAGACCGGCTCGTAGGCGACGACGAGATCGTCGGCGCTGGCGCCGTCCGGCAGCGAGCCGGCGAGCTGACCCTCGACCACCGCCGGCGCGCGCCCGGCCTCCCGCTCGGCGCGGGTCTCGCCCACGCAGACGATTGCGATGAGACCGGCGCGGCGGGCGGCGAGCGCCTTGGCGCGCACGTCGGCGTCGGTCTCCTTGTGGTAGCTCCGCCGCTCGGAATGCCCGACGATGACGGCGCTCGCGCCCGCGTCCTTCAGCATCTCCGCCGCGAGGTCGCCGGTGAACGCCCCGCCCGACTCGGCGTGGCAGTCCTGGCCGCCGATCCGCACCGGACCGCCGGCTGCGGCCTCGGCGAACTCCGCAATGAGCGTTGCCGGCGGGCACACCATGATGTCGACCTTGGCCGCCAGCTCGCGCGCGCCCCGCACGATCTTGGCGAGCTCCGCGGCGCCGGCGCGCAGCCCGTTCATCTTCCAATTGCCCGCCACCAGCGGGCGTCGCGGCCGGCCGGCCATGTCCGCTGCCCCGTCTTTTTGCGAAAGCCCGCCAAGCGGTTAGCAGAGCGGCCGAGCGTGCACCAGCGCGTTTCCCGCGCCCACCGCCCGGCAGTCGCGCCGCGCCCTCGATCAAGCGCGGCCCATGTCGGTGCAACGGCCGATCAAGCGTTGCCGCAAAATCGCCGCGGCGGCACGGTTGTGACGGCCTGCCGCCCCCCATGTTGCGACGCAGGGGACCGCTCCCCTATGATGCGCCGCGCTTGGCCGGCGGGCGGCGCAAGGCTCTCTCAACCCACGGACGATGCATGCTGCGAGGTCTGCGAAAAGCCTCTTCCAACTGGCTCGGCAAGGCGGTGATGGCCGCGGTCGTGGGATTCCTGGTGATCAGCTTCGCGATCTGGGGAATCGGCGACATTTTCCGCGGCTTCGGCCGCTCCACCGTCGTCAAGATCGGTCGCACCGAGATCACCGTCGACCAGTTCCGCGCCCAGTACAACGAACGCCTGCAGCAGTTTTCGCGCCAGCTCGGCCGGCCGCTCACCACCGAGCAGGTCCGCGCCATGGGCATCGACCGGCTGATCGTCGGCCAGATCATCTCCGAGATCGTGCTCGACGATCGCGCGCGCGCGCTCGGCCTCGGCCTCTCCGACGCCGAGATCGCAAGGCAGATCACCACGGACCCGGCATTCCTCGGGCCGAACGGCCAGTTCGACCGCTCCCGTTTCGAGCTGGTGATCCGCAATGCCGGCTATACCGAGGCCCGCTACGTCGCCGAGCAGCGCCGCCGGTTGCTGCGCCGCGAGCTCGCCGGCACCATCGCCTCCGGCATGAACGCGCCGAACGCCCTGGTCGAAGCGGTCAACCGTTACCAGAACGAGCAGCGCTCGATCGAGTACGTGCTGCTCGACCGCGGGGAGGCCGGCGAGATTCCCGTCCCCTCGCCCGAGGCGCTCGCCAAGTATTTCGACGAACGCAAGATCCTGTTTCGCGCGCCCGAATACCGCAAGCTGGTGATCGTGTCGCTCGTTCCGAGCGAGCAGGCGAAGTGGATCGAAATCTCCGACGCCGATCTCAAGCGGGCTTACGAGGAGCGGCGCGCGCGCTACGGCACGCCCGAGCGGCGCCACATCGAGCAGATCGATTTCCCGAGCGTCGAGGCGGCGCAGGCGGCCGCCGAGCGCATCGCCCAGGGCACGAGCTTCGCCGACATCGCCAAGGAGCTCGGCAAGAGCGAGAAGGACATCGACCTCGGCACGGTGACGAAGGCCGGCATGATCGACCGTACCGTGGCCGATGCCGCTTTCGCGCTGAAGGAGGGCGAAGTCAGCGCGCCGATCAAGGGCCGGTTCGGCACCGTGCTGGTGCGCGTGCTCACGATCGAGCCCGAGCAGATCCGCCCGTTCGAGGAGGTCGCCGCCGAGCTCAAGCAGGAGCTCGCGACCCAGCGCGCCAAGTCGGAGATTTTCGACGTCTACAACAAGATCGAGGATGCCCGCGCCGAGGGCAAGACGCTGGCCGAGGCGGCCGAGGCGCTCAAGCTGCCGGCGCGCACCATCGATGCGATCGACCGCTCCGGCCGTGACGCCAAGGGCGTGCCGGTCGCCCTCCCCGACCCGCAGCGGCTGCTGTCGCAGGCGTTCGGCACCGACGTCGGGGTCGAGCGCGATCCCCTCCAGTTCCAGGACGGCTATGTCTGGTTCGACGTCATCGGCATCACGCCCTCGCGCGAGCGCCCGCTCGAGGAGGTGAAGGACCAGGTCGAGGCGCGCTGGCGCGACCAGGAAATCGCGACCCGCCTCGCCGCCAAGGCGACCGAGATGCTGGACAAGCTCAAGGCCGGCACGCCGCTCGGCGAGGTCGCCGCGGCCGACAAGCTCAAGGTCGAGAGCGTGAGCGGCCTCAAGCGCGGGGAGGGCTCGGGCGCGCTCTCGGCGGCCGCCGTCGATGCCGTATTCCGCACCGCCAAGGACGCCGCCGGCAAAGGCGACGCGGCGCAGCCGATCGAGCAGATCGTGTTCCGCGTCACCGACATCGTGGTGCCCAAGCTCGACATGGCCGCGGAGGACGCCAAGCGGCTCGTCGAGACGCTCAATCGCGGCCTCTCCGAGGAGGTGTTCGGCGAATATGTCGCCCAGCTCGAGAACGAGGTCGGCGTGACCATCAATCAAAGCGCGCTGAACCAGGTGATCACGGGCGGGGCGTCGACCGACGAAAATTGACCTGAGCATGCAGATCGAGCCGCAGGCATCGGCGTTCGCCAAGCGCTACGCGCGGGGCGAGGCGCAGGTCGTGTGGACCACGCTGGTCTCCGACCTGGAGACGCCGGTCTCCGCCTACCTCAAGATCGGCGACGGGCGGCCGATGAGCTTTCTCCTGGAATCGGTGGAAGGCGGCGCGGTGCGCGGGCGCTATTCGATCATCGGGCTCGATCCCGACCTGGTGTGGCGTACCGTCAACGGACGCGCCGAGATCAATCGCAACGCGAACGAGGGGCACGACCGCTTCGTCCCCTGCAACGAGGCGCCGCTCGCCGCGCTGCGCGGGGTCATCGCCGAAAGCCGCGTCGAGCTTCCCGACCCGCTGCCGCCGATGGCGGCCGGCATATTCGGCTATCTCGGCTACGACATGGTGCGGCTGATGGAGGAATTGCCGCCGCCCAATCCCGATCCGATCGGGATTCCCGACGCGGTGCTGGTGCGCCCGACCGTCGTGGTCGTATTCGACGCCGCCAAGGACACGATCACCCTGGTGACGCCGGTGCGGCCGGAAGGCGGCGTCGGTGCCGAGACCGCGCTGATGCGGGCGAGCACGCGGCTCTCGGCCATCATCGATGCGCTCGACGCGCCGCTCAAGCACGCCGCGCCCAACGCCAAGACCGGCCCGCTCACGGTCTGGCCGTCCTCGAACACCACGCCGGCGGAGTACGAGCGGATCGTGAACGCCGCCAAGGAGTACATCGCCGCCGGCGACATTTTCCAGGTGGTGCTGTCGCAGCGCTTCGAGGCGCCGTTCGAATTGCCGCCGTTTGCGCTCTACCGCGCGCTGCGCCGCGTCAATCCGGCGCCGTTTCTCTATTTCCTCGACTTCGACGGCTTCGCGATCGCGGGCTCGAGCCCGGAAATCCTGGTGCGGGTGCGCGAGCGCACGGTGACGATCCGCCCGCTCGCCGGCACGCGGCCGCGCGGCTTGACCCCGCAGCAGGACAAGGCGCTCGAGGACGAGCTGCTCGCCGACCAGAAGGAGCGCGCCGAGCACCTGATGCTGCTCGATCTCGGCCGCAACGACGTGGGTCGTGTGTCCCGCACCGCTACCGTCAAGGTGACCGACCAGTTCTTCATCGAGCGCTTCAGCCAGGTGATGCACATCGTCTCCAACGTCGAGGGTCAGCTCGACAGCAAATATGACGCGCTCGACGCCCTCGCCGCCGGCTTCCCGGCCGGCACCGTCGCCGGCGCACCCAAGGTGCGGGCGATGGAGATCATCGACGAGCTCGAGAAGGACAAGCGCGGGCTCTATGCCGGGGCGGTCGGCTATTTCTCCGCCGCCGGCGAGCTCGACAGCTGCATCGTGCTGCGCACCGCGCTGATCAAGGACGGCACGATGTACGTGCAGGCCGGGGCCGGCATCGTCGCCGATTCCAATCCGAAATCCGAGCAGCAGGAATGCGTCGACAAGGCCAAGGCGCTGTTCCGCGCGGCCGAGGAGGCGAAGCGGTTTGCCAGCGCGGCGCGCCGCGGGCAGTGACAATATTCCCGTAGCCCGGATGGAGCGGAGCGAAATCCGGGTCCCCGCGGGCGCTTGCCCCGCATTCCGCTTCGCTCCATATCCGTCTCGAAGACGGGCATGAACGCCCTCGAGGCGGGCCACGAATTCATCCCATGAGGCATCGCCATGACCCACGAACGCCACCACGACCGGGCCGCCAAATGGAAGCATGACGGCGTGCGCGTCATCCCCGGCGATTCGCTCGATTCCAACACCGCGCAGACGCCGGGCATGGACCGCAAGGCCGCGATCAATTACGCGCGCGTCGGGGCGCAAAAGATCTGGGCGGGCACGGTGAGCATCAAGCCCGACGCCAAGACCGGCGCGCACCATCACGGCGAGCTCGAGAGCGTGATCTACGTGGTGCGCGGCAAGGCGCGCATGCGCTGGGGCGAGCGGCTGGAATTCGTCGCCGAGGCCGGCCCCGGCGATTTCATCTATGTGCCGCCGTTCGTGCCGCACCAGGAGATCAATGCCAGCGCGAGCGAGCCGCTCGAATGCGTCCTGGTCAGGAGCGACAACGAGGCGGTGGTGGTCAATCTCGACATCGAGCCGGTGGAGAAGCCGGAGCAGGTGCTGTGGGTCGATCCGATCCACAAGGGATGAGACCGGCCTACGGTTTCTGCGTTTTCGTGCCCTTCGCCTCGACCAGCCGGTCGTAATCGCGTTGCGTGCGCGCGGCGTAGGCCATGGCGAAGGAGGCGAG
>WNFA01013767.1_pt1 | contig 12089 bp, 14 predicted proteins | sample 5400481 | NCBI WGS metagenome assembly WNFA01 (sample SAMN13153340, study PRJNA577476) | soil metagenome | isolation source: 120 cm saprolite under Douglas fir tree site 2 hole 1 replicate 2 | place: USA:California | collected 2015-04-18
CGGGGAAAGTCGTTCTGCAAACTTACTTTCCGGATCACTATGCGGTGCAGTTTGCGGCTCGGCATGATTTCACGGGCTTTTACGATAAGGAATTACAGTTCCGCGCGTGGATGCACTATCCGCCGTACAACGCGATTGCCAATGTGCTGATCCGGGGCGAGAAGCTGGACGAGGCGCTGACGTGGTCGGGCGAACTGGGACGATGGTTCGAGAACACGCGGCATGAAGGGATTCGCGTGCTTGGCCCGGCGGCGGCGCCGATCGTCCGGCTGAAGCGCGACTACCGGTACCACTTTATTCTGAAGTCTGCGAGCCGGGAGAAAATGAATGCCCTGCTGCGTGCGATGCTCGCGGAAGCGGCCGCGCGGAAGATTCCGCGAACGCAGGTGATTGTGGATGTGGATGCGGTGTGGTTGATGTGAAACCGCTGCGAGCTACGAGCTTCGAGCTTCGAGCCGTGCCCTACTTGCGGTGCAGCCACTCACGCACTTCATCGCGGAGTGAACGTACTGAGTCCCGCGCTCCTTGTCGAATCTGGGGCCAGACTTCGCGGCCTTGACGCCAGACCTCGCGACCCGATGCCTGCTTAATTGGCGCGGGGCAAAATGCCAAGATCAACATGGTAACGCCAAAGATAGCAATCCATTTTCGCGGAGCGGTTATTCCAGAATGCGTCCGCACAGGCGGGTGACGGTACGTCAGCCACAAGAACGTTGCCCAAATTAGCCATCCCATCCAGAAATATTTTGCTAATGGGACCAGTGCTACGACCGTCAGCAAAGAAATCGGGCGGTGCCATTTGGGTAGCAATGAATAGAGTATGTGGCCACCGTCAAACTGGCCCCCGGGCATGAGGTTCATCGCGGTGGCAAACATTCCTACCCAGCCTGCCACTGCAATAGGGTGTAAGGGAAGTCTCGCTAGCGGTTGATGAATATGCAACAACCACGCGGCTGCTTTGAGCGCGAGCGGAAAACCAATTTGGTTGTCCAACGCTAGTCCAGATCCAGTCGGGCGAGAGAGGAAGAGGCCACCCACCACCGCCACGCACGACGGTATGAAACCCGCAATCGGCCCCGCGATTCCGATATCGAAAAGCGCCGCCCGTGAGGGAATTGGGCTTTTTATGCGGATGAAAGCACCGAGCGTTCCGATCAGGCTGGGAAACGGCACGAAATATGGCAGCGTTGCATACACGCGGTAGTGGCGGGCGTAGAGGTAGTGTCCCATCTCGTGCGCCAGCAGGATGAACATCAGCGTTAGCGAGAACGGAAGTCCCGGCAGCAGTTCGGATGGATGTCGAATCCAACTGAGCGGGAAGAGCGGCGGGCTGTCATCACTGAGGGAGAAAGTCGGCTGCTGATGCGCGAAATTGAACTGTATCCGGGAGCCCACGATCATTGTGCTGATCAACGTCGCTAACAGCAGCACGAGGTGAACCCACAGCCGGCGCCGTGGCGGCTGGATGATCCTCACCTCGTGAGGACGATCTGTTTCAAGAGTGCCCGGGAAGGGGGAAGTGGATTCGGACATACGGTCGCGGGACTATTCTTGATCCGATACGAAACACAAGGTGCGGAGAAAAGTACTGGAATCGCCGAACCGCGACGCCCCGCCTTTGTTTCAGAGCATTTGCCGGCGGGCCGCCGGCGCCACCTAGTCAATCGACTGCAATTCCTTGCCGGGCTTGAAGCGCACGGCTTTGCCGGGCGGAATGGAAACTTCGGCGCCGGTGCGCGGGTTGCGTCCGATGCCGGTTTTGCGCGGACGCACGTTGAACACGCCGAATCCGCGCAGTTCGATGCGGTCTCCGGTGGAGAGCGCCTTCTTCATGCTCTCGAAAACGGTCTCGACTGCGAGCTCCGCCTTGGTTTTGGTGATCCCGGTGCGGTTCACCACTTCATTGATGATGTCGAGCTTAATCACGGGCGTCTCCGGGAGTGGAAAATTGTCTCAAGTGATTGATGCTAAGGGGGATAGGGCGGATTGTCAACTCTGCCTGTTGTCCCGTAAGATGACAGCACACCAGCCGAGGCATTTGTAATTGGTAATTTGTAATTTGTGATTGGAACTGTGTCCGCGTTTCCGGTTTCGATTCCCGCGTAAAATTACCAATTACAAATTACCAATTACAAATCCAATCAAATCGTTCGAGGAATCGATGATCAAGAGTGACCGCTGGATCCGCCGTATGGCCCAAGAGCACGACATGATTAACCCCTACTCCGAAAAGCAGGTGAGCCAGGGGGTGATTTCCTACGGCGTCTCCAGCTACGGATACGACCTGCGCGTGTCGGACGAATTCAAGATCTTCACCAACGTGAACAGCACGATCGTCGATCCGAAGAATTTTGACGAGCGTTCATTCGTGACCGTGAATTCCGACGTCGCGATCATCCCGCCAAATTCATTCGCGCTGGCGCGCTCGGTCGAATACTTCAAGATTCCGCGCGACGTACTGACGATCTGCGTGGGCAAGTCCACTTATGCGCGCTGCGGGATCATCGTCAACGTAACGCCGTTCGAGCCGGAGTGGGAAGGCTTCGTCACCCTCGAGATTTCAAACACCACGCCGTTGCCCGCCAAGATCTACGCCAACGAAGGCCTGTGCCAGATTCTTTTCTTCCAGTCGGATGAGGTTTGCGAGGTGAGCTACAAAGACCGCAAGGGGAAGTATCAGGCGCAGAAGGGGATTGTGCTGCCGAAACTGTAGTTATGGGTATGCACCGCTTTTTCTTGTCGACGCGGCATCACGGGAATGTGGTCTTTAATTTTTCTGGTCGACCTGTCGAAGACCTCAGGGCATTCGCCCTAGGTTACCGAGAGGCTGGTAGCAGCCTTGCCGCCCGGATTGCAGAGGTTCGCGGTTACGCGGACTATGAAGGCTACCCGGTGCTATTCCTCTACCGACATGCACTGGAGCTGTACCTAAAGGCGATTGTCTACCGTGGCGCAAAACTTCTCCGCTTGATTTCTGAGGAGAATCTCGACACAGACAAACTGTTCCGCAACCACAGCCTCACAAGACTGTTACCGGCGATTCGGGCAATCTTTAAACAGATGCAGTGGAGTTTTGATGGGTCGGGTCTGGAGTCGCATGACGATTTTGAGAGTTTCATTCGTACTCTAGATTCGATGGATCCTAATGCTGAAGCATTTCGGTATCCCATCAAGACTGACGGTCAGGCTTCTCTCCCTCATCATTTCGTAGTCAATGTCGTTGAGTTCTCCGAGCGATTAGATCGACTTCTGGGTTTTCTTGAGGGCGCAGCTGATCTGATCGGCGAACATTGGCAGGCAGAAGCTGAAGCTCGGTATGAACTAGAGAGACTTTCCGCCGAGTGGCAAAAGAGCTAAGAGAGGTGCAAGGTTAACTCTTTTGTCCTCACCGCTTCCCGTTCTCGCCTTCCTTGAACATGTACTTAATTGCCGGCTTGTAGATCATCAGGTTGGGGGCGCCGGTGCGGTTGAGCTTGATGCAGCTCTTGTCGTACCACTCGATGTAGCCGTGGACTTCCTCGCCGTCCCGCAGCACCACGACCATGGGGGTCTTGGTCTGCATCTGCTTTTGATAGTAGAAGTTCTCGGCGTTGGTCTGCTCGGTGGGGGCGCCGGCCTTTTTGGAGAGGGCCGGGGCGCGGTCTCTGCGTTCGGCGGGCAAATGGTTGTGTCCGTGGTTGTGGTCAGTCCGGCTAAGAGATGGGCGAATCAGCTTGCGATTCGCGAAGCCTTCCTGATCGGCGGATTGTTCGGCTGGTACAGGGTCGAGGGTTTCTTTCATATCGCAACCACCTGCGCGCAGGGCGGCAGAATATGCCACAACACAACAACCTGTGACTGTGGGTACTAGGGTGTGACTTGACGGTACGGTATCACAGCAAACCAAGGATGACAATGATTCTGAAGGCTCAAAGGGGTGGCATCGCCTCGAATTGAGACAGTCCGAGGGGGAGATGACCTTGGCGTGATTGCGAACAATCTGATTCTGGGCGGGCGCAGAGCCGAATGAAAGTATGGTAGAGGCGCGGCTTGCCGCGTCTCCCCTCGCGGCCGGAGACGCGGCAAGCCGCGTCTCTACTAGAAATTGATCAACCGAAGGGGCACCTCAGCATTTGACCTGATCGCTCGCACCCCCTCTACGAAGGGCGTTCCAGCGCCGTGGCAAAAGCGTCCAGCGACAGGGATCGCAGCAGGTTGCGGCGCATTCCTCGTTCGACTTCTCCCAGGCCTTGGGCGGCGCGGTTGATCCAGGCAAAGTCAGCCGACTCGGCTAGCTTCTTGAGTTCACCCTGGATGTCGGTGTTACGCACCAGTCGCGGCGTGTTGGATTCGAGAAACATCAGGTCTTCGAGCAGCGAGTAGAGCGTGCGGAGAAGGTTGTCGATTTTCTCGCGGCCTTCGGCGCCGGCACGAAAGCTCTCCGTCATCTTGAATAATTCAGTGTGCTCGCCGCCGCGAAGTGCTGAGTTCAGCAGCACCAACGCCTGGCTGCGGGCCGCGGTGTAGGCCTTCAGGTCGAACGATAACGCGCGGCCGATCGCTCCTTCGCTTAAGCGGGCTACCAGGGCTTGCTCGCGTAGATTCCAGTCGGGGCGGCGTTTCGCCAGCAGGCTTTCAATTTCTTCTGTGCCTACCGCGCCCAAGGCGAAGGTTACGGAGCGGGAACGGATAGTTGGCAGCAGTTCGCCGGGATTTTCCGCGAGCAGAAAGATCGTTGCGAATTCGGGCGGCTCTTCGAGGACTTTCAGCAACGAGTTGGCCGCTTCTTTCATGAAGGCGGAGTCGGTGAAGATGTAGACGCGTTCGCGGGCTTCGGCCGGACGGAAGTAGATGTTACCGATCACGTGGCGGACCTGATCAACCTTGATCATCATCTGCGGGGGATCGGGCGGGATGACGAGGACGTCGGGATGGGTCTGCACCAAGATGCGAGTTTCTTTTTTGTCGGCATCGCGCAGGGCGTCGCGGGCCTCGACGGCTTCCGCGAATCGCGCGTCGAGGTCTTCCGCCTGGCCGATGCGGGTGCAGTTCGCGCAGCGTCCGCAGAAGTCGGGGAGACCGACGGTGACCGGCTGCTCCAGACAGTTCAGCGCGCGGGTCAGCATCAGGGCCAGAGTGTACTTGCCCGATCCGTGAGCGCCGGAGAGGATCACGGCATGCGGAAAGCGCTTGCGCGCAAGCATCTCGCGCAGGCCATGGACGGTTTTCGGATTGCCGAGAAAATCGGAAAAGGGCATAGAAAGCTACTGGCTGCTGGCTTTGAGCTACCGGTTCGAAGCGCTCAGAGTTTTAGTTTCTTCCGCACTAACTCCATGATAACCGCGTGCGTCTCCTGTGGTGTGCCGCGGGCATCGACTACGTGAACGCGCTGTGACTCACGAGCGGCGATGGCGAGGTAGGAGTTCCGAACTCGTCCAAAAAAAGCACGATTCTCCTGCTCAAAGCGGTTCTCGTCTTTCTCTGGACGCCGGTTTTTGTGTCGGCGATTGCGTCGGCGGGCGCGCTCGACCGTTAGGTTGACATCGTTGTCGAGCAGAACCGTAAGGTCAGGCTGAAGATTGCCGCACAACACCTCGTGCAACTGCAGCACGGGCTTCGATCCCAGCTTGCGGCCGCCGCCCTGGTAGGCTTCTGTGGAGTCGGTGAAGCGGTCGCAGAGGACGACGCGCCCCTCGGCCAGTGCGGGCAGAATCACTTCATGAATATGCTGGGCCCGGGAGGCGAACATCAATGCCATTTCGGCGGAGGGAGACAATCCGGAGGTCGCCGAGTGGAGTAGGACCTCGCGAATTTTTTCGCCGGTTGCAGTGCCGCCCGGCTCGCGGGTGATGACTACCGAAAGGCCGCGGGCACGGAGTCCGCGGGCCAGTTTGGCAATTTGCGTACTCTTGCCGCTGCCGTCGAGACCTTCGAAAGTGATGAACTTTCCGCGCGCGGACACGTCGGGAATGATAGCAGGCAGAAGGCGTGCTCAGGGCAGTGGCCCGTGGGCGCGGGGCTCACGCTGCCTGCTGCTGTTCGATTCCCTCGAAGAGATCAGCTTCGAACGGAACCGGGCCGGGCATGATGCTGGCCGCAAGGTGAAAGAGTTCCGGATTTCCGAACTTTGCGACGTGTGCGTCGAAGGTCGGGAAGACAGGCACTTGACTCGCGTGCGCATGAAACGCGGCGAGCTTCGTTTCCAGGTATCTGCCAATTTCGATGCGCGCGGTGAAGGGCGGCAGAGAGATAGGCTGGCGGTCCGGCAACGGAGCGGGCGCGGTCGAGTAATAAAGCTTTTGGGTGCGGTGGGGAATCAGGCCGGCGGCGAGTTGATCGGGAAAGCGGTTGCTGCGTCCTGCCCAATGAAAGGCCAGGGTTGCGAAGACCGACGCCATCGAATGGTCGGTGTGGCCCGTTATCATGCCCTCCGGACCCATCGAGAGCATGATCTGCGGGCGGAATTCACGGATCTGCAGCACCAGTTCGGAAACGACTCGGTGCATTTCAACGCGGTGCAGTTGGCCGTCAGGATAGTCAAGCACGGCTCCGCGGCTCACATTGAGTATGGCGCATGCATCAGCAAATTCCTTCCGGCGTAGCGCGGCCAGTTCGTGATCGTCTTTGGCCTTGCCCCGATGCGTGGCAGCCTGACCGGCAGTAAGGCAGATCACGGATGTTTCCACGCCACGGTCGCCGTAAAGGCGAAGAGTGCCGCCGAAGGCGCTCGCTTCGTCGTCGGGATGAGCGGTTACTGCGAGCAATCGCATCATGGCGTGATTCTAGCGGGAATCGGACAGCCCCTTGCTCGGCACCTGGTTCCTCGAGCATGAAGCTCAGCACTTCCTGTGGGATCGGTGCGTTCCACACGGGCGCGAAAGACTGGCGGTGGAGTGGCGACGGACCATGCTCACGAAGGGCCGCGATGTGATGCGGCGTGCTGTATCCCTTGTTGGACGCGAGGCCGTACATGGGAAACACCGGATCCCAGGCGGAGATCATGCGATCACGTTCGACCTTCGCGATGATCGATGCCGCCGCGATTGAAGCGGAAAGCGCGTCTCCGTGAATGATCGGAAGCTGCGGAAGAGCGCAGTCGATTCGGACGGCATCGGCTAGCAAATAGTCGGCCGCTGGCGTGAGTTGCTGGATCGCGTGCAACATGGCAAGCCGCGACGCCTGATAGATGTTGATCTGATCGATGCGGGCGGAATCGACCGCCGCAATAGCCAGGGCGATTGAGTGTTCGCGAATGCGAATGGCAAGTTCTTCGCGGCGCTCGGCGGGCAGCAACTTCGAATCGCGCAGCCCGCGGATTCGGTAAGCGGGATCAAGAATCACGGCCGCGGCCACTACCGGACCAAAGAGGGATCCGCGGCCCACCTCGTCAGCGCCGGCAACGAGCTGTGCGCCTGTTGCCCAGGCTCGCTTCTCAAACTTGAGTGTGCAGCGCAGCCTTTTCAGCAGACGCAGCTTGGCAGCGGCAGGGGAAAGGCCAGGTGCTTTCGAATCTCTGGATCGGGAACGCACGGGAACTTCCAGCATCTTCGCCGAGGATGGGGATGCATGCAAGTGCGTAAAGCATTTTGCGGAAAAATAGATGTAGAGACGGGGCTTGCCCCGTCTCCCTTTGTCGAGCGCACAACCGGCGCCGGCAGGAGACGCGGCAAGCCGCGTCTCTACGGATGAAAGTTCGTTAAGTGCGGGAGTCGACTTCGCGCAGACGGGCGGCTTTGCCCCTCAACTCGCGCAAATAATACAGCTTCGCGCGCCGCACTTTGGCGGAGCGCAGCACATCGATTTTGTCGATGACCTTGGATTGGACGGGGAAGATGCGCTCGACGCCCTGTCCAAAGCTGATCTTGCGGACGGTGAAGCTGGCCTGCGGACCGCGCGTCCGCGAAATGACGACGCCTTCGAACGCCTGGATGCGCTCTTTGTCGCCTTCCTTGATCTTGACCTGAACTTTGATGGTGTCTCCCGGGCCAAAGTTCGGAATGTCGGTGCGGCGGCTCTTCGCCAGCAATCTATCGATAATCTGGTTTGTCATGACTTTCCTTCCTGCGTCTTAGGGGCTGAAGCCCCTCCCGCTCGAACCTCTAAACTCTCGACTGCAGACCTCTAATCTCGTCCAACAATTCCCGGTCTTCGCCGGTCAACTCGACCCGCTCCAGCAAGTCGGGACGATTGCGCAGCGTCTTCGCTAAAGCCGTCTTTCGGCGCCAACGGCGAATGTCCTCGTGGTTCCCGTTGATCAGCACGTCCGGCACTACCCATCCGCGAAAATCAGCAGGCCGAGTGTAGTGCGGATAATCGAGCAATCCGCCCGACGCACAGGTGGAAGTCGGCCTGCCTTCCTGTGTGGCGCGGACGCCCTCGCCCGCAGCTGCTGGCGATGTAAACGATTCCTGCCGAGTCGAGTCTTCATTCCCGACCGCGCCCGGGATTAATCGCGTGACCGAGTCCAAAATCACCGCCGCTCCCATCTCACCGCCGCTCAACACGTAGTCGCCGATCGAAACCTCGCGATCCGCGAGATATTCGCTGACCCGATCGTCCACGCCTTCGTACCGTCCGCAGATCAAAACAATTCGATCCAGCGTCGAAAGGTCGGCCGCGAGCGCCTGATCGAGCCTGCGACCTTGCGGCGAAAGCACGATGACGGACTGCTTCGCGCTTCCACTAATGCGTTCCGGCCGCGGCACAACGCCAGCAAGCGACTCCAAACATTCAAAGATCGGTTCCGGCTTCAGGACCATCCCTTCGCCGCCGCCAAACGGGCGGTCATCCACGGTGCGGTGCTTGTCTTTCGTAAAGTTCCGCAGGTCGTGAATGGTCACTTCCACCAAGCCCGTTTCCCGCGCCCGGCGGATAATCCCATAATCCAGGGTTCCGCGAAAGAAGTCGGGGAAGATCGTGAGTATATCGACTCGCATCGAGAACCAGTGGTTAGTGGATAGTGATTAGTGGTTAGTGAGAACAACGCCCGCGCCGAAAATCTAATCACTAACCACCAACCACTAACCGCTGCCTTTATTCACGTCCAGCAATCCTTCTGGCAAACGCATCCGGATCTGCTTTCGCTCCAGATCCACTTTCTCCAGATACGCCTGCGCGAAAGGAATCTCGTATGGGAGCTTCGCTCCGCTCTTCACAACCAGCAATGGCGCTTCCCCGGCTCCGAACGTTACCTCTTCAATCGGGCCGACTTCGCGCTCGCCGTCAAACACCGTGCAACCGACCAGGTCGCTGAGATATGTCCAGCCCGGCTCTAGTTCGGCGCGCTCACTGCGCGGAAGCTGAAGCTCAGCGCCGATCAGCGCCTCGGCATCGGAAATCGTCTCGACACCCGCGAACTTGAGAACGAGCAGGCCCTTGTGCAGCCATAGGTCTTCGACCTGAACTTCGCGGCGCTCATTTGTTTTGAGCAGCGCCCACAGCCGCATGCTTTCGCGGAAGCGGTCCGGAATATCGGTGTGCAATTCGACTGCGACTTCTCCGCGGCGTCCCTGGGTTTTGACTACCCGCGCCAGGGTAATAAACTCGCCCTCGCCGCTCGGCTCCGGTGCCGCTATTCGATGATCTCCAGCGCGTAGCGCTTGTCCTGCTTCGATCCAACCGCGCTCAGTACGCCACGCAACGCGCGGGCTACGCGACCGGACCGTCCAATCACTTTACCGAGATCAGCCTCGGCCACTTCGAGTTCGATGACGGTTTCGTCGCCATCCTCGTACTCGTCAATAAAAACCTCAGCCGGAGCTTCGACCAGCGCCTTGGCAATGTGCTCGATCAGCGCTCGCGCATTGGCTGGTTGCTCAGTCATTAGAAATGCTCCTTGAGCTTGTGTGTGGGACCGGGTCTCTGACCCGGTCATCCGGGTCGAAGACCCGGAACCACACAATGCTGTGGCGAGAATAAAACTAGGCGGCCGAACCGGCCGATGCCGGCACCGGCATGGCGAGCAATTTGCCTACGCGCTCGGAAAGCTGAGCGCCCTTCGAAACCCAGTAGGTAATGCGCTCGCGCTTCAGGTCGAACGTGGCCGGATTGGTGCGCGGATTGTACGTACCCACGACCTCAACCGGGCGTCCATTGCGAGCCCGCTCCTTCTCGATCACCACCACACGATAGTACGGCTGCTTCGGCTTACCAATGCGCGCCAAGCGAATCATTAACACAGACTTCGATCCTTTGTCCGGAAGAGTCCGGAGGGGTTGATGCAAACCATTATTATGCCGGAGGTTAGGGGGATTTGCAAATGGCGGAGCACAGTGTTTAGACAGTACCCAATTGCCGCTGCCACTTTTAGTTCTGAGTCCGGCACTCATCCTTGAGGCTGTGCCAGCGCACCCCAGTGAGCGGTGTGATGGTGAGGGAGTCGATGGGCCCTCCAACCTCATTGCTGTCGGGATGAGCCTCCAAAGTTAGTCGCACCCACAAGACTACTTTAAGAACATCTCGGTCTGCTTCCAGCAAGGTTGCCGATTGACGTTCCCACTGGGCTTTCTCTTTCTGCGCCAATTCGGCCTTGCCTCTGAGAGCGTACTGGATAGTATCGGTCAAAGGGATCGCCTTGGGCTCGGAATCGAAAGAAACATCGTTGCCCACACGGAAGATGTTTTCCATGTACAAAGCAAGACCGCCTTTGGGAGACACTCCGAAGAAGTAGCCGTTAATTATTGGGTTGTCGTCTCCGGGTCCGAGCACCGCCTTTGGTCCAAAGACTTTGATTTTCTGTTCAAGGATACGACTGACATGTCTTCCCCAAAGGAGAGCGACTTTGCGGAGAAAATCATCCGATCCGGGACGAACGGATTTAAACGCAATTTCGGCTTCTTTGTTAGCCTCCATTATCACGTTTCGTTTCGCGGGGTGAGCAACGTTTTCAATCGACAAATCAGCCATTCCATTAGAAGCAAAGACGAATTTATCGCTAAGTGCGATGATCTTACATTGGTGATCAGAATATCCCCCCGAATCACCTTTCCCCCGACTGTCTGCCGCTACAACTATTTTATTTTTGGAAAGGCCGAAGACCAAAATAGTTCCGGATTCCCTTGCCACCGTTGTATTCAGTGCAAAGCTCGTCGCTGTCAGTAGCATTGGCCAGACGAATTTGATCTGTCTATACATGCGGGAGCAGCCTCCATGGCACGAAGTCTTGAAAGCGCAATCTAACAGGGCGCGAGCTACGTTTTAGAATCGAGCGCCGCCAGGACTTCCAGCGGCTCCGGCCGCTCGGAATAGTCCTCGTTCACACCCGCTAAGAGAATCACTCCGTCGTTGTCCATGACGTACGTCGCCGGGATCGGCAGTTCCCAGCTGTCGTCCCCATTGACGAAGGGCAGGTTGACGAAAGTGCGGCGGTAAATGGCCTGCTGCTCCTCCGGGACGCGGTACACCAGACTGAACTGGCGGGCGACTTCGTTGTGCGCATCCACCAGCAGCGGGAAGGCGAGTTTGTGCTGGTCGTGCATGAAGTAGGCCTGTTTCTGGGTCTGGGGAGAGATGGCGACCAGTGAAGCTCCGACGGCCTCGATCTGTGTGGCAATGGAGTTCATGGCTTCCATTTGTCCGACGCAGAATGGGCACCAGCGTCCGCGGATGAAGCAGACTACAAGGTGTCCATTATTCAGCAACGCGGCGGAGGAAACGGGCTTTCCGTTGTGGTCAGGGAGTTCGAACGACGGAGCCATCGTCCCGACGCCGAGAGCTTTTGCCGCGAGTCCTTGAGCTTTCAGTCCTGCCACCGTACGCTCATGAACGGCCTGCACGTCAGGAGGAACGTACCTGGCGATGAGTTCCTTCCGCTCGGCGAACACTTCCCGCAGCGGACGAACGTCGATGTACGTGCCGGATTCCTGTAGAGAGCGCCATTTCATAGATTGAGAGCAGCGCAGGTCACTATGCCGTTCGTACCTGTTCTCCAACAAGGAGATTATCAGCCTAACCTCTCGCGACACCGACTTCTACATCGACGGTCAGAACGAACCTTGGAAGGATCGGTGTTTCAGCGCTGAACTGCTCCACTGCCGAACCGCGTCCACGAACAAGATCCAAGGCACCTCCCTCATGACATCCCGCACGGCCCAAGATCATTCCGTAGACAA
>WNFA01006331.1_pt1 | contig 12085 bp, 9 predicted proteins | sample 5400481 | NCBI WGS metagenome assembly WNFA01 (sample SAMN13153340, study PRJNA577476) | soil metagenome | isolation source: 120 cm saprolite under Douglas fir tree site 2 hole 1 replicate 2 | place: USA:California | collected 2015-04-18
GACCACCGGCCTGGATGCAGCTGCCGAGCGAACCGTTATGGACGCGCTGGAGCGGGCCGCGGCGCGCCGCACGACCTTGATTATCGCCCATCGTCTGGTGACCGTGCGCCTGGCGGACCGGATCGTTGTCCTGGACCGGGGCCGGATCGTGGAAGAAGGCACGCACCTCGAACTCTTGGCGCGGAATGGCTGGTATGCACGCCTCTATCGTCTCCAAATGTCGACCGAAATGGAGAAGGCTCTCGTCTCAGCCAATCGGGCTCTTGCCCTGGAATGAACGGACTACAACACCGAGGTATGAAGCCGCGGTCGCGGGGCGACTCTCCTTATCGGAGATCACCACAATGCGCCGTTCGGGGCAAGCGCCGCCCCTCTGGCGTGCCTACGGCGAGCGGACTCAGAAGAAATTGAGACCGGCGCGTATCTCATAGATGTGTATTCTAAGGGCTTGTGAGTCTGGACGTGGGACAGAACGTCACAGTGTAAGAGTCAGTCGCTTCCGCAAAGCACCCCAGGCACGGCGTCGTTCTGATCCGCATCAAGCGTTACCTTGGGTCGGTTCCTAGTTGAAGTAAGTCCCAACACAAGAAGGTGTCTAATCTGTGGAGTGAATCGGTCCGTTGACAGAGAGCGAGAATCGTGCCAGTCTTCGGGCGTTTTAGCATGATGGAACACCGTTTCGCTATGTGGAACAATGGGACTGGCGCTGTAGTGAGCTCGGCGCGGCCGGGCATTGCGATCCTTCCTTCTCCGGACGCTTCAGCGTTCCGGCGGTTCGCGTGGTGTGCAGCGCTGGTGCTGGCAGCGCTCGCAGGCCTGACTGCGCTATGCAAGGCTGGTTCCGAGCAGCTCTTTGCCCAATCTTGGCAGGCCATGGGCACCACCTTCACGATTTACTTGTATGCGGCCAACGAAGAGCAGGCGTCGGAATACTTCGAGGCCGCATTCGAGGAAATCGAGCGGCTGGACGAGGCCCTTAGTAACTACCGGACATCAAGCGAGCTTTCGCGGATCAACCGCCTGGCCGCGAATGAGGCGGTCACGACCGATCCAGAAGTCTTCGAGCTTCTGCAACGGTCTCTTGACTACAGCCGCAGAAGTGGCGGCGCGTTCGACATCACGGTTGGGCCGTTGATGCGAGCCTGGGGCTTCTTTCGCGGGAAGGGTCGCTATCCTGCTGCCGAAGAGCTAGCCAAGGCGCGGGTCAGCGTGGGCTGGCAGCGCGTGGTGCTCGATCCGGCGACGCGGACAGTGCATTTCTTGGTGCCGGGGCTCGAACTCGACCTGGGCGGTATAGGCAAAGGCTACGCCGTGGATCGTGTTGTCGTCCTGCTGCGCGAGATGGGAGTGAAGTCGGCCTTAATAGATGCAGGTTCGAGCACGATCTACGCCATCGGAGCGCCGCCCGGGAAACCTGGCTGGAACGTGCGCGTTCCCCAACCCGGGAATCGGCTACAGGCGATCTCCACGGTACTGCTGCGCGACGCCTCGCTATCCACCTCCGGCAATTACGAGAAATATTTCTGGCTCGACGGCCGCATCTACTGTCACATTATGAATCCGCAGACCGGCGAGCCAGTCCAGGGCATGCTCCAGACAACCGTCATCACACCGGAAGCCACAGACAGCGATGCGCTTTCGACGGCCGTGTTCGTGATGGGACCTTTGGCGGGCAAGCGACTGCTCCAAAGCATTGCAGGCGCCAGTGCATTTTGGGTCCTCGGGAATCCAGAGGCGCGGCGCACGGTGGCTTGGCGCTGGCCGGATCGTGACCGTCGTACTTCGAGGGCAAGTCGCGCAATGAACTCATCTTTAGCACAGCGAAACGCCGGACCGTAAAGGAAAGGAAGAAGAAACGAAGATGGATCGAAGGGAATTTCTCGGCCGTACAGCAGGAACACTCGCGGCGATGTCAGTTTTGATTTCTCGGCCGGGCGAGACCCGCGCCGTGCCCCCTTCCGATCAGATCAACCTGGGGGTGATTGGCGTGGGCAGCCGCGGCAAAGAAGTGATGCGGATGATGCTGCGCATCCCTGGAGTCCGGGTGCAGGGCCTCTGCGACGTGTACGAACCGCGCTTCGCGGAGGGGCGCAAGATCACGAACGAGGAGACGCCCATCTACCGGGATTACCGGCAGCTTCTGGACGCTCGAGATCTCGATGCCATCGTGATAGCAACGCCGCTTTCGCTTCACGCCGACCACGTCATTGCATCGCTCGAGAGCGGGCGGCATGTTTATGGCGAAAAAACCATGGCCTTAACGGTACAGGAATGCGACCGCATTGTGGAAGCCGTGAAGCGCACCGGAAAGCGCTACCAGATCGGGCTGCAGTATCATTACGCCCCCTTGTACCGGGAAGCGCTGCAGCGCATCCGGGCCGGCAAGCTCGGCCGCGTCATGCAGGTTTACTCCTATTGGCACCGAAATAATAGCTGGCGGCGTTCTGTGTCCGATCCCAAAGACCTGAAGCTGGAGCGATTGATTAATTGGCGACTCTATCGTGCCTACTCTGGTGGCTTACTTGCGGAGCTGGGCTCCCACCACATCGACTTCGCCAATCAAGTCTTCGGCGGTATCCCCGAATCGGTCATCGGGACCGGCGGGATCGACTACTGGAAGGATGGCCGGGAGGTGCCCGACAATGTACAGGCGGTGTACCGGTATCCCGGCGGCGGGACCCACTTTTTCAGCGCGGTCACCACCAGTCGCCTCGACGGGTCGCAGATACGCGCGTACGGCACTACCGGCAGTGTTATTCTCACCCAGATAGATGGCATTTTTTACGAAGAGCCAGCTACAGAGCAATCCGCTGCGCTCGCTGAAACTGTGCTCGAGCACGGCGTGATAACGGGCGCCAGCTATCAGGCAGAGTTGCCCTACCGGGGCCTTGGCCACCCAATCGAGGTACCGGAGGGCAAAGAAGGCAACGCGAACTACGCCTGCTGCGCGTCTTTTATTGAAAGCGTGCGCCAGAATAAGCGGCCGGAGGCCGACGAGCGCGTGGCTTGGGCAGAAGGGGTCGCTGTAGCGCTTGGAAACAAGGCCATCGATCAAGGAGGGCGCGTACTATTTGCGGAAAACGTGAAGATGCCCGCTTAGGTCGCGCTGAGACGAGGAGCTGAACATGCCAAGGCTCGGCGATCGACCGTACCTGGACAGCTACGAGCGGTTGCGGAAAGACCGTATCGGCCACGTGCACTGCAAAGACGTTGCGCGCAAGCCCGATGGGTCCGGCTACCAGTGGGCGGCCATTGGACGAGGCCTAATTGATTGGACCGGCCAGTTCTACGCGCTCAAGCGCGATGGCTACCAGCGGGCCGTCAGCCTGGAAACACTGGCGAGGCGCTGGCACGCCCGAAGAGTCGAGCCGGCAGAACTGGGCGGGAAAGAAAGAGCAGCTCGGCAAAGCCGGCGCATTGTCCTAGAGCAAGGGAGGCACGAGCTATGAGCACTGAGAAGACCTCACGGCGAACGTTTCTCAAGATAGCGGGCGCAGGCCTTGCCGGCACTGCACTCGGCTCTACTGCCTCGAGTTACGCCCGAATTGTGGGCGCCAACGATCGCGTAGGCGTAGGCATTATTGGCTTCTCCGACCGCACCCGCCAAGCCCTGATCCCCTCATTTCTCAAACACGCGGACCAACTGAATTTCCAACTCGTGGCTGTCTCCGACATCTGGAACCGGCGCCGCGATGAAGGCGTGGCTTATATCCAGAAACTGACGGGCAAGGCTGCGGCCGGGGCACGCAACAACGAGGAGCTCTACGCGCGCAAAGACATTGACGCTGTGATCGTCGCCACGGCTGACTTCCAGCATGCCTATCACGCCATTGAGGCCATCAAGGCGGGTCGCGACGCCTACGTGGAAAAACCGCTGGCGCACACCATGGATGACGCGCGCGCTGTCCGCAAGGCCGTAAAGGAGAGCAACCGCATCGTCCAGATCGGCACGCAGCGGCGCAGCGCCGATGTCTATCAGCGCGCCAGCGAGTTCATCCAGTCGGGCCAGTTCGGCGATATCGTCGCCGTCGAAATGACCTGGAATGTCAATCAGCCCGGGCGCTGGCGCCGCCCCGCACTGGTAGCGGCGCTGCGCGAGGCGGACACCGACTGGAAACGCTTCCTGATCGATAAGCGCTTTGAGCCTTTCGACCCCAGAAAATATCTCGAGTATCGCCTCTTTTGGCCTTACTCGTCCGGGATTCCCGACCAGTGGATGGTGCACCAAATCGACACCGTACACTGGTTCGCCGATTTGCCCCGGCCCCGCAGCGTGGTCGCCAACGGCGGCGTTTATCTCTGGCGCGACGCCAGAAAAAACTGGGACACGATGACCGCTGTCTTCGACTATGGCCCGCTTCAGGACGCCTCTAAAGGCTTCCAGGTTACCTACTCCTCCCGCATGACCAATTCCGCCGGGGGCGTAAAAGAGACCTATTTCTCCAATGGCGGCACGCTCGACTTGGAAAAGCACCAGGTGATGCCCACGGGTGGCCTCGAGGAACGCTACGCAAAAGAAATGGGCATGAAAGCGAACCTCCTGCCCGCTAAACCGCTGTCTGAGGCCGCCGCACAAACGGAAACCGCCGCAGATACTGGAGCTGACAACGCCACCTCCGCCAATGTCCGCAACTGGATGGAGTGCGTTCGCAGCCGCAAGAAGCCCAACGCCGACATCGAAGCCGGCTATAGCCACTCGGTCGCTCTTTGCATGACCATTGCCGCCATTCAAACCGGCCAGCGCGTAACCTTCGACGACGCTACGCAAGAAGTGGTGGTGCGGGCATAGGTCCGCAGAGGTATCTATTATCTTGAACGAAAGATTAGTGTGGGCGGTGGACGCGGCGCGGCTTGATTTCGTTGAGGTGCTCCCGAAACCGCTGGACCAGTTCCTGCTCTCCGAATTGAGTCATTTCGCGCTCCAGCTCTGTCAACGCGAAATGGACCACGTCATGGTGGTGTACCTCTTCCGGAGCCAACTCCTCGCTAAGGCGTAGCCAGATATTGTGCAGCAGCTCGATCTCTTTGGGAGTCAGGTGTGGCGCGTGCGGGCCGAGATAAAAGACCTTCTCTTGCCCGGTTGGGCTGTAAACCTCCAGGCGGAAATGAGGTTTAGGGTGCGGCAGGCGCTCCCAGGCCAGCCCAATCAGGCGGGCCTGCTCGCTGGGAGGCATTTTCGCGGAGGTGGCCACCACGAGGACCGAAGACTGCAAGTTCTGGGCGGCGCGCACCATCGCGTCATAAATATCGTTGGATGCCACGACCGCCAGGCGGATCGGTTTCCCCTTCTCCTCCGCGATCTCCAGAGCCTTGGTAAATAGCAACTGCTCGAGCTTGGTAAAGAGTTGATCGGGTTCGAGATCGTGTTCACCTGAGCCGGAGCGTCGGAGCTCGCGGATGTGCAGAACCACTACGTCCCGCCGCGCCGGGTTTACCCGTTCGAGCACGGCTGCGAGGTGGTGCAGGTGGTAATGGTTGCTCGCGAGAACGAGGACGTTGCCCGGCCGGCAACCTACCGTCTGCGGCGTAATCTCTTGCGCGAATTCCAAATGGAATTGATCTAATCCGACGTGAGCAGCGCCGCGCTGTTGCGTAGCCTTCTCGGAGGCAGTGAAGATCCCAAAAAAGACCAACGTGAAGGCAATTCCCGAGACCGTTGCGACCTGCTTAGTGAATAGATTCGTTACTGCGATCCCCAGGAGCGTGAGGGTAATCAGACCCAACCCGAGAGGGATCTCGATCTGCCCTATCTTAAGATTAAGGGGCACCCGAAATTCACGAGGTCCAGGCTTTGTGTAGCGAAGCACCAGGACCGCAAGAGCCTTCGTTACGAAGCTCCACAGCACGCCGAAGGCGTAGGCCTCACCGAGGATGTAAACGTTCCCGCGACTGAGCAGGATGGTAAGAAGCTGGAGAGCTACGACAAGGTCGATGATCCGATGTGTCGTCCCGAAGTGGCGGTGCGGTTGGCGGAACCAGTCGGGCAGAACTCCGTCCTCTGAGACCCGGTTCAGCACGCCGTTAGATCCGACGATAGATGTGTAGACGGCCCCTGACAGGATGAGAACGCCAACCAGCACAACGAACAAATGAAACACCAACTTCAGCGTGTAGGGGCCCTCCAAGTACATCGCCAAGCCGCCGATGAGGTTGTCGAAGTAACTCCTCCGCACTCCATCGGGAATGATCATGACCGCAAAGAACGAAACGAGGGACGTGAAAACCAAGCTGTAGATGAAAATGACAAAGCCTGCCTTTTTAAGGTTACGCAGTTTCGGATGTTCGATCTCGCGGTACACTTGGGCGAGCGTCTCCTCACCACTCATCGCCAGGACCGAGTGGCCGAGGGCGATGAAAATCCCTACGAGCCCGACTGTGTACGGCAGCCGGCTTCCTCTTAGCCACCCCAGAGCGTCAGGCGAAAATTGGAGATTTCGCGGCAAAGGCCAAGGCGGCAACTGTGCTCCGCGCACGGACACCGTGTAAACACACCAGCCGATCAGAAGTACGACCATGACTGTGGTCACGTACATGATACGGAGAGCTTTCTCGCTGCCTTGGGGAATGCCCTTGATATTGATCCACCAAAAGTAGAGTGTAACGAGCACCGCAAAGACTGCTGCCGTCAAGTTTGCGGGAAGGACTAGGCTGAGATGCGCGTAGCGAAACAGGTCGTTCAGAAACCCTGCTAGATACTGCCCAGCCGAGACGCCACTGATGGGTCCGGTAAGGATGTAGTCGAACATCAGAGCCGAGACGGAGAATTTCGCCATGGTACTGCCCATGGCCTCTTTCACGACGCGGTAGACCCCACCCCGCACGAACATGCTGCAGCTCTCGATGTAAATCGCGCGCACCGCATAAGAGAACAGCATGATGGCCAGGATGAACCAAGGGGCGGCCTTGCCGATCGCTTTCTCGGCGATGCCCCCGGCGTAATAGGCGGACGAGGCTAGGTCGTTCAGGACAATTGCTGCGGCCCGCCAGAAGGAAATAAACGATAGCATTGCGGTTGTGGCAATCAGAACGCGGGGGAAGCTCGCTGGCGGAGCGTTCGCGGGTGATCCCTGGCTATGACCGGGGTGCATGGCGGGTTAGCTTCTTCGAGAAAAGTACGTCACTTGAAATCAGGCGTCAACACCACGGGCTTTGCTGTCTTGAAGCACGCTAATTTCCGCCTGCTGGTTAAGCCTCCGACGACAGTTGACGATCGGCTGCTGCCTGAGCACAAAGGACGCTATCCGGAAACGCATTCAGCCGGACTCTGATCGCCGCTCGGTCCTAACCAACTCTGTCCGCTTCGACGCGGCGACCGCCTTTCCCGTGCATTGACACCGCGGGAAGTTTCGGCAAGTTCATAGGATGCTGAGGAAGCCATGAGCTTGGGGATTGCACTGCGGTGCAAGCTCACTTTCCGGCCTGTGTGTATGCCGGGGTACAGTAGCAGCGGTGCCCCGGCAATTCTTTTCGCCCATCTCAACCCGGTCATTCCGCGCCGAGGCTCCGGCGCAGAGTCAAAGAATTCCTATGAAGGCGTTCTGGGTAAGCGGCAGAAACTCACCAGAGGGCCTTGTTGCGGTGGTCTTGGTGGTCGAGCTGCCGGGGTGTTCATCCGGGCCGCGTTTCGTTTTTTGTGATGTCTTCGTCGCCGGTGCCGGCTGGGTCTCTTGCGACGGGCAGACACTCTCAATCGGCATGCCGGGCTTGTACTCAGTCTGCTGGGGGACCGGGCACCCCTTTTCCGGCAGCAACAAGCTGGGTCTGTCTTTTTCTTCTTTGTCCGCCTGTTGCTTCACTCCGGCAAGTTCCTTCTTCATTTCCTCGAAGGCAGAGGTCTGCTCGGCCAGTCGCTCCTTCGGCGGGAGAAACATGGTCTCGCGCTCAGCGTCGACCATGCGTTGATAGAACGGGGGGTGATCGTAGAACCAGCCGACCCCGTTAACGTAGCCTTCCTGGGTGGCCATCTTGTCGAAAAAGCGCACGAAACCGCTGGGATCGTAGCCCGTGTTCCAGGTGTACTGGATGCCGAGCTGGTCGGCCTCCAGTTCATATTCGCGGCTGACGCCCAGCAGCTTGAGGTCCAGCACCAGCCCTAGGCCGTAGAAGCCGTACTGCAGCGCGTAATACGTGCCGATGCCAACGACACCCCCCGTCAGGATCAGGGCTGCGATTTCAGCACCCTGATAAAAGATTTGGGCGATAGTGGCCTTCTTCATGAGCTTGTGGGCATGGCGCGCCACATCGTGCGCAATCTCATGCCCGAGGACTCCGGCTAGCTCTGATTCGTCATCCACTTGCTCCAGCAGGCCCCGCTCGACGAACAGAAAACCGCCGGGAAGGGCGAAGGCGTTCACTTCCTTGGAATTGAGGACGGTCACATGCAGCGGTATGCGCAGGTCCGAATGCTTGGCCACCTTCAGAGCGAGTTCCGTGACATAGTCCACAACGACCTTATTGTCTACCGCGGGAGGTATCATTCCGTTCTCCCTCATGTGCCGAACCGCATCTTCGCCGGTCTTGATATCTTTTTCCTGGCCGGGCTCGATTTCGCGGAAGCCGATATCTTCAACGTCGCCCCAGCGCCGCTTCCGGTACGAGCCGTCGGCGAGTTCCCGGCGGATCTGCTGGTATTCCTCGGGCCATTTTTCGATCAGCTGGAGTTTGGCCTCCCGGTTGTCGTAGGCAATCGGAATTGCCTTCTGGGCCATCATCTCGGCCTGGCTTTTCGCAAGGCGAAGATTTTGGATGCGGCAGTGCAAGTCGTGCCGCCCGGAATCTTCCCCTCGATCGCTGATGTTCTTGAGCTGGGACTGCGCCTGTTTGAGCTGCGAATCGTAATCCGAGATGCGCTGCTTGTAATGCTTTACGCAGAGCTCGCGGCCTCTCTTGAGGGCCTCCCGCATCTCCGCGATCTCGGCCGCGGTGAAGAGGCGCTCGCGCGCCAGTTGAAACAGTTCGAGATAGCTTTTTTGCAAGTAGGCTTGAAGCTGACGCGACGCCGGTGGAGGCGGCGATGGCCGCTCATCTCGCTGGCTCCAGCACACGGGAGTCAAATTCAGAGCTACGCTGAGCAGGCAGGCCATTAGGGCTCGAGCAGAAAATCGCATGCGTTCCCCCCCTCCTACAACGATTTGTGGCAAATGTGTCTTCAACATGATTCTTACAAGCGAATTGCCTAAGCCAAGTTGCTGACCAAACGGCGCGCGGCCAGAGAAAGCATCAGGCGAGAAATGCCGCTGAACAGCATGCTGATCCCCACGAGTGTGCCGATCACCCACTCGCTGCTCGATGGCCACGTCTTCCAAATCATGATGGCCAGAATCAGCGTAATGATTCCGTCGAACAACAGCCAGCCTGAACCTGGCAGCGGCCGGAGTCGGAACGACAAAATAAATTCCAATACTCCTTCTACAGATAGATAGACCGCAAGCGCGAGCGTGAGCGACGCCAGGCCAACTAAGGGGTTCATCAATAAGTAGCCGCCGACGAAAATATAGACAACACCCAAAAGCAGCTCCCACATGAGTCCGCCGCTACTGCGGGTGTGCCAGGCAAATACCAGATGGGCTCCGCCACTGAAAATAAGGAGCCAAGCGACCAATAGATTGATGGCGATTCCGGCCGCCACTGGGATGGCGATGGCGAGACATCCTGCCAGAATCATCAGGATGCTGAGCGCAATCGACCACCCCAACGTTCTTTTCACGATGGTGGAAGCTGAAATTGATGTGGCATTCACGGGCACACCTCCAGAGGTTCTGGCATTTAACTCCCTGAGGCCGAGCCGGGGCTGTAGTTTTCCTGAACGAAAATCCTTGCGGTGACGGCTTTGCCGTTCGAGTCGCGGATCTTCAGCGTGTCGCCTGTCCGGGGATCAATCAGCTCGACGCGTATTTTCCTCGGCGGCCCAGATGTCGCCGCATTCCGCCGCATTCGACGACAAATAGGTAATGACGTACCGCACGCGAAGATTTTCCATAATGTCGTCGTAAATCGCGGGGATCGCCACATCGGACTCAAGCACGTAGGCGCGTCCTCCCGAGACCTTCGCTAGCATCTCCAGCTGCTTCTCAGCAGTATTCCAGTCGATGCGCGCAAACGGAGCTGTAGCGCCGTATATTGCGGACTCCTGTTCCATGAGGCGACCCAGGCCGATCGTGTAAATCGGCGTCGCAGAGTCCTGAGCCGTTTGCAAGATTTGTTGGTAGTTCGCTTTGCTGAACGTATCGACACCACTCGAGATGACGATGATTGCCTTTCGCCCGCTGACCTCCCGCATTCGATTCAAAGTCTCAAGAAGAGCGTCATAAAAGTTCGCCTCGGAGAAGCCAGGGGTGGCAAGTTGGTCGAAGACCTTATCAAGGGCCTCATGACCCCGGTTGAAATCGGCAAGGGTTTCCAGCTTGGCGTCGTACTTGAGTATGGCAATCTTATCGTCGCGGCCAACGACGTCAAGCAATTGGCGGCCGGCTGGGGGAATCTTCATTCCAAGTAGTTTATTTAATTCGTGGTATCGCCCGCCGGACTCCATCAACAGGGCTACAGAAATAGGAGCGTGCTCGATTTCGACCGTGACGTTCTTCTGTCGCACTTCGTCCTCATACACCGCGAAATTCTCCCGTCGAATGTTCGGTAGGAAGTATCCATTCGGATCTTCGACCATAAGCTTGACGGTTACGGTGCGACTCGAAGGAGTGAACTTGATCTCTGACCGTTGCTTGCCCTGCTCCCCTTTGTAAAGCGGGCTCGCAGGCCTGTTGGGAACGGTAACTTGGGATGCTTGCCCAGATTGCTGAGTGGATGCCTTTGGTCCCTGCAGAGGTAGGCCTCCGCTCCAAGTGAGCGGGATGAGGAAGAGGATGAGCACCAACGAGCTAGCAAGACTCAGGCGTGTTGTGGTCTTCATAGCCTCCTGCTTTCAGTATTGAGCAGGCTCTATGGTCTTATCCGCTTGTCTTCCCCTAACAGGCTGCTGAAAAACTCATCATGTCGTCATTCCGAGGAGCCGAAGGCGGCGAGGAATCTCTCTAAGTGCTTGATTTCGTGAGCAGAGAGATTCCTCGCTTCGCTCGGAATGACAGATTGAAACCTTCAGCTTCTCCTCGAGCAAAACGATGCGGTCATGCGTGTCATTCAACTCGGCCTTGGGCCGTCGGGGCTCTGCAGAGTGCTGGATGACTTGAGCCAGGCACCAATTCCGCCGGCCTGGCGTAGCATCCCTCCCACCTCATCGGCAACCACTTCCAACGGCACCTTATAGCGCCGGACGAGCTCCGGGAGAACCGCCCGGATAGTTGTGAGGCGCCGTTCTCCGCCGCAGGCAGCGCATACGGAATCCGCGCCGCGATCGGTCCATCCGCACTTCGTGCATCGTCCCACTCGTTCCTCGAGCCCGCGCACCACCGCTACGCCGCGGAGCAAGCCCTGCTGCAAATGCCCGAGCGTCTCCTCTACTCCGAGCACCGCGTGCGGCCCGCTATCGAGCAGCCGATCGACCAGGGCTCGCTGGTATTCGCGCTCCCAACGTTTCAGCTCGGGCTCGATGCGCGCGTGAAGTTCAGGCTGCGTCAAGTGTCCGAGATCCTCCTTGATCAGCACGGTGCGGCCATGCATGCTTTTAGGCAGCTCAGCCCAGACCAGTTCCACCAATTCGGCGGGCCCGGCCAGAAAAACGGGGTTCAGGCTCTTGCGCTCGGCCCATTCGCGGATATGCTCGGCTTCTCTCGCGTAGAAGCGCACATATTGTGCTTCCACGCGATGTTCGAACGCATCACGGTGTGAACCTCGTATCTTTTCCACACCCGGCTGCGATGGCGGCATCAGGTCCTTCCTGCGCCACTCCGCGGTATCTATTTTCACGGTCTCATCGTGCTCCTCCGCCATTTCGCCCATCCAGTAACGGAAAAAGCGCGCGCCGAACCGATCTACAAGCACTAGGCCACAAGGTCGGTGCTCGTCCATCAGCCAGAGCAGTTGCGTAAGCGACGGCAGGCCCCAGTAGAGCTCATCTTCCACGGCAACTCGCAGCGCAAGAAATTGCCAAACTTGGGGCCCGGCAAAGATCACAACGCTGTGAGCGCGAGGC
>WNFA01004154.1_pt1 | contig 12083 bp, 13 predicted proteins | sample 5400481 | NCBI WGS metagenome assembly WNFA01 (sample SAMN13153340, study PRJNA577476) | soil metagenome | isolation source: 120 cm saprolite under Douglas fir tree site 2 hole 1 replicate 2 | place: USA:California | collected 2015-04-18
CCACCATGAATGCTCTCCGAGTTACTGTAACGCAACGAAGGTATCATCTGGAGCGCCCCACTACCTTAGCGCGTACTACCTTAGCGCGTACTCGGCGAATGGGTCCAAAAAGCGACTAAGGCCATCACGGTTCGAAAAATGTTTAGGTTTGAGTGTAATGAAAAAGCGTACCGGTATCGGGCTGCTTTGAGGGATTGCACTCGACTACTTGCTGTTCCCACTGTGCTTCTGGGCTCGCAGTTGGTTGAGTTGAGTGCACGGCATTGCTGGCTCCCTGATCCAACAGCGGGAGCACAATACTCTCAGTGACCGGTAGATGCCGGGGCGAGGGCGGTGATAAAACCAGCATGCACCCCCGGGTTCGCAGCCGCTGCTCAATATTGCTCACATCGGAAAAGTTAAGCGAAGGCGAATCGGCGCGACAATCACTCCAGGTCGCACAAACCTCAATCGTTGTACGAAAGCAATGCCGGTGATCCTGACCACGCAAGAGCACGACCGTCTTGATGCGCGCCGTGGGATGAGGCCAAGGCACTGCAACGACCGTTGCCGGATGCGGGCTCGATGATTGTCAGGCGGGGCACGGATAAGACAAGGCCGCGGCATAACGAGTAATTGGAAGTTTGCAGCGGTTACAAAAAAATGGCCCCGGTTAGGGCGCCATTCTCAACTTAGTCGTCCCAGTGACGATAACGCTTAACGATTACCGTTCGGTCGTCGTCAGGCGTCGGCGCAATTGGCACGGGGGCAATGGGTCTGCCAAGTTCGCGGGCACCACGAAGCCCCGCTGAGCGTGCCCCCTTGAACAGTCCGCCGTGTTCCTCTCCGATGTCCGCTCTGCAGCGCATTGCGGACTCAAGTCGGACATCGCGCGAGGTCCGAAAAGTGCCATAACGGACGTCGCTCCTTAGGAAAAGCCGCCCTAAGGCGGCTCTCAACTCGTTATAGTGGAAGTGCATTGCGTCGACAGTAAGCGAGAAACCAACACCCCGCAAAGCCCAAGATCATCATCGCCCAGGTAATGGCTCGGGTACGGCGGCGATCGGACCTGCTAAATAAAAGAGCCCTCCTCGCCAAGATAGCTTTCAAACTGTACGTCAACCTCAGATGTATCCTGGGTGAGCTTCATCTTCCCAGCAACAGGTGTGCGCATTGGCCCGCTTGAAACCTCCCCCGTTGAATGCGTCCGGTGGCGCTGATAGCCTTACCCGTATTCCTAAAACAATTTCGGAGGGTAACATGATAAAATCCCAGCGCACGTTTCTGGCGGCAATTCTAATGGTGGGAGCGCCCATTGCGGCCTCCCTGACGCTTAGCTCGCCCGCGTTTTCAGCCAGCTGCGCCGCTATGACTAATTATTGCATTAAGAATAACACCGCTCCGGACAAGGTCGCGAAATGCACGGCCGCCGGAGAAAAGTTGCTCAAAATCGAACGTTTTTGTAGGCCCATATAACGGGAAATCTTTCCCGGTGACCGGAAAATCAGGCGGCTGCAGGACTTACGCCCGCAATAGAGCGTGCTATTGAGCGCCACAGCCGATTGAGAGAAGAAAAACCCGCCGGCGGTGAACCGGCGGGTCTCGCATCGCGTCATTCTCGATTGAATTGAGTTCGCCTTGCCGCGTCCGGTCTGCCTCCGATAGCGACCGTGAAGCTGACGTCCCGGTCCGGCAGCTTCGTGCCAACTTCGGACTCGCGACTTGATATTTTCTCGCTATGCTCTCAAGCATGAAACTCGTTTTTCTCCATGGTTCGCCTGCGGTCGGCAAACTAACAGTCGCAAAAGCGCTGCTTTCAATGGTATCGGGGCGGCTGTTTGACAATCACGCGGCAATCGATTTAGCGCGTACGGTCTTCGACTTCGGCGCTCCGGGATTCTGGGAACTGGTACATAGCGTCAGGTGCGCGGCCATTGACGCAGCCGCAGAGCACGGCGTTTCGCTTGTCGTCACAACCTTCTGCTACGCTGAGCCAGACGACCTTACGCAGTACCAAGAATTCGAAGAAATCATGCAGCGACGCAACGGTGAATTGCTTCCGGTGTTCCTGCATTGCTCTAGGGAAGAGGCGGCACGCAGAGTCGGCAATCCAGATCGAGTTGAACGGCGCAAAATAACCTCTCAGGAAGGCCTTTTCAGAGATCTCGACAACTATAGATTTCCGCCGGTCCCACGATCTGACTGTCTCAAGCTGGATACCGAGGTAATGTCGGCGGACTTGAATGCGCAGGAAATCGTTCGCCGCTTTGGCCTTGGCGCTATGCAGAACTCCTAAGCTTTGTACCTAATCAGCGCCATGTCCAAAGTGGGTCATTCTCGACCGAATTGGGCTGTCCGCGTCATTTCCGGTTTTGGGGTAATCTCGGAAATGCCGGTTGTCCGGTTTTGCCGGTTGAAGGCACCGGTTTGGACGTGATTCAAGCGCCCAAACCGGGGCATCGAATCATGCGGTATGAACTCACGGACTTTGAATCGGCTTCCATCAGGCCGTTCCTTCCGAACAAGGCACGTGGCATTTCACGCAACTTGATCGAACGGTCTTCAACAAGATCAAGCAACGTCGGCGCTGTCGCGACCCGATACGACAAGCTCGCGGCCAACTATCCGGCTTTCATCAAGCTCGCATCGATCCGCATTTGGCTGCGTGCCAATGAGTCCACACCCCAACCATCCGCAGCAACCTGGGCCCGCTTCGCGCCGGTATCGTCGATTTGGTCGCCAATTGGCGGAAAGAACCGTCAGGCCAACCCGTCTCGAATTCCCGCCGTCCATGTCGCCGCCGCCGCCGCCAGAAATCCGATGTCCGACTGGGTCGTGACGAACTGGCAACCCCGCTTGATGAGGTCGACCTGACGCGCGACGTCACGGTTGCCGCCGCAGCCGGCGAAGATGCCGTTGTTGCGACAGGCCGCGATCACCCGCTCCTGCGCCTCGACCAACGCCGGATCGTCGAATTTTCCGGGCTTGCCCATGTTGGCCAGCAGATCGTTGCCGCCGATATGCAGCACATCGACGCCCTTCACGGCGGCGATGGCCTCCACATTGTTCAAGCCCTCCAGTGTCTCGATCATGCAGACCAGCAGACAATTGTCGTTGAGCTGCGGCACGCTGGCGGTCAGCGGCACCGCGCGATAGTCGAAATGCGGATAGCCGCCGCTGACCGAGCGCTTGCCGACCGGTGCGAACTTGCAGGCGTCGACCGCCCGGCGCGCCTCTGCCGCCGTATTGACGTCCGGATAGACGATGCCCATCGCGCCATTATCAAGCAGCAGTGACACGTCGGGATCGTCGACGCCGCGTACGCGCACCAACGGTGCGACGCCGCAGGCCATCGCCGTGCTGGCGAGATGGCCGATGGTCTCGAGATTGAACAGCGAGTGCTGGCAATCGATGAAAATGAAGTCGTGTCCGGTGGACCGGGCGATGCGCGCGATGTCGCCGGAGCGTCCCAGCCGCACCGGCATGCCGAGCGAAACGCCGCCGGCCTGCATGCGCTGCCTCACCGGGTTTATGAGCTTGTCTTCGGCCGGCATGACGCACCTCCATCTGACCTTGAGCATGGTGTTTTCCGAACACCGGTTCGCACCCTCGGGGCAAATCCAGCGGCATGCCTGTCGCAATCACGCGCGCTCAAGCCACCCGGCCGAGCGGCTGGCCGCCGGCCAGCGCTTCGAACAATTGCTCGGCAGTCAGCATCGAGCTGCGCGCCTGGGTTTCGACCGTGCCGGCGGCGGCGTGCGGCGTCGCGACGAAGGTCGGCAGCGTCGTCAGGGGATGAGCCGCGGTCGGCGGCTCGGCTTCGAAGACGTCGAAGCCCGCGCCGAACAGCCTGCCGGACGAGATCGCGTGATATAGCGCGGCCTCGTTGACGATGCCGCCGCGCGAGGTGTTCACCACCACCGCGGTCGGCTTCATCAGCGCCAGCGCGGCGGCGCCGATCATATCGTGGCTTTCCGGGGTCAGCGGCAGATGCAGCGACAGGATGTCGACCTGCGGCAGCATCTCCTTTAGCGAGGCGGCGCGCCGATGCGGCAGCTCGGACCACCGGTCGGCGGGCACATAGGGGTCATAGGCGATGATGTTGGCGTCAAAGGCGCCGCGCCATTTGCGCGCGACCAGGGTGCCGATATTGCCCATGCCGACGATGCCAACGGTCTTCTGCCACGACTCGTGGCCGAGGAAATCCGCACGTTCGACTTTGGCGCCGGAACGGATTTGACGATCGAATTCGCTCACCCGCCGGACCACGCCGAGCGCCAGTGCCAGCGCCATTTCGGCGACGGCTTCCTTGTTGACGCCCGGCGTCCGGCACACGGCGATGCCGCGCGCCTTCGCCGCCGCGAGATCGATATTGTCGAGGCCGACGCCCTGCTTGGAGATGACGCGCAGTTTCCTGGCGCGAGCCATGTCCTCGGCGCCGATCCGCTTGACGCGGACCATCACGCCGTCGGCGTCCTCGTGCCAATTCCCAGCTCTTGGATCGTCCCAGCGGATGACCTCGGCGCGCTGCGCGGCATACTCAACACCATCAGGAAAAAACGAATCGAGCACATAGATCTTCATTCGCCGGCCTCCCGACCGCGTCAGCGTCAAACTATCTTCTCGCCGGGATCAACTGCCTGCGAGTTCCTGGCATTCCGGCATGTAAAGGTCCTTCCACGACGCGGGCAACCGCTTCATGGTGCCGACCTTGTGCATGAACCCGGCAAAGGTCATCGTCTGTTGCGGCGTCGTCGTCCAGATATTGTCGGGATCGGAAATGAACTTGATCATTTCCTCCTGGCTGCTGCGCTTGTCGCTGGTGGTCGCAATGTAGATCTGCGCCGCCTCGCCTGGCTGCTTGTTGATGAAGTCTTCCGCCTCCGACAGCGCGGCATAGACCGCTTGCGTCACCTTCGGATTGGCGTCGCGGAATTTCTTGGTCATCAGCATCACGCCGTTGGTGCCGGGACCGCCCAGCGTGTCGTAGGATTTCAGCACGCTGTGCACACCCGCGGTCGCCAGCTCGTAGTAATAATACGGCGCGACCGAGTAGTGGCTGTTGATTTCGGTGCCTTTCGACATCACCGACACGGCGGCGTCCGGGTGCGAGCGCGTCACCGTGGTGGCGTCGAGCATGGCGTATTGGTCGTCGCCCCACAGCTTCGCGGCCGCCATTTGCAGGCAAATCGCCTGGCTCGACACCTTGACCGCCGGCACCGCGATCCGGTCCTGGTCGGTGAAATCCTTCAGCGTCTTGATCGCCGGCCGGTTGGTCACCAGCATGAACGGCATCGACTGCACCGCGGACAGCGCGCGCACTTCGTTCGGTGTGCCGGCGGTCTTGTCCCACAGCGTGGCGAGGCCCGGCACACCGGTGACGCCGAAATCCATCTGCCGGCTCAATAGCGCGTCAACCAGCGATTGGGTGCCGCCCAGGATCTTGTAATCCGGCTTGAGCGCGGCGATGCCGAGCTTGCCGGCATGCTTTTCCACCAGCTTGAGCGCGTCCATCACCATCAGCGGCAAATAGGGCAGCCCGTGCTGGCTGACCATCACGATGCTCGACACCTCGTCGGCGAAAGCCGAGCGCATCAGCATCGGCGCCGCCATCGCCGCGGGCGCGGTCGCGAGCGCCCTGCAGAAGGCGCGCCGGTGCAACATGAGATCCTCCCTTGATTTAAGGCCGGGTTGTCACGCGATCTTAAGTCTGCATGCCCCAGCGTTGGACGGTTCTGGTCTCGATGAAGCGAAACACCACGTTCTCGACCGCGAGCCCGATCAGGATGATGGTCAACAGGCCGGCGAACACTTCCGGAATGTTGAGCTGGTTCTTGCTCTCGAAGATGTACCAGCCTAATCCGCCCTGCCCCGACGACACGCCGAACACGAGCTCGGCCGCGATCAGCGTACGCCAGGCGAAGGCCCAGCCGATCTTGAGGCCGGCGAGAATGCTCGGAAACGCCGCCGGGATCAGAATCCGGGCGACGAAGCGCAAGCCGCTCAGATTGTAGTTGCGCCCCACCATGCGCGCCGTCGTCGACACGCCGCGGAAGCCGGCGAGCATATTGAGCGAGACCGCCCACATCACCGAATGGACCAGCACGAAGACCAGGCTGCCGGCGCCGAGGCCGAACCAGATCAGCGCCAGAGGCAACAGCGCGATGGCGGGCAACGGATTGAACATCGCGGTCATGGTGTCGAGGAAGTCGGTACCGATCCTGCTAGAGATGGCGAACACCGTCAGCAGCCCGGCGAGCACGGTGCCGGTGGCAAAACCGACCAGCAGCACCTCGATCGAGCTCAAGGCGCGGCGCGGGATGGTGCCGTTACCGACATCCGTGATCAGCGCGCGCATGGCAGCGCTGAACGGCGGCACCAGCAGCGGATTGTCCAGCCAGCGGCCGTAGATTTCCCAGCCCAGCGCCAGCACGACGAGGATCAAGATCTTGCGCAGCCAGACCTTGTTGTAGATCTGCTCGGCCAGCGTCAGCGGTTTCTCGATGATGCCGAACTGGTCGGGCCCCAGCGTTTCGCAGTAGATATTCGGACGCTCAACCGCCTGAAGCATTGCGGACCTCCTCGATCTGATCGGCGAACAGCATGTCGTGAATTGCGCGGCCGAGGGCGGCTGCTTCGTTGGAATTTTCCTGGCCGCGCGGCACGCTGTTGATCTCGGCCTTGACCTGGCCGGGATGCGGCGACAGCAGCAGAATGCGGCTGCCGAGCTTGATCGCTTCGGGAATCGAATGGGTGACGAACAGCACCGTAAAACGGGTTTCGTCCCACAACGACAACAGCTCATCCTGCATGCGCGTGCGGGTCAGCGCGTCGAGCGCCGCGAACGGCTCGTCCATCAAGAGAATATCCGGCTCCATCGCCATGCCGCGCGCGATGGCAACGCGCTGCTTCATGCGCCGGACAGCGTGTGCGGATAGCTGTGCGCGAAATCGGTGAGCTTGACCTTGTCGAGATAGTGCATCGCCCGCGCGTCGGCGGCTTTGCCGCGCAGCGTGCCGGTGGTCTTGAGCGGAAAGGTGACGTTCTCGAACACCGTCATCCACGGCAGCAGCTGGTCGAACTCCTGGAACACCATGATCCGGTCGGGGCCGGGCTTGGCGATGCGCTCGCCCTTCAATCTGATCTCGCCTTCGGTCGGCGTCAGGTAGCCGCCGACCGCCTTGAGCAAGGTCGACTTGCCGCAGCCGGACGGGCCGACCACGACGAAGCGATCGCCCTGCAGCACGTTGAAGCTGACGCGATAGGTCGCGGTGACCAGATGGGCCTGCGTCTTGTATTGCATGGTCACGCCGCGGACGTCGAGCAGCGGCCGCCCCGCCTCGGCATCCGTCACCGCGCGGCCACGAAGTGCCACGGCCGGTGTCGCCGACCCGATGGCCGCCGTGTCCGACGCCGTTTTCGTCGCGAGTGTTGCGCCTCTCGCCATTCGTCTTGTCCTCCCAGGATCGTTTGTTTTTGATTGAGAGTTTGGTACTCCCACATCACTGTCCAATAACAATTTGGCCGGTTTCCATAAGCCTGTCTATTGGCCTGGCTCGGTTGCGACGATCCGGCCGAGATGGCCGACGAATTCGTTCATGACCTTCGAATGCGGCGTCGTCTTGTGCCGGATCAGCAGCGTCTTGACGTCGATCCGCGGCTTCAGCGGCCGCGCCACCGTGCCGGGCAATCCCATCGAGGCGACGAGAAGCGGCTCGACCAGCGCGATGCCCGCGCCATGGCGCGCCAGCATGATCCCCGTCAGCGACACGCTGACCTGCGCGGTGATGTTCGGCACGATGCCGGCGGCGCTCAGCGCGCGGTCGACGTAGCGGCGAAACAGCGCCTGCGGCAGGTAGGTGATGATCGAATAGGGTTCGAGGTCGCGCACCGCCACTTCCTTGCGGCGGGCGAGCGGATGGTCGGCCGCCATCACGCAGGCGATCCCGGCGCGCATCAGCACGCGGGTCTCGACCTCCGAACTGACCACGGGTTCATAGGCGATCCCCAATTCGACCTCGCGATTGACGACGCGGTCGAGCACCTGCGGCGATGTCAGCGATTGCAGCGCGACCCGCACCTTGGGCCGCTCGGCGATGAACGTCGCAACCGCCTTGGCCAGATAGCCATTGGCGATCGGGAAGGAGGCCGCGATCGACAACGTGCCGAGGCGGCCGCCGACCAGGTCCTGGGTGAGCGAATTGACCGCTTCGACCCGGCCGAAGATCGCGGCGATTTCCGGAAATATCGCCCTGGCTTCCGCGGTCGGCTGCAGCCGTCCCGACACCCGCGTGAACAGCTTCATCTTCAGCTGGCTTTCGCAGTGCTTGAGCACGGCGCTGACCGCCGGCTGGGTGACATTAAGCGAGCGCGCGGCGCCGGTCACCGAACCGGTGCGCATGATCGCGTGGAAGACTTCCATATGCCGCAGGTTCATGGCGCGCCAAAGCTGTCCGTTGCATCGTCCTGGACATAAGCAGAGCTTATGGACCACGCCAAGCTCCTGATTGGACGCGCGCGCCGCCCGCCGCCCACACTCGCCGCAAAACAGGCCTTTAGGAAACGCGGCAATGAGATCAAAGGACGCGGTGCGCGTCGGCTCCGGGGCGGGGACATCGGATGACCGGCTGGTCCCGGCCCTGGAGCTGGCCGAGCGCGGCGACATCGACTACCTCGTGTTCGAGTGCCTCGCCGAGCGGACGGTGTCGCGGGAAAATCTCTCGCGCAGCAAACATCCCGACCAGGGCTATTCGCCGTCGCTGCACGCGCGCCTGCGCATGGTGCTGCCGACCTGCATCGAGAAAGGCATCCGTATCGTCAGCAATATGGGCGCTGCCAATCCGCTGGGCGGGGCGCGCGCCGCGCGCCAGGAGGCTGCCGACCTCGGTCTCGGCGACGTTGCCGTCGCGGTCGTGCTCGGCGACGACGTCTCGAGCCTGGTCCAGCACAAGGGCGAGCTGCGGCTGATCGAAAACGGCGAGCCGCTGGAATCCATCCTGCCGAAGATGATTTCCGCCAACGCCTATCTCGGCGCCGACGTGGTCTGCGAAGCGCTCCATACCGGGGCGCCGATCGTGCTATCGGGCCGGGTCGCCGATCCCTCGCTGTTCCTGGCGCCGATGATGCATGAATTCGGCTGGGCCTATGACGACCTGCCGAAGATCGCGCAGGGCACCGCGGCCGGCCATCTGCTCGAATGCACGGCCTCGGTCACCGGCGGCTGTTTCGGCTGGCCCGGCAAGAAAGACGTGCCGGATCTTGCCCGCAACGGCTTTCCGTTCGCCGACGTCAAGGCCGACGGTTCGATCGTGATCGGCAAGACGCCGGGCTCCGGCGGCCGCCTCGACGTCATGACCTGCACCGAGCAGTTGATCTACGAAATCCACGACCCCACCGCCTACATCACGCCGGACTGCGTGCTCGACATCACCGGCATCGCGCTGACGCTGGAGGCCCCCGACCGCGTGCGCGTCACCCATGCCAAGGCCCGCCCCGCCACGCCGACCTACAAAGTCAATGTCGGCTATGCCGACGGCTATATCGGCGAGGGCGAGGTGTCCTATGGCGGCATCGACGCCGTCGCGCGCGCCAAATGGGCCGCCGAGATCGTCAAGGAAAGGCTCAAGCTGCAAGGCTTCGCCTACGACGATTTCCGCGTCGATCTGATCGGCATGTCCAGCCTGCACGATCAGGTCGCGATCCGGCCCGAGCCCTACGAAGTCCGGCTGCGCATGGCCGGCCGCACAAGTGACCGCAAGGCTGCGCATGCGATCGGCTTCGAGGTCCGCGCCCTGCATATGCACGGCCCGGGCGGCGCCGGCGGTGCCTGCGAGCCGCGGGTGCGCGATGTGCTGGCGGTCAAGTCGGTGCTGCTGCCGAAAAGCATGGTCAATGCCCAGGTGATCGTGGAGGGCACGCCATGAGCGTCCGCGTCTACGACCTCGCCCATTCGCGCGCCGGCGACAAGGGCAACACCTCGAATATTTCGGTGATCTGCTACGACGCCAGCCATTGGGAATTTTTGGAGCGCGAGCTGACGGCGGAACGCGTCGCGGACGCCTTCAGGCACCTCGCCAAGGGTCCGGTCCGGCGTTATCCGCTGCGCAACCTCAAGGCGTTCAATTTCGTCATCGAAAATGCGCTCGGCGGCGGCGTGACGGTCTCGCTCGCGCAGGACATTCACGGCAAGAGCTATAGCAATGTGATGCTGGCGATCGAGTTGCCGGATCCGCAATAGCAGATTCAGGGAGAAATTTTCGTGAAGGCGAGCGAGATTTTGCGCAACGTCGTCAAGGAAAAGCTGGCGCATAACGAGGTGGTCGCCTCGATGACCGTCCGGCTGGTGCGCGGCGTCGAGATCGCGCGGCTGGCCAAGACCGCCGGCTTCGACATGATCTATATCGACCTCGAGCATTCGACCATGACGCTCGAGGCCACCGGCCAGATCTGCCAGGCGGCGCTCGGCGCCGGCGTAGCACCCATGGTCCGCGTTCCCGCCAACACGCCCGAATATATCCAGCGCGTGCTGGACGGCGGCGCGCTCGGCATCGTCGCGCCGGGCATCCGCTCGGCGGACGAAGCCCGCGCCGTGGTCAGGGCCGCGAAATTCGCGCCGCTCGGCGAACGCGGCGCCGGCGGCCCCCTGCCTCATCTTGAGTACCGCTCGTTTCCGACGGCGGAGGCCAACGCCGCCATCAACGACGCCACCATGGTGATCGTGCAATTCGAATCCGCCGAGGCGGTGAACAAGGCGGAAGAGATCGCCTCGGTCGAAGGCGTCGACATGGTGCTGATCGGGGTCAACGACCTGCTCGCCGATCTCGGACTTGCCGGCCAGCTCGATCACCCCAAGGTGCGCGACGCCTATGCGCGGACGATCGCCGCCTGCCGCAAGCACGGCAAGCATGTCGGCGTCGGCGGCCTCTCGACCAGGCCAAAACTCGCCGCCGAGTTTATCGCCATGGGCGCGCGCATGCTGTCGACCGGAACCGACCTTCAGTTTCTGCTCGCCGCCATGACCGAGAAGGCGCGACAAGTCCACGAGATTACCGTGCAATGACGGCGCGGCTCCATCAATTCTAGAAACATAAGGGAAGCCATCATGTGGAGGACGCTCGCACTAGCCGCGCTGATCGCCGTCGCCGGCAGCGCTCAGGCCGAAGTCAACGAAGTGCGGATGTCGAAGCAGTTCGGCCTGCCCTATCTGCCGATGATCGTGATCGAGGCTCAGCAGCTGATCGAGAAAAACGCCAGGGCCGCGGGTCTCGGCGACGTCGCGACCAACTGGACCCAGCGTGCCGGCCCGGCCGCCGACCTCGATGCCCTGCTCGCCGGTCAGGCCGACTTCATCGGACCTGGAGTCCCGACCCTGGCCACCATCTGGGACAAGACCGTCGGCACGCCGCAGGAGGCGCGCGCGCTGATCGCCATGCAGTCGATGCCTTACGTGCTGGTGACGCGCAACCCGAACGTCAAGACCATCGCGGATTTCACCGACAAGGACAAGATCGCGCTGCCGGCGGTCAAGCTGACCGGCCACGCCATCGCGCTGGAAATAGAAGCCGCCCGGATCTGGGGGCCGGACCACTACGACAAGCTCGACTCCATCACCATTACGCGCTCGCATGCGGACGCGGCGGCGGCGGTGATGTCGGGCCAATCGGAGATCAATTCGCATTTCGCCAGCGCGCCGTTTTACTACTACGAACTGGCGACGCCGGGCATTCATCAGGTGCTTAAATCGTATGATGCGCTCGGCGCGCGGCACACCAATGGCGTTCTGGTCACCGCTAAGAAATTCCATGATGCCAATCCGAAAATGTGCGGCGCGGTGGTCGCGGCGTTCGAACAGGCCGACGCTTTCATCAAGGCGCATCCGCGCGAGGCCGCGCAAATCTACCTGACCGCCACCAAGGACAAGAATGCGCTCGATGCGCTGGAGAAGATGGTGGCCGATCCCGACGTCGATTACACCACCACGCCGGTCAGCGTGATGAAGATCGTCGACTTCATGTACAGTGTCGGACGCATCAAGAAAAAGCCGGCATCGTGGAAGGACATGTTCTTCCCCGAGGCCTACGGCTTGAACGGCAGTTGAGGGGGCG
>WNFA01012504.1_pt1 | contig 12082 bp, 12 predicted proteins | sample 5400481 | NCBI WGS metagenome assembly WNFA01 (sample SAMN13153340, study PRJNA577476) | soil metagenome | isolation source: 120 cm saprolite under Douglas fir tree site 2 hole 1 replicate 2 | place: USA:California | collected 2015-04-18
TACTTCGATTCCACACCCTATGAAATCGGCTACATAGATCGTACGTTCAATGGCGTGAAGTATTTCATTGCCGGGTTCGGGCCAACTCAGCCCGATGTGAATGATCCCGCGTTTCTGGGTCCGCCGCCACCTCCCGGTGGCAACGCCATTGACGGCCACGTGAGCCAGCCGTACACGGAACAGTGGTCCATTGGAGTGGGACAACAATTGCCGTGGGGGATCGTGTTGGACTCCAGCTATGTGCACATCCTCGGCATTCACGGATGGATGAGCCGTGAGTTGAATTCACAGAGCGCGACCCGGGTGGCGCCGTTTCCGTCACTCGGACTTTTCACCAGCTTCCAAACCACCAACATCAGCCACTACAACGCTCTGCAGGTAAGTGCCCGCAAGAACCTGGACAAGCGTGTGCAGCTTCAAGTCGCCTACACGTTGTCGAAAGCCGTGGGGTTATCGGATGACATCTTTGAGCCGGGCGTGCCCCAGGACAGCAACAACATTTTTGCAGATAAGGGACCCACACTGCGGGACGCCCGCCATCGGTTCGTGGTGAGTGGCATCATCACGCTACCATGGGGGTTCCAGACGTCAAATATTGTGGCGCTGCAGAGTGGGCGGCCATATAACATCACCACCGGGAACGATGACAACGGTGACGGTCACTTCAAAGATCGTCCAGCAGGCGTAGGACGCAACGCGGGACGGGCGGCGCCAACCTACGTCTGGGATACGCGACTATCGCGGCCCTTCAAGATCGGGGAACGGGTGGAGATCAGTCCTACAGTGGATATGTTCAACGTGCCGAACCATCCGAACTTCGACGCAGAATCCTACAACGGGGCATTGAACGCCGGCTGTTCTGTGGGCCCGCCAACCTGCGGAACCCTGCAAGCTCCGGGGCCTGCGTTCGGCAAACCCAGCGATATTATCTCGCCGGCGCGGCAACTGCAGCTCGGCGTACGGGTCACGTTCTGAGACAATCCCAAAGCACGAGGCCTTCCTTCTCCGTTTGGTTAAGGAGAGGGTGTGCCCTGGTTTGATTCGCTAATTTCTTCCCAAGATTGGAGACAGGCATGCTTATGAAAAAGCAGCTGATTGGTTTCGCACTATTTTCAGGAATGTTGGCGGGGACGACGACGGGCTTTGCCCAAAGCGGTAATGTGGTGAAGTATCACGCCACAATGACCGATGTGAAGTACGTCTACGGCGTCGCTGAACCGGTGGCGCGCTTGAAATCCGGGGACATTCTTGAAACCAACAGCGTGGATGCTTTCGGCAACGCTATACAAAAGCCGGGTGACCCGTTGAGTCTGGTTAAGGGTGACAATCCGCTGACGGGACCATTCTACATTGAGGGGGCACAGCCCGGGGACACGCTGGCGGTGAAAATTCTGGATATTCAAGTGGACGGAAATCAGGGCGTGGGCGCGTTTGCTCCCGGATTTGGTGCATTGAATGAGACTAATTACACGCCCATGCTGCACCCGCCGCTGCCGGAAAAGATCTGGTTGTATCCCATCGATCATGCGACCAACACGGCAACATTCAAGGCACTGGATTCGAACTTCTCGGTAAAGATTCCGCTCCATCCGTTTTTTGGCTGCATTGGAGTGGCACCGGCGGGAGGAGAAGCCCGCAGTTCGATTGTGCCGGCAGAATTTGGTGGGAATATGGATTCTCCCGAGGTCAGCGTAGGTAACACGCTTTATCTCCCCGTGAACGTACCGGGGGCGCTGCTCTATATGGGCGATGGCCACGCTGCCATGGGCGATGGGGAAGTGGCAGGGACGGCAATTGAAGTCCCACTACGGACGCGGCTCCAGATCAACGTGCTAAAAGGGAAGAAGATCAACTGGCCGCGGTTCGAGAACGACGATACGATCATGGCGGTGGGCGCGTATCGTCCGCTCGACGATGCACTGCGCATCGCGTTTACCGAGTTGGTGAGATGGATTCACAACGACTACGGACTCTCGGAACTGGACACATACGAGTTGCTTTCCAAGGTGGCAAGGATTCATTTGAACGAAATGGTGGATCCGAACTACGTGGTCGTGGCATTAGTTGAGAAGAAGTACTTGCCACCAAAGAAGATAATGACGAACATAGATACTCAGCATTCAGTCTCTCATTGACTCACGACGGCACCGTTCCAGCCCCCAACCCATTAGCACCTGATAACGGCTACTCGTAGAAGTTGGTGCTGTCGGCATTTCGATTCGAAGTAATCGCGAAGCCGGGCTTCTTGGATTGCGGATATCCGCAACCCGGCTCGTCACGCGATCCACAAACCGGCTTCTGAGAGGTAGGCACGCCACTTCAAGCCCAAACACCTTAAGTTAGCGCTATTGGGATCCTGCCCGGGGGCGGTCGGGCAAAATCGTGGGCCCCACCTGACATCGGTTCTGCTCGTCCAGTGTAGCGAGCGTTGTACTACCGATTCCCACCCGCGGCGGCTCGCTGGGCCGCCATCGCATCTCCCGTCGACCGCTGCTTCCTCACCGTCAGCACCTTCCTGCCGACGACAGTTGAAAAATTCCGCCGCACCGCCGCACGCATCGCACGTCGGCTCTGCTCTCGTCTCCACCGAGCGGCCGCCCCACGGGGAAATTTGATGGAGGAGGGGATAGCGGGTCCCTAGGCGGGGCGGTCGAACAGAATTGTGGGTCCCACCTGACTCTGACTCTGCTCACCCGTTGTACGGTGTACCGCTTCCCACCCGAACGCCCACTGCGCCGCCATCGCATTTCCTTCCGTCCGCCGCTTCCTCACCGTCCGCACCTGCCTGCAGGCCACGGTTTGAAAGTTCCGCCGCACCATCGCACCTCGGTCCTGCATTCGCCTCCCACAAAGTGGCCGGCCCAATGGGAAATCTGAGAGAGGAGGAGTGGGGGCCCCGGGCCGCGTGATTGTGCCCAACAGCGCGAGGGAATATTTGGCGCTCATGTCGTTTCTGCCATTGTAAGACGACCCAAGCGCCCTCGACCGCATTTGCCTTATTCGGCCGGGTACATGAGAACTTTGATGACTTGTCTCTCCATGCATAGATTGAACCCTGTTTGCCAGTCCGTGATCGGTAGACTGGCAGAAACCAAGTCGTTCAACCGCAACTTGCCTTGGGCATAGATATTCATCATACGGTCCCAAGTATTTGCGGTGTAACATATCGATCCCTTCATGATCAGCTGCTTGTAGAAGATCTTGTCTATCGGAAACTGGATGTCGCTGCCGCAGATTGCAACCTGGGTATAACGGCCCATCGGTCGGAGAACCTCGAGACATTCTCGCACCGAGTTGGGATGTCCGGCGCATTCCAGAGCGATGTCCACGCCTGTGCCACCCGTTTGTCCACAAACAGCCTCCACCAAGCTGTGTTCACCAACATCGACGGTGGCGGATGCGCCAATACGGCGCGCGGCTTCCAACCTTTCGTCGTCTCCAGACACCCCGGCGACAATGGTTTTGATGCCTGCAGACACCAGCAATTTCAGGCACAGCAGGCCGATAGGACCGGGGCCAGAGATCAAGACCGTGTCGCCGATCCGTATATCCGTGATCTCGGTGACGGCGTGGATTGCGACGGCAAATGGTTCGCTAAGAGCTGCTTCTTCCAGTGATAACCCCTCAGGGATGCGGTAGAGCTGGTCCGGTCGCACTACAACGTACTTCGCGAAGGCCCCGTTCACACCATGTCCCATCCCGCGCCGCTCCGTGCAGAAAATGAAGTTGCCCGAGATGCAGTACTGGCATTTGCCGCATACCACAGCCGTGGCGCCCAAAACCGTTACCGCAGTGCCGGCGGTTACCCCGGTAACATCGCGACCCACTTCGATAACTTTGCCCGCAAATTCGTGCCCGAGAATAACCGGTGGGTAATTGCGGAACGTATCGTGCACAATATGGAGGTCCGTCCCGCAAACGCCACAGTATGCGACCTCAACTTTGACTTGTTTCTCTCCGCAGATCGGATCAGGAACGTCGAGAATGCCGACGTTCCCCTCTCCGACTGCGTACTTCACCAGAGCTTTCATGATGTATCACTCCGGCTGGCAGCGTGGGTAAAACATCCCTCGCGCTGTTTGGCCTTTTCGTAATTGTATAGACTTGCTGGACAGAGCTGACTTCAGAAGCCTCAGTGATCGGTACATCCCACCAGGAATTGTAACTAGGAACACGATCGTGACAGTCCGTCTCAACCACAATAACCGAAGTTCGCGTCTGCTTCTGGCATTTCCGAATAGCGTCCGCCAGGTCGTCGAGGGTGTCCGCACCGATCGCATCAGTCCCTAAGCTAGCCGCATTGGAACAACAGCTAGTGGAATGATAGCTCCGGTCAACTGCTTAAGTTCAACTCCTGGCCCACTCTTCGGGAGACATTGTTTGGAGCTTCCAATGGGTCGTGGCGAACCGTCAGTTGCCGCTCTTCGAGGAGTCTCTTTGCTTGATCGAAAAGCACCGGGGATCTCTGTCGGATCAGCGACTGCCATTTACGGTTGTAGTTCGATGATCGGAGTTCCCACCGCGGCGTGGGCAAGAAAGAATTAACGCCTTTCTCGGCGCCCTCGGCTATGAGAGCCTTTTGACTCCCGTTCCAGCACAACTGCAAGTTCACCGGAAGCAGCGCTCGATCAGGTTGGTGGTGCGCAGTTTGCACCACAGGGGCCGAGGCAACGCCGTCCCTCGCCCAAACTCAGCCGGACCGTGAACGACAAGATTTACGCCGAAAGTGTAAACCAGCCCACTGCTTCATCGTGACAGTGCGGGCCGCAACCGGCACCCTTTGGTGCTATCTGGCTGTCCAGCCCCCATCAATTAGGAGCGTGTGTCCAGTAATCAGCGAGGCTGCGGGAGAAGCGAGAAATACGACAGCACCAATCACGTCGCGCGTTTCGCCAATACGGTGCAGACCAGCAATGCGTTCGATTACGTCCGCACGAAATTCGGAGTCAGCGAGGGCTGGTTCGGTTCCGGGGGTTCGAATAAAGGTTGGGGCGACGGCGTTGACCGTTATGTTGTATTTGCCCCACTCGATCGCGAGGCACTTAGTGAGATGTGAAATAGCGGCTTTGGTCATGCAGTACACCGACTCGGTGGGCAGCGCGACAAACCCGGCTTGCGAACCCAGGTTGATGATGCAGCCATGTTTCTGACGGATCATCACTTTTCCCGCGCCCTGACTGGCGAAGAATGTGCCTTTCAGATTTACGGACACGGTCAGATCGAAGTCTTGCTCACAGACATTTTCGGCTAGATTCTCCGGACCAACGCCCGCATTGTTGACAAGGATGTCGAGGTGGCCGAAGTGATCGGCAGCTTTGTTGACGGCCGCAGCAATCTGCTCGGGGCGGCTCATGTCCATCTGTAGCCGCAAGGCTCGGCGGCCGATGCGTTCGATGTCGCACTGCAGACTGTCTGCGGTGCTCACGTCGCGTAGTCCCAGCGCCACGTGTGCGCCGGCATGAGCGAGGGCCAATGAAATGGCACGGCCCAAACCGCGAGCTGCTCCGGTTACCAGAGCCACTTGGTCGGTAAGTTCAAAGCTGGGGAACTCAGTGTCGCGAGTTACCATAAAACAGAAGGTCAATCACTTCAGCTGGCTCATCGGCCAGAAATATCTCTCCCGCTTGTTAGCCTCGGTATAACTGCGGCGAGCCTGCTGCACCGATTGCATTTCGGAAACCTCGGCGATGGGCACGTCCCACCAGGAATCGTATCCGGGCACACAATCGTAGTAGTCAGTCTCAACCACGACAACCGAAGTTTGCGGCTGACGCTTCGCGGTTGCGAGGGCCTCAGCCAGTTGGTCGTAGGTTTGGGCTTGCACCGCATAAGCGCCAAGGCTGGCGGCATTCGCCGCAAAATCTACCTTGATGGTTTCACCGGGTTGTCCCTCGTTCCGGTATCGATACTCGGTACCAAACCCACCGCTGCCACAAGCCCGACTCAGGCCGCCGATACTGGAGAACCCGTGATTGTCGAGCAGCACAATGTTGAGTTTCACTTTTTCCTGGAGCGACGTGACGATCTCCTGCGCCATCATGAGATAAGAGCCATCTCCGACCAGGACATAAACTTCACGACTCGGGTCTGCCATTTTCACGCCCAGTCCACCGGCAATCTCGTAGCCCATGCAGGAATATCCGTACTCAAGGTGGTAGCCCTTGGGATCGCGCGTGCGCCACAGCTTGTGAAGATCTCCAGGGAGGCTGCCCGCGGCACACACAATCACATCTTTCGGTCCCAGAGTCGAGTTGAGCAGTCCAACAACCTCGCCCTGGCTGAGCGGCGGACCGACGCGGCGGGCGTAAATTCTGTCAACTTCCGCATTCCACTCGACACGAAGGCGGGAGATCTCCTGAGCGTAAGCAGGGCTGACGCGGTGTGAGCCCAACGCCTTGGCGAGTTCTTCTATGGTTGCCGCCGCATCGCCGACCAGCGGCACTGCCGCATGTTTATAGGCATCAAACTCAGCAGTGTTGATGTTGATGAACCGGACTTTGGCATTCTGAAACGCGGTGACCGATGCAGTGGTGAAATCGCTGTAGCGAGTTCCGATTCCGATGATTAAGTCGGCTTCAAGCGCTAACCGATTGGCGGCAGAGGTTCCGGTTACACCCATGGCGCCAACACACTGGGGATGATCGAAACACAGGGAACCCTTGCCCGCATGGGTCTCGCCCGCGGGAATTCCCGTTTGCGCAGCGAATTGCGAAAGAATCTCGGTGGCCCCGGAGTAAATCACGCCGCCGCCAACTATAATCAGCGGACGTTCGGCAGAACGGATCCGCTCGGCGGCAAGTGCGAGCAGCATGGCATCGGGACGATTGCGTGGCACGGTCCACGTGCGCGACTCGAGGAATCCATCGGGACAGTCGAAGGCTTGCGCCTGCACATCTTGCGGTAGGGCGAGTGTAACGGCTCCGGTTTCCGCGGCCGAAGTAAGCACTCGCATGGCCTCCGGTAAGGCCGTAAGGATCTGCTCGGGTCGCTGAATGCGGTCCCAGTAACGAGATACGGGCCGGAAGCAATCGTTCACCGATACATCTTGGGTGCCGGGCGATTCCAATTGCTGCAGTACCGGGGACACGTTCCGCCGCGCAAAAATGTCGCGGTCGTACACACCAGTGCGCGTAGGCGGTCGCTCATCTTGGCGAAAGCAGCGGCCGTGTGCACCATCGCCTGCTCGTTCCGGCAGAGGTAATAGGGAAAGTCAGGGTTTTCCTGTAACGCCTGCCCTATGCCGGCCACATTCCCGTGACCGAAGATGCCGAAACAGCCGTCAAAAAACCTGTGCTCCTCGCCGTCGCGAGCGATGCATTGCGCTTTCAGGAATCGGATGATGGCCTGAGCTGTGGTTAGTCTTCGCATCATTCTTCTCTCTTCAATGAGAGTCGGACCCGCAAATCCTGCTCAGAAACTGCCTTCGGGCTCTAATGCCGGGCCGGGCGGAACTCCCGGTGCAGGCGGCAAGAAGGGCCAGTCGCGCTTGCGCCAAGCCAGGATCAGATACGCAGCAAATCCAAGCACAATGGTTCCAAAGGCGTACACCATATATTGCCAGCCCTTGGGCTGCAACGCAGGCGTGACGAAGACTCCCAACCATCCGCAAAGTGCAAACAGCGCCGGCAACGGGTAGAGCCACATCCGGAAGGGCCGGGGAGCCTTTGGCTGGTATTTGCGATACAAGAGCAGACCAATAATCTGGGCCACGAACATGGAAAGGATACGTGCGAGCATGAGCGCGGTAATAATTTGCACCAAGTCAAAAAAGCAGGCAACGATGCACAAACTACCCACCAGCAAAAGCGCGCGGTGAGGGAATTGACGAGTGGGATGTAACTCCCCGAACCAGCGGAAGAACGCCCCATCGAGCGCGGCGGCGTAGGGGATGCGCGAATAACCCAACATCATCGCATACGTCGCGGCAAACGCGGTGACCTCGATCATGACGGTCATCAACGCGGAAGCCCCGCGCCCGTGTACTCTCTGCATGTACACCGAGCCAATGGCGGTGAAGGCCTGCGAATTCGGATCAACCATTTCCCGCCACGGCACCACACCAGTGAAACTGACTGAGATAAGGAAATCGATCACGGCCACGATGAGGATCGAATAGATGACACCGTAGGGCACAACGCGCTCGGGCTGTTTGACTTCGTCTCCCAGATAGCAAATCTGGTAGTAGCCGAGAAAATTGAACATCACCAGCATAGTCCCGTTGCCCAGGCCGAGCAAGAATGGTAGTCCGATATGCCACGCAGCCGGGGGGAAATCAAACAGCAGCTTGGGGTTGAGGTGAGTCATCCCGGTAAAGATCACCCAAGCGGCGGTAAGCAACATACCGATCCACAGAATCAGCATAAGGCGGGCGATGTCCTGGATCTTGCGGTAGAGCGCGAGCATGGCAACGGCGGTGATGGCGCCCGCGAGTAACTTGCCTCCCCAACGATAAGTGGCAATCGACGGCCACAGAAAACTAGTGTATGCGGCCATTCCAATACTGCTGGTGGCGATTTCAAGGGTGCCGCTGAATAGGAATTGCCAGACAAAAATCCACGCCAGCATGTGCCCCCAGCGGGCGCGGCCGAAGCACTCGCGGAGGAAGATGTAGGATCCGCCCGAGGCGGGGATGGCAGATCCTAATTCTGCGAACACAAGACCATCCGCGATGGCCAGCATCGCGCCCACGGCCCAGGCCAGGAGCGACTGCGGGCCCCCCATGGTAGCCAGAATTGCCGGGACCGTGATGAAGGGCCCTGTGCCCACCATGTTCGACATGTTGATCGAGACCGCATTCAGCAATCCCAATCTCCGCGGCAGCCGAGCGTGCGGCTCACCGGCGTATGCCGGACCGGTCCCTGTGTTTGCGGTCACGCGCGAAGTGTTCCTCCGCGAAGAGGATGCCAGAATACTGCAAATTGTGGTGGACGACCAACAAATACTCCCGCATACAAAGCGCCTAGGGGATTATTGCCACAGCTTCCCGCCGGCCAGCTTCGGGGAAAAGCAATTGCGCCTGAAAACTAAGCCTGTAGACAGAAACAGGCGGGGGTCGATTGAATAACCGCTTTGACCTATCGTGGACCCTATTTTAGAACATCGGCCTGCTGCTCCTTGCACAGACCAAAAACAGCGCCAAGTCGCCGACAGGTGTCGGAGGCTTTTCAGTATACCTTGGAGCGCCATGCGTAATAAGGACTACACGCGCCCGCTCGGATGGCTCGAAGGTGCCGGTTCTGGTCACCAATTACCTTATGACAGTAGGATTCATGATGGCGGACGAGACTGACCGGAAGACTTCGCCATGGTCAGCCTCGACGACTATCCCTTGCTGGGATGCTTCCCGCCTCGACTTACCACCATCGAGTTGTCGAAATACGAACTGCGAGATACTGCGGTTCAACTGCTGCTCGAACGCGTGGAAGGCAAGCGTACGCGAGCAAAAACCGTCACCCTGCAACCGCAATTGCGGGTTTTAGCGAGTCCTGCGGCTTTATGCTGCGTTCTATGCAGTAACGGCTTGAACACGGTTGGGTTTCCTTTTCGCCCCGTACGTGGACGTCCCGCAGCGAGCCCGCTTCAGTGGGCGACCTAGCTGCGACAGACTCCTCTTTGGCTAAGAGGTTCCGTCGCAACTGCTCTTTCGCCACTTTCGGGGCGGCTCAGCGAACCAGCGGCAGACGCGGGTCCACGTCTTTCCATGACGAGCGAATCCAGGTGTGGATCGGATCTTCTGTAATGGCCAGCGATCGCGCGCTTCCAGCAATGAAGTTCAAATAGTAGGTGTCATAGCCCGGACCAGCAACCACGGGATGGTATCCCTCATGGACCAGGACCGCATCTCCATCGTGAACGGTGACCACGGTATCGCGTTGCCCGTCACTGCTGTAGAGCCGCTGGTGAGCAAAAGCCCCCGGCCGGTTCATTCGGTAGTAGTAAATCTCGTCGAGATCGACTTCGGCCGGTGGGTTGTGAACGTCATGTTTGTGCGGCGGATAACTGGACCAGTTGCCGCCCGGCGTATATACCTCAACCACAATTAAGCGATCCGCCGAAAAATCGGGCCGCATGATGTCGACGATCTGACGAGAAGCATTGCCCCCGCCGCGCAGCGAGACCACGACGTCTTTCGGAGTAACCAACCGGGAAGTAAAGTTTCCCTGAGATGGAACATTGCACTCAGCGATCTCGCACGTGGTGAGCGACTCAAACCGAACCTGCGTTCCGGGAGACGCATAGAGCACATACGGCAACCCGTCGAACACACTGTTCCGTTCGCCTATCTGTTGCTTCTCGCCGTCCCATTCCGCGATGCACTTGCCGGAGAGAAGAACGAACACAGTCTCTTCCTCCGAGCGCTCTTGTTGCCAGGTCTCGCCCGGCGCGAGCCGCCTGGCGCAGAACCCCATCCATTCCCAGCCGGCATCCTGACGAGAAAAGCGCAACAGTTCTCCCGATGCCCCCGGCTGTAGCTCATGAGAATGAACCACCATATTAGTTCCCATCGAGTAACTCCTCTACTGAGATAGTGCGTTTCACCAGGCAGTGCAGCCATGCTCACGAAACCGCCGCTACGGTCATTTGATTCACGACGCCACGCAGGAACTTCAGGCTTTGCGCGATGCTTACTGCCGGGGGAATGACGGTGGCGCGAAATTTCACGTCCTGTTCGACAACCATCCAGCCAGAGTAGCCATTTTTGGCGAGAACGCGGAGGAACTGGGGGAAGTCGATCGATCCCTGCCCGATGATGGTGAATACCTTCTCTTCGATCGCCTGATCGAAAGTGAGGGCCTTGCGCCGCGACTCGGCCAGGATCTTCTCGCTGATGTCCTTGATATGCACATAGCGGAGAATACTGCGATACTTCTCAGCTTCCGCGGCTGGGTCGCCACCCCCGTAGACGCAATGGCCGGTATCGAGACACAGTCCCATCTTGGTCGCAGAGGTCACATCAAACAGCCGTTCCGTCTCCCCCGGCGTTTCGATGTAGGTCGCCACGTGAGGATGGAACACCAGGTCAAGGCCAAAGTCATTGGACACACGACCAGCATCAGCGACTACTTTTGCGACGTTCTTCCACTGCTCCGAGGTGAGGGAGGCGCTTCCGTCTGCGGGGACTCGACCAGAAATCCGGTCTCGTTCTGGCGACTGGGCATCGGCCAGAACCAGAAACGGCGCCTTCAACGCGGCGAGCAGGTCACCGACTTTTCGGATCTGCTCGACTGCGATGTCGGCGGAGGCTGGATCGCTCAAGACCACGGGAACAAAAGATGCGAGAAGTGTCAGGTTCCGCTTCTCCAATTGCGGACGTAACACGTGGAGTTCGGTGGGAAAAAAACCGTAGGGACCCAACTCTGTGCCGGTATAACCAGCCTCTATCATTTCGTCGAGCATTTTCTCGTAGGATTGGTTCCAGGAAGGTCCGGGATAGTCCAGGACACCCCAGCTGTCGGGAGCCGATGCAAAATTAAAACGGGAGCTAAGATTGGTCATAACTGCCTCGTCGGTGATTAGGCCCATGGCTCAATGACCACCTTCATCGAGTCAGGGGCGATTGACCTCTTTACAGCCGCGTCTACGTCTCGCAGAGCGAAATGATGAGTGACGAATTCACGCAAGGGATAATGGCGCATGTAGCGTGCCATCTGCCGCATGCTCGGTCCGTATGCCCCCGGCTCTTCGCCGCCTACGCCAAGAATACGCGCACTCTTTGCACACAAATGACGATGAGGGTTGATGGCGATCTCACCCAGGTCCGAAAAATTGCCCGCCTCCACCAGCAGACCACCGAGCCGCAACATTTCCAGGCCCTCAGGAACCGCTTGGGGTACACCTGCGCACTCGATGACCACGTCGGCACCTCGCCCATGGGTCAAACTGCGCACGAATGCCAGTCTCTCTGGTTGCGTGGTGGTAGCGGCATTAATAACTTGATCGGCCCCTAGCCTTTTTGCGAAATCCAGGCGATAGTCCGACAGGTCAACTGCAACGATAGTCCCCGCGCCGAGCATGCGCGCCTTCACAACGAAGCACATTCCGAGCGGACCCACTCCAAGAACCACGACCGTGTCGTCAAAAC
>WNFA01004157.1_pt1 | contig 12081 bp, 11 predicted proteins | sample 5400481 | NCBI WGS metagenome assembly WNFA01 (sample SAMN13153340, study PRJNA577476) | soil metagenome | isolation source: 120 cm saprolite under Douglas fir tree site 2 hole 1 replicate 2 | place: USA:California | collected 2015-04-18
TGCACGTCACCGTCCGGTGTGACGATGATCAGCAGGACACGCTTGTCCGAAAGCGCCAGAAACTCGATGTGACGGAAGGCCGGCGTCTTGCGTTTGCTGGCAACCACGACGCCCGCGAAGTGGGTGAGCTCGGAGAGGAGTTGCGACGCCGCACCGATCAGGCGCTGCGGGTGGTCGGGATGATGAAGATTGACTTCGAGCTGACTGATCTCGACGCGGTCCAGTTGCTTGACCGTGAGCAGGGTATCGACGAAGAAACGATAGCCGCGGGTGGTGGGAATCCGTCCTGCGGAGGTATGGGGGCTTGCGACAAAGCCGAGCTCCTCGAGGTCGGCCATCACGTTTCGGATCGTGGCCGGGCTCAGATCCAAGCCGGAGTAGCGCGACAACGAGCGCGAGCCGACGGGTTCACCCTCGGCGATATAGCGCTCCACCAGGGTCTTCAGCAGAATCTGCGCGCGACGGTCCAGCATAGCTCGCGATTCTACAGAATCGGCCTGATTTGCGGTTTTGTTCACGATATTGCAAGGGGCCTTTTGTCACCACTACATGTTCATGATTTAATGACGGTATGTCCGCTTTCAAGACGATAGCGCTGATCGGCCGCCATGACTCTCCCGATGTTGCGAGCGCGCTCGCCACGATGGGCGACTACCTGCGCAAGCAGGGACGCGAGGTACTGGTGGAGAAGGAAACCGCCGCTTCCAACCACGTGAGCGGCTTTCCCATAGCCGATTACGACGAAATCGGCGCTCGGGCCGATCTGGTCGTGGTGCAGGGAGGCGACGGAAGCATGCTCAACGCCGCACGAAACCTGGCGGGTCACCACGTGCCCCTCGTCGGCGTCAACCAGGGCCGCCTGGGATTCATGACCGACATCGCTTCGCCCAACATGCTCGACGCGATGGCCGAGATTCTCGCCGGCCGCTTTACGATCGAAGAGCGCACCATGCTTGCGGCCGAAGTGCATCGCGATGGCGTGGTCACGCTCGCCACGCTCGCGCTCAACGACGCGGTCGTGAACAAAGGATCCGTCGGTCGGCTGATCGAATTCGTGGTGAACATCGACGGCGAATTCGTCTACGACTTGCGGGCCGACGGCCTGATCGTGGCAACGCCCACGGGGTCGACCGCTTACGCGCTTTCATCGGACGGGCCGATACTGCAACCGAGCGTCCCCGGGTTCGCGTTGGTGCCGATCTGCCCGCACACGCTGTCCAACCGACCCATCATGGTCAGCGACCGCACGGTGATCGAAATCTCCCTGAAACGTTCGATCGATGCCCGGCTTCACTTCGACGGGCAGCTGCAATGCGACCTTCAGGAGGGCGACCGCGTCCTTGTCCGGCGCGCGGAGCACACCGTGAAGTTCGTTCATCCTCCCAGTTACAGCTACTTCGCGATGTTGCGCCAGAAGCTGCACTGGAGCGAAGTGCTGTAGCAGCGAATGCTTTCGCACCTGTCCATTCGGGACTTCGCAATCGTCGATCGCCTGGAGCTCGAGTTTCGACCAGGCTTCACCGCCCTGACGGGTGAGACCGGCGCTGGAAAATCGATCCTGGTCGACGCGTTGTCCTTGGCGCTCGGCGACCGCGCAGGAAGCGAACAGGTACGCTCCGGGGCCGAACGCGCGGACGTGACTGCAGAGTTCGCCGTCGATTCGCTGCCTCCGATGGGGCATTGGTTGCGTGAGCAGGCACTCGAGGGCGATGCGAACCGGTTGCTGCTGCGCCGCGTGGTGGACGCGAACGGGCGCTCGCGTGCATTCATCAACGGCCACGCCGCGACGATCAACCAGCTGCGTGAGGCGGGAGAGCAGCTGGTCGAAATCCACGGCCAGCATGCGCACCAGTCGCTGCTCAGGCCCGAGGCCCAGCGCGTGGTGCTCGACGCGCACGCCGGGCTCGCTTCGCTTGCACAGGAAACGGGCGACGCTCACCGCGAATGGCAAAGGCTTTGCAGGACAAGACTCGACCACGAGAACAATACGGCGGCGCGCGAAGCGGAACGGGAGCAGCTCACCTGGCAGGTCGAAGAGCTGTCGCGGCTTGCGCTCGCCCCAGGCGAATGGGAGACGGTCCAGTCGGAGCACGGCCGGCTTGCTCACGCAGCAAACCTCATCGAGGGCGTGCGGGACGCGATCGGCTCGCTTTCGGAGTCGGAGAATGCCGCGCTTGGTGCGCTGTCGGGAGTACTTTCACGGCTGCGCCCGCTCACCGAATACGATGGATCGCTGCGCGAAACCATTTCCATGCTCGAATCGGGTGAAGCGCAGTTGCGCGAGGCCGCGTATGCGCTCGGGCACTACGCCGATCGCATCGAACTCGATCCGAAGCGTCTCCACGAAGTCGAGCAGCGCCTCGAAGCGGCGCACAATGCCGCGCGCAAATTTCGCACGCGGCCGGAAGCGCTGCCTGAGCTTCTGGCATCGCTTCGGGTGCGTCTGAAGGATCTGGAGATGACCACGGATCTCGAAGGCCTCGCCAGGCAGGAGCAGGCTGCGCGTTCACGCTACGACGGGCTTGCGACACGGCTGTCGGCCGAGCGCAACAAGGCCGCGACGAAACTCGGCCGTGAGGTGAACGCCGCAATGAAGGAACTCGCGATGTCCGGCGGGCGGTTCGAGGTGGAGCTGCGCTCGCTTTTACCCCACGGCAGCGTCGCTGGAAACGAACAGGTCGAGTTTCTGGTGACGACCAACCCGGGCACCGAGCCGCGCCCTCTCGCCAAGGTCGCCTCCGGAGGAGAACTGTCCCGCATCAGCCTTGCAATTCAGGTGATTACGAGCCGGGCGGCTGCGGTGCCTACCTTGATTTTCGACGAGGTCGACGCGGGCATCGGCGGAGCAGTGGCCGAAGTCGTGGGCAGGAAACTGAAGACCTTGGGTGAGGAGCGCCAAGTGTTGTGCGTCACCCATCTTCCCCAGGTGGCCGCCCAGGCCCGCGAGCAGTGGTCGGTGTCCAAGGGCATCGAAGGCGGCGGCGCGCGGAGTCGGGTCGCCGTACTCGACCACAAGTCACGCATCGAGGAAATCGCGCGTATGCTGGGCGGGGTCGCGATCACCGCGACGACGCGAAAGCACGCGGCGGAGATGCTCGGCTTGCGGTAATATTTGCCCATCAGTCGATGTCAATCGGCCCGGGAGGACAGGGCATGAAGGCGGTAAATCGTCAAGCCGGCGTAAGCCAAATCATTCTGCTCGTCGTGATTGCAGTCGCTCTCGCGGCAGCGTATGTAGCGATCGAACTCTACACCGGGGGCGAGAAAGACATGCTTACGGTAGAAACCCGTGGCGTCCACATGATCTCCGCGCTGTCGGCGTACAGGCGCGAAAGCGGCGCTTATCCGGAGGCTCTCGACAAGCTCGTGCCCAAGCACGTTGTCGCGGTGAGCATGTGCCCGGGCGGTGCGCCGATGGGCTACGTTGTTTCGAGCGGTGAATACGTGCTTTCCTGCCAGAGCGTGGTCTTCAAATCCATGCCGTACAGCTACGATTCGCGATCGAAGCGCTGGCGCGGTTGATTTTCATCCGGGCTGTTTCATGGGTTTGTGCGGGTGGGACCATTCGGCTAGAATCCGGCACTTCTTTAGGCGCGTAGCTCAGATGGCTAGAGCGCATCCTTGACATGGATGAGGTCGTTGGTTCGATTCCAATCGCGCCTACCAACTGTTGTTAAATTCGGCGGCACAGCCGCCGCTTTAACTCCGCGCGCTGGAACGCACGCAAAGCGGCGTTCAACGCGCGGTTTTGCTTTTGAGTCCTGATATGCCGAACATTCGTCTTCCCGACGGCTCGACAAAGAGCTTTCCCGGCCCAGTCACCGTCACCGAAGTCGCCCAGGCGATCGGACCCGGACTGGCGCGTGCCGCGCTCGCAGGCAGAGTGGATGGCAAGCTCGTCGACACCTCGCATCGAATCGACCGTGACGCTGAAGTGTCGATCATCACCGAACGCGACCGGGAGGGCGTCGAGATCTTGCGGCACTCCACCGCGCACCTGCTCGCCTACGCCGTGAAGGAGCTGTTTCCCGATGCGCAAGTGACCATCGGGCCGGTAGTTGAAAACGGTTTTTACTACGATTTCTCGTTCAAGCGGCCGTTCACACCCGAGGATCTCGGTGCCATCGAAACGCGCATGGCCGAACTGGCGAGAAAGGACTTCCCGGTGACGCGCGAGGTCTGGCCGCGCGACAAGGCGGTTCAATACTTCAAATCCATCGGCGAGCACTACAAGGCGGAGATCGTCGCCTCGATTCCCCCCAACGAAGAGGTCTCGCTGTACCGGGAGGGGGACTTCATCGATCTGTGTCGCGGCCCGCACGTTCCCTCCACGGGCAAGCTCAAGGTCTTCAAGCTCACGAAGGTCGCCGGCGCCTATTGGCGCGGAGATTCCAAGAACGAGATGCTGCAGCGGATCTATGGGACCGCCTGGGCCAAGAAGGAGGAGCAGGAAGCGTACTTGCGCATGATCGAGGAGGCGGAGAAGCGCGACCACCGGCGGCTGGGCACGCAGCTGGATCTTTTCCATCTTCAGGAAGAAGCTCCGGGCATGGTGTTCTGGCATCCGAAGGGCTGGGCGATCTGGCAGGAGGTCGAGCAGTACATGCGCCGCGTCTACCGGGACAACGGTTATCTCGAAGTGCGCTGCCCGCAGATCCTCGACCGCAGCCTGTGGGAGAAATCGGGCCACTGGCAGAACTACCGGGAGAACATGTTCACCACCGAGTCGGAGAAGCGCGACTACGCGATCAAGCCGATGAACTGCCCCGGCCACGTGCTGATTTACAACAAGGGCCTGCGCAGTTACCGCGAGCTGCCGCTGCGCTACGGCGAGTTCGGCGTGTGCACGCGCAACGAACCCTCGGGCGCTCTGCACGGCATCATGCGCATCCGCGCTTTCACCCAGGACGACGGCCACATATTTTGCACCGAGGAGCAGATCCAGCCGGAGGTCACCGCGTTTACGACGTTGCTGCAAAAGGTTTACGCGGACTTCGGCTTTACCGAGGTCGTCTACAAGCTCGCGACGCGCCCTCCGAAAAGGGTCGGTGCCGACCAGCTCTGGGACAAAGCCGAACGCGCGCTTAAGGCATCCCTGGATTCCAGCGGTCTCGGCTACGAGGTGCTCCCGGGAGAGGGCGCTTTCTACGGCCCCAAAATCGAATACCATCTGAAAGACAGCATCGGTCGCTCCTGGCAATGCGGCACCATGCAGGTCGATTTTTCCATGCCTGGCCTGCTAGGTGCGGAGTACGTCGCCGAAGACAATTCGCGCAAAGTGCCGGTCATGTTGCATCGTGCGATCGTCGGCTCGATGGAACGCTTCATCGGCATTCTCATCGAGCACTATGCCGGCGCGATGCCGCTGTGGCTTGCGCCGGTGCAGATTGCGGTGCTTAATATCTCCGAGGGCCAAGCCGGATACGCGGCACGCGTTGCAACGGGTCTGAAGCAGGCGGGGTGGCGCTGCGAGGCCGACTTGAGGAATGAAAAAATAACCTATAAAATTCGGGAACATAGCTTGCAGAAGCTGCCTTACCAGCTGATTGTCGGCGAAAAGGAAAAGGCGGCTGAAAAGGTGGCCGTGCGGACCCGCAGCGGTGAAGACCTCGGGCAGATGAATTTGCCCGAATTCATCGCCCGCCTCAGAAGCGAGGCACATGCGGGGGGTACGGCTTAATTTTTACACTTTTGGAGACTCGCACATCGCCACGGAGAGAACGCAGCGTATCAACATCGAGATCAACGCCCCCGAAGTGCGCTTGATCGGAGCCAACGGAGAGCAGGTCGGCATCGTCCCGGTCGCGCAGGCACTGAAGATGGCCGAGGAAGCCGAGGTGGATCTGGTGGAAATCGCCCCGCTTGCCAAGCCGCCGGTCTGCAAGCTCATGGACTACGGCAAGTTCAAGTACCGGGAGGCGAAAAAGGCCCACGAGGCGAAGCTCAAGCAGAAGCAGATCCATGTGAAGGAAGTGAAATTCCGTCCCGGGACCGACGAGGGCGATTACAAGATCAAGCTGCGCAACCTGATCAAGTTTCTCGAGGAAGGCGACAAGGCGAAAGTGACGCTGCGCTACCGCGGCCGTGAGATGGCCCACCAGGAATTCGGTGTGCGGCTGATCGAGCGGGTCAAGCAGGACCTCGATCCGTACGCGGTGGTGGAACAGTTTCCCAAGATGGAAGGGCGTCAGCTGATCATGGTGCTGGCGCCGAAGAAGGGCAAGAAGGAAGTGAAAAAGGCGGTCAAGAAGGAAGCGAAGAAGGAATCGAAGCCGGTCGCCTCTCCGTAAAGCAAGACGCAGCGGTTCAGAAGAAGTGGTGCCGAGGTTCACAAGCGCCCCGCAGGGGCCACCCGTCGCCACGACAAAACAGGAGTCATGCAAGTGCCCAAGTTGAAAACCAAGCGCAGCGCGGCCAAGCGCTTCAAGATCCGCTCCGGCGGCAGCATCAAGCGTTCGCAGGCATTCAAGCGCCACATCCTCACCAAGAAAACCACCAAGAACAAGCGCCACCTGCGTGGAACCGCTGAAGTGCACGCGACGGACAAGCAGCATGTCCGCGCGATGCTCCCGTACGCGTAAAGGAGAGCTGCCATGCCACGAGTCAAACGCGGCGTAACGGCGCACGCCAAGCACAAGAAAGTCATCGCCCAGGCCAAGGGATTCCGCGGCCGCCGCGGCAATGTCTTCAACATTGCCAAAGAAGCGGTGATGAAGGCGGGGCAGTATGCCTACCGCGACCGCAAGCAACGCAAGCGCCAGTTTCGCGTCCTCTGGATCGCGCGCATCAACGCGGCCGTGCGCGAGCATGGCATGACCTACTCCGCATTCATGCACGGCCTGAAGAAGGCTTCGATCGAGGTCGATCGCAAGGTGCTCGCCGACCTGGCGGTGGCTGACAAGGCCGCTTTCGCGCAGCTCGCGAGTCAGGCGAAGGCCAAACTCGGCGCGTAATACCGAGAAATCCCTCCTTCGCGGGGAAGGGTGGCGCACAGCGCCGAGGTAGTCGAATTTCTAATGATCGATCTGGATAAAGTTGTTTCGAGTGCGGTCGCCGAGTTCAGCGGCACGAACGACGCGAACGATCTCGAGCGCATCAAGGCACGCTACCTCGGAAAGTCGGGCGTCCTGAGCGAGGCGCGGAAGAAGCTTGCCAAGCTCGCGCCGGACGAGCGTCGTGACGCCGGTACGCGTTTCAACGAAGCGAAAGACAAGATCGAAGCCGCGCTCGCCGCCCGCCGCGAGACGCTGGGCGCCGCCGAGCTCGATTCGCGGCTCGCGGAAGAGGCGCTGGACGTGACCCTGCCCGGGCGCGGCCTTGCACGCGGCGGCTTGCATCCCGCGACACGCACGCTCGAGCGCATCGAGCAGCTCTTTCGCTCGATCGGGTTCGAGGTGGCGGACGGCCCCGAAATCGAGACCGACTTCCACAACTTCACGGCGCTCAATCAGCCGCCGGACCACCCCGCGCGTTCGATGCACGACACGTTTTATCTGAAAGGCGCCGGGCAAAACCTGTTGCTGCGCACGCACACCTCGCCGATCCAGGTGCGCTACATGCAACATCACAAGCCTCCGATCAAGATCATCGCCCCTGGCCGGGTGTACCGCGTCGATTCGGACGCGACGCACACGCCGATGTTCCACCAGGTGGAGGGCCTTTGGATCGATGAGACGGTGAGCTTCGCCGATCTCAAAGGCGTTCTCACCGATTTCCTGCGCAAGTTCTTCGAAGACGAGAAGCTGCGAACGCGCTTTCGGCCGTCTTTTTTTCCTTTCACCGAACCGTCGGCCGAAGTCGACATGAGCTGCGTATTTTGCGGCGGAGCGGGCTGCCGGGTATGCGGGCAAGCCGGCTGGCTTGAGGTAGCCGGCAGCGGTCAAGTGCATCCCAACGTGCTCAAGGCTTGCGGCGTGGACCACGAGAAGTACATGGGTTTCGCTTTCGGCATGGGCCCGGATCGGTTGACGATGCTGCGTTATGGGATAAACGACTTGCGACTTTTCTACGATGGCGATTTGCGCTTTCTCGCCCAGTTCACGTGAAATTTCCAGAAAGCTGGTTGCGCTCCTTCGTCGATCCGAAAATACCGACTCAGGAGCTGGCGCGCGTGCTGACCATGGGCGGGCTCGACGTCGAATCGGTCGAACCGGTCGCACCCGCTTTCAGCGGGGTCGTCGTGGGCCGAGTCGTCGACGTCGTACGGCATCCCAACGCAGACCGGCTCACTCTTTGCCGGGTCGATGTCGGCGGCGACGCGCCTCTTTCAATCGTGTGCGGGGCGCCCAATGTCCTCCCGGGAGTGAAAGTGGCCGTAGCAATGTTGGGCGCGCGGCTTCCGGGCATGGAAATCAAGCAAGCGAAAGTCCGAGGCGTCGAGTCGAGCGGCATGCTGTGCTCGGCCAAGGAGCTGGGCCTTTCGGAAGATCATTCCGGCCTGCTTGCCTTGCCCGCCGAGGCACAGCCCGGGGCCGACGTGCGCCGGGTGCTCGACCTGGATGATCAGCTCATCACGCTCAAGCTCACGCCGAACCGCGGAGACTGCCTGAGCTTGCGGGGCATCGCGCGTGAAGTCTCGGTCCTGACTGGTGCATCGCTTACCGTGCCCGCCGTGGCTCCGGCGAAGGCCGCGCTAGAAGAAAAACGCAAGATCCTGCTCCAGGATGCGGCAGCATGCCCGCGCTACTGCGGCCGCATCCTACGCGGCGTCGACGCTAAGGCACGAACGCCCGACTGGATGGTGCGCCGGTTGGAGCGTTGCGGGCTGCGCTCGATCTCCGCTATTGTCGACATCACCAACTTCGTGATGCTCGAACTGGGACAGCCGTTGCACGCTTTTGACAACCGCGCGATCGAGGGCGAAGTGGTCGTGCGGCTCGCCCGCAAGGGCGAGCGCCTCAGATTGCTCAACGGACAGGAGGTCGAGCTAGCCCCTGACGTGCTGCTGATCGCCGACGGGAAGAAGCCGCTTGCGCTCGGTGGGATCATGGGCGGGGAAGCGAGTGCGGTCTCCGGTTCGACCGTCGAGATATTTCTCGAGGCGGCGTGGTTCAATCCCTCCGCCGTCGCGGGCCGGGCTCGACGCTTCGCGCTGTCCAGCGACGCGGCTTTCCGCTTCGAGCGCGGCGTGGATTTTGCTGCCACCGCAGAGGCGATCGAGCGCGCTACGCAGCTGATATTTGACGTCTGCGGCGGTGCGGCGGGACCGATCAGCGAAGCTGTCGCAACGCTGCCGCAGCGCAAGCCGGTGCGGCTGCGATCGAGCCGCGCGACCAAGATCATCGGCGTGCAGTTCTCGGATGAGCAGATCGCCGGGTTGCTCAAGCGCCTGCAACTGCCGCATGCGCGCTCGGGCGGTGAATTCACGGTAACCCCGCCTTCGTACCGTTTCGACCTCGAGATCGAAGAGGACATGGTCGAAGAAATCGCCCGGCTGCACGGCTACGACAACATTCCATTCCGGCCGCCGCAGGCGGCGCTCGTCATGCTCGCCGCTCCGGAGGGCCGCAGAACCCTGTCCGAGCTAAAGCGGATTCTGGTGGACCGCGAGTACTTCGAGGTCGTGAATTTCAGCTTCGTGGAGGCGCAGTGGGAGCGCGATTTCTGCGGCAACGCCGAGCCGATCGCTCTGGAAAATCCGATTGCGGCCCAGCTCGACGTGATGCGCTCGAGTCTTATGGGAAGCCTAGTCGCGAACTTGCGCTTCAACCTGGCGCGCAAGATCGACCGCGTACGCGTTTTTGAAGCTGCCCGTTGCTTTTCGCGCTTCTCCGGCGGCGCAGATCCTCGCGATCCGGCGAGAGCGCTCGCGGGCTACCACCAGCCGCTCCGCATAGGCGGTCTTGCCTGCGGGCCGGCCGCAGCCGAGCAATGGGATATTCCCGTGCGCCCGGTCGATTTTTACGACGTCAAAGGAGATGTCGAGGCGCTCCTCGCCCCGCGTGAGGCGCGCTTTGCCCCCCTCGCTCATCCGGGGCTGCACCCGGGCCGCGCGGCCAGCGTCAGCCTCGGTGGAACTGCCATCGGTTGGCTGGGCGAGCTCCATCCGCGCTGGCTGCAGAAATACGACCTGCCCCAAGCGCCGGTTATCTTCGAACTGGATGTCGCCATCCTCGCGGCAGTGGACATGCCGCAATACCGGGAAATCTCCAGATTTCCCCCCGTGATCCGGGATCGTTCCATGGAATTTGACGAGGCGATACCGGTTTCGAGGATCCTGGAGGAACTCGCCAAGAATCGCCCCCCCGTGGTCCAGGATATCCGGCTGTTTGACTTCTACCGGGGGAAAGGTGTACAAAGAGGTAGAAAAAGCCTTGCATTTCGGGTAGTTATGCAAGATACTGCAAGGACGTTGACCGATGCGGAAGCGGACGCCGCAATGGCGCAACTAACTGAGCTTCTCGCCGCAAAATTCGGTGCTAAATTACGTACTTAAGTAATGAAGTGGAGGGGGATTCTCCTCTCCAAGGGGGCAAAAATGACACTTACAAAAGCCGAGCTTGCGGACATGCTTTTTGAGAAAGTAGGGCTGAACAAGCGCGAGGCGAAGGACATGGTGGAGACGTTCTTCGAGGAGATCCGCCTGGCGCTCGAAAACGGGGAGAGCGTGAAGCTATCCGGGTTCGGCAACTTTCAACTGCGCGACAAACCGCAGCGACCCGGCCGCAACCCCAAGACCGGCGAAGAAATTCCCATCACGGCGCGGCGTGTGGTCACGTTCCACGCAAGCCAGAAACTGAAGGCGCTGGTCGAGCAGACCCATGGAAAGCAAGGCGACCAAGGATAGCCTGCCGCCGATCCCGGCGAAGCGCTACTTCACCATAGGCGAGGTCAGCGAGCTGTGCGGCGTCAAGCCGCATGTCCTTCGCTATTGGGAGCAGGAGTTCACTCAGCTTCGGCCGGTAAAGCGCCGCGGCAACCGTCGCTACTACCAGCATCATGAGGTTCTGCTGATCCGCCGTATCCGCGAGCTTCTCTACGAGCAGGGTTTCACCATCAGCGGAGCGCGCAATCGCCTCGACGAAAGCCTGAGCGCCGCATCGGCGCGTTCCGCGGCGCCCTCGGGCGCGTCCGCGCGTGCAGCGGAGGCACGCGGCGTCAACGTCTCCGCACTCAAGCAGGAACTGAAAAACGTCATCGAGCTGTTGCGCTGATACGGGGCGAATTGTCTCACCCGCTCTGATATACTTTTCACGCGTCGGGGCGTAGCGCAGCCTGGTAGCGTACCTGCATGGGGTGCAGGTGGTCGCGAGTTCGAATCTCGCCGCCCCGACCATCAAATCAAGTAGTTGCTCCGTCGAGCGTACCTGCCATAACTTAGAAGATCCTCTAAGTTCTCCAATTGTAAGTTCCTGATCTGCCGAGTTTGAGTACCTGTACATCTGGCGCTCGGCTTGGTCCCGTGGTGGACACTGGGTGCAAGGCGTTCTTTTTTGGACCGGCCAGGCGTAACATGAATGGCTTGGCGCGACGCGTGGCGCGCGCTGCGCGTTCAACCTCATTCCTAGGAGGAACAGATGGACCACAAAAGCGTTTTTCGTGTAATCGGCGTGCTCGCCGTGGTCTGCATGGGGTTCACTGCCGCAGTACGCGCCGACGAGACCTGCAACTCGCCGTACATCTCCAAGCTGATTAAGGGGCAGGAGGACTACGTCTACGTTTGGACGCTCGGCGTGGAGGGGCTGGGAGACGGCTCCGACAAGCTCGTCACGGTGGATGTGAATCCGAAGTCGAAGAGCTACGGCAAGGTCCTCGACTCGGTCTCCACCGGTGCGCGGGCCGAGGCGCATCACATGGGATTCACCGACGACCGCCGCCACATCTGGGCGGGCGGTCTGTCCGAGAGCCGGATCTGGGTCTTCGACATCGCCACCGATCCCGCGAAGCCGAAGCTGGTGCAAACCATCGGCGATCTGGGGGACAAGTCCGGCTATCTCGGGCCGCACACCTATTACGCGCTCCCCGGGCGGATGCTCGTGCAGGCGCTGTCGAACACCAAGGACAAGGGCGGCGTGACCGGCATGGTGCTGTACAACAACCAGGGGAAGCAGCTCGCCTCCTACGCCATGCCGACGCAAGCAG
>WNFA01004158.1_pt1 | contig 12080 bp, 14 predicted proteins | sample 5400481 | NCBI WGS metagenome assembly WNFA01 (sample SAMN13153340, study PRJNA577476) | soil metagenome | isolation source: 120 cm saprolite under Douglas fir tree site 2 hole 1 replicate 2 | place: USA:California | collected 2015-04-18
AAGAGAGCAAGACGCGAACATCATCAACGCCGGGAAGCGCGGCAAGGGCATGCTGCACATGAACAGTGCATTCCGCACAGTCCATACCGTGAACAGGAACTTCGAGTTGGGTTCGGGCCATGCTTCTCACACGTCCTTTCCATCAGTACGGATCGGCTCGTAGCGGGTGCATTCGTAGACGCCGCGTGCCACTTCACTCAGCAGTTCATCAGCCAATTCGAGCAAGATAGCGACTCGTGTATCGCTGAGCTGATAGAGCGTGTAGCGTCCCTGTGGCATAGAGACCACCAGATCGCAATCCGATAAACAACGTAAATGGTTGGACACGTTCGATTGACTCAAGCCTGTTTTCTCCACGATGGCGCCAACAGTGAGTGGTCCATCGCGCAGGACCTCTAAGATCGAGAGACGTGACATATCCGAAAAGCCACGAAACAGCTTCGCTTTGAGGGCAGTGGCTTGAGGCGCTTGCGTGAGCATCGAAAGTCTCCTTCACACTATTACATCACTACTTGGTGATATGATAATGTGAAAGTTCACACGTGTCAAGGAGGCACGTTGTTTTCTTTTCCCTCAACTCCTTCTCTTGCTGGTACGGCTTTGGCGTGATGTTTGCAGCCAACGCGCTTGTCCGGTACTACTTTCCGCAGATACAGCGAGCCGATGCTGACGAACAAAGCATCAACTTTGCCCTGGCAGCCACACACAAAGTCTCAGTCCAAGGATCGACGATACCGTAAGAAGGAGTACGATGAGTTTCTTCCGGTGAGATGCCAGCGTCCTTTCGTTTTCAGCTCCTCTGCCCTCTCTCTTCTGTGTCACACTCATTCCCTCCCGGCGCGGGGAACCATGATCTCAGCAACGCTCAACGCTCGTTTTGATGCTGAGCTGCGGTTTCATACCGCTTCCTGCTCGTTGCTTTGTATCATCAGAACCGAATGAGCGGGACAGCATAGCGGTTCAGGTAGACCAGCCAGTTGAAGTAGATCATCACTCCCACCAGAATCAGCACGACCCCTGTGCCGATTTCAATCTTGCCAAGATGGGGCTTCAGCCACTTCAAGAGCTTGCTGAATTGGTCAAGACCGAGGCCGAGCAGCAGAAATGGGACGCCCATCCCGAGCGAGTAGAACAGCAGCAGCAGGACCCCTTGTCGAAGTGTTCCAGCCGTGGCGGCCAGGCCGAGGATCGAACCCAGCAAGAGGCTAATACAGGGTGTCCAGCCAATGGCAAAGATGATACCGATGAGCAATGAGGCCAAATAACTGGGACGACTGGGATGAAATGCAAACCGCTTTTGAAAGGTCAGCAACGGCAACTTCAGTATGCCTATCAGGTACAGGCCGATGAGAACGAGGAGGACGCCACCGATCTGACGTAGTTGGAACTGGTATGCACGGAGAAGACTGCCCAATGCGCTGGCCGTCGCGCCCAGCGCTACAAAGGCGAGCGTAAAGCCAAGTACAAACATGACCGCATGCAGGAAGGTGATGAAGCGTGCAGGACGATCATCCTGCCCACCTGCGGATTGCGAGACGCTCTGTCCGACCAGTTGCGCCAGGAAGATAGGGACCAGCGGTAACATGCAGGGCGAGAGAAAGGACGCCAGTCCAGCGCCAAAAGCCAGGCCAAAGCTCAACTGCGATGAATCCATACCGTTTTGCATCTCCCGGTAGTTGTTCTTGCTTTACTATACATCAATCGTGTCACCTGCTCAAGGACAGGGACACTGTTTCCTGCATAGCCTGTTCCCATGCTCTGCTTGATGCTCAAATAGCACTACATGGGCGGTACACGCTGCCACAGGAATCGCTAGAGACCATTCCAATTGAAGGTGGTATCAGGTTTCACCCCTGGACTGTTATAGGCCAACGTAATCAGCGTGTGAGCCTTCAACGGGATGGTATGCAAGTCGCCCGCGAACGGCTGACCATTGACGTAGACCTGCCAGCCATTTGTGAAATCTAACTGATCGGGATAGCCCAGTTGCGGGAACTTCGTTCTCCAGATGTCCAGAAAGTTCTTGAGGGTGGGGGAAACGCCATTTGGGGCCTCGATATGGATCACCCCGTCAGTGGAGTGCGTGTGCAGCCAATAGAAGCACGATGGAGCGGATGGATCGCCTGCAATCCCGACATTCCCAGGGATGGAGACGCTCTGCCCATTGATGTAAACAGAGACGTGCGCATGAATGTGAAAGGCGCTTTGTTCCAGCTGATCACAGGAAATGCTATCTATAGCGGGATAGGCAGGGTTCGCAGGTGTTTGGCTCTGGGTAATAACGAGATAGACGATGCCAGCGACAGCTAACACGACGGCAGCGATGATGCCGACGGTGGTCACGCGCTTCATGCGAACAGTGCGCCGCCGCTCTACTTCACGCCGTTGCAGTTCCTCCCGGCGTCGTTCTTGCCGTGTGCGTTGACGCGTGCTTTGCTTACTCATGGATCATACTCACCTTTCAAACAGGCATTGCAAGATTGCATTACCTGGAGATCAGCAGTGATAGGGGAGCACAGTTGAAATCCTCATCGAAATTGCGGTGTTTCCTCCTGCCTCCGTTTACGAGGCAGGAGGAAACACCGCACCTCCTTTGGCATAGGTATAGCCATCCTGGTGGTGCAGGATGCGACAATAGCGTGCGTTGATTCCTTGGACGGTTTCGTGTGGTGTGGTGATATTGAAAGAGCCACTGGCCCGTACCGCGACCCGTCCTTCATAGCACCCGGCTTTCTTCCCCGAAGGCACCGTGGCTCGCACAACATCTCCCGTACGAAATCCTTTGACCCTGCTGTGTTGCTTCGCTTTGGTTCGAGGAAATCCTGCACCATTCATTAAGCACATCTGTCTCCGTTGCCAGCCAGTCGCCTGAATGAACAGGGGATGAACGTGCTGAACTGAGAGGCGCTCAGGAGTCGAACTGCCCACAGCCGCCGCATCCAGCCAGTGCGTTTTTGGGAGGCCCAGTCGGTTCCTGTTCCACCTGGTCCGGCCTCCTGTGCTCACCTCGACCGGTAGGCTCGTTGCCAGGAGTTCTTGATAGAGTCTCCATCTCGTACTGTTCACCGCTGCCGCATCAGCAAGGGGAGCTTTTAAGTGCGCCTGGATCTGTGCCAGCAGTGCTGGTCGATCTTGAAGGTACACTTCGAGTGGCTGGTTCCCCTTCTCCTGGTTGCACCACTCACATGCGCTCACAAAATTTGAGGGCCGATCCGAGCCACCTTTGGAACGCGGCACCACATGATCTAATTGCAGGGGCACATTGCTACGTTGACAATACACGCAGTGATGTCCCCACTTTGACAAGACAAACGCTCTCAGTTCGCAGGCATACAGCGTCCCTCTCTGATACATCGTGCCACTGATCTCGGGATTTTCCACGGCTTGCAGATCAAAGCGGACCAGTTCCTGAGAGATGGCACTTACCGGGCACCAACGCCTGATCCTTGCAACCCAGGTGACCAGATGCAGCACGCGCGAGAGCAGCGAGGGAGCCAGCCACCTGCTTGCCCGTCGTCGATTCTGCCAACGGGGTTTTCGATAACGAGTCTGTCGCTGCCGTCGTGAGCGCCTGACTGCCCGGCGTTTGGTGAGGGCATCGCGAATCTGTTCGCTGCGGTGCGTTACTTCAGCAGCCCAGACCACCTCGCCACGCTGGTCGCTCACCACCACTATTCCTGTTGTTTTTGCTCCTGGATCGATCTTGATGCGCAGCGGTTCGACGACCGCTACTGGTCGTGCCTCACGCAGGATCAACACCAGTGGAAAACGACGCAAGATTGCCGCTCTCCCGGTTTTGAGGAGGAGGCGAGCGCGAGCAGGCGTCGTGGGCGAGAGTGGGCGGCACTGTGCATCCACCACAAAGACACGTGACATGCCTCCATTTCCTTTCTTTTCCCGATGCCGGGGACCCTCGCTAATGAGGGAGCGCTGCCCGGTCGCCCAGGCAGGTAATGTGATCCTCGTCCCTGTTCACAAGCGGCATGTGTTCGCTGCACTCGCTTTGTCCACCAGGCGTGTTTAACAGCGAACCAGCAGAGCTGCGGCCTAGATCGGTCAGCCACAGGTGCGTCTTTGAGCGCTTCTTGTGAACGGCTCCTGGATGCAAGCACCCAGGGGACTGGTCAGATAGGGGCAAGCCCGCCCCCTTCAGGGGACTTGGGTATCTGACTTCGGCTGTGCTGATAGCTGGCAAGTAGACTGTCGCCTTTCATTGGAAAGCTCGCCACAGACTTCATAGGTTTTTTCTGTATGCTGTCTACTATCCTCGATAGTATCTATGACAATTGTATCACCGCTCCTTATACTATAGTCAAGTGTAGTACCAAAGTAAAAGAAGAGCATACGTGGGAGGAACAACGCCTATGCAGTACATCTTGTATCTCTTATGTTTGCTGGCCTGCCCGGTCGGTATGGATCTGATGATGTGGTGGATGATGCGCGGGAACAACGAGCAGGCACCGTTTGATGAAGAGATAGTTGCGAGTCGATTATTGCACAATGATGGTTGCCTTCATGTAGAGGTGGAACTGACAATGGTAAGCAAAGGTCCCTGCTGTGGTGAACTTGAAGCTGAAAGATGTGCCAGGACTCACCGGGTTGCTGGTGCCTGAGTCAAAGGTCTTGCCATCGTCGCTCGTCACGGTGTGCGGGGCCTGCGTCGTATTCATCCAGATGACGGTTGTGCCAGCGGAGATGGTGAGCGTGGTGGGGCTGAATGCGAACTTGCCGCTGCTATCTGTTGTGATGGTGACCGTCTTGCTAGGGCCAGAAGTGGCTGTTGTTGCTGTCGGCGTTGGGTTGCTGGTAGGGGTGCTCCCAGCGGAGGTGGTGGAGGTTGCGGTTGGTGTTGCCGTGGACCCGGTGGTGGTGCTGTTGCCACAGGCCGCGAGTAGTACGAGGGCACCGAGTGTCAGAAGGAAGAACCAGAGTCGTGCGCGACGTGCCGAAGCGAACGTGTCTTGTTGCATCGTTTTCTCCTCTTGCTCAAGGGAACTCGTTGAGTCATTGTCTAAGGTGAACTCTTTCCTATTAAAGAAGAATACACCGTAAGGTTACAGAGTCGGCTGTCTCAATCCCCCGAACATACTTCCTCTGCTGGAAGGGCTCATCACAAACCATACCTTCCACTGCGCTTGCCATAGTGGCCTTTTCATATTCTATAACCGTGAAGACTTATGTAACTGATCAACGTAGTAATGCCCATCAGGACCCGTCTCTGTGAAGCAATCCTAACGGGGATACGCCGTGATTCGGAGCGCGTGAGCAGCGGGCGGGCACTCAGCTGAGCCCGGCCAGCCGTCGGGAGGGCCACTGTGCAGGAATTTCAGACGCTGTATCAGGAGAATCATGGCCGCATCTACCGCTATGCCTATGAGAGCGTCAAGAATCATGAAGAAGCCGAAGACCTCACGTCACACATATTTTTCAAAGCAGTGCGCGGTGTCAAGTACGAGCGAGGCCGGAAAGTAACCCGGTTATGGTTGGTGCAGGTGGCACGGACGACGATCGCTGACTACTGGCGTGCTCGCCCCCGCGTCGCTATCTACTCGCTCGAAGCCCTGGCAGAGGCTGGCTGGGAAGGGCCAGCGAAAGCGTCGGCAACGAGTAGCGGCACAATCGTAGACCATGTCCAGCGTATCCTTCAGGCACTCCCCCGGCACTATCGAGATGTCTTAACCTGTCGTTTTCTGCTCAGTCTCTCGATTCGAGAGACGGCGATTAGGATGGGAATTACAGAGGCGAACGTCAAAGTCTTGCAGTTTCGCGCGCTCAAACGCGCCGCTGCTCTCGACCCGGGTCTCACAGGGAAGCAGAGATACAGCCCACAATCGGGGGAAGACGAGCAACGAAGCAAAGATGACCTGGAATGACCACGCGACCAACAGACAGAGGAAGGCAGAGCATGGGAGGTCAAGAATGTTGTCGCTTTTCGTAGAAATGCTCCCACTCCCAGGTAGGATATTTTCGGTATATTACGTACTATCATCAATAGTACCTTTGACAATTGTATCACTGCCTCCTATACTATAGTCAAGAGTAGGACCGAAGTCATAGAAAACTTTGGAGGAACGAGACACATGCAATATATTTTGTCGCTCCTGCCTGTGCTGGCCTGCCCGGTCGGCATGGGCCTCATGATGTGGCTGATCATGCGCCAGGGGAAAGAGCAAATGCCACCTGATGCTGCTCCGCAGCGGGAGGACAGGCCAGTGGAGAAGCCACTGGCCTCGCCTGTAAACTCGACATCCATGTCCTCGCAGCGCACTTCTCCCCTCAAGGCTATCTGGGACTGTGTGCAGATGTGCCTGAACTGGAAAGTCCTGGTCGGGTTGGCGGTCGTGGGACTGGCCGTTTGGGTCGTGGCTCCGCATCTCGTGTTGGCGGCTCTGCCGCTGCTGCTCATAGTCGCGTGCCCGCTTTCTATGTTGGTGATGATGGGGAGAATGCGAGGGGGTCAGCCAGTGCAAGTGAACCAGTCTCCCGCCATGGATCGAACTCGAGATGAGCAAGTAGGTGAGCTACAATCTCGCTTGTTGAGCGTCCAGGCCGAGCAGGAGGCCATCGCTCGCCAGATCGCTGAGATCGAGAGTCCCGAGATCCCGGTCATGTCTCAGGCAGTAGCCCGTGGAGCTGGCGAACGGAGCCGGACGCGCACTCCCCACCGTCGGACGATCAGGGAGAGGTAGCTGTTGGGGAAAAACAGAGGGCGTGACGCACTCAAGCATCTGTCTGGTGAAAGGAAATGACCATGCGGCATCCAGATGGTTTGCAGAAACTGGCTCGTGCTGCCTTTCTCGCCACTACAGCACTCGTGATCATTACCGCGACCGTCTGGGGCATCAGGCTTTTCGCACTGTCTCGCAACCAGGCAGTCACGCAGTCGACGAACCCGGCAAATTATGCCATTGGTGGCTTTCCAATGTCAGGCGATCCTGCGCCAGACTTCACCCTCACCGACCAGTTCGGTCACTCAGTCACGCTATCTTCCCTGCGCGGTCACGAGGTCGTGCTGGCTTTCCTCGACTCGCGGTGTAAGACCCTCTGTCCACTGACTGCTGAGATTATGTATGATGCCAAAGTTGCGCTGGGAGCCTCGGTGGCCAGTCGGATAGAGCTGGTTGCCGTCAATGCCAATCCTACTGCAACCAGCGTCGTTACGGTGCAAGCCTGGTCTCTCGCGCACGGGCTGTTGCATCAGTGGTTATTCCTCACAGGCACGGCACAACAACTCTGGTCCGTCTACCACTCGTACAATGTGGCCGTCCAGGTGAACTCAGGCGGGCTAGTAGCGCATGATCCAATAACGTTCATCATAGATGCTCAGGGGCATGAGCGGCTCTATTTCGAGACGCTTGACTCAAGTAACAAGTCCGATATTAGGAGTCAAGAAATCGGGCTAGAGGCTGGAATGCGGCAGTGGCTACCGCAGCCATAGGAATCGAGTGAGCCACGGAATGATGAAACTGACAGGTAGATGTAGGAATGTTTCCTGTTGCCCCATGAAAGTTGTGAAACGTAATGAGTAGTAGCATCTTCTTCGGCGGCTCAGTGCTCGCTGCCGTGATCGCAGGTATGATCGCCCTGTTCGCACCCTGCTGTATCTCGGTCATGCTGCCTGCCTACTTCGCGAGTTCGTTCCAGAATCGCCGCCTCCTGGTGGCGATGACCTTTCTCTTTGCCGCCGGGATCGCGACGGTCATCCTGCCGATTGCGATGGGAGCATCGGTGCTGCGGGGACTCCTGACGACGCAGCACACGGCCATCTACGTCACGGGTGGCCTGCTCATGCTCGCACTCGCGGGATATGTGCTGCTCGGCGGGCAGATTCATCTCCCGATGCCGGGCCGACGTGCCGGGGGCAAAACCGGGGTCCTCAGCGTCTATTCGCTCGGCATCTTCTCCGGTGTGGCGAGTTCGTGCTGCGCGCCCGTGCTTGCTGGGGTGATCGCCCTCTCCAGTGCGGTTTCTTCGTTCTGGCTCGCGCTGGTGCTTGGCTCGGCCTATGTCTTTGGCATGGTCGCTCCGCTGTTCGTCATCGCGCTGCTCTGGGATCGCTACGACTGGCGGGCAAGCCGCCTGTTCCGGCTCCGCGCATTCGCCTGGAGGTTGGGTCCTTTCACAAACACGCTCACCGCAACGAACCTGGCCAGCGGCATCTTGCTCGCGCTCATCGGGGGAGGCATGTTGTGGATCGGGCTGGCCTACTCTTCCATGCCGCCATTGGCGGACTGGCAGATACAACTGTCCGCGAGCCTGCAGCATGTCGGCCAGGTCATGACCAACGCCCTCGCCTGGATTCCGAACTGGATGGGCGTGCTCATCTTCCTCGTCCTCCTTGGTGGGCTTGCCTGGTACGCACTCAGGCAAATCGGGGCGCGAACAGACGATAGCGAGGAAGCGGCAGAAGCACCAGGAGTGAACGAAGCTGCTGAAACGGAAGACACATACACAATAGAGGAGGAGCCAGTTGAATACTAAGACAACGCAGAACGAAAAGGGCAAGAAAGGCCCGGCACCATCAAAGAAAGCCCCATCGCCGCGAAGAAGGATGGTGCGCCGGAGGCGGGGTCTCAGAGCTGGCATCATCGCCGTGATCGTCGTTGGAGTGGCAATCATCGCGCTGGGGGTAATCTTCTTCGTCAACAACTCGGGTGGGTCGTCCTCAAGCGGATCGCCCACGAGTGGGTCGTCGACAGACACCAGCCTGGCTGGTAAATACGCCTTTCAGGTAGGAAGTCCAGGCCCTGGTGAGCAGGCCCCACCCATCACGCTCCCATCCACTGCTGGGGGCACGTTCGATCTCGCTTCGCTGCGTGGCAAGACCGTGCTGCTCTATTTCCAGGAAGGGCTTACCTGCCAACCCTGTTGGGACCAGCTCAAGGATATCCAGTCGCACATCGACCAGTTCCACGCGCTTGGCATCGATCAGGTCGTGAGTATTACGACCGATCCGCTCAATACGCTGCAACAGAAGGTGGCGGACGAAAGTCTCTCCATACCCGTTCTTTCCGACCCGGGTCTGACAGTCTCGCGGGTCTACACAGCGAATGGATACGGCATGATGGGCGCGAGCCGCGATGGGCATACCTTTATCGTGGTAGGGCCTGATGGCCTGATCAAATGGCGGGCTGACTATGGCGGCGCTCCCAAGTACACGATGTACGTGCCCGTACCGAATCTCATCGCCGATATCCGTGCGGGGCTCAGTGGAGGATCATCGTAGTACCATGAACATCCTTCTGCTCACCCAGCAACAATGTGTGTTCTGCACACAAGCCAAAGAGCTGCTCGAGCGCCTCTCGCTTGAATATGGGTTCTCCGTCTCGACACTGGACGTGAGTTCGCCCGAGGGGGAAGCCCTGGCTGTCCGCAGTGGCATCCTGTTTCCCCCAGGCATTTTTCTGGATGGTGAAGCTTTCTCGTACGGTCGACCTTCTGAGCGCCGGCTGCGGAGGGAGATCGAGCGGCGACTCAGGTCTGTATCTCCCTTCCCTTCGGAAACGAACCAAATCGACTTCTATACCGAGGAGTAAGATGGAAATTCTACATGCCCTGCTTCAAGCAGTATCGACCGCCTTCAGTATGTTTTGGGAAATCCTGTGGCCCTTAATCCTTGGCTTTGCCCTCTCAGGCATTGTCCAGGCGGTCGTTTCGCATCAATCAATGGCGAAGACGCTTGGATGCAATGGCCCAAAGTGCCTCACCTTCGCCACGCTCTTTGGTATTGCATCAAGTTCCTGCTCCTATGCAGCCGTCGCTCTTGCGCGTTCCATCTTTCAGAAGGGAGCAAGTTTTACCTCAGCGATGGCGTTTGAACTCGCGTCAACCAATCTGGTGATTGAACTTGGCATTATTCTCATCGTGCTGATGGGATGGCAGTTTGCCGCAGCAGAGTTTGTTGGCGGCATTCTGATGGTGATCTTCATTGGGCTGATCTTCCGTTTGACCTTAACGCCAAAGCTGGTACAGATGGCAAAAACACAGGCTGAAAAAGGCATGATGGGCAGAATGGAAGGGCACGCTGCAATGGATATGAGCGTATCAGGTGGGTCATTTTTCTCAAAGCTCTTGAGTGGGAAAGGGTTGACGGCGGTCAGCAACTTTTTCGTGATGGATTGGGCTTCGGTGTGGGTCGATATTGTGCTTGGACTGCTCATAGCCGGTGCATTAGCTGCGTGGGTGCCAGACTCCTTCTGGCGAGCCTTTTTCTTCACCAGTAATCCAACGCTTGCAAAAATTGAAGGCCCCCTGGTTGGCCCATTAGTCGCTCTTGTCAGTTTCGTCTGTTCCGTTGGCAATGTTCCATTAGCGGCAGTGCTTTGGAAAGGTGGGATTAGCTTTGGGGGTGTGGTCAGCTTCATCTTTGCAGACCTGATTGTCTTGCCTATTCTTGACATTTATCGCAAATACTATGGCTGGAAGGTGATGGGTTTCATTCTGCTGACCTTCTACGCGACCATGGCCGCAGCCGGGTATGTGGTCGAATTTCTTTTCGAGGCACTTGGCATTATCCCGCAGAACCGCACGACCGTTGTCATCACCGAGGGCATCCAGTGGAACTACACCAGCATCCTGAATATCATCTTTCTTGTGCTGGCAGCACTGCTGGTGATTCGATTTATCCGCACAGGCGGCTTACCGATGCTTGGGATGATGGATACACCTGAGAAAGAAATGTCCCATGAGTAGCATACCTTGGCAAACTCTTCCAATACTCCGCACATGCTAGAAGCATCCCAGAAGTCAGCAATCTGTTGTGAGCTAAACGATCCTGTGCCCGAGAATGTGTGTTGTCGTTGCCTTATTACACTGCAATGAGGACGCCACCAGCAACCATTACAGCAGCACCAAAAAGACGTTGACGTATATTGCCTTCGTCGAGAAAAAGTTGTGCCCACAGGATAGTCAGAACAGCACTCAGCTTAAAGAGCGCTGTTACGTAGCCTACCAGGCCGAGGGCAATGGCGGTAAATCCAAAGAGCGGCGCAACTCCCGCGATGAGTGCAGCTACCACGAACGTAACTTTATGCCTACGCAGTTCACCCCATGTTCGCCCTAACGCTGAGGCATCGGTTCGTCTCGATGACCAGAAGGCACCTGGCGTGAGGAGCGCCACGAGGAGTACTGTTCCTAGAAGAGCGACCAGGGGGCCATTTGGCGGGGTCACATGCTCAATCGCCAGCTTTTCCAGGACGGTAGTCATTCCCCAAAGCGCACTTGCAATGAGAGCAAGAAGCGTCCCTGGGCGCTGTACCAGCACCTGTAGCGGTGCCAGAGCTCCCATTCGCGCTTCCTCGACATCGAGCAAGTAGGCACCAAGGAGCACAACAGCAACGCCAATGGTTTGACGCAGGCCAGGCACCTCACCCAACGTCGGCCACGCAACGAGGAGCGTGAAAGCCGGGTTAAATGTGAGCAATGGACTCACCAGTGAAGCGTCTGCTTTTGCCAGTGCGACGGTGGAAAGTAGCGTTGCCATCCAATTCAATAGTGCTGAGCCCAGCAGTGCCAGCAAAAAGATGGCATCGACATGCGGCAGATTGGTCGTACAAGAGACTGCTGCGAAGCCCTGGTGATTCATGATCTTGCATTGTGTGAGGAGGAGCGTTCCGACTGCCAGGAGAGGAAGTGAAGCGGCATTGATGGCCCAGGCCACTTGGGCTGGGCGCATATCACGCAAGAGGAATTTGTTCAGAATAGGAAGGAATGAGGTCAGAGCCGTCGCCAGGAGAGCTAACAGTACATACATCGTCAACCTCAGAGTAGAGCACAGGATCGTTTTCCGCTAGAACGACCTCGTCATCTCACCAATATAGAAAGTCGGGCGTCGACGCTTTCGAGCGCGAAAATGGCGACGATGCCGAGCAACAGCAGAATCAGCAGGAACCAGGCGTCACGTTAGCGGCGAGCCGACCAGGGGACAGGTGGTTTGCCTGCATGAACAACGTGATGTATTTGCGATTGAGGAGGCTGTGTCGCATCCGGTTCCGCTAGAGCGTGCTTCTGCTGTTGTGTGTTCCGTGGCGTGGTCTCAGGAATCATGTTCCTTGCTTCCAATCTTCTCAGGGTACGGATCG
>WNFA01004161.1_pt1 | contig 12074 bp, 14 predicted proteins | sample 5400481 | NCBI WGS metagenome assembly WNFA01 (sample SAMN13153340, study PRJNA577476) | soil metagenome | isolation source: 120 cm saprolite under Douglas fir tree site 2 hole 1 replicate 2 | place: USA:California | collected 2015-04-18
ACATAAGTATCGCTATAGTACCAGTACACACAGGACCTCACAGGTTTGCAAAGATGCGCACTGCACGCATAGAGGTGATCACCATGCCGAGGGATAGGTACGTCACAATCGCGGATGTCGCCCGCTCTGCAAACGTGTCGCGATCGCTGGTGTCATTTGTTCTCAACGGACGAAATGAAGTTGCTCCTGCCACGCGAGCTCGTATCCTGCAGGCCATCGAGGAACTGGGGTACCGGCCCAACGCTGTAGCCCGAAACCTGGCGATGAAGCGTGCTGGAGCCATTGGCATCGTCTGTGACATGGAGACGTACCAGGATCCACTCGATATGCAGTTTCTCGCGGCCATCTTGACGACAGTCTCGGAGATGGGACGGCGGGTGATGTTGATCCCCGCGGACGATCGGCAGATCCAGGAAGTGGCCCAGGACCGCGCCGTGGATGGAATCATATTTCTCGATGAGCGGGTATCCGATCCACGCATCGCCCACCTGCTTGAAATGGGGATTCCAGCTGTCGAGTTGTGGGGGGACCACCTGGATGCGGCCTTACGGAGGGGGTTCGAAGAACTCGCTCTACACCTGGAGTCACGGGGCCTTCAGCGTGTGGTTTGCCTCTGTGGGCCATATGACAAGCTGTTTGTGACGAAGTTCAAGCAGATCCTGACCGACACCTTGCAGGAGCACGACATCGCGGTGACCAGGGCCCACTTCTGTCCTCCCGACACAGAAGTAGAGGCGGTGCACGCTGTTGCAGACGAATTGAAGAGGGAGGGAGCCACAGTCATCGTAGCTTCCTCTGATAAGCTGGCTATCAATGCTATCCATGCATTACACTCCGCACGGCTCCGTGTCCCCGATGACTGCGCAGTTACCGGCTTTGGTGATGTTCCAACTGCACAGTGGGTACAGCCGACATTGACTACTATCCGGGTTCCAGTCAGAGCAATGTCTTTATGGGCAGTGGCCAAAATATTCAAGGAAGAGGGGACGGATCAGCGGCAGATAGAGTATAATGCGGTCGGCTGTCGGCTCATTGTCCGGCGTTCCTGTTGATTCCTCAGCAAAGTCCACGAAGGATACGTTGTGCTGGTTAGGACTGACGCTGAATATAGACGACGCGCCGCTGAGTGTATTCCAGCAATCCGTGTTTGCCATCCGCACCACCGATGCCGGAGCGCTTCCATCCTGAGTGGAAGGCCTGGATGGCCTCCGAGTGTTCGCGATTGATATAGGTCTCACCGATCACAGTATCCACCTCCAAAGAAAGTCTTCTTAATACCATTGACATGAGACTGAAATATCCTTATACTTATTCTAAACCGGTTTAGGTCAGAAAACAAGCTTCCCAGAGGAGAAAAATGACCATTCGTATCACGGATATTCGAATTCGGCACTTTACAATTCCCCTGGATCCCCCTTTCCGAGCCTCGTGGGATCACCAGTTGAGGACGCAATTTACGGCTACGGTTGTCGAGGTGCACACAGACGAGGGATTGGTGGGCTACGGATCAGGGGACTCGATGTACGGCTTTGAACAGTTCAAGCAGTTGTTCATCGGACAAGAAGTCAGCCAGATTGAGCGGCACAGCGACGTTCTCGCCACACTTGCATTTCACTACGCCAGGTACTGGCCGCTTGAGATTGCACTCTGGGATGTGCTTGGAAAAGTAGCCGGCCTTCCCCTATTTCGACTCTGGGGAGGATATTCCAATTGCGTGCCGGCCTACTGCTCGACAGGCGAATTGCACGACCCGGCCCAACGAGTGGAGGAGGTGCTCAGGTTCCGGGAACAAGGGTTTCGAGCGGTGAAAATTCGGATGCGGCACGAAGACATTCAGCGCGACCTGGAAGTCGTTTCATCTGTTCGTGACGCAGTCGGAGACACGATGGAGATTATGGTTGACGCGAACCAGGGGTGGCGTATGCCAGGTGATTTACGTCGGCCCTGGGATTTGAAGCGAGCATTGTATGTTGCACGAGCACTGGAGCAGTATGGCGTCTACTGGCTAGAAGAGCCGCTGGATCACGACGATTTTGCCGGTCTCTCCGAGTTGCGTCGCGCTACGTCTCTACGTATCGCCGTCGGCGAGTTAAACCGGAGTCCTGCCGACTTTCGCGAATTCGTGGTGCATAACTGCGCGGATGTTTTGCAACCTGACATTGTCATCTGTGGTGGCTTCAGTCTTGGGTTGAAGGTGGCGCATCTCTGTGAACAATTCGGGCTGCGGTTTAGCCCACACACGTGGGGTAACGGGATTGGGCTGATGGCCAATCTCCACCTGGCAGCAGCGACGGGTCAGTGTCCTTTCCTCGAGTATCCGCTGGACCCGCCGGGATGGACCGTGGAACGAAGAGATTTCATTCTAGCGGAACCCATTCTGGTCTCTCGCAAGGGTGAAGTGCTGCTTTCGGAAAAGCCAGGACTGGGCATAGAGCTTCGTGAAGACATCGACCAATTTGAGGAGCGCTAGGGAGCGCCAAGGGGGTGATTCACCATGGGCGTGAAGTTCGAGAACGTTACGAAGACGTATCCAGGCGGTAGACCTGCTGTGAAGGACCTGTCGCTCGAAGTGCAGACCGGTGAGTTGCTGGTGTTGATTGGGACATCCGGCTGCGGCAAAACGACCACCCTTCGCATGATCAACCGACTGGAAGAGCCGACAGGCGGGACTATCTCCGTTGATGGACGCGATATCCTCAGCTACGACCCGATTCAACTGCGACGTGGCATCGGTTACGCGATTCAGCAGACGGGTCTCCTGCCACACATTACCGTCGAGCAAAATATTGAACTTGTGCCACGACTTTTGAAGTGGGACAAGGATCGGCGGCATAACCGGACCCGGGAATTGCTTGAGATGGTGGGCATGGACTACGAGATATTCGCCCATCGCTACCCTCGGCAACTCTCAGGTGGTCAACAGCAGCGTGTAGGCGTGCTACGTGCGCTGGCAACGGATCCTCCCGTCATTCTGATGGATGAACCGTTCGGAGCGTTAGACCCTATCAGCCGCGAGGTTCTGCAGATAGAACTCAAACGCTTACAGGCAAAGTTGCAAAAGACGATTGTATTTGTTACTCACGACATCGACGAAGCGATGCGATTAGGGGACCGCATCGCCATCTTACGAGATGGTGAACTCCATCAGTTGGCTACGCCAGATGAGTTGCTCCGCGGGCCGAAAGACGAGTTTGTCGCCAAGTTCATCGGGCGCTTCTTCGTGCCCCAGAAGGCTCCCGTGGATTCAGTACGGCAATTCATGCAAACGGCAGCGGTGCGGATCCAGCGAGAACTCCCTCAAGGCGGGCGAATCGTGCAGATAGCTGATGTGCCTTTGTGGTTTTGGATCGATGACGAGGGAGTTCTACAAGGTGTCACTGGCCAGGCGCCCGAGAGCGCAGACCAGTGGAACTCGATTAGCTGGGCGAACGGAGATACGTTGTACGTGCAGGAAACAGATTCGGCGGACGAGGTGTTGGGACGGCTAGCGGATGGGGAGGCCGAAGCATTGGCAGTGGTTGATGAAGGACACCGGCTGGTGGGCATTGTCACGCGTCGCTCAGCCATCAAAACGCTGTCGGGTGCTTTGAGGAGGGTAGAGGTATGAGTGGGCTGGAAAACTTTTGGAGCGTGTACGGCAGCCAAATCATGCAAGCCCTCGGGCAACACCTGTTCCTGGTAGGAGTGGCGCTGGGGCTTGGAATCATCGTGGCTGTACCACTTGGTATCATCTTGACCCGCTTTCCCCGCTGGTCATCGCCGGTCATCGCCGTGGTCTCAATTGTCCAGACGATCCCGAGCCTGGTGTTCTTCGCGCTCCTCATCCCGATTCTCGGTATCGGCTTGCAGCCTGCCTTAATCGTGCTGGGCCTCTACTCGCTGCTACCTATCTTGCGCAATACGTATGTCGGTCTGCGCTCAGTGGATCCCGCGCTGATTGACGCATCGCGGGGCCAGGGCATGACCTCGTGGGAAATCCTGTACATGGTAGAGTTGCCGCTCACTGCGCCCATCATTGTAGCGGGTATCCGTCTTGCGGCAATTTATCTGGTGAGTTGGGCCACCATCGCTGCCCTGATTGGAGCGGGCGGGTTAGGCGATCTCATCTTCTCTGGAATCGACAGCTACGACACCACATTGTTGCTGGCGGGGGCTATTCCTACGGCGTTGTTGGCACTTGTCATCGGATTTGTGTTCGGACGCATTCGGCATCTCGTTACACCACGTGGCCTCAGGGCGGAGGTGGTGACGAGGCGTGATCTCAGAACGGAGGTGGTGACCGGATGAACCTGTCAGAAGTCGGTCCGCTGACCTTCGAACACCTCTACCTCGTGATTATTGGCACGATTATTGGCGGCGGTGTGGGTTTCGCGTTGGCGATCTGGGTGCGCCGACGCCCCAACTGGGCTGCTGTGTTGATCGGATTGGCCGAAGTCATTCAGACGCTCCCCGGTATTGCGCTGCTGGCGTTTCTGCTCCTGGCATTCGGCCTGGGAGACACGACAGTGATCGTGGCACTGGGACTCTACGCGATCCTGCCGGTTCTTAGCAACACCTACGAGGGACTCGACGGTGTGGACCCGGTGTACCTGGCAATTGGCAAAGGAATGGGGATGACGCCGGGGCAGATCTTTCGCCAGATCGAGCTTCCTTTAGCGTTTCCCGTTATCCTGGCCGGGGTGCGGGTCGCACTGGTCACCTCGATTGGGATCGCGACCATCGGCGTGTTTGTGGGTGGTGGCGGCCTTGGTGTGTTAATCTTTCGCGGATTACAAACTATCGATACCCAGACAATGCTGGCAGGGGCCATTCCCGCAGCGTTACTCGCGATCTTGATAGAGGTGGGGCTCTCACTGTGGGAACGCAGATTAGCGAGAGCCACCGCGTCGAAACGGTAAACCAGGATGAAGGGAGAAAAGAAAGATGACAAAAAAGCTGGCTTTGATATTTGTTATGATCACAGCACTGGTAGCCATGTTGAGTGGATGCGGGTTCTCGCCATCCTCCGGAAGTTCCTCTAGTAGCTCGTCCTCGCCGGGGACCATTATCGTTGGATCAAAGAGCTTCACCGAAAACATCTTGATCGGGGACATGATGTACGACCTGTTGCAGGCAAATTTGAAGGGTGTGACGATTGAGAACAAGTCGAACCTCGGCGGGACAATGGTGCCGTGGAATGCCATCCAAAGCGGCCAGATCGACATGTACACCGAGTACACAGGGACAGGTCTGGTGAGTATCTTGAAACAACCAGTCGTTCACAATCCCGATCAAGCATATCAGATCGTGAAGCAGCAGTATCCACAAAAGTTCCACATCGACTGGCTCAATCCAATCGGCTTCAACGATACCTATGCTATAGCTGTCCCGCAGGCCCTTGCCACGCAGTATCACTTGAAGACGATCTCAGATCTAGCGGCGGTGGCCCCCAAGCTGACTTTTGGCGCAGAGCCAGAGTACTACACCCGACCGGACGGTTATCCGGGGCTGATCAGCACGTACGGGCTACACTTCAACTCGACCAAGGAGCTCAATGTCGGATTGAAATATGAAGCAGCCGGCAATAACCAGGTCCAGGTCATTGATGTGTTCTCAACCGATGGGGATCTTATTAAGTACAACATGGTGGTACTCCAGGACGACAAGAATTTCTTTCCGCCGTATTATGCCGCGCCGATTGTCCGTGAGGATATTCTGAAGGCATATCCACAAGTTGCTTCGATACTGAACAAGCTGGCGGGGAAACTGGATGACTCGAGCATGCAAAAGCTGAACTACCAGGTGGATGTGCAACACCAGTCGGATGTGACCGTGGCCAAGCAGTTCCTGGTATCACAAGGGCTGCTTTCATCGTAACCGCCTGGGGGAGAACAATCAGGGACAGTAGGTCCTGGTTATAAGAGTGAACAGAAAGGAATGCTAGTGAAAGCTGCCATTCTGGAGGCACCGGCAACAGATCTCGTCGTAGAAGATATTGACTACCAGGAACCCCGGACTGGGGAGGTTCTTGTGCGGATTGCCGCGAGTGGTGTTTGCCACAGCGACTTGCACGTGGTGCACGGCACACAGACCACCCCATTACCGGTTGTGTTGGGACATGAAGGGGCGGGGATAGTCGAGGCTGTCGGGCCTAATGTTACGCGGGTAAAGGTGGGGGACCACGTCGTACTGTCCTGGGTACCCTATTGCGGCCAATGTGTATACTGTCTGTCCGGGCATCCTAACTTGTGCAGCGTCGTTTACGCTGCGCTCGGTAACGGGACGCTCCTGGATGGCACGTCACGCCTGTCCCGGTTCGGCAAGCCGGTCTATCATTACTCGTTCATTTCGTCCTTCGCGGAATATGCGGTGGTTCCGGAATCCGGGTGTGTCGTCATCCCACCAGATATTCCGCTCGACAAGGCGGCCCTCGTTGGGTGCGCCGTGATGACAGGCGTTGGTGCAGCGGTGAATACAGCTCATGTGCAACCAGGCAGCACGGTTGCTGTCGTTGGGGCTGGTGGTGTTGGATTGAACGTGATGCAGGGGGCCCAACTTGCCGGGGCGGTCTCCATCATTGCGATCGACGTTAATCCGTCGAAGCTGGCGCGAGCCCGCACGTTCGGTGCCACGCATGCCATCAATGCCGCAGAAACAGACGCTGTGGCGAGCGTTCGCGAACTGACGCAAGGCCTGGGGGTGGATTTCAGCTTCGAAGCTGTTGGGCACCCACGGACCATGCGTCAGTGCTGGGAGATGGCGCGGCCAGGTGGGACAGCGGTCATGGTCGGCATTGCGCCGGAGGGCAGCGAGCTGTCGCTGCCAGCCAACCGCGTCGTCCGCGAAGAGCGTCGCCTGATGGGGAGCTTTTACGGGTCGGCGCGGCCTCACATCGATATGCCAAAGATCCTGGATCTGTACATGGCCGGTAAACTCAAGCTGGATGAACTGGCCACACATCACTTCTCTCTGGAACAGATCAACGAGGCGGTTCACTCTCTGGAGTCCGGAGAAGCCATTCGCCCGGTCATTGTCTACGATACTAGAAGGTAGGTCAACCGATGGAGAGGAAAAATAGTGTCTGGTACGCGGAGGCGTGGGCAGGAGCAGGTGCCAATGCTGCACACCTTAACCTCGCCGTGGGACTGAAAGGTGGGCCAATCGAACAGGCATTGCTGACCGCCATGGCCATGCCACGGTCGGGCATCATTCCGTTTTTCACGGTGGTGCAGCCGAACTGGCCGGTCAAACCTTTCACCCTCTTTGTCAACAAAGCAGACTTTCGTTCCGAAGAGCACGCCCGGCTGACATGGGGGCCAGCGCAGGCCGGTATCGCTGAGGGGATACTCACGGCTGTCCAGCATCGCATCATTCCACCAGAACAGGTCGACGAGTACCTTGTCATCGTCAGCGTGTGGGTGGATTGGAACGCCGACAACGACGAGGAGGTCTATCAGAACAACAAAGACGCGGCATCGCGTGCGCTGGAGCGCGCCTTCAGCGGTGAACCAGGCATCGATGATCTGCTGGCACGACTTGGACATGCAGAGAACCCGTTCCTGGCGAGGTCACACGGAGAGGCAGAGGTATGAGAGCGAAGGCTGCTGTGCTATACGGGGCTGGACAACCTGCCGTCATCGAGGAAATTACGCTGGATCCGCCGCGCCAGGGCGAGGTGCTGGTGCGCATGGAAGCGGCAGGGGTCTGTCACAGCGACCTGCATGTGCGTGACGGCAGCGTGCCAGAGCCGATGCCTATCGTACTCGGCCACGAAGGAACAGGTGTCGTAGCCGAGGTGGGGCAGGGAGTCAGCGGTCTGCAACCTGGAGATCGCGTTGTCATGACGCTGGTGCCAGCGTGCGGGAACTGCTACTTCTGCCGCCGCGGCGAGCCACATTTGTGCTCAACCTCTGGAGCAATGGCAGCGCGAGGTGTCCTGCGTGATGGCACGAGTCGTCTGCGGGTAGGGAATCAGACGCTACATCATTTCAATTCTGTCTCCTGTTTCAGCGAATACGCGGTCATCCCACAGGAAGGCGCGGTCAAGATTCCAAATGACATCCCGGTGGAGGTTGCTGCCGTCCTCGGCTGCGCGGTCATCACCGGGGTGGGTGCCGTGGAGCGGACTGCGAAGGTACGACCTGGGGAGAGTGTCGTAGTTATCGGCTGCGGTGGCGTCGGATTGAATGTCATTCAAGCGGCAAGCCTGTCCGGTGCCTATCCGATCATTGCCATCGATATCCGTTCTGAAAAGATTGAACTGGCCAGGGCCTTTGGCGCGTCGCACGGGGTGAATGCCAGTGAACAGGACGCCTTCTCTGCTGTCATGGAGAACACGGAGTTCGGCGTGGATTGGGCTTTCGAGGTGCTAGGAAATCCGCGCACGATTGAGCAGGCCTGGGAGTTGATTCGTCCGGGTGGCACAGTCGTGGTCGTTGGCCTGTCTCCAAAGGGTTCTAAAGTGTCACTGCCGGCTTTTGACTTTATCTCTGAGAAGAATATTCGCGGCTGCTTTTACGGGTCATCACGCTTTCAGGCCGATGTGCCGATGATTCTCAACCGCATTCAGGCAGGACGAATGCGGATCGACGGCATGGTGAGCCACAGCGTGCCGCTGGAAGAGCTGGAATCGGCGTTCAGCAGATTGAGAAACGGCGATGGAGTGCGAACTGTCCTGCGATTTTGATTCAGAACAGCTCAGGTACGTTGATGTCCCCAGACTGGAGCATTCACGAGGTTGGTTGGGCGTTCGCCACGCAGCGCGCTGGCGATCTGCTCACAGGCCATCACCTGCATTCGTAGCACGCCGGCGGTGGTGTGGGAGCCGATGTGCGGTGTGCAGATAGTATTGGGCAGCGTGAAGAGAGGATGATTGGTCACCGGTGGTTCCGGGTCAAAGACATCCAGGGCTGCACCTGCCAGGTGGCCTGAGCGTAATGCGTCGAGCAGGGCAGCCTCGTCGATCAATGCCCCACGCGCGACATTGACCAGGTAGCTCCTTTCAGGCATCAGGTTCAATGTCTCGGCATTCATGATATGGTAGGTCTCGGGTGTGGAAGGACAATGGAGGGAGACGACACGAGCGCGAGGCAGCAATTCCACCAGTGCGGAGACCAATTCCACTTCTAGCGCGCTGGCTCGCTCGGGAGAGATGAAAGGGTCAAATGCTAAAACCTTCATCCCAAGGACCCGCGCTATAGCCGCGACACGACTCCCAATACGTCCCAGGCCGACTAACCCCAGCACGGCACCAGATACCTCGAGGCCCGGCGTCAGTTCCGTTAGCGTTGGGAATGGGCTTCCTGAGCGCAGGATGCGATCACCGGTCATGACCTGTTTGCATAGATTGAGCAGCAGTGCAATGGCGTGTTCAGCGGTAGACTCGGTCGGCCCATCGGGAGTATTCACGACCATAATACCGCGCCGGGTCGCTGCTTCGAGGTCAATGCGATCTACACCAATGCCCGGGCGAGCGATGATATGCAGGTGCGAGCCGAGGCGATCCATCACCTCACCTGTCACAAAAGTCTCTCCCGCGACAATAATTGCATCAGCCATCGATGCTTCTGGATACCAATCGCTGCGTTCGCCTACGCTGGTGACAGAAACGGTAGCCAGGCCCTCAAGAACAGCCAGGGCTGCGGGTTGCAGTGCTCTACCTGTCCATACATGTGCTTGCGGCATGCTCGACCTTTCTATCTCGTCTCGCCTGTATCTTTATCCACGTGCATTGCGCAAGTTTCGAGTTGCTTCGATGATCATACTACTGATATCAGTCGTCACGCTGATCATATGGAATCCCTGACGTATACGTTCAACTGCAGCCTCTCCATTACCACTAAAGATGCCAAGGGCAACGTGGTATTTCCGCGCGCTTACTTTAATACGTTCCAGGGCATCCGCAAATTCAGGCTCAGCCCCCTCGGTACTCGGTGTGAGGCCGAGGTGAGCATGTAGATCGTTTGGCCCGACGAATGCTACATCTATCCCTGGCACCGAGAGAATTTCATCGAGATTCTGGAGCGCCTGCGCACTCTCAATTTGGATGGTCACGATAATTTCATCATTGGCCGTCCGTGCATAACTTGGCCAATCGGTGATGCCGAACCCATAGGGGCCGAAAGCTCCGCCGATACTACGAGTGCCAAGAGGAGGATATTTCGCGTATTCTACCACGCGTTGTGCCTCCTCACGAGTGTTGACCATTGGAACCACTATGCCCCAGGCTCCGGCGTCCAGCGCCCACTTGAACCACTCGACGCTATTGGCAGGAATGCGTACGATGGGGGCACAAGTCCCAGCATCGGCGATGGTCGCAACCATATCAGCCATGAGAACGGGATTCTGCGCGGTATGTTCCATATCCACGACGAGCCAGTCAAAGCCGAGCCTTGCCATTATCCTTGCTGAGGGAACGCTGGGAAGGCTCAACCATGCCCCCAACACAGGTCCACCCCGTTTGAGTTTTTCTTTCACCTGGTTTGTTCGCATCGCTTACTTATCTTTCTGGTAGTGCTATTTGTGAGGGATTGTCTCTTATTTTCATATTATGGCACTGCGCTGTATGGAGACGCAACGGTTGCGGCTTACTACGGTTCTCCCACACATCTGCGATTGGCTGCCACGGACACCCACAAGAGCTTATCCGAAAACCAAAGTTTTAGCAAAGATGAGTTGAGCACAAACCAGTGACGTGATAGGTGTGCCTGTTCGCCGGGGTTGTTCGTGAATGCATGAAGGAAAAAGGAAAGACGAGGCCAGGATCGTCTTTCCCTATTTTCAGGAGGAAAGACGATCCTGGCCCTTCACGTGATGCATATCAGACGCTACGCTGTTTGTCTGCATGGCCGGGCCGCATCATTCTTTCTCCCATGCGGGCTACCATTCCCCGTGGAGCGAACCGCACTGAGGTGGCCCTCAGAGCGTTCTGGCGGCCCGAGATCACTGATGGGCGGCCCCGCTCCAGTGCCCGTAACGCGACCTGCACCACCTTCTCTGGCGTCTCTATCGAGCCCAGGGCCGCATCCTCCGTTCCCACGACGTTGAAGAAGTCGGTACTTGTCGGACCTGGGCAGAGAGCGAGCACGCGGATGCCTTTGCTGCGATACTCGGCCCACAGTGCCTCACTGAACGAGAGAACGAATGCCTTGCTCGCGCCGTAGACGGCCATGTAGGGGGTGGGCTGGAAGGCTGCGGTGGAGGCGACGTTGATGATGGAACCGCTGCGACGGGCGAGCATGCCGGGGAGGAAGCGGTGAGTGAGGTCCACCACGGCGGCCACATTGAGCATGATTTCCTGCAGCTCGCGCTCAGCGTCGAGGCTGTCGAAGGGTCCGTAAGTGCCGAAGCCAGCGTTGTTGATCAGGATATCGATGGAAAGGCCCAGCTGCTGAGTGGCCGCGAAAAGCTTTTGCCCCGCCTCGGGACGACTGAGATCAGCCGTGAGAACATCGGCGCGAATGTCGTGCTGGGTGGCGAGGGTAGTCGCCAGATCGCGCAGTTTGTCTTCGGAGCGGGCGACGAGGATCAGATGCGTCCCCTGCGCGGCGAGTGTACGGGCGAATGTAGCTCCTATGCCCGACGAGGCTCCGGTGATCAATGCCGTTTTTTCGACGTATGTCGTCATTGTGGGTTTCCTTTCTTGAATGAGTTCAGCTACGATGAGACTATAGAGAAAGATAATAATAGCGAACACAAGGCGTACGCAAGGTTCGAGAGACCCCAAGGCATAGGAATGTCATCATACATAGCTTCCATTCTATCACCTAGTTCCGGTTTTCGGATAAACTTCAAGGGGCCCCACACCACCTCACCTCCCCTGTCCCTACGACCTCCGATCTGGGGTGGTTACCCATGATTGGTGAATGAGAAGCACAATAGATCAAAGAGGACATAGAGCAGGTTTGAAACGTAGAGGTTTGGTGCTGCGTGTGTAATATGAGGAATAACATGTCCTAACCGACAGTGGAACAGCCGCGTGGCTGATAGGACATGTCACATTCCGGTGCTTCAGAGAAGAAAGGAGATTGAAGCATGAATCGTTTTGTCACAGGACTCCTTATTGGAGTCGGTGTGGTTGCCGGTTTGATCGTCCT
>WNFA01004164.1_pt1 | contig 12073 bp, 10 predicted proteins | sample 5400481 | NCBI WGS metagenome assembly WNFA01 (sample SAMN13153340, study PRJNA577476) | soil metagenome | isolation source: 120 cm saprolite under Douglas fir tree site 2 hole 1 replicate 2 | place: USA:California | collected 2015-04-18
CCTGAACCGCCTTGGTCATCCCCATCACGTTCACCGGCTTGCACGCCTTGTCGGTGCTGACTGCGACCACGGTCTGGACCGGGTAGCCGTTTTCCTCGATCGCACGGACGATGTTGTAAGCGCCGATGCAGTTCGTCATCACCGCCTGCGTCGGAAAATACTCGCAGACGGGAACTTGCTTGAGCGCCGCGGCATTGACGACGATGTCGGCATCCTTTACCACCGAGCAGACATCGGCGAAATCCCGAACGTCGCCGATCCTGAACTCGAGGACGTTCATGAAATTCCGGTAGATCACCTCGTCAGTGGTCGCGTGCCTGTGCAAATACGACATGCGCATCGAGTGCTGCTTCGCTTCGTCGCGAGAGAACACGATCACTTTCCTCGGGGTACCCCGTTCTCCGGTCAGAACCCTGTGGACGAAAGTCTTCCCCATGGATCCCGTTCCGCCGGTGACAACGATACGTTTGCCTTCGAAAATCATCGCCCAGCTCCTCGAATATCTTGCGCAAGCTCTTCAACCATCGCCTTCCATCCGGGCGGCCGGTAAGGCAGGGCCTCGCGGAATCGAGACGAATCCAGGCTTCTGTCGCACTGGAACTCGTCATACGGCTCGATTTCCGTGCGGAGGCTTAGAGCATCGCGGATCATGGTGAGCAGGTCGAATTTGCTGATGGGCTCGCTCGAAACATGATAGACCCCCGAGAGAGGAATCGGGGCGGTAAGCACTTTGTTGATGATCCGAGTCATCTCCAGCGTCGTAAATCCCGAAAAAACAGCCTTCGTGTACCCCTTGACCCTACCGCGCTGCGCGAGGAACCATTCGAGCAGTCCAGTCTTCCGCGCCAGCTCGCGACCGATGAACGATGTTCGCAGGGTCAGGCAGTGCTTGCCGCCGGGTTCGCCCAGATACTTGGCGCGTCCGTAGAGGTCTTCGGCGTCCGGAAAGTCGGTCTCGCGATATTTCCCGCGACGTCCGGAGAAGACACAATCGGTGCTGAAGTGGATGAGCCTTGCCCCGGCAGCCTCGCACAGCACGGCCAGTCGGTGCGGCAGCAGGGCATTGATCTCAAGGCTTTGAATCGCGTCATTCGCCTCGGCGCGCTGCTTGACGACTCCGATCGCATTGATCACGGTCTCCGGTCGACAGGTCGCCATGATCTCTTGCAGTCTCTCCGGCGAGTCCGCATCCACTCCGAAGTGCGTCCGCTTTCCGTCGAACAGGCCGAAGGCGTCGTACGACTTGGAGTCTCGCCTGACTGTGACATAGATCTCATGATGGGTCGCCAACTGCCGCAACAACTGGTGCCCGAGCATCCCGTCCCCGCCGAGAACCAGGATTCTCATCGCAACGTTTCGGAGGGTACCGCAGCCGTCTTTCTCGAAATCAGGCGCGCGCCGATTGAATTTCTCCCATAGGGCCGTCGAGGCCTGCGGCATTGTAGACTGCCGCCATCTTCGTGCGAACCGCTCATGTCCTTTCCATGGGGTGGCGGCTGCCGAACACGCACGCAGGTCATCCTCTGGAGAAGGCCCGCTTGAACTGCCAGAGAAGCTTGTAGGCGATCCTGTTGAGCAGTCCATTTGCAAGCAATTGCCAAGTCCGAGGGCGAAGATAGCCCCGTGGATAAAGCACGAACGCCCGCCTCATGTGCCTCAGTGCAGCGAGATAGCGGCTGGAGCGCAGGTGCAGGCGTGCCGCAATGACGTGCGCGTTGCTCATCGCCTCCGGTCTTGCCCGAGCGATCTCCGGTGGCAGGCGCGGACTGCGGAAGTGCGCGGAAATAACGTTCACGATCTCTTCGGCCCCGCTCGCGCCGACCGGGGCGAACGATTGCGACCGGTCATGCACCCGGTATGCGGCGAGGACTTCCGGGATTCTTACGAACGCGCCCTCCAATCCGAGTCGCAGCCAATACTCGTAATCCGGGATCTGCCTCAAGAGCCCATCCCAGAATCCGGCGCGCTCGAACGCGTCGCGCCGAAAGAAGACTCCCGGTCCGGGTTGGCAGACTATGCTTACGGCAAGATCCCGATAACTGAAATCCGGGGTACGAACCTGCCGCAGGACGTGTGACTTCGGGTCGATGACATTGAAGTCACAGTAAGTCAGAGCGATCTGGGGGCCCGCGACAAGCTTCTCGACAGCCGTCCTTACGGCCCCGGGGAGGAGGAAGTCGTCGGCTGCGAGATACGAGAGAAACTCGCCCTTCGACATCCCCCAGCCCTTGTTCAGGGTCCTCGCTTGCCCCATGTTCGCGTGGGTTTCGTAGTGGAACTTTCCGGCGTAGGCGGCTAAAACGGTTCGGGTGTCGTCGGTCGAACCGTCGTCAAACACCATCAGCTCGATGCGCGAGTAGTCTTGAGAAAGCACGCTTTCGATCGCCTGCTGCACGTAGGTTCCCTGGTTGTAGCAAGGGATGACGATTGAAACGACAGGGGCAGAACGGGTCATTGCCGTTGCGAATCAGCGATCGCCCTGGCCCAACCTAGGCCTGAGTGGAACGATCACCGGAATGCGAAGGTTCGATGACCTTCCACATCCGCTCGAATTCCTCAGCGATGAGGTCCGGTGTCTCTCGTCCGAACAGAAAGCTCTGGGTCGACTTGCTGAAGAAAAGACGCCCTCGGTTTCCCTCCAGCATACTGCCTCTGTAACGATCCAGCTGGAGATTGGTATTGAATTGACAGTATGGCTTGTCGTTGAAAATAGCAATCACACCGGGCCCGGAAGATGCCCCCATGTGTATTGCTGCGGCATCGACGAGCGCCAGATCCTGTTCCACATTTGTGCAGTGGTCCTTGGCGACTATCACGTTGGGACACTGGCGCAACCCCGCGTCAATCTCGTGCTGCGCACAAATGATCAAGAACTTCACTGGATACCGTCCCAGGGAGAATTGGAAGAAACTTATCCAACTATCGCTGTGAGTGTCGCGTTCGGGGTTCGCCGGGTTTCTTCTCATTTGAACGGTAACGGGAACATCGGAACCGACATGTCGCTCGATGAAAGCTCTCGACCATGCCCGCGCTGGCGGTCTTAACTCCAAACGGGGCAGGGCCTTTTCCCTTTGGAAGTAATCGAACAGCACCTCGTTGAAGACACGGTAGTACAGGTACTCGCGATTGGCATACTGCAGAAGGGGCGGCCAGACGTCGTAAATGTCAAGGTTCCCGGACGCAAATTCCTCAAGGCGGCGGTGAGAATCGAAGAGGAAAAGGGAACCGAGATGAGGGTTGACTTGCGCCGCCTGCAAGACCGTCGGAAGGTGCCAGAGGAAGTTTTCAGAGCCGATCTGCGAGAAGGCCGGGTCAGGAACAACGGGAGAGGCTGGATCGTAAACGAGCGCCAGATCCACCCGGTCGACGCCCGCAACCTGGCGCAAGACGAGAGATGCCTCCTGTATCACCAGGATATCCCCAATGCTGAAAGGCTGACTGGAGAAATCGTAGATGACCAGTAACCGCCGTCTGTCTGAGAGGCCATCCGCGGCTACTAAATCGGAAAATGCCCGGAAGTGCCAGCGCAAAAGAGCCGCTGCCGTTCTGACCCGCCTGCGGAGTGTAGGGACAAGGTGATTGCGTTTCAGCCTCCCGATCAAGTCAGTCGGTATCTCTGCGCTCATCTTCGGGCTCCTGAATTTCCGGTTCCTTGGTTCTCGAACAGTCATTGCCTCGCGGTTCTTGGAAACGTCCATTCCTTTCGAGCTCGAAGAAAGATTCGCGTAGCCATCGCAAGTGCGATGATCATAGCGACGAGATAGCTGATTGCCGGTCCCGCTACTCCCATCGTCGGCGTCAGCAAGATCGTTCCCGCTGCAATCACAGCGCCAAATACCAGGGACAAGATCATGAACGGCTCTCGCTTGAAGGCCCGCAAATATGTGGCTTGGGTGACTGAAATCTGATGCAGTACGTCCGATCCCAGGAACAATACGACGGGGCCAAACGGGAGAAACCTGGCCGCAGTGCTCGGCGAGTAGTCTTGCAGGACGACCAGAGCTCCCATCGCGGCAAGGCCGCAGGCTAGGCTGACTACGACCCCGATAATCCCTATGTGCTTCGCTTGGCGATCGAGTTCCTCGAACTTTCGCTCTGCTACAAGCCGAGCGAACTGAGGGGCGCGGGTCTGCGCCCAGGTTGATGCAAGCGCGGATATTCCGCTTGCCACGGCCCAGGTAATCCCCATCTGCCCCGCCGCTTCCGGGCCGCTGAAATAGAATACCGTCGGCGTAAACAGGTAGAACGCAAAGAACCCGCTTATCCAGCTGACTGCGATTCTCCATTGAAGAGGGAAGACCTCTCTCCACCAGTGCAGGGAGAACGAGGGGTCGAACCCCGCAAACAGTGAGGCGAGAAACCAGCGGTGGCGCAGCAGCAAGAAACAAGCGGCGAGGAATGCCGAAAACAAGGCGCTCAGACCCGCCGCCCAGAGCGCCGAGCCGGCAGAAATGCCGGACCAGAGCACCAGGCTTCTGCCAATGGCATCGATGAACCGGTAGCGGTTGACCTCGTTTATTTGCCCGCAGCCTTGCAGCAACGCCCACACTGGCGTGAGAGGAAAGGTCAGCGCACTCGCGGTGCAGAGGAGCAGCCAGGGAGCCCGCCATTCGACACTCGCTCCTGGGCCGGGGATGTCGAAGAAAAGGGTTCCGCCAATCGCCAGGACCCCGAAGAGTATCAGTCCTGCCGCCAGGTACCATCGAAAGGATGCCAAGGCAAGGCCGGACAGTCGTTTCAGGGCAACCGCGTCTCCGACCACCGCGCCTTTGTCGTCGAGCCGTAGTCGCGCCCACTCGTGCGAAGAAAACGTGGTGATTACGGTGGCGAGACCGAGCTCGAGGAATATCTGCAGTGCCAGCAGGCTCGCAAAGGAATAGTAGTAGCCCTGGATCGTCGGCGTAAAGTAAAGCAATATCAGTAGCGCAGTTATCGGTACTGCAGCGGCCTGAGTGATCTTGACGGCCACCCCCCACGCAGCCGCACTTTCGAACAGCAGTTCCCTCATGAAAATCGATCCGTGAACCAGGCGCAGATCGCGGCCCCGGGAGGACATGCGAAGATCATCCAAGAGCTATGAGAAGAGAATCGCGACTGGAACAACCGGCGACTCTCAATTCTTGGAGCCAACCATTTGCTCGAATTCCGCGAATGCCCGGCGGATTTTGAAGTTGTCCGAGTCAAGGATCCTGGTCCACGCAGTTGCTGCCGAAAGCTCCCTTTGCCCGAGGTCTGCTTTCGACTGCGCTTCCAACCAAGTATCAAGCGTTCCAACGTCCAGGTGAAACACTCGATTACGGTGGGTGTATATCCTCCCCATGAGCTTGGGCAGAACTTCCGTGCTGAAGTCCGGGTGCGGAGACTTGAGAGCCCCTATCAAATCAACGACGTCCTTTTCGATGATGTAGACGGCCGCATTCGCAAGAGTTCCAGGCGGGTCTTCCACCTTCTCATGGAACCCGACGACGACACCCCGATTGTCGAGGTCGACGATTCCGCACGAACGAGGCGTCTTGGTCTCAAACGTCATCATCGTCATCACCGTTTCTGCCGGACGCCTCAGATGCCGTTGAATCATTTCGGCCGCATCGAAAACGGAAAAGCTGTCCGCGTGCGCGACCAAGAACGCTTCTTCGCCGAAAAATTCCCGGTTCAACCAAACGGTGCCTGCGGTCCCGGCTAGCACTTTCTCCCGCACGAGTGTAATGCGGTCGGACCACGGGGTCCACCGCACATAACTTTCGACGAGCTCCGGAAGGTGATGGGTATTGACTAGGAGCTCCTCGATTCCGGCGCGAAAAAGGCTTGCCAGCCAGTATTCGAGCAAAGGTCTGCCGCCGATCGGGGCGAGACACTTCGGAAGAAAGTCGGTGAGTGGTCGCAATCGGGTACCCAAACCTGCGGCCAATAGCAGTGCCTTCATTGTTTGACACTCTCAGGTGCGGTCTATCTCCGCGCGCAGCTCCTCTGAGGTGAGCGGAGAATTGCCGACACGCCCAACCTGAAGGGCTGCCGCGAGCGACCCAAGGAAAGCGCCTTGCCAGATGTTCGCGCCGACGGCCAGCGCCATGGCACTACAGGTCAATAGGGAATCTCCCGCTCCGGCCGGATCCTTCGGCGCGGTGTTGAAGACGGGCAGCTTGTCGGTGTGCCAGCTTCCATCGTGCATCAATGGTGCATATACGAGCACGCCCTCGGCGCCCAGTGTCACGAGGACATTCTTGGCACCGCATTTGGCCCTCAGCTGTTCCCCGAGCACGACCAAGCCGACGTTGAAGTCGCGAAGCGCGAGGCGTGCTTCTCGCTCAGTCGGTGTCACGAGTTCCATCCCGGTGAAACGGGAAATGTCGCCGACCTGCGAGGAGGACTGACTATCGGCCACCATCATGACTCCGCGACGTCGGCATTCCGCGGTAACGTCGTCCACGACGACCTGAGGCAAGCACCCGTAGTTAAAGTCCGAAAAGATCATGAGGTCCGTGTCGTCGAGCACCCCGCTTATGTTTGCGGTAAGTTTAGCCGCCAGTTCCCGATTGATGGTGTGCTGGCGCAGGTGGCTGACACGCAGCAGCGTCTTCCCGCTCGCGCGGAATCTCTGCTTCAGTGTCGTCGGACGGCTCACGTCATCGAGCACTTCAGCATCCACGCCCATTATCCGCAATTTTTCCGCCGCAAATGCATGCACCTCATCCTCACCGGCGACCGAGAAATAGCGAACCTTTGCGCCGAGGCTGCGCGCATGCGCAGCGACGATGCCTGCACCCCCGAGAAAGCGATCGCGATGAATGGGTGTCACGACTATCGTCGGGTCCTCTTGTGACATTCCCAACGGATCGCAGTTGACGTACTCATCGACAATCAGGTCTCCGACCACGGTTATCCTCAGGGAGGGAAATCTACCCAGCACGCTTTTCAGGTCGGGCAGTGTAAAACCATGCCGATAAGGGAAATCCCTTGGCATCGTGATCGTCGAAAGGCTCGCCTCGACAAACTCTCGCTTGAGGAGGTCGAGCGAGGAAAAGGACACTTCTCCGGAACTGAACAGCAGCTTGCCACCATATTCGTCCACCGCCGCCTGTTCAGCATTGATGTTCGTCTCGTGTTCCTTGCCCTTGACGACAACAGCGGGCCGGAGCTGGGCGACAAAAGCTTCGGGTTGATCCCGCAGGATAAATGCAAAGTCGACCAGGCTGATCGACCTAACACCGTCCAACCGCAGATCATCGGGGAGAATCGCGTTTAGTAGCCTGGAATCCAAGACAGCGACGACCAAAAAGTCGCCACAATCGGCCGCAAACCGTAGAAGCCGAAGATGTCCAGGATGAACAACGTTGAAATTACCCGACACGAATACGACGCGCTTTGCATTCCTGGCGCGTACGGAAATTTCTTCAAGGGCAGAAACGGAATCGGGGTGTAAGGTCACGATACTCTTTCGAATTGGTGAGGATGGCTGAGTTTGGTCCTCCGATGCCGCCATCGCGGCATCGCTACGCTCATAGGTGCTCGACCTGACGAGGCCCCGGGCTCAGGGACTTGGGCCGCTAAAACGGACCCTTGAACCAATCGCCGGGTACGTCGTGGGGATGCGGCCTCTGAGCCTGGAGCGGCTCAGTCGGGATCTGTCTCCCTAGCATTTCGTTTACCGCCTGGACGATATGCTCGGCGCGTGGGTGCAGGCCATGCGTCATGCCGAAGCTGGTGGGCTCGGGAATATCTGGCATGGCGATGCGTTGTGGTCGTTGCTTGAGGCTGCTCCAGCACTCCATCGTCACACGGGCGACGAGTTCCCCAGCCACAGAACCTGTTTTGGCACCGGTATCCAGTACTAGGATTCGCCCCGTCTTGCGGACCCCGCGGAACACCGCCTCCCAATCGAGGGGGCTGATCGTGCGCAGGTCGATAAGCTCGCATGAGATACCGTGCGGACGAAGGTAATCCACCGCATGAAGGGCCTCTACCACCATATACGACATCGCGACGATCGTCACGTCGTCACCCTCCCGAAGAGTGCGCGCTTGGCCGAGCGGGATGCGCTGTCCCCCCTCGGGGACCTCCCCGATCATGTTATGCAGCCAGCGATGCTCCAGGAACAGTACCGGGTTGTCGTCAAAAATGCTGGATAGCAAGAGGCCCTTCGCATCCTCCGCGCTGGTCGGCATTACGACCTTCAGTCCGGGGACATGAGCGAACCAGGCGTGCAGGCTCTGAGAGTGGGTCGGGCCTTGACCCCAGCCGCGGCCGAGGATGAGGCGGATAGTGATTGGCACAGATCGCTGTCCGCCAAAGGTGTAATACCACTTGGCGGCGTTGTTGACCAGTTGGTCCATCGCGAGCAGAAAGAAATCGAGCCGCTGGTGAACCATCACCGGGCGGACGCCGTTGAGGGCCGCACCGATTGCAACCCCGGTCATCGCGTTCTCCGAAGTCGGCATGTCGAACACGCGCGAGTTTCCGAAGCGCTCTCTCAGCCCTTTGGTGCTGCCAAAGACGGCTTTCGGGTCATCGACACCCAGACCATAACAGATAACGTTTGGATCCGCGGCCATGGCTTCGTGGAGAGCCTCGTTGATGGCTTGGACGTAGCTGATTTTTCGAGACATGTGGCTATACCGTCCGTTATCTGAACACGCGGAGGAAAGCCTCGCCCGGCCTCGGGAAAGGCGAGGCGTCCGCAAATTCAAACGCTGCGTTCACTTCAACCTCTATGCCCTGTTGCATCGCTTCGATGCGTTCGTCCGACAGCCGACGGGATCCGGTCAGATATGTTTCGTAGCGCGGAATGGGATCCAAGGCTTTCCACTCAAGAAATTCAGCCTCGCTGCGGTAACCGATATCGTTATCGTAATTCGGACCGCAATGCTCCCGCCAGCGGTACGTGTAAAACTCCAGGAACTGGGGGCCTTGGCCGCGGCGTATGTTGCCGACAGCCTCGACGCACTGCCGGTAAACTGCTTCCACGTCGTTGCCGTCGCCGTCCGATGCCGCAATTCCGATGGCTTGCACCATCTCGTGAATTTTCCGTCCGGGCGGCTGGCGGACCTGCATCGGTGAGTACACCGAGTAGAGGTTGTTCTCGCAAATAAAAAGCACCGGCAGCGTTCTGACGGCGGAAAAATTGGCTGACTCGAAGAAAGCTCCCTCTTCAACCGCTGCATCACCGAGGAAAACGCAGCTCACTTGATCGGTGCCATGAAGCTGGGCTGACAGTGCGAGCCCGACTCCCACCGGGATGGAACTGGCCACAATCGCGGTACTACCCGCAAATCCAACGCTCAGGTCGACTAGGTGCATTGAGCCACCACGCCCGCTGGAGCAGCCGGTTTCCTTGCCATAGATCTCCGCCAGCATGGCCTTGAGGTTGCCGCCCTTTCCGAGGTAGTGAGCGTGCGCCCGATGGGTGCTCACGGCAAAGTCATCGGGCCGTAAAGCAAGGCCGACGCCAGTGGCGACCGCCTCCTGACCGGCTGACAAATGGGTGGGGCAACGCATCTTGCCCTCGTGATAGCGCGCCGCTATCTGTTCCTCAACGTGCCGGATGCGCTTCATCCGGAACAGAAGTTCTTCCTGGCGCTCCAAATCCAGCATCGGCGCACCGGGGGCGGAAACGATGTGAGTCATGGGCGACAACCAGGGAGTAGTCCAGGAACAATCACTGGCGGGCATTGACCAGGGAATCGGTATCTTTGCCCATATTTCCTCACGCCTGGAAAAAGCTCCTCACCGAGGCAATAACGTGACCAATCTCGGCGTCCGTGAGTTCCGGGTAAATTGGAAGACTGAGAATGCGCCGCGCAAGTCTCTCGGTGACCGGGAAAACGCCCGGGCCGTACCCGAGCGAATTCGCGCACTCTTGCAGGTGGATAGGAATCGGGTAGTGAATTCGGCTCCCGACTCCCTGTCGCGAGAGGTGCTCGACCAGGCGATCGCGTTCCTCAAGCTGGATGACAAAGGTGTGGTACACGCTTTCTTCGTGATCGCGGTCGCGCGGAACCCATACCACATCGGAAAGGCCTTTCCGATATTGGCCCGCGATCTCCCGGCAGCGCTGGTTCCACGCGTCAAGCCGCTTGAGCTTGATGGACGCAAACCCCGCTTGCAGCGGGTCGAGACGCGAGTTGTAACCCCACATCTCGCATTCGTCGCGGTTGCGAAGTCCGTGATTGCGAAGCTTGGAGATGCGTTCATAGATGGCGCGACTGTCGGTGGCGACGAATCCCCCGTCGCCCATGACCCCGAGGTTCTTGATCGGATGCAGGCTGAAGCCGGCGGCCGTAGAGAGCGAGCCGACCCGACGCCCCTTGTAGCGAGCGCCGATCGCCTGGGCTGCGTCCTCGACCACCGCGATTCGCCTGCGTCGTGCGATATCGTTGACCCGATCCATCTCGGCCGGGCGGCCGGTCAGATGCACCGGAATGATCGCTTTCGTACGGGGCGTGATCGCCCGCTCCAGCAGGGTCGGATCGATGTTGTAGTCTTCGGACACGTCGACGAACACCGGTCTGGCACCGGCGGCAACAATCACCCACGCAGTGGCAACGAACGAATTCGGACAAGTGATCACTTCGTCGCCGGGACCTATATCGAGAGCCTTCAAGATCAGGAACAGGGCGTCCGATCCGCTGGCAACGCCGAGTGCAAAGGGCACCTCGCAATAGGCCGCCGCCTCGGCTTCGAAGCGCTCCAGCGTGTCGCCCATGATATACACGCCGCTCCTGCCGACGCGGTCGAATTCTGCAATCAACCCGTCGCGCATGCTGAGATACTGGCGATCCAGGCTGACGAAAGGAACCTGCATGACCGGTCCTCTATCCATGAAAGAATTCCCGGATTAGGGCGACCACGAGATTCTGTTGCTCCCGCGTAATGAATTCGTGAACGGGCAGCGAGAGGACGGATTGGACCGTCGCTTCGCAAACGGGAAAATCACCGGGCTTGTATCCGAGAAACTTTGAGGCCGGCTGGAGATGCATCGGCACCGGATAGTGTACTTTGGCGTCCACCCCGCGCGCGACCAAGAACTGCTGCAGCTCGTCACGCCGCTCGCAGCGCACAATATAGAGGTGATAGACCTGCTTCACCGAGGATTCGCGCGTTGGTACGCGGATCTGGGGTATCGCCCGCAATTGTTCGTCGAAGTGCGCTGCATTTTCTATGCGGCGCTCGGTGATGTTGTCCAGCTTCGGCAGAAGGTGCCGGGCGACAACCGCCTGGACTGTGTCTAGCCTCGAGTTGTAACCGAAAGCGCCGCATTCGTCGCGGTTGAGAAGCCCGTGATTGCGCAGCAACCTCAACTTGCCGGCGAGATCGTCCGAGTCTGTGGTGATGATGCCCCCGTCACCCCAGACATTGAGGTTCTTCAAAGGGTGAAAGCTGAAACAACCGATGGTCCCCAGAGCGCCGGCGCCGCGCCCGCGGTAACGAGCCTTGACTGCATGACAGGCGTCCTCTACGACGGCCAGCCCATGTCGGTTGGCGATCTTCATGATCGGGTCCATGTCACAGGGCTTACCGGACCAGTGGACCGGAATTATCGCTTTGGTGCGTTCGGTCACCGCCAACGCGACCCTCGCTGGATCAATGTTGTAGTCGTCGCGGATGTCCGCAAACACGGGCCTCGCCCCTGTCGCGACGATTGCCCCGACCGTCGCGAAAAAGGTGTATGGGGTCGTAATCACTTCGTCGCCCTTGTTGATGCCGAGCGCATTCAGGCTGAGAAACAATGCATCGGTGCCGCTGCCGACGCCGATCGCGTAGCGTGTACCGATGATGGCGGCGAACTCGTCCTCGAGCCGATTAACCTCACGGCCGAGCGTGAATTCGCCGCTCGCAACGACTTCCTTGATCTTTGCCAAGATTTCGTCGCAGTCGGCGAACTGCTGCTTGAGGTAGTTGTGATTGATCTCCAGCTTACCGGTGGAGTCGTATTGTGCCGGCAAGAAATTCCGATCTGGATTCATGGTCGTTTTCGATCCCCTTTGCGGCACTTTACGTCTTGTGGACGTATTCCCAGGGCAAGTTGCGGATCTCCCGGAAATTCTCGCTCACCCAGCGGATGGTCTCGCGAATCCCA
>WNFA01007550.1_pt1 | contig 12072 bp, 11 predicted proteins | sample 5400481 | NCBI WGS metagenome assembly WNFA01 (sample SAMN13153340, study PRJNA577476) | soil metagenome | isolation source: 120 cm saprolite under Douglas fir tree site 2 hole 1 replicate 2 | place: USA:California | collected 2015-04-18
AGCTCACCTTTCAAATGCTCTTCGAGACTGCCGCTGAATGCGCCAAGGTCAAGGGGTTCGCCGTCGAGGCGAACGAGCAGAACTTTGACCGCCTCGAGGCGCAGCTGGCCAAAATGGCTTGACGTCAGCCTCGTGGCGGGCGGGCAGGTCAACTTGTGCAGAATCGACGGTTGGCGGAAGATCCCGGTGGTGCTGAGCCAGCACACGGAGGTGGCGGCATGATGATCTTACGCGCTGCGCTTGCAGCAGCGCTCACCGCTGGCCTGCTCGCCGCGCCACTCGCGCCCCGGGCCCAGGCGCCCCCAAGGATCGCTCTGCTTTCGATAGGGACGGATCCCGTCAAGCCCAACCCCGTTTGGGTGCAGTTCCTGGACCAGCTGGGACAGCTCGGCTACGTAGAAGGACGGAACATCGCGATCGAACGCCGGTTCGCTGGCGGACGGCAGGAGCGCCTCGCGGAGTTCCTCGCCGACCTGGCGGGCCGCAGGGTCGACATCGTCGCCACGACAGGCGACGTCGAGAGCGTGGCGGCAAAGCAGGCCCTGCCGACAACTTCAATCGTCATGATGCTCGTGCAGGATCCGATTGGCGCAGGCCTCGTCGCGAGCCTGGCGCACCCGGGTGGCAATGTGACGGGGTTGACGACGCTGGCGCCAGAGCTGTACACCAAGCGACTGGAGCTTCTGAAGGAGGCCCTTCCGGCTGTCGCGCGAGTGGGCATGCTCTTGAACCCAACGAGCGCCAACATGGCCGCGGCGAACGCGACGGAGACCGCGGCACGGAGATTGGGGCTGCAGCTCCGACGTCTCGAGGTACGCGATCCTCAGGGCCTAAGCGAGACCTTCTCGACGATCAGGCGCGAGCGTCTTCAGGCTCTCGTCGTTGTGACGGACGGGGTCGTGTTCAATCAACGAGCACAGATCGCCGACCTCGCCATCAAGAGCCACCTGCCGATGATGTGCGAGGTGAAGGAATTCGTTGTCACGGGGTGCCTCGTAGCTTATGGGCCAAGCTATGGCGCTCTTGCGAGACGGGCCGCCGTGTACGTCGACAAGATCCTCAAGGGGGCCAAGCCCGCCGACCTGCCCGTCGAACAACCAACGAACTTCGAGCTCGTGATCAACCTCAAGACCGCCAAGGCCCTCGGCCTCACGGTTCCGCCATCGCTCATGCAGCGGGCGGATCAGGTTGTTGACCAGTGACTTACAGCCGCCCCCTGTGAGCGGGGCGGCTTGGCTCAGGCGGCCAGGCGCGGCCAGATGGCGCGCAGGCGGTCCATCGCGGGCGCGGGGAGGGGCCCCTTCGCGGCCGCGGCGGCGGCAAACTCGAGGTGACCGAGGTCGGAGCAGCCGATGAGCACGGTGGACATGGTCTCCGTGCCCAGAGCGAACCGGAAGCCGGCCTCCACGAGACTCGCGGCATAGCCCTCCTTGATGAGGGGCTCGAAGGCCTTGGCGCGCTCGACATCCGTTGCGTAGTCCGGACCGGAGGCGATCGGATCCACGGCGGGAATCGCCACGGGATGCCGGGCTACCTGGCCGCTCAACGCGCCCGCGGCGAGGACGCGGATGCAGATCGTCCCCACCTCTTTCTCGTGGGCAAGGTCGAGAAGGCGGTCGAAATCCTGGGCGGGATAGCCCATGGGCACCGCGTGCGCCGCCGTCGGGTTCAGCATGTTGAAGCAGACCTGGGCGGTGTCGATGGCGCCGCTCGCCAGCGCGCGGTGCAGCGCGCCCGTCTCCCCGAGCGCGGTGATGCCGAAGAAGCGGATCTTGCCCTGCTCCTTCAAGCGACGGGCCGCCGGCACCACGGCGTCCAGGACCTCACCCACACCCAATCGCCGCTCTCCCGTCACACGCCCGATCGGGTTGTGCAGATGGAAGAGATCGAGACGCTCGAGGCCGAGCAGCTTGAGGCTGTTCTCGACCGAGCGGGTGAGCGCCCCCGGCACGTCCGTCGTGTCGGGCAGCCGGCACTTGGTGCCCACGATCACCTGCGGGCGCAGCGCGCGCAGCACGACGCCCAGATTGCGCTCCGACTCGCCGCTGCCATACGAGGGCGCGGTGTCCAGGTAGTTGATGCCGAGCTCGACCGCGCGCGCGATGGCCCGCTCGCGATCAGCCGGCGCGCCCCGCACCATCAGCCCGCCCACGTCGCCGCATCCGAAGGCGAGCGCGGAGACCTTGAGCCCTGTCCTGCCCAGCGTCCGGTAGTCCATTTGGTTGGCCATGGCCGATACGCTACACTAATTTCCCCGCCTCGCGGATGGGTGACTGCGCGACCACAGGCGAGACAGGGGGCGGGAGCCATGAAACGTAGCGAGCTGCTGGAACGACTGGCGGACCTGATCACCGCGGTACAGAGACCGCATCCGGTGCGGGTCGGCATCGACGGGGTCGATGGGGCGGGGAAGACGATGCTGGCTGACGAGCTGGTGGCGCCCATCCGGCGCCGAGGAAGACCGGTCGTGCGCTCGTCGGTGGACTTTTTCCATCGACCCCGGGCCCAGCGCTATCAACGCGGACGGCACTCGCCCGAGGGCTATTTCCTGGACTCCTTTGACTATGACGGCCTCAAGGCGTCTGTGCTGAACCCGTTGGGTCCGGCAGGGTCGCGGCGCTTCCGCCGACGACTCTTCGACCATCGGATCGACACGCCGGTGGATGCCGTCGAAGAGCAGGCCGAAGCAGAGGCGGTGCTCCTCTTCGACGGGATCTTTCTGCATCGGCCCGAGCTGCTCGAGTGCTGGGACTTCACGATCTTCCTCGACGCGCGCTTCGAGGTATCGGTCTCTCGGTGTGCGCAACGCGATGGCAGCTCACCGGATCTCGTGGCGGCGGAGAACCAGCGCTACGTTCGTGGGCAGGAAATCTACCTCGAGCGCTGCGCACCTCGGTCGCGGGCTACCGTGATCGTGGACAACAATGACCTCACCCACCCGTCATTGAGGGCGGGAGCAAGGAGGATGGCACGATGAGCATCGGGTTGCGGATCAGCGTGGCACTCGTGGCCTGCGTCCTGGCGATGGGCGCGGGCGCGGCTCAGGCCGAGCGCAGCACCATCGTGGGCAATGCCGGGACCATCACGCTCGACTGGCAGGCCACCCAGGACCGTGCGGGGCGGCCCCTCATCACCGGCCACGTCATCACCTATGGGGGCAAGTCCGGCTACTGCAGCACGCGCCTGCTCGTGGAGACGCTCGATGCCCAGGGGCAGGTGGTCGCGCAGAACGTGGGCTTCGTCCCCGGCTATGTCGGTGGCTACGACGACGTCTACTTCGAGCTGCCGATACGCACGCCGGGCACGGGCTACCGCGCAAGCATCGCCTCGTGGGACAAGTGCGCCGGTGGCCAGTAGGCCGTGATGGACCGTCCGCGCCATAGTCTGGCGACATTTCCAGGGCAAGGGAGAACCTCCGGATGAGCTATCTGATCACCAACGCGCGGATCCTCGATGGCACCGGCCGGGAGCCCTTTCTCGGCGCGGTGCGGGTGGAGGGCAACCGGATCACGCAGGTGACGCCGGGGGCGGCCACGCCCGCGCCCGACGGGGCCACGGTGATCAACGGCGCCGGCGCCACGCTGATGCCCGGCCTCATCGAGTCGCACGCCCACATCGGCCTGGCCGACCTCGGCTCGCTGGATCTGACGCGCTTGCCCGTCGAGGAGCACATGCTCATCACGGTGCGCAACGCGCGCACCATGCTCGATTGCGGCTACACCAGCGCGTTCTCGGCGGCGGCGCCCAAGCCGCGCCTGGACGTGGTCCTGAAGCGCGAGATCGAGGCCGGGCGCGTTCCGGGGCCCCGCCTCCTCGCCAACGGCCCCGAGATCACGGTCACGGGTGGGCTCGGCGACAGCAACCTGCTCCACCTGCCGCACTACGAGACGCCGACCTTCGCCTGGGTGGCCGACGGGCCCGACGCCATGCGCCGCGTGTGCCGGCTGCTCGCCCGGGAAGGGGTAGATCTGTTAAAGCTCAACCTCTCCGGCGACATCGGCACCTCGGCCTGGCCGTCCGAGCAGACGCCGATGACGGACGCGGAAGTGGAAGCGGCCATGGAGGTGGCGCGGGCGCGCGGCCTGCGCGTCGCCGCGCACTGCCGGAGCGCGGAGTCCGTCATGATGGCGCTTCGCCACGGCGTGGAGGTCATCTATCACGCGAACTATGCTGACGAGCGCGCGCTCGATGCCCTCGAAGCCGCGCGCGATCGGATCTTCGTCGGCCCCGCCCTCGGCATCACGTACAACCTGAGCCAGGCCGCCGGCCAGTGGGGCGTCACCGCCGAGCGCTCCCGGGCCTTCGAGCACGAGCTCGCGGTGACCGTCGACGTCGTCGGGCGCATGCGCAAGCGCGGCATCCGCGTGCTTCCTGGGGGCGACTACGGCTTCCCCTATACTCCGCACGGCACCTACGCGCGGGATCTCTGGCTCTTCGTGAAGATCCTCGGGTTCTCGGCCATGGATACGATCGTCGCGGCGACCAAGCTGGGCGGCGAGATCATGGGGCGGCCCGGCGAGCTGGGCGTGGTGACCACGGGCGCCCTCGCCGACCTGCTGCTCGTCGACGGAGACCCGCTCGCGAACATCGAGATCCTCCAGGACCGTGGCGCCTTCCGCATGATCATGAAGGACGGAGCCCTTCACAAGGCGCCCTGACCAAGGGCAAGGAGCCGGCCCATGCCAAGACCGGCCTCACGCCAACCACTCGGAAGGAGGGACGCTCTTGGATGCTCACCTTCGCCCACGTCGAGAGCTCAGCAGGCGCACATTCCTCGGGAGCGCTGTGGCAGCCGGACTGGCATCGGCCTGCTCAGTGTCTCGAACATCACCGAGCGCTACGGGAGAGGGCGCCGCGGGCATGAGTAAGCTGACGCATCGGATCGTCGAGACGAACGGCATTCGAATGCACATCGCCGAGCAAGGAAGCGGTCCCTTGGTCCTGCTCTGCCACGGATTTCCGGAATCATGGTACTCATGGCGCCATCAGCTTCCCGCGCTCGCGGCGGCGGGGTATCACGCCGTCGCCCCCGACATGCGCGGCTACGGCCGGACCGACCAACCCCAAGACATCGCCCAGTACACGCTGTTCCACATGGTGAGCGACATGCTTGGCTTGCTTGACGCCCTGGGTGAACGAAGCTGCGTGATCGTCGGGCACGACTGGGGCGCGCCCGTCGCGTGGAGCGCCGCGCAGATGCGCCCCGACCGCTTCCGCGCCGTGATCGGGCTCAGCGTGCCGTTCCGTCCGCGCGGCTCCGTGCGCCCGACGACCGTCATGCCGAAGACGGCGGACGCGACCTTCTACATGCTCTACTTCCAGGAGCCCGGCGTCGCCGAGGCCGAGCTCGACCGCGACCCGCGGTCCACGATTCGCCGCGTCCTGTACTTTGGATCGGGGGATTCTCCGCGTCCAACCGTGCCGGTGGGTGCAGGGAATGTCGGCATGGTGCCGCGCGGCGGAAAGTTCCTGAGCGGCGTCGAGCCCCCGGCGACGCTGCCCTGGCTCACCGAGGCGGACATCGACGTCTACGCGGGCGAGTTCACACGCACGGGCTTCCGCGGCGGCCTCAACTGGTACAGGAACATCGATCGTAACTGGGAGTTGCTGGCGCCGTGGGCCGGCGCGAACGTGACCGTGCCGGCGCTCTACATGGCGGGAGAACGCGACATGGTCCTCGGCTTTGGCGGGACGGACAAGCTCCTGGCTTCCCTCAAGCAACTGGTCCCGAAGTTGCGGCAGGCGCTCATTCTTCCTGGATGCGGACACTGGACCCAGCAGGAGCGACAGACCGATGTCAATGCCGCTGTCCTCGAGTTTCTGAGGGTGCTCTGATCGTGCCGGATGGTGTGCAAAGGCTCTTCCTGGTGACACGGTCTCGTGGCTCTCGCTGGGACGATTCGCGCCCGCTGGAGGGGCAGGAGGAGTGGCGCGCTCACGCCGAGTTCATGAATGCGCTCGCCAGGGAGGGCTTCGTCGTTCTTGGGGGGCCGGTCGATGGCACCCGGGAGACCCTGCTCGTCGTGCGTGCGTCTGATGAAGCGCAGATCCAGGCGCGGCTGTCCGGAGACCCGTGGAGTCGCAGCCAGTTACTGAGCCTGGACACAATTCGCGTGTGGATGTTGCGCCTTGGGTCCATCCCGGATCGAGCACCGGGCGCAAGCGTCGCGGACTGAGTAGCTAGCAGAGCCGCCGAACGCCGTGCCCCGAACTTCCGCTCTGCTCAGTTCCTGGGGATGAGGGAATTGGCGGGGGGAGCCGGCGGCACGAATTCGTCCAGCGCGAGGCCGAGATCCTTGGCCAGCCGCTCGGCACGCTCGACGTAGAGAGGCACGCGCAGCAGACGGAAGGCGTCGCGCGCCTCCTTGAGCTGAGACCCGGCGCCGCTCCGGTTGCCACCCGCGTGGAGGGCCTCGGCCAGGAGCAGTCGGGCCCGCGCCGCCTGGAACCGCGTGTCGGCGCCCGCGAAGATCTCGACGGATCGCGAGAAATAGGATCGCGCCTGGGTGAAATCGCCCTGGGTCCGCGCGATCGCGCCGAGGGCCCGTTCCGCATATCCCATGGCCACCGGCCACTTGATCTCGGCCCCCGTGCTCTGCGCTTTCTGCGCGAGCTGGGTGGCCTGGCTCAGATCCCCGGCATGCAGGTGCATCTCGCTCAGGCCCGAGGTGAGGAGCGCGTCGACCTGGCGGGACACATAGCCGCCGCGCCCACCCAGGAACTGGGTCTGGGCCAGCGCTTTCTCGAGCACGGGAATGGCCTGCTTCGAATCACCGTTCTCCCATTCCGCCAGGGCCATGTGAACCATCCCCAGGGCGCGGGAAACCGGGTCTGCCGCCAGCTCCAGGCCGCGTTGCGCCAGGGCGAGCCCCGTCTCGTGCTCGCCCCGCAAGGAGTGCACGCGCGACATGTTGCCGACGGCCTGGGACTGCAGCCGGGTGTCGCCGATGGCCTCCCCGATCACGCGCGTGTGCTCGAGGGCCTCGAGGGCGGGCGTGAAGTCACCGATGTGGTAGAGGTTCAACCCCAGGGCGAGGTAGGACTGGCCCAGCCACCAGCGCTCCTCCGTCCGCTCGAGCAGCGCGACGGCCTGGCGGCCCTGGGCGATGCCATCGGAGCGGCCGAGCCAGTAGCTGTTCCGGGAGAGCGAGCAGTTGGCCAGCCCCATCGTCGTCTGATCGCCGCACCGGGCGGCTTCTTCGAGCGCGCGGAGGGCGGCCTGGGCCGCCCGCTCCGCGTGCCCCAGGTTGGCGTCCGTGTAGGAGACCCAGAAGTAGAAGGGGCCGCTCAGCGAGGGGTCCCGCAGCCGCTCGATCCGCGCCTCTTCCTTCCCGAGCAGCTCGCGCGCCTCCGCGGACCGACCCAGGAACAGCAGGCAGTGCGCGAGACGTGAGACGAGATCGAGCTGGCGCCGGTCCCGCTGGTCCGCGGGCAGCCGGTCGATCCAGGCCCGCGCGTCTTGCAGGATGCGCACCGCCTCCTCGGAGGCGTAGCTGCGCGCGGCCCGGCCGGCCAGCCGCACGAGATAGTCGAAGGCCTTGGTCGGCTCGTCCGCCCGCGAGAAATGGTAGGCGAGGCGGTCGTACACCTCGTCGAGCTGCTCGGCGTAGACGCCCTCGAGCGCCTCGCCCACCGCGGCATGCAGGGCCTGGCGACGCGGGGCGAGGAGATCCTCGTACACCACGCTCCGGAACCATCCATGCGTGAAATCGAAGCCCTCGCCGACGGCGTGAAGGATGCGACGGCGTACCAGCTCCTCGATCCCCTCCGCGCTGTCGCGCCGGCTCAAGCCGGACGCTCGCTGCAGCACGTTGAAGCTGAACTCCCGCTCGACCACGGCGGCCACGGCCACGAGGCTCTGGCTCTTGGCGCCCAGGCGATCGAGGTGGGCGGTGAGGACCTCGCGGACCCGATGGGGCAGCGAGAGGCCGGCGGAGGGCAGGCCACGGTTCTCCTGCAGGGCGCGCATGGTCTCGACGATGACGAAAGGGTTCCCGCTGCTGATCGCCCACACCTTCTGGGCCAGCTCGGCCACTCTGGAGCGACTGCTGCCCGCGCGCGCCAGCGCGCCCACGAGGCCGGCCGTGCTCCGCTCCGACAGCGACGAGAGGGTGACGCGGTTGACGTGGGCTTCCGGCTCGAGCTCATGGAGCGATCGCCGGAGGGCGGGCGCGTCGGGCAGCTCCTCTTCGCGCGCGGTGCCCACGAGCAGCAGGGGGCGGGCGCCCACGCGCCGGCCCATGAACGAGAAGAGGCGCAGGCTCAGCTCGTCCGCCCAGTGGAGATCCTCGAGCACCACGACGAGCGGGCGTCGGGCGGCGACGTGGGCGATGAGCGCGTCGATGACCTCGAAGAGCCTGACGGAGTTTTCCGGGATGATCTGCGGCTGCACGCCCGACGCGCTCAGCTCCGGAAAGAGCCGGACCAGCTCGCCGCGCCAGGCCCGCGGCAGGCTGTCGAGGGCCTCGGTCTCGGACAGGATGGTGCCCGCGCGGAGCGCGTCCACCCAGGGGCGAAAGGGCGGGATCTGCTCGGTCTCGTACGCTCGGCCGATGAGGACCCGGCAGCCGCTTCGGCCCGCCTCGGCGGCCAGCTCTTCGATGAGGCGGCTCTTGCCGATGCCCGTCTCGCCCGTGAGAAGCAAGACGCGTCCTTGACCGCGCAGGATCTCGCGGAGCGTTCGGCGGAGATGTCCTACCTCCTCTTCCCGTCCGATGAGCGGGCTCTCCGCCGCGGGGTCGCCGGCCCGGGCGGCGCCCGCCGAGGTCCGAGCCTGCCGCTGGAGGATTTCCTGGTAGACGCGCTTGGTCTCGGCTTCCGGCTCGACGCCCAGCTCCTTCCGCAGCACCGCCACGCAGGCCTGGTACTGACGGAGGGCGGCGGCGCGCCGGCCCTGGCGGGCGAAGAGGCGCATGAGCGTGCGGTGCGCGCCCTCCTGCAGCGGATCGAGGGCGAGCAATCGCCCCGCCGTCTGGATGGCCGTCTCGACAGGGCCACGCTTCATCTGCTGGGCCAGGAGCCCCGTCAGGGCCTCCAGGATCAGCTCACGGAGACGGTCGCGCTCGGACCGGAGCCAGCTCTCGAAGGGCTCCTCGTCGACGCGCAGCCCGTCGAGGAGCGGACCTTCGTAGAGCGTGATGGCGGCAGCGATTTTTTGCCGCCGCGAAGACCTTGCGGATACGAAAGACGGTCTGTCGGAGGCTTTGTCGCGCCTGGCGCTCGCCGACGTTGCCCCAGAAGAGGGCAGTCAGGCTTTCCCGCGAATGCGGGCGGCCGGGCCGGAGGGCGAGATATGCCAGGAGGGCCTGCGCCTTCCGAGCCGGGAGGGCGAGCGAGCGCGACTCCAGCCGGAGGTGGAAGCCGCCCAGGAGCCGGAGACTCAGGCGTGGCATAGGTGACGACCGATAGCATCTCCACCGACGGCGAGTCAAGGCAGTCCCCGCACCGATCACGTTGCGATAACGCCGCGTTGACGGGCTCACCCGACACTGCGGGCCAGGGAGGAACACTGGGATGGATAGCTACCTGCTCATCGAGTCCCGTGACGCGCTGGAGTCCAGCGACGTGGCCACGTACTTCTACGATCTGGCCGCCGGTCTCGCCAGGGAAGGATCGCCGGTGACCCTGTTCCTCGTCCAGAACGGCGTCTTCCCCGCGCGCAGGGGCGCGCAGACGGCGGCTCTGAACGCGGTGGCCAAGGCGGGCGTCGAGATCCTGGCCGACGAATTCTCCCTGCGGGAGCGGGGCATCCCCACGGACCGCCTCGACCCCTGCGTGATGTCCGCCCCGATCGACGTCGTGATCGATCGTCTCGTGCAGGGCCGCAAGGCCCTGTGGCACTGAGGAGGGAACCATGGCCGACAAGAAGACGCTTGCCTTTCTCCTGATGGACGCCCCCTACGAGAGCGCGCGCACGACGACGGCCTTCCGCCTGATCGACGCCGCGGCGCGCCGCGGCCACGACGTGTCCGTCTTCTGCTACGAGGGCGCCGTCGCGCTGTCCTTCGCCAAGCAGGCGCCGCACGCCAATGCCGTGCACGGGCGCGACGTCGCGCAGGAGGACCATCCCAACCCGAAGGACTGGATCATCGCCCTCACCGCCCAGGCCGAGAAGAGTGGCGGCAAGCTGAGCTGGATCAATTGCGGGCTCTGCGTGGACGAGCGGGGCGTGGGCGAGGCGGTGGCGGGGGTGGGGCGGGGGAGTCCGGTCGACTTCTGGAAGATGGCCGAGGCTGCCGACAACACGCTGGTGATCCCGACCAGGGGCTGAGGAGAGCGCCATGAACAAGAAGATTCTCCAGATCGTCGAGAGCGCGTATCGGGCGACCATCGAAGAGCAGGACGACACCGTCGTGTGGTTCACGCATGCCATCCGCGGAGGCGGGGCCCAGACCGCCGTGCTGCTGCGGGGCCACGCCGTGAACTACGGGGTGAAGGGCCAGGACGCCTCGGGGATCGCCTTCGGAGACAGGAAGCAGACACAGCCGCCCGACCTACCCGGCGACCTCACGCGCCTGATCGCCAAGGGCGTGGAGGTGTACGTCGTCGAGGAAGACGTGGAGGCCCGCGGCCTCGTCCCCACCGACCTCATCGGCGGCTTGATCCCGATCAAGAAATCCATCGTCCCGGGACTGATGGCCCGGTTCAGCCTCATCTGGCAGTGGTGACCGCCGCCCCCGACTGAAGCCTCACGGCGCTCAGGCCGCCGTCGCCATCACTTTCCGCCCCATCGGCGTGTCCGCGAGGCGAAAGAACTCGAGCATGTTGCCGGCGGCAATCTTGAAGGCCTCGGCCTGGGGCACGCCCGCGAAGAGCCGCTCGGCGAACGGGCGCGTGTTCGGCCAGTCGCACTCGATGTGGGGGAAGTCCGTGGCGAACATGATGCGCTCGACACCCATGTGATGACGCAGCTCGATGGCCACCCGCTCGACGTGCTGGACGCTGAAGTGGATGTGCCGGCGCACGTACTCGCTGGGCCGCTGCGCGAGCGGCTTGAAGCCGAGCAGGCGCTCCGACCAGTGGCGGTGCCGCTCGTACCAGTAGTCGGCTTCTTCCATCCAGAAGGGCACCCAGCCCAGACGCGTCTCGGCGAAGAAGATCTCGAGCGCGGGCAGCCGGTCGAAGACGCCCGACAGGATGATCTGCGAGAGGCTCATGGCCGCGGCGGTGCCCATGAAGGGCAGGGCCACCCATTCGACGAGGGTGCGTCCGCCGAGCCGGGCGATGACCTTCGGATCGGCGTTCGGGTACTGGAGCGAGGGCTGGGACGCCCGTGGCCCCTGGCGGTCGAATCCCACGTGCACGGTCAGGGGCATGCCCATGTCGATGGCCGCCGCCCAGAAGCGGTCGTCCGCCGGCGTGGGATAGCCGAGGCCGCTCGGGAAGACGCCGAGGTTGACGCCCTTGAGCCCCAGCCGCGCGCAGTGCTCGAGCTCGGCGAGGGCGTCGTCGAGATTGGTCCACGGGATCACCCCGAGCCCGATCAGGCGGTCGCGGGAGACCGCGCAGTATTCCTCCCCCAGCCAGTCGTTGTAGGCGCGGACGGCGGCGCGATAGGCCTCGTCATCCTCCATGGTGCGCCAGAGCCCGCATGTTGGGGAAGAGCACCTCGGCGCGCAGGCCGTCGATGTCCTGCTCGGTCAGGCGCTGCTCCGGTGGGCCGACGCCCGCCGTCTCCTCGACCGTCACGCCGAAGGGCTGCCACGTCTCGTTGGTCCGGCCGGCCCGGAGGTCGAGGAAGGGCACGGGACGCGGCTCCTGTCCCTCGACGAGGAAGGCGTCGCCGCCGTCGGGAAGCTTGATCGTGCGGGGGGCGAGCTCCCGGAGCCGCGCCGGCATGCGCGCCGTCCAGCGCTCGGGCCGGACTTCCAGATGACCGTCGCTCGAGAGAAGGGGCGGAAGCGTGGACTGGGTCATGGCACGCTCTCCTTTGCCTTGGCGTCCTAGGTGAGCAGGCGCACCAGCTCGTCCGGCTGGCTCAGCATCGGATAATGACCCGTGTCCATCTCAGCAAAGCTGGCCTTCAGGCGCTCCGCCGTGCGGCGCTGATGGGATTCAGGAGGATTGCGGGCC
>WNFA01004167.1_pt1 | contig 12065 bp, 11 predicted proteins | sample 5400481 | NCBI WGS metagenome assembly WNFA01 (sample SAMN13153340, study PRJNA577476) | soil metagenome | isolation source: 120 cm saprolite under Douglas fir tree site 2 hole 1 replicate 2 | place: USA:California | collected 2015-04-18
AGACGGTGGCGTGCGAAGCCCCCCATGCGCTTGCCGGGCCGTTCACCTCAGGCCAGATCGCGCGGCAATCCTTTGAACGCGTGCTGCCCAACACACTGGTCGAGCCGACCCCCCTCGATCACTACAGCGCCGACGAGCGGCGCGGCCGGCTCGTCCCCGACCGCCACCCCGACGAGCACGCCACCTGTTATGTCGTCGAGGGGCGCGGCCTCGTGGTGATTTCGTCGTGCGGCCATTGCGGCCTCATCAACACGATCCGGACCGCGATGGCGGTCGCCAATGTCGACAAGCTCCACGCCGTCATTGGCGGGTTCCACCTCGGCGTCGCGCCGCCCGACTATGTCGAGCACACGATCGCCGAGCTGAAGGCGCTCGATCCCGAAATCGTGCTGCCGATGCATTGCAGCGGCCGCGCCTTCCTCGCCGGGATGGCGCGCGAGATGCCCGACCGCCTAGTGCTGTCGAACACCGGCAGCCGCTTCACGTTTGGCGTCTAACCCCCGGGAGCTTCCCGGCCGCCTCGCCCGCGCGGCCGGCTTCGTGTAGGATGAGCGAACTGGTCGCGCGCGGCGGAGCCGGGTGAAGGGAAAAGCGAATGGGCCTGATGGCCGGGAAGCAAGGGCTCGTCATGGGCGTCGCCAATGATCGCTCGCTCGCCTGGGGCATCGCCAAGGCGCTGCACGCCCAGGGCGCCCGGCTGGCTTTCACCTATCAGGGCGACGCGCTCGGCAGGCGGGTTCGGCCGCTCGCCGAGAGCCTCGACAGCGACTTCGTCATCGAGGCCGACGTCACCGCCGAAACAAGCCTCGATTCGGTGTTCGCCAGCCTCGCCGAGCGCTGGGGGCGGCTCGATTTTGTCGTGCACGCGATCGCCTTTTCCGATCCCAAGGAGCTCCGGGGCAGATATCTCGACACGACCCGGGCGAATTTCCTGCGGACACTGGAAATCTCATGCTTCTCGTTCGCCGACGTATGCCGGCGCTCGGCGCCGCTGATGATCTCGGGCGGCAGCCTGTTGACCCTGACCTATGCCGGCGCCGAGCGGGTCATGCCGCACTACAACGTCATGGGGGTGGCCAAGGCGGCGCTCGAGGCGAGCGTCAAGTATCTCGCCGTCGATCTCGGCGGCGACAACATCCGGGTCAACGCGATCTCGGCCGGTCCGATCAGGACGCTGGCCTCCTCGGGGATCGGCGATTTCCACTACATCCTCAAATGGAATCAGCTCAATTCGCCGTTGCAGCGCAACGTCACGATCGAGGATGTCGGCGGCGCCGGGGTTTATCTGTTGAGCGATCTTTCGGCCGGGGTCACCGGCGAGGTGCATCACGTCGACTGCGGCTATCACGTCGTCGGCATGAAGCGCGTCGACGCCCCCGACATTTCGGTGGTGTGAGTTGGAGCGCGCGATATCGAAATCGTATCGTCACCTCCGCGAAAGCGGGGGTCCAGGGCGGCCGGCAGTGTCCTCGAAGCTCTGGATTCCCGCTTTCGCGGGAATGACGGCTGGATAGACGAGTCCCGCACGATGGCCGGCAACACTCTAGGCACGCTGTTCCGCTTCACCACCTGGGGCGAAAGCCATGGGCCGGCGATCGGCGTCGTGGTCGACGGCGTGCCGCCGAAGATCCCGCTCGCCGAACCGGACATCCAGCAATGGCTCGACCGCCGCCGGCCGGGCCAGTCGCGCTATACGACGCAGCGCCAGGAGCCCGACGAGGTCAAGATCCTCTCCGGCACCTTCGAGGGCGCGACCACCGGCACGCCGATCCACCTGATGATCGACAACGTCGACCAGCGCTCGCGGGATTACCGCAACATCGCCGACCGGTTCAGGCCCGGCCACGCCGACTACACCTACTGGAAGAAATACGGCATCCGCGATTATCGCGGCGGCGGCCGCGCCTCGGCACGCGAGACTGCTTCGCGCGTCGCCGCCGGCGCGGTGGCGCGCAAGATCCTCGGCCCCGGCATTGCGATCCGCGGCGCGCTCGTCCAGATCGGGCCGCACGCGATCGACCGCGCGGCGTGGGACTGGCAGGCAACCGGGGACAACCCGTTCTGGTGCCCGGACAAGGGCATGGCGGCGCGCTGGGCCGACTATCTCGACGGCGTGCGCAAGCAGGGCTCCTCGGCCGGCGCGGTCATCGAAGTGGTGGCGAGCGGCGTCCCGGCCGGGCTCGGCGAGCCGGTCTACGACAAGCTCGACGGCGACCTCGCCCGCGCGATGATGACGATCAACGCGGTCAAGGCGGTCGAGATCGGCGCCGGCTTTGCCGCGGCCGCCTTGTCGGGCGAAGAAAATTCCGACGAGATGCGGATGGAGGGCGGCAAGGTCGTGTTCTTGTCGAACAATGCCGGCGGGATCCTCGGCGGCATCTCCACGGGCCAGGACATCATCGTCCGCTTTGCCGTCAAGCCGACCAGCTCGATCTTGCGGCCGATGCGCACGGTCGATGCCGAGGGCAACGAAGTCGAGATCGCGACCCACGGCAGGCACGATCCCTGCGTCGGCATCCGCGCCGTGCCGGTCGGTGAAGCGATGATGGCCACAGTCCTCGCCGACCACCTCTTGCGCTACCGCGCAATCGGCGGCGCAGTTTAGCAGCCCCCACCCCAACCCTCCCCTCCCCTCCCCGGGCTTGACCCGGGGATCACGGGGGAGGGAGTTCCTCACGCGCCGCTGAACCCTCTCCCGCACCGCGGGAGAGGGGGGACCGAGCGCGAAGCGCTTGGTGGGTGAGGGTCCTCGAACCTAATGCAGCGGCGAGAAAGACGCCGGGACGACCAGCATGTTCTGCTGGATCAGGGTCTGCCCGGGTTGCCCGCCGCGGGGCGGCCAGATGCCTTCCTTCCTGGCTTTTTCGCGGATCTCGAAGCGCGCGGCGGCGTCCTTGTAGGCCCAGATGTGGCACCAGATGTTGAGATCGCCGAGCTCGGAATGGCCGGCGAAGGCCAATGGCGACAGCTTGACCCGCTCGCCGATCGCTCCCGCCCAGCGCTCGATCTGGTTCGGGATCGCGCCCGGCTTCAGCGTGTACATGCGGATCTCGTAGATCCCGCCGAGTTGGCGCGGTTCGAGCTTGGGCGAGAACGGCGCCGGGATGAAGATCTGGCTCTTCTGGTCGACGACGAATTCGCGGACATTGGGCGGCCAGCCTTGCAGCTTGGTGGCTTCGGCGCGCAGCCGGGTGCGCTCGTCCATCGTCTCGTACGGCCAGACGTGGATCACCTGATTGAGCGGCCCGACCTCGGTGTGCCAGAAAGCCGCGAGCGGCGATACTTTCGCCCGTACCGGCAGGCTTGCGCCGAAGCGCTCCTCGAATTGGGCGGTGGTGCCGGGCTGCAGCGTGTAGGTGCGCATTTCGACGATCATCAGTTTTCTCCGCTGGGGGTGCGACCGCATGACGCTAGACCCGTGCGCGCGCCGCGACAAGGTTTGCTGGACATCGATTTCTCCCTGAGGGGTTGAACGTAACGCGACGCGCCGCTGTTGATTGAGCGGCGCGGGCCCGGAGCCACGCGCGAATGCCAAAACGGAGGTGAGCGGTGCCCAGTCAGCTTTTATGGAAGGCGGCGGCAGCAGGAATGTGCGTGCTGATCACGACGAGTGCCGGGCATGCCCAAACGGCGACCCAGCGACAGGCGTCGGCGGTCTCGACGCCGTCCCAGGATCAGTTGCGCAATCAGTATCCGTCGCTGGCGACATTGGTCGGCACCTATCGCTCCAATGATTTCTTTCCGAGCCCGCTGGTGCTCAACATCACCGGAGCGGACAACTACGGCAATCTGTCCGGATCGATCTCGGGAATGCGCAGCTACCAGGCCAAGGGCGAGGCCGACTGGCGCTGGGAAAACTGGCAAAACGTTTTCGGCAGGGACGGCACGCGAGCCTTTTACCGAGACGGGAAGATCAATATCGCATTCAAGAACGGGGCGACCTACACCCTCGAGAACAAAGGCAACATGCTCGCCGGGAAATTCACCTCCAGTACCGAGAGCAACTCGATGACCTTCCTCAAAAGCCAGGGTGTTGCCGGGCGTTGAGGTTACGCGGCAAGGGCGCGGGCGAACCGGACGATGCGGTCGCCCGCCTCGCGCAGACGCGGTTCCGGGGCGCTGAGCGCAATCCGCAGGTGACCGGCCGCGCTCGGCCCGAAGCCGTCACATGGCAATACCGCGACCCGTTCGCGCACGAGCAGGCGGCCGGCAAAATCGCCGGCCTCGAGCCCGGTGCCGCGGATGTCGAGCAGCACGAACATGCCGCCTTCGGGCGGCACGGCACGGCAGCCGGGCGCCTCGCGCAGCATCGCCGTGAGGAGGCTCGCCCGGGCGCGGTATTCGTCGTGCAGCGCGGCCACTTCGGGCAGCTCGCGCTGCAGCGCAATGAGGGCGCCGTCCTGGATGAAGGCCGGGCTGCCATAGGTCATGCACAGCACCAGGTTGAACAGATGCAAGCTGAGCGCTGGCGGCCCGACCACCCAGCCGAAGCGGAAGGCCGGCATCGCGTGCGATTTGGAGAGGCTTGAGACGACGATCGTGCGGTCGGCCATCCCGGGCAGCGACCAGGCGCTGACATGCGGCCGGGCAAAGGCGAGGTCTTCGTAGACCTCGTCGGACAAGAGCCACAGATCGTGCCGGCGGCACAGCGCGGCGATGCCGTCGATCTCGGAGGGCGTGAAGACGGCGCCGGTCGGGTTGTGCGGGCTGTTGATCCAGATCATCCGGCTCCTCGGCGTCACCGCGGCGGCGAGCGCGTCGAGGTCGGGGTGAAACCCGGTTTCGGGCCGCAATGGCACGGTGACCATATCGGCGCCGCACGCGCCGATGACGCCCTGGTAGGTGGCGTAGATCGGCTCGGGGACGATGACCTCGTCGCCCGGGCCGGCGAGGCATTGCAGCGCGCAATAGAGACCGCCCTGGGCGCCCGGGACGACGACGACATTGTCGGCCCCGCAGGCCTGGCCGGTGCGCCGCGCCACCCGCGCCGCGATTGCCTGGCGCACCGCCGGATCGCCAATTGTCGGCGAATAGTGGGTGCGATGCGAGCGCAGCGCCGCGACCGTCGCCTCGATGATTGCGGCGGGCGGGGATTGGTCGGGATCGCCGACGGTCAGGAAGATGATGTCCTCGCCGGCGTCGCGGCGCCGCACGGCTTCTGCATGTACGGACCAGGCGCCCCTGCCGGTTCCGCCGATCCGCTCGACGAGAGGCGAATAGCGCATCCTTTGTCTCCGCGCTCAGTGTCCGATCGCCGACCCGGCCGGCCGGCGCGGGTCGTTGACCCCGAGGAGGTGGCCGTCCGGGCCGATCGCGATCAGCTCGACCGCGCCCCAGGGCGATTGCTCGGCAAGCCGATAGCCGCGCTCGGCGAGCTCCTTCAGCGTGGCCGAAGAAGGGCCGTCGCGCTCGTAGTAAAGCGTATCCGGCAGCCATTGGTGATGAAAGCGCGGCGCCGCCACGGCATCCTGCGGCGTCATCGCGAAATCGACGATGTTGGTTATCGTTTCGAGCACCGCAGTGATGATCCGCGGCCCACCGGGGCTGCCGAGAACGAGAACCGGCTTTCCCTCCTTCTCGACGATGGTAGGGCTCATCGACGATAGCGGCCGCTTGCCCGGGGCGATCGCGTTCGCCGCCCCTTGCACCAGCCCGAAGAGATTGGCCGCGCCCGGTTTCACGGTGAAATCGTCCATCTCGTTGTTGAGCAGAACGCCGGTGCCGGGCGCCACGACCGCGGCGCCGAAATTGCCGTTGAGCGTGTAGGTCACGGCGACGGCGTTGCCCTCGCCATCCACGACCGAATAATGCGTCGTCTCCGCTTTCTCGTGCGGCGGCTCGCTGGGCGCCAGCGCCGATGACGGCGTCGCCTGCTGCGGATCGATCGCGGCGCGAATGGCGGCGGCGTGTGAAGGCGTCCGGAGTTCGGAGCTGCGATCGGGGACAAACGCCGGATCGCCGAGCGCGCTGTTCCGGTCGAGATAGGCGTGGCGCATCGTCTCCGCCATCAGATGGATCGTCTGCGCCGAACCGAAGCCGGAAGCGGCGAGGTCCCAGCCGGACAGAACGGTCAGCATCTCGCAGAGGATCGTGCCGCCGGAACTCGGCAACGGCGCCGACAGGACCACATAGCCGCGATAGGCGCAGCTGACCGGCGCCGCTTCGGTGACGGTGTAATCGGCAAAATCCGCGGCGGTCAGCACGCCGGCATGCGCGCGCGCCGCGGCGGCGATCCCGGCGGCGATCGGGCCGCGATAGAACGCATCGGGCCCGGTCTCGGCGATCAGCGCCAGGGTCTCCGCAAGATCGGGCTGCATCAGGCGGTCGCCGGCGCGAAAGGCGCCGCCGTCCGGCCGCAGAAAAATCCTCGCCGCCTCGGGATCCTTGGCCAGCTGCCCTGACTTCGCCGCGATGATCGCCGCATCTGCGGGACCGAGCACAAACCCGTCGCGGGCAAGCGCGATCGCCGGCGCCATCACCGCTTCCCGGCCGAGGCGGCCGTATTGCGCGAGGGCGCGGTCGAGGCCCATCACGGTGCCCGGCACCCCGGCGGCGCGGTAGCCGTAGAGGCTCGCCTCGCGCATCACTCCACCGGCCGCATCGAGGAACATGCCGGGACTGGAAGCGGCCGGGGCGGTTTCGCGGAAATTTATGGCGCTGTCGCTTCGGTCGGCGCGGTGGATCAGCATGAACCCGCCGCCGCCGATATTGCCGCAGCACGGGTCGACCACGGCCAAGGCATAACCGACCGCGACGGCCGCATCGACCGCGTTGCCGCCGGCGGCGAGGATGCCGAGCCCGACCGTGCTGGCCTCGTGCTGGGCGGTGACGACCATGCCGTGCTCGCCCTCGGCTTGCGATGATGGCGCCGCCAGGCCCGGCGATGCCGCGAACGCGGCACAGGCGATCAGCAACCCGTATCGGGTCACGGCACGGCGCTGCCGGCTCGGCACGGGAGGCTCACCGTCCCGGGGCGGGCAGCTCGCGCGGCGGCAGATTTTTGCCGGCCAGGCACTCCTTTTCCTTGGCGGCGCGCTTGGCATTGGACTCTTCGGTGAAATCGGGGAACGCGGTCTGTGCCTCTTGCGCGCACTTATCCATTGTCTTCCAGTTTTTCATCACCACGATGCCTTGCTGGCTCGCCCGGGCTGTGGCGGGGGCAAGGGCGAGAATGAGAAGGGGTATGGCGAGGCGGTTCATGCGGATCCTGTCGCGACGGACCAAAATCGGGGACGAGAATACACTGGGATCGCCCAGGGTGGTTGCGCTCTCACACAATCTGAGGCTCCATAACGCACCCGATCGGAAGGATGCTGGCGATGCTGAAGATTTGGGGACGCGCAACCTCATCGAACGTGCAAAAGGTGCTGTGGTGCTGCGCCGAGTTGAACATCCCGTTTGATCGGGTCGATCACGGCGGGCCGTTCGGCGGCAATCGCGATCCCGAATATCTGAAGCTCAACCCGAACGGCCTCGTGCCCACGGTCATCGACGGCGATCTGGTGATGTGGGAGTCGAACACGATCTGCCGCTACCTGGCCGCGACACGCAATGGCGAGCGTCTTTATCCGCGCGATCCGGTCGCCCGCACCCATGTCGAGCGATGGATGGATTGGCAATTGTCGGTCGTCGGCGGCCCGATGGGTCAATTGCTGTTCGGGCTCGTGCGCAGCACGCCCGAGACGCGCGACGCTGCCGCGATCGAGGCGGCGCGCCGGCGCGCGCTCGCCGCCTGGACCATCCTCGACGACGCGGTCAACGACCGGCCCTATCTGGCCGGCGCCGAGTTGAGCCTCGCCGAGATCGTCCTCGGGACCCAAATCTATCGCTGGTTCACCTTTCCGATCGAGCGGCCGGCGATGCCTACGCTGCGCGCCTGGTACGACCGCCTGCGCGAGCGGCCCGGCTTCAAGACGCATATCGAGGTGCCGATCACTTAGCGCTTTCTCGCCACCCCCGCGAAAGCGGGGGTCCAGGGCCAGCGACTGAGACTTGCAGCCCCTGGATTCCCGCTTTCGCGGGAATGACGAGAAAAGGCTTAGGTCAATCAAGAATGCCGACCGACGATAACGGCCGCTACGTCGGTTGGGCGTAGACCGGTGCGCCCGGGGGCGGGTTCAGATCGGTTTCAGTACTCGCGGAGGGGCGTTCGTAAGCGGGCAGCGCCGCCGCGTTGCCGACCACCCGGATCGTCAGCGGTGCACTAAAACCGCGGACTTGGATCTCGTGGCTGGGGAAATCGTCGAGCGGGATGCCCGCCGTCGCTCCGACGATGTCCGAAACCACCAATTGGCAGGCGTACTCCTTGGTCAGATCCTGCAGCCGCGAGGCGGTGTGAACGGCCTCGCCGATCGCCGTGTTCTGCGCGTGCTCGCGATAGCCCATCGTGCCGATGATGACGTCGCCGGCATGAATGCCGATGCCAAAGCCGATCGGCTGCTGCAGCTCGTTTGCCAGGGTGCGGTTCATCTCGGCCAGGTGCCACTCGATCAGACGAGCCGCCTCCAACGCTTGGCGGCAGGCCTCCTGAGCGCCGGTTTCGCTGCCGAAGATCGCCATCATGCCGTCGCCGATGAATTGATTGGGTGTGCCGCCGGCCGCGATGATGGCGCTGCCGACCGCCTCGAAAAAGCGGTTGAGGATGAAGACGACATCGTAGGGCAGACGGCTCTCGACCAGTTGGGTCGAGGCGCGGATATCGACAAACAGGATTGCCGCAAAGCGCTCCGACCCGGTTTCGGTGGCGTTGAGCCGGTCCTGGTCGCGCACGGTTATTTCGGGCGGGACCAACGGCCAGATGCTGATATCGGCGATCGGCTTTAGCTGGCACGCCAGCCGGACCGCGCGATCTGCGCCGAGCGGGGCCAGCACCCGGGTTTCCGCGGGGGACGGCGGCGCCAGGCTCTCCGACCCGAGGAGGACCCGCACCCGGCAGGTTGAGCAGCGCGCCCGGCCGCCGCACACCGAGGCGTGAGGGATGCCGGCGCGCCGGCTGGCATCGAGCATGCTGAGCCCCTTTGGAATGCGCGCCACGCGGCCATCGGGATAGATGATCCGGATGGTCCCGCCGCGGCGCTCGACGAGAACGCGCACGCCGCGCGCCATGAGGACGAGGGCGAAAGCGCCGGCGTACCCGCCCCAGGACCACAGCGCGATCGTCCAGAGAGCGGCTTGGGCCCCCGGCGTCCCAGCAACCCCCGTCTTGCGCATATTCGCCAGCCAAGCCGGATCGCTCTTGGCCATCACCTCGACCTGGCGCGCGCCTTGGAACACGCCGAGCAGGGCCATGGTCGGCAACAGGAATGCGACCACGAGCAGGAACGGTGCCACAAGGTGGAAATGGCGTTTGACCCGCAGCCACAGATAAAGCCCGATGCAGCCGTGCAGCCAGGCCACGGCGAACAAGGCAATTTGCCTGACCCCGGCGATCTGCGGATCCGCAACCCAGATTAGATAGAGAACATTCCTGTAAATCGGGTGAATGTCGAAATAAGTGTAGGCGAAGCGCTGGGCGAGGGCATGTTGCAGCACCAGCAGCGGTATCAAGAATCCGAGGCCGAGGCGCACACCCTCGATCCAACCCATCCGCAGATGGCGGCGGATGTAGATCGCCCAGAAGGCCAGCGAGAGGTGGATCGCGAACGCACCGTAGAGCACCACGGTGCCGATCCGACTGCGCCAGATCACTTCCGCCGCCACAGCGCCCTGCTCCATCGCCTCGAAGGAGATGTTGCCCAGGCTGTGGTTGAGAAAATGCAGGAACACGTAGGAAAACAAGACGAGGCCGCTGGCCAGCCGGAGCTGGCGCACGATCGACGGCCCGCGGCGCACCAGCCCCGCCCAGCCGGTTTTCCACGACAGCATCAAGCCGCGCCCTCCACCCTGCGCCATAGTTCGAGAAACGCGGCTACAAGAGGCCTCCAGATGGCAATCTACCTCCAATACCGATCGCGCCTCGCAAAAATTCCAGCTCTAATGCCGATCACGTGACGGTGAGCGGCTGGCATCCCGGTTGCTTTCCTCGGGCGCGGCCGTAATCTAGGCCGTCCGCTAACGCAACAGAGAAGCCGCGGACGAGAGGGGGCAAAATGCGGTCATCGTTAAAGCTCTTTGCGCTCGGCGCGGCGCTGGCGATCGCGGCGGCCAATCCGCCGGGTGCGCTGGCGGCCGACAAGGACCAGGTGCTCAAGGATCGCCAAGCAGCGATGAAGGAGCAGGGACGACAAATGGTCGTGGTGCGGAATTATTTGGAAGACAAGGCTGACCAGGCAGCCGCACTAGGTGCTCTGGCGTCCTTGGCCAAATCCGTGCCGACGGTCCCGAATCTCTTTCCGCCGGGAACGGAGGGGGAAGCTCCAGAGGGAAAGTGGGCGGCAAAACCGGAGATTTGGAGCGAACACGACAAATTCCTGGCGGCCGGCAAGAAGGTTGCCGACCAGATCGCAGGGCTCGAAGCGGCGGTCAGAAGCGGCGACAAAGTTAAAGCCCAAGTGGCGTTCAAGGATATCGGCTTCTGCAGCGGGTGCCACGATACGTTCCGCGCAAAACTGCAGTAGGGGTCTTCACCGCCGCCGTCGTCCTTCTGGCGGCGCGCGCCGGGACAGCCGACCCCGATCTGATCGCGCGCGGCGCCTATCTCGCCGCGGCGGCGGGTTGCGATCAGTGCCACACCGATATCGATCATGGCGGTCAGCCCTATGCCGGCGGACGATCGCTCGCCACGCCTTTCGGGGCCATCGCGACACCTAACATCACACCCGATCGGGCGACCGGCATCGGCCGGTGGACCGAGGCAGATTTCACCCGCGCGCTTCGCTGGGGTATCGCCCCGGATGATTCACACTACGTCCCGGCTTTTCCGTTCCTCTTTTACAATCGGCTGAGCGAGCGCGATCACGCCGACCTGAAGGCGTTTCTCGACAGCCTGCCGGCGGTATCGCGGCCCGATTTGAAGGGCGCCGGCTCGACTGCGCTGGTGGCGCGCGCCCGCGCCGCGCTTGCAACCATCGCGACGCCGCTGCCGGGTCCCTGGCAGCCCGAGCCGGGGAAGGACCCGGTGTGGAACCGCGGGGCCTATCTTGTCGCCACGCTGGGCCGCTGCGGCGATTGCCACACCCCGCGCAATGTCCTCGGCGCGCCGGATACGGAGCGCCTGCTCGCCGGCGCCGTTCCGCCCGGCGGCAAGAGAGCGCCGAACATCACGCCCGACCAGAAGGCCGGCATCGGCAATTGGAGCGAGGACGACATCGTCGGCGTATTGACCGACGGCCACACGCCGGATTTCGACTTCGTCGGCGGTTTGATGGCCGAGATCGTCAAGAACACCGCGCGGCTCAGCGAGGCGGACCGCCGGGCGATCGCCGTCTTCCTGCAATCCGTCCCGGCCGTCCCATCCCGGAAATAACGGACCCTGCGTTTCGGCACTGGACGCTCGATCGCGACCTCTTATGATGGCGATCCACCAGCGGGCATTTCGCGGGGGAGCGGAGCTTGGCGCGCGCGCGATCCGACAAGAGCTTGACTCGTTTTGACCGGATCGCGCTGGTGCTGTCGGGCGGCAGCGCGCTTGGGGCATACCAGGCGGGCGCCTATGCGGCGCTTGAGAATTGCGGCGTCCGGCCGAACTGGATCGCCGGCACGGCGATCGGCGCGGTCAACGCCGCGATCATCGCCGGCAACCTGCCGCATGAGCGGATTTTCCGACTGCGCCAATTCTGGCAGGAGTTGAGCCGGCGCGTCGCGGTGGGCGGCGAGCGCGGGCTGCGCGGCAAACTGCATCACTGGATCGCCGGCCATATCCCTGGCAGTCGTAACGCGGCACCGGGGCACGACCGGCCCGGCATCCGGCCCAGCGAGCTTCGCGAGCTGGTCGAAGGCGCGGTCGATTTCGACCGCGTCAATTCGGGCTCGGTGCGGATCGTGCTCGGGGCGGTCAACCTGGTGACCGGAACGGAAACCTTTTTCGACAACGACCGCCATGTGCTGGGTCCCGATCATGTGCTGGCGAGCGCGGTATTGCCGGGAATGCCGCCCACCGTGATCGATAACCAGCGCTATGGCGGCAG
>WNFA01004168.1_pt1 | contig 12065 bp, 13 predicted proteins | sample 5400481 | NCBI WGS metagenome assembly WNFA01 (sample SAMN13153340, study PRJNA577476) | soil metagenome | isolation source: 120 cm saprolite under Douglas fir tree site 2 hole 1 replicate 2 | place: USA:California | collected 2015-04-18
AGACGTGTACGTCGCGCCCCCCGTCTCCGCCAATACCTTCGTGATCGCCGCCGTCAAAGACGTCTTCCCATGGTCCACGTGACCAATCGTCCCGACATTGCAGTGCGGCTTCGTCCGCGCAAACTTCGCCTTCGCCATGTTCCCGGCTTCCTGTCGCTAGAGGAGCGATCGCTTTTGGTGCGGCTGGTGCGGCGCTGGAGCGGGTGATGGGAATCGAACCCACGTAGCCAGCTTGGAAGGCTGGAGCTCTACCATTGAGCTACACCCGCCCGCGACGACCGCCATTGCCTTGCGCCTAACCTGAATGCCTTCCGCCGACTGCCTGTTTCGTCGACCCGCAGCGATTGGTGGAGGGGGCTGGATTCGAACCAGCGAACTCCGAAGAGGGCAGATTTACAGTCTGCTGCCTTTAACCGCTCGGCAACCCCTCCGTGATCGCTTGCCGGCCGGCGCAGCGGATGGCGGGTATTAAGGTCTCCGGCCGCTTTTGTCAATTGGTCAAGGTGGTTTTCTGCCGCTGATTGCGCCGCGCCCACCCCTCGACGAGAGGCATAGGCCGAGCCCGGCTGACACAGCAATTCCTTGTCGTGGCGGCGCGAGAGGCTATGCTCTGCGCCGCTCGATGAGGACCGAGATGAAAAAACGACCGCAGCGCCACCGCTCCGAGGAGCGCCGCCCGGGCCGCAGCAGCGTGCCGCCGCCGGCGAACGGATCGCGTCCCGGCCGCTCCGCGACCGCCACGTCGCGCGCAGCCGCGCCGCCACGTGCCGTGGCGCCCCCGCCTGCCCTGGCGCCCCCGCGCGACCATGGCCTGTGGCTCTACGGCCGGCATGCGATCGCTGCGGCGCTGGCCAACCCGGCACGGCGCGTGCGGCGGCTGATCGCCCTGCCCGAGACGGCGGCGGAGTTGCGCAGCCTAGCGGCCGCGGCGACGGCACGGCTGCCCGCCGGAGCGCCTGAGGTGCTTGATCGCCGCGGCTTCGAGGTGCTGCTGCCGCAGGGTGCGGTGCACCAGGGCATGGCGCTCGCCGCCGAGCCGCTGCCCGCGCGGGACATCGACGACGTGCTCGACGGCATCGCCGAGGCCGCGGGGCCGCACATCATTGTGCTGCTCGATCAGGTCACCGACCCGCATAACATCGGTGCGGTGCTGCGCTCCGCCGCGGCCTTTGCCGCGCGCGCCGTGATCGTCCCCGAGCATGGCGCGCCGCCCGTGACCGGCGCGCTCGCCAAGGCGGCGTCGGGCGCCCTCGAAGCGGTGCCGCTGCTGCGCGTCACCAATCTCGCGCGCAGCCTCGACCGCCTCAAGGAGGCCGGCTTCTGGTGCTTGGGCCTCGAGGAGGGCGCAGCGGCGAGCCTGACCGAGACCGATGCCGGCGCGCGCGTGGCGCTGGTGCTGGGCGCCGAGGGCAGCGGCCTGCGCCGCCTGACGCGCGAGCGCTGCGATCTCCTGGCGCGCCTGCCGACGCGCGGCGAGCCGGCCTCGCTCAATGTCTCGAACGCGGCCGCGATCGCGCTCTACGAGTTGACGCGGCGCGGCCGGTGAGCGCCGCGCCGCCTATCGCGCGCTGGTGCGCGGCGGCGCTCTTGGTGACGCCCGACGAGCGCTACCTCATGCAGCTGCGCGACGATAAGCCGAGCATCCTCCTGCCCGATCATTGGGCGCTGTTCGGCGGCACCGTCGACGCCGGGGAGACGGCGGCGGCGGCGATGCGCCGCGAGCTCCTCGAGGAGCTCGAATTCACCGCACCGGAGATCGCGGCCTTCAGCGAGATGGTCGTCGAGCTGCCTTTTGTACCGCCGCGCTTCGATCGCATGAGCTTCTTCGCCGTGCCGATCACCGCGCGCGACGAGCAGGCGATGGTGCAGCACGAAGGCGCCGGGCGACGGCTGTTCGCGCCCGAGGTTCTCGCCCGGGAGCCGCGCGTCGCGCCCTGGGATCTTGCCGCCGTGCTGATGCATGCGCGGCGCCGGAGCCTCTTCCACCGCTGATTTTTTTGCTCGACTCGGGCGCCGGTCCCCTCCAGAGAACGTTGCTGGGCGATTGCCCTATGCCAGTGTCCGCATTTTACCGTTCTTTAAGTGAAATCGGCTAGAAACGACGCAACTGGAAGGATTCCCGGATGCGTTCCGAGCGGCACAGTATCATTTGGCAGATGCTGCTGCCGATACCGATCGTCAGCGGGTTGGCCCTCGTCACGGCCGCGATCTTGCTGCCGCCGGTGGTGAGCGAGAACGCCGTCGAGAGCGCGGTGGAATCGGCGCGCCAGCTGGTCGACGGCTTCCGCACGGCGCGCACCTATTACAGCAAGGTCGTCGTCGCCAAGGTCACGAGCACTGGCGCCTTCAAGGCGACCAACGAGTATCGCGACAAGCCTGACGCGATCCCCCTGCCGGCCACAATGATCCATGATCTGAGCGATGCGTTCAAATCGGCCGGCGCCAGCTTCAAGCTCTACAGCCCCTATCCGTTCCCGAACCGCGCCGGGCGCAAGCTCGACGCCTTCGGCACCGACGCGTGGAGCTACCTCTCGGCCAATCCCGAGCGCGTGTTCTCGCGCCGGGAGACCATCGACGGCAAGGAAATCGTGCGCGTCGGCGTCGCCGACAAGCTCGCCGACCAGTCCTGCGTCACCTGTCACAATACCTTTCCGGGCTCGCCCAAGACCGATTGGAAGCTGGGCGACGTACGCGGCATCGTCGAGATAGACACCGACATCGACGGCGCGCTGGCGCGCGGCGAGCACCTGACGCAGCTGATCCTGGTGGCGGGCGCGCTCGTCGCCGGCCTGCTGGCGCTGCTCGCGGCCGTGCTGGCGCGACGCATCAGCATCCCCATCAAGACTTTGACCACGGCAATGCGCAGCTTGGCGGGCGGCGACCACGACGTCGAAGTGCCGGCGGTCGAGCGGAACGACGAAGTGGGCACCATGGCCGCGGCGGTCGTGGTGTTCAAGGAGAACGCCGTCAAGACGCAGCGCCTCGAGGCGCAGCGCCGCGAGGAAGAGACGCGCAAGACGACGCGGCAGAGCCGCATCGAGGAGCGCATCGGCGCGTTCGAGCGCTCGGTCCAGGGCGCGCTGAACGTGCTGGCGACGGCGTCAGGGCGGATGAAGGCGACGGCGGAGAGCATGTCCGCCACCGCGGAGCAGACGCGCAGTCAGGCCGCCGCCGTCTCCGGCGCCGCCGCCGAGGCGTCCGAGAACGTCGAGACCGTCGCGGCGGCGACGGAAGAGATGTCGTCCTCGATCACCGAGATCAGCCGCCAGATGGCGAAGACCAGCGATATCGCCACGCGCGCGGTGCAAGAGGCGGCGCATACCGGCACCACCATGCAGGAGCTCGATCACGCCGCGCAGAAGATCGGCCAAGTGGTGCAGCTCATCAACGACATCGCCGCGCAGACCAATTTGCTCGCCTTGAACGCCACCATCGAAGCGGCACGCGCGGGCGAAGCCGGCAAGGGCTTTGCCGTGGTCGCGTCGGAAGTGAAGAGCCTGGCCACGCAGACGGCCAAGGCGACCGACGAGATCGGCGCGCAGATCAACGCCATGCAGGGCACGACCAAGGGCGCGGTAGAAGCCATGATGCGCATCGATCGCACGATTGCCGAGGTCAACGACATCGCCGCCTCGATCGCCGCGGCCATCGAGGAGCAGGGCGCGAGCACGCAGGAGATCACCCGCAACACGCAGCAGGCGGCGCGTGGCGCCAGCGAGGTCACCCGCACCATCGGCAGCGTCGACCAGGCCGCCAACGCCACCGGGCTTGCCGCCAATAACGTGCTCACCTCGGCGCGCGAGCTTGCCGAGCAGGCGGAAGGTCTGCGCACCGAGATCAGTACGTTCCTGGCGGGCATTCGCGCGGCCTGACGCCTCGGGGTGCGCGAGCCCGCGTCGTTATCCTCGCTCGTCCGGACTACCGCGGTTGCTGACCCGCGTGCGCGGCGCTGCCGGCCTGGTGTCGCTCGTGATCGACCTCGCTCAGCTCGTCGGCGAATTGCGTCCAGCGCTCGGCGAGATCCAGCAGCTTGCGCTGCCGCTCGGCATCGTCGGCCCGCGCCGCGACTTGCCGAAGCTCAGCGATGTACCTTCTCCACTCTTCGGCCTCGGTCATTCCCGCTCCCGTTGTCCGTGGCTGGGAAGCAAACCGCTTCCACCGGATCCAGCGCTCTCCAGCGCAGAATGTGCGGCCCCGTTGACCGAAGCTCATATACCCGAAGGAGCAGAAGGCTAACGGCCAGCGCGGCGCAGGGCAAGCCGCGCGCCAATTTATCCACCACAATGATAAGCGGGGATAATGGGCGATACAGACGCGCGCGCGCCGCCCGCGAGCTGGAGACGCGCGCTGCGGCGCGCCAGCGCCTTGCGTCGCGCCCGGCCGACGCGTTAAGACGGGCAGCCCCGATGCCGGGTTAGCTCAGCGGTAGAGCAGCGGTTTTGTAAACCGAAGGTCGGGGGTTCAATCCCCTCACCCGGCACCAGCGACGGCGGCAGCGTGTGTGAGGGCGGAGCCGTCGGTCGCGAGCGACCAACGGCGATCATCGGATGACCTTTGCCGGCCGCAAGCCGGAGCGTCACGCCTCGCGATCCCGCTGCAAAAACCTGCGCCGAGACGCGATGCACGTGGTCCCATAAATGTCACCGACGCATCGCGCGGTCAGGGAGTAGCGTTGCGTCGTCTCGCTCCATTCGGCGAGACATCCTCTAACGGGTAAGATCACTCGAAGCCCTGCACCCCGTGCAGGGCTTCATTTTTGGCGCGCCTGCCGAGCGCCGGCGGCTGTGCTAGATATGACCGAGGCGACGGCACGCCGGCAGGAGAAAGCGCATGAATGGCCGCGGCTACAGCGTTCGGGTCGAGGGCGCGAAATACGGTGTCAGCTTCGGCTCGGCGCTGGCGATCGTCATCTCCTATGCCAGCAATCACTCGATCCTGTGGGCGATCATCCACGGGATCTTGAGCTGGCTCTACGTGGTCTATTTCGCGCTGGTCTACGGTTAGCGCGAGGCCACGCCGCGGATGCGCCGCAGGGCGGCATGCGTCGCCTCGACCGCGGCTTCCGCATCGTATTTGCGGGCGAGCCCTCTGAGCTCGTTGGCGATCGACGGATCGCGCTGCATCCGGGCCAGCCGCCGGCAATTATCCGCCCGACGCCGCAGACAGGAGACCCAGGGCAATGTTCGCTCGTCGCGCATCTCTTCTCCGTCCTTGGGCAATGCAGTCGACGCCCCCTTTTGGGCGTCCCCCTCTCAGAAAGGGATCTTCACACAATCGTAAGAGTTAATTAAGCAATGGGGCGCGTGTCATTTTTTGGCTAGCCCGCAGCAGCGGCAGCGATCCGCCGGAATGCTGGCAAATATTCGCCGTGGCTTTGCGCAAAATTCGTCGCTGAATTTCGTCGAAGAGACGGGCCTCGACCGGCCCGTTTCTAATCGGGTTCAGGTGCAGCTTATGCCCTGTCGCGACTCGAAGCCGGCAAGCGGCACGAAACGATTTTGCGCGTGCCCGCGAGTTCTTGGCGGTAGTTTGCCGTCGCGCGGCCGGAGGCCCATTGAGCCAGGATACGCCGGCGGCGGGAGGATCAGTGATCGTGCTCCTGGGCCTTGGAGCTGAACATGCTGCCGAGGTCGGCGAGATCCTGGCCCAACCCCTGCATCGTGTGACACGCGGAGGCGCCGCCGAGCAGCAACAGGAACAGGCCAGCGCGCAGCAGGCGGCATCCCAGCGCGTGCAGCATCGCGGACCTCACGATCACGGCGTGGACCCGGCGGCAATCCACCGCTCGGCTAATCTCGCTCAGCAGAAGCTAGCGGCCAGGGGCAATCGGCCGAACGACGTCAAGGACCGCCGAGGGCCCACACGGCCACGGCCCCGCAGACCAGCGCTATTCCCCATTGCAGGTTGACGAGCCACGGGCGCTCCACGCGCCGCCGCGCCAGATTCTCTGCCATCGCGCTCCTCCGGACATTTGCTTATTCATTTTCTTGCCGGCGATCCTAGCACAAGCGCCGGAGCGCGACAGCCGTCCCTAAGGGGGTAGGACGACCGCCACCTAACAGCCTAGCACGCAACGGCAATTGGGCGGGCGAAGGGTCAGTTTCTCCCGCCGGGGGGCGCGTAGAGCGGCGGGGCGGTGAGCGACGGGTAGGGGTTGGTGCTGTACTGCATCACCGCCGGGCTGTCGCTGGGCCACAGGCTGTAGGGCAGGTTGTGGGGGTCGTGCTCCGGCGCCACGACACAGGCGCCGAGGGTGGTGGCCGCCAATGCCAGGGCCGCCAGAGCTATCGCCACATGCCGCATCAGAACCTCCGTTGAGCCGCCGGCCGCGCCGTCCTGCCGTGCCGCGGCTTCGCCTGCAAATATAGGTCGCACGCGCCTGCTCGCCAACGCGGTGCTGCTCCGGCTCATGCGGTGGGCAGGCGGTGCGCCTGGAAATCCTCGCGCAGCTTGGTCTTGAGCAGCTTGCCGGTGGCGGTGTGCGGCAGGCCCTCGACGAAGACGACATCGTCGGGGACCCACCACTTGGCGACCTTGCCATCGTAGAACGCGAGCAGCTCCTCACGCGTCACCTTCGCACCGCTCTTTTTCTGGACGATGAGCAGCGGCCGCTCGTCCCATTTGGGATGGTGCACGCCGATCACCGCGGCCTCGGCCACGGCCGGGTGCGCCACCGCGACGTTCTCGAGGTCGATCGAGCTGATCCACTCCCCGCCCGACTTGATGACGTCCTTGGAGCGGTCGGTGACCTGGATGTACCCGTCGGCGTCGATGGTGACGACATCGCCGGTGGGGAACCAGCCATTGCGCAGTGGATCGCCGCCCTCGCCCTTGAAGTAGCCCTTGGCGATCCAGGGCCCGCGCACCAGCAGGTCGCCGAAGGCCTTGCCGTCCCAGGGCAGATCCTTGCCGGCGCCGTCGACGATCTTGAAATCGACGCCGAAAAGGGCGCGACCCTGCTTGTTCTTGACGGCGAGGCGCTCCTCGACGCCCTCGTCGCGATGCTTGGCCTTGAGCTGCGCCACCGTGCCCAAGGGACTCATCTCGGTCATGCCCCAGGCATGCAGCACCTCGACGCCATGTTCGGTCTCGAAGGCGCGGATCATCGCCGGCGGGCAGGCCGAGCCGCCGATGATGGTGCGCTTCAGCGTGGTGAAGCGGTGCTTGCTCTGCGCCATGAATTGGAGGAGCGCGAGCCAAACGGTGGGCACGCCGGCGCTGAAGGTGACCCGCTCGCTCTCGAACAGCTCGAACAGGCTCTTGCCGTCGAGTGCGGCGCCGGGGAACACCATTTTGGCGCCCACCAGCAGGCAAGCGTAGGGCAAGCCCCAGGCATTGGCGTGGAACATCGGCACGACCGGCAGGACCACGTCGCGCGCCGAGAGGTTCATGGCGTCGGGCAGCGCCGCGGCATAGGAGTGCAGCACGGTCGAGCGGTGCGAGTAGAGCACGCCCTTGGGGTTGCCGGTGGTGCCCGAGGTGTAGCAGAGCGAGGATGCCGCGCGCTCGTCGAGCTGCGGCCAGTCGAGCGCATCGCTCTCTTTCGCCACCAGCTCCTCGAAGCAGAGCGCGTCCGGCAGCGACGCCGGCATGTGCGCGCGGTCGGTCATGGCGACCCAGCCCTTGACCGCCTTGCACAGCGGCCGGAGTTTCTCGACCAGCGGCACGAAGGTCAGGTCGAAGAAGACGTAGCGGTCCTCGGCGTGGTTGGCGATGTAGACGATCTGCTCGGGGAAGAGCCGTGGATTGATGGTGTGGCAGACCGCGCCGATGCCGGACACCGCGAAATAGATCTCGAAATGACGGAAGCCGTTCCAGGCGAGCGTGCCGACGCGGTCGCCCTCCTTGACGCCGAGCCGCTTCAAGGCATTGGCGAGCCGTCGCACGCGCGCATGCGCGTCACGGTAGGTATAGCGGTGAATCGGGCCTTCGATGGTGCGCGACACGATCTCGGTCGCGCCATGGTGCCGGTCGGCATAGGCGATGAGCGAAGAGATGAGCAGCGGCTGGTCCTGCATCAGCCCGTGCATGGTCGTTCTCCCAAAGCGTCGATCCCGGTTGCGTCCGGACATTGTCGTGGTGCCCCAGCTACCACTTACCGCATCGCGGGCGCCAAGGCCAGCCGGCCCGCTGGCCGAGCGCCGGCCACCCCAAGTGCTACAGGTTGCTACAGCCGGGACCGGGCCGGACGGCGCCGGCGGGGGCGAAGGCGTGCGAATCCCGCGGAAACCGCGCGATTGTGCCACGTGAAACCTACACAAGTGCTGCCGAGTGGACCATCCGGCGCCGGGATTCGCTACAGCAGTGGATGAAATCGTGCACCATCGCCGCACCATCCACGGACCATCGGCGCCCCGGCGTTGCTACCGGGATCGCCGGCGACCGAAGCGGCGGCACGCGGCTGACAACCCCTTCGCTTGTCGCTGTCAGGATCGCTGCCGCAGCGTGAGGCGGGTCTCGTAGATGGCGATCTGGTTGCTGCGCGCGTGAGCGACCCCCACCTCGGCGGCGTGACGGTCACGGGCAGCCGCGCCGGCCAAGCCGATCAATAAGACGCCGCGCTCATTCCGCGGCCCGCGCCTGGGGCACCAGCTCGACCTTGAGCCAACCCGGCTCGTGACGGTCGAAATGCTTGTAGGCGTCGATCGCCGAGAGCAGCGGCTCGACCTTGGTCAAGACGCTGCGCGGATCGATCACGCCGGTGCGCACCAGCTCGACCAGGTCGGGGATGTAGCGGCGATGATTGCAGTTGCCCATCTTGAGGGTGAGGTTCTTGTTCATCGCCTTGCCGATCGGGAAGCTCGTCATCGTCTCCGGATAGACGCCGATGATCGAGACGGTCCCGGCCTTGTCCACGGCATCGATCGCCCATTCGAGCACCTGTTCCGGCGCGTCGCCGGCATGCCACTGGTCGGGCTTGGCGAGCTTGGGCGCCACCGTCTTCAGCACCTGCTGATGCTGGCGCTCTTTCTGAGCCGCGGCCTTGGCGGCCGGGCCGCGATGAGGATGCTGCGCATCGACGCCGACGGCATCGATCACGCGGTCGACGCCGATGCCGCCGGTGAGGTCCCGGATCACCTCGACGGGATCCTCCTTCTCGAAATCAATCGCCTCGGCGCCCTGGGCCTGGGCCATCTCGAGGCGGTCCGGGACGGCATCGACGGCCAGCACGCGGCCGGCGCCGACCAGCTTGGCGCTGGCGATCGCAAACTGGCCGACGGGACCGCAGCCGAAGACCGCGACCGTGTCGCCGCCGTCGATCTCGGCGATGTCGGCGCCGAAATAGCCCGTCGGGAAGATGTCGGAGAGCAGGATCGCCTGGTCGTCGCTCACCTCGTCGGGCAGCTTGACGAGATTGACATGGGCGAAGGGAACGCGGGCCTTCTCCGCCTGCAGCCCTTGGAACGGACCGCTGGGCTGCGGCCCGCCATAGAAGGCGGTGCCGGCGAGCGCGCCGTTGGGGTTCGCCCTGTCGCATTGCGCGTAATAACCGGCGCGACAATAGACACAGGAGCCGCAGGCGATGGTCGAGGGGATGATGACGCGGTCGCCGACCGAGAGATTTCGCACTTGCGGACCGAGCGCCTCGACGACACCGACCCCCTCGTGCCCGAGGATCGTGCCAGCCTTCATGCCCGGCAGCGTGCCGCGCACCATGTGCAGATCGGTGCCGCAGATGGCGCTGGCGGTAAGCCGCACGATGGCATCCGTCGGCTCCTGCAGCTTCGGCTCGGGCACATCCTCCAGCCGGATGTCGCCGACATCGTGGAATACGACTGCTTTCATGCTTACCCCCCACTATTCGCGGTCGCCGACGGGCGACCGCCGCGTCACTTCGTTCCCGGGACGCCCGGAATGGCTTGCGCCTCGCGCAGGCGCTCGAGGCATTGCGGCTCATTGCCTTCGCGCGCCGCGGCCTCCGCCTGCTGCAGCAGCTGCGCCATGCGCTGGCGCTCGGCCGCCGGCAGCTGCCCGCCCTCGCCGATTGCCGTCGTCGCCGCGTCGGGCGGCGATGGCGGGCGATCGCCGGCGGAGCTCGGCGGCCGTATCGCCGTCGGCGCGGCGACGTCGGGCGGCGACAAGACGCCACTCGATTGCGCACGGCTCTCGGTGGCGGTGGCGCCGCCAGAGGGCGGCGTGCCCGGTGCGGCGGGTGCCTCGGTCGTGCCGGCGCGCGGCGCATCGGCCGAGAGATCGTATTGGCGCGCCAAACGGTCGCTCTCGCCGCCGCAACTCTGCGCCGCCGCCGTGCCGGCACTGATACTCAAAGCGATCAGCGCGGCGAGGCTCGCTCGCCGAAAGTGACTGCGCTCGTCCCTCATTCCTTCCTAACGGGCGCCCCAAGGGCGAGTTCCGCCTGCGCGGACGCGCTAGGGCGCGTCCTCATAGACGCATCGAGACTACGTCATTGTCCGGGATCGACGCCTTTGCGGACGGCGGGCGGGCTGTCAGGGTCGTCGCAATCTGACCCGATTCGGACATCGGCGAAGTAAGCCTAATGGCTGACGGGGCAGGAGCACGGCCGGACCGTCCCATTATCAGACACCATTGTGGCGGTTGCTTCCGTGCGGCTGACAATCCGGGAGCTTTCTCGCGTGGCGGCTCGAATCGAGACGCCAACTGGGTCACTTCTGCCGATAGAGCGTTTTTCGCCCAGTCGGTTGGCTCAATCTGTTATTCGAGACACGAGCGACCAACTCGTCCAATCTCGAAAGCAAGAGCTTTAGGATGGGAGACTCGTTCGACTTTTTGTAGCCGAGGACCAGATCTATAGTCGGCGCATCTCCCTGGAGTGGACGACTCGTTACAGACCGAGGGAGAAAGTTCCGTGCGTAGGCAGGTAACAGCCCTACGCCGCGCGTCGACGCTACCAAGGACATTCCCATGGCGAGGTGGTCCGCCTCGTGAGCTGGTTTGATATTGATTCCGGACTGCTTCAGGTAGTCGTCGATGACCGCACGCAGTACAGGAGCCGTGTCCGACACGCTCACGAATGTTTCACCCACTAGGTCCTGGGAACTGATGGCTTTGAGCGCGGCGAGACGGTGGTCGCTAGGCAGGACCACCACCAGCGGCTCCTTGACGAGAAGGTGGAACGCCAAGTCTGGCATCCCGTGTTCCCGTCGAAGAAGAGCCGCATCGAGTTTTCCTTTCAAAAGGGCGTTCGCGAGCTGCGGCGAGTATTGGCTCGTTATCATCACATCGACGTTCGGCAGTGCGTCGTGCAAGATCTGCAAGGCTTCGGGCATCCACCTCAGTTCGTGCCCGGTCAGAAAGCCCATGACGAAGCATGGCTTGGCGGGATGAGCGGCCCGGCGCGCAGCTTCGGCTGCCGCTTCAACCTGCGACAGCACCGAGCGGGCGTGTTCGAGAAAGGCTCGACCCGCCGGTGTCAGTTCGATGCCGCGAGCGCGCCGCGTCAGAAGTTGGGCACCAATCTCTTCCTCAAGATCTCGGATCTGCCGGCTCAAGGAAGGCTGTGACGTGTGCAGTTTTCTATTCGCTGCCACCGTGAGGCTTTCGGCCTCGGCGACGGCAACGAAATAGCGTAGGTGTCGTAATTCCACTTCCTACTCCGATGCTCGTGAAGCATCGCTGTCCAGCTTACAAAGTATTGGTCGATCGCGCTATTGCGCATCATGTGGGGTGAGCTGAGCTTGCCCGAAGCGGCTTGGAGACCCAACCCATGCTCACTCTGCATGGCTAGATCAACGGAGGTAAAACTATGAGTTCACCAGTTGTTTTGATCACCGGCGCGCTTACCGGCATCGGGCGCGCCGCCGCCGTCGCCTTCGCCAAGAAGGGCGCGAAGGTGGTCGTTGCCGGTCGGCGTGATGAGGCCGGCAAGGCGCTCGTCAAGGAGCTGCGCTCTTTCGGTTCGGAGGCCGAGTTCATCAACGCCGACGTCCGCAAGGAGGATGACGTCCGCGCTCTGGTCGACAAGACCGTCGCACGGTTTGGCCGTCTCGATGTTGCGGTGAACAATGCCGGCACCGAAGGCCAGGTTGGCCCGATCACGGACCAGACCGCGGAAAGCTATGCCGCGACGTTCGACACGAATGTTC
>WNFA01004169.1_pt1 | contig 12065 bp, 11 predicted proteins | sample 5400481 | NCBI WGS metagenome assembly WNFA01 (sample SAMN13153340, study PRJNA577476) | soil metagenome | isolation source: 120 cm saprolite under Douglas fir tree site 2 hole 1 replicate 2 | place: USA:California | collected 2015-04-18
GGAGCCCGCGGATGCCGGCGACCTCCAGCGACAGGTCAGCCTGATCGCGGGCAGATGAGGACGATCGAGGCAAGCGAAGTCGGCCGGCCGGCGGCCGATCACATGGCGCCCGCCCTGGTGCGAGCCGCGCGCCGCGAGATCGTTGATCGGCGGCCGGTCTGGTTCATGCGCCAGGCCGGCCGATCGTTGCCGGAGTACCGGAAGATCCGCGAGTCCTACGACCTTTTCACCATCTGCCAGAACCCCGAGCTATGCACCGAGGTGACGCTCCAGCCGGTGCGGCGGCTCGGCGTCGACGGCGCGGTCATCTTCGCCGACATCATGCTGCCCGTCGCCTTCGGGCTGGGCGTCGACCTCCAGCTGGTGGACGGCGTGGGTCCGGTCATCGAGCAGCCGATCCGCACGCATGCCGCTATAGATAGGTTGCAGGCGCGACCGGCTGGCGAGGCCGTCCCCTTCGTGCTGGAGACGATAAAGCTCCTGCGCCGCGAGCTCGATTCCTCGGTCGCGGTGATCGGCTTCTCGGGCGCGCCCTTCACGCTGGCCGGCTACCTGATCGAGGGGAAGCCGTCGCGGGAGTTCCTCATCACCAAGATGATGATGTACACCGAGCCTGCCCTCTGGGACGCGCTGATGACGCGCCTATCCGGGTTGGTACTCGACTATTTGCTGGCGCAGGTCGCGGCCGGCGCTCAGGTTGTGCAGGTCTTCGACAGCTGGGTGGGCTGCCTCTCGCCGGCGGACTACCGCCGCTATGTGATGCCGCACATGATCGGCATCTTCGGCGGGCTGCAGCGCGTTGGCGCACCCTCGATCCATTTCGCCACCGGCACGGCCGGCATCCTTTCATTGATGCGCGAGGCCGGCGGCGATGTGATCGGCGTGGACTGGCGGGTCGACCTGGGCGACGCCTGGCGCGTGGTTGGCTACGACCGAGGAATCCAGGGAAACCTGGATCCGGCGTCGCTGCTCGGGCCCTGGCCCGTCGTCGAGGAGGGCGCGCGTCGTGTGATCGAGGCCGCGGGCGGCCGGCCGGGGCACATCTTCAACCTCGGCCACGGGGTGCTCCCGGCGAGTCCGGTCGAACACCTACAGCGATTGGTGGAGTTCGTCCATGCCGCCTAGGCACACCGCGATCCTACTGATGGCGTATGGCAGTCCGAACCGGCTCGAGGACGTGGAGCCTTACTTCACCGATATCCGGGGCGGTCGAACGCCGTCCCGGGAGGCCGTCGAGGAACTGAGGTCGCGCTATGCGCGGGTTGGCGTCCCCACCCCGCTCTTGGCCGTGTCGATGGATCTCGGGCGGCAGCTCGAGCGACTATTGAACCTGGATCCCCCAGACGACGCGATCTATACCGTCCACCTGGGGATGAAGCACTGGACGCCGCGGATCGCGCCCGCGATCGACGAGATCGTCGACAGCGGCGCGGACCGGCTGATCGCCATCGTGCTCGCGCCGCATTTCTCGAAGATCAGCACTGGCGGCTACCGGCGCCAGGTCGAGGCGGCCCTGGCTGTCCCCAGCGACGGCTCGACACCGGTCAGCCTGGACTTCGTCGAGAGCTGGCACGAGCTGGACGGATTCGTCCAGGCGGTTGCTGAGGACGTCCGGATGGTCCGCGCGGACTTCCGCAATCCCGAGGAGGTGGTGGCGGTTTTCACGGCGCACAGCCTGCCGGCGCGCATCCTCAACGAAGGCGATCCTTACCAGGAACAGCTGCGGCGTACCTCGGAGCTGGTCGCCGAGCGGGCCGGCATCGAGCAGTGGCGCTTCTCCTACCAGAGTCAAAGTCACACGGGGGAGCCATGGCTCGGCCCCGACCTCGTCGAGACGATCGAAGAGCTCGCCGCCCAAGGTCATCGCGCCGTCCTGGTTTCATCGGTCGGGTTCATCGCCGACCATCTCGAGATCTTTTACGACATCGACATCGAGGCTAAAGAGCGAGCGGATGCGCTCGGGATCGAGCTGCGGCGTACGCCGATGCTCAACGCCGACCCCCGGCTCGCGCATGCCCTTCATGCCCTGGTCGCGCAGCGGAGCCCTCACCCTGCCCTTTCGAACGTCTCAAACGCTCGCCTGGCACTAGAGCGCCGCTCGCGTGGGCCGACGGGCCCGAAGCGGGGGAGGGAAACCAAATAAGATTGGCCTGCTCATGATCTTTCTCTCCCGCATGCTGGCGATCACGCGCGGGCATCGCGGGTTGCTTTCGATCGCCGTCTTTGGGTCGGTCGTCTACACCGCGCTGAGTGTGCTCCCGGCGCTGATCATCCGGCAGATGCTGACGGTGCTGTCCCGGCCGTCGCCGGCCGGCACGCTCGTCTTGCTCGGCCTCGCCATGGTGGCCGCGACGGCGCTGATGGCCGTGGCCCGCTACCTCGAGGGTGGGTTCGGTCACATCGCCGCCTTCAAAGTCCTGCACGACCTGCGGATGCGAATCTACGAGCAGCTGCAGCGGCTGTCGATGGGATTTCACACCCGTCAACAATCAGGCACGATCGCCGCCAAGGTCATCGGCGACGTCGAGACCATCGAATTCTTCACGGCGCATGCCGGCATCCAGCTGATCAGCGCCGCCACCGTTCCTTTCCTGCTCGGGATCCTGATGCTGTTCTTCAACTGGAAGCTGGCGCTCGTGGCGCTCGCCCCGCTGGCCGTGATCCTGCTGATCCTGGTGGTGTTTCGACGCTCCGCCTACCAGGCCTTCATGCGCTACCGCGACGAGCTGGGCCGGCTGAACGGGATCATCATCGATTACATCCAGGGCGTGGGGGTCCTGAAGGCATTTGGGGCGCTCGGCCATGCGCGGCGCACCATCGACGAGCGGAGCGACCAGCTGAAGAAGGCGGCGACACGAGCCAACCTGATCCACACCTGGTATTTCTCGGGTGTCGAGTGGATGGCCGCCATCCCGGTCGCGCTGGTCCTGCTGATCGGCGGCCTGATGGCCAACGCGGGCCAGCTCGGCATCCCGGACCTGGTGCTGTTCGTCTTTCTGACGACCCAGCTCTACCGGCCGGTCACCGAGCTCAACCGGCAACTCGAGGGCCTCCGCAATGCGGAAGCCGCGACCGATCGGATCTTCGAGATTCTGAATGCGCCGATCGAGGTGGAGGAGTCGCCGGCCGCGCGGGTACCAAAGGACCCGCGCTACGACGTTGTGCTCGATCAGGTGAGCTTCGCCTACGAAACCGGACGGCCGGTGCTGCACGATGTCTCGATCGATCTGAAGGAAGGATCGGTGCTCGCGCTCGTGGGTCCGAGCGGCGCCGGCAAGACGACGGTGGCGAACCTGATTGCCCGCTTCTGGGATCCCCAGGAGGGCGCCGTCCGGCTCGGCGGCGTCGATCTCCGCCAATTGCCGCTGGAGTACGTCCATCGCTCGATCAGCCTGGTCTTGCAGGATGTCTTTCTCTTCAACGACACGGTGAAAGCCAACATCAAGGTTGGAAACCCGGATGCGAGCGATGCGCAGGTGGAGGCGGCGGCGCACGCGGCCTATGCCCACGAGTTCGTGGAGGAGCTGCCGAAGGGCTACGACACCGTCATTGGGGAACGCGGCGTCAGGCTGTCCGGTGGGCAGAAGCAGCGAATCTCGATTGCCCGAGCGCTGCTGCACGATGCGCCCATCCTGATCCTGGATGAGGCGACGTCATCCGTCGACCCGGAGGCCGAACACCTGATCCAGGCGGCGCTGGCTCGTCTGGTCGCGGAGCGCACCGTGCTCGTCATCGCCCACCGCCTTTCCACCATCCGGCAGGCGGGCGAGATCATCGTTCTCGACAAAGGCCGCGTGGTCCAGCGAGGCCGTCACGACGAGCTGGTCGATGCGCCCGGCCTCTACGCCACGCTCTATCGAGCGCAGCAGGTGGCCCGTCGCTGGGACGTGGCGACCTCCCAGCGGGCAGAGGAAGATCGGCTACCGCAGGCCGTCGAGTAGGAGTTGCCTGAGCGCCTCGAGGCGCTCGAACTCCTCCATGCTGAGCTTCGCCGTGTTCTTCAGGTTGTGGGGATACTTGATCTTCTGCACGGCGTCGACCAGGGCTTGCACTTGTGCCTCGGTCAGCTGGTAGTCGAAGTAGGGGATGGGCTCCGGGCGGATCTCGCGATGGATCGGGAGATGATGGATCGGCGCCTGCATCGGCTCCGGGTCGGTTTCGGCGAGTACCTCCGGGGTACTCGAGGTCTCCCTAAACAGCTCGGCTGAACCGCTCAGCGAGACCCGCTTAAACACGAGAGGCAACGGGCTGCTTCGTCTCAACCGGGGCGGCCGGCGCGCGCTTGATGACCGCCTTGGCGAGGGTGCGGTACGCGTTCGCACCTTCGGAGCTGCCCGCGTACTGGAGGATCGACATGCCGGCCAGCGGCGTCTCCGCAAACCGGATGCTGTCCTTGATGACGACGTCGAAGACGACGTCCCCATACCGTTCGCGAACCAGTTCCAGCACCTCTTGCGAGTGCAGCGTCCTCGACTTGTGAATGGTGGCCAGGATGCCACTGATGCGAAGCTGCGGGTTGAGCTTGGCCCGGACCCGCTCGATCGTGTTGTGCAACAGTTGCATGCCCTTCATGCCGAAGTACTCGCATTGCAGCGGGATGATGACCTCGTTCGAGGCCACCAGCGCGTTGACGCACAGCAGGCCGAGGGATGGCGGGCAATCGATCACCATGAAGTCGTACTCGTCCTGACCGGGTGCGAGCTTCTCCTTGAGGAACGTTTCGCGGCCCATCTCCGAGACGAGCTGGATCTCTGCGCCCGAGAGCTCGATGTTCGACGGGATGAAGTCCACGCCGAGGTTGCTGTGCTTGACCACGTGTCCGAGGGTGACCTGAGGATCGAGGAGGAGGTGGTAGAGGGTGAGTTCGATTTGATCGGGCTGCTTGAAGCCCATGTTGATCGTCAGATGGCCCTGGGGGTCGAGGTCGATGAGGAGGACTCGCTTCCCGAGTTCAGCGAGCGCGCAACCCAGGTTCACCGCGGTGGTCGTCTTGCCAACCCCGCCTTTCTGGTTGGCAATTGCGATGACTCTGCTCAAACGGTGGCTAGACCTCTGTGCTGGAACGTGGCTGCGGCTATTTAACGGCAATAGGGCCACGGCGTCAAGCTTGAGCTTGTGGATAACATCCGGCCTACCCCCAAGGGGCAGGAGATATTGGCAATTTCATAGACTGAGGCTGCGATGGTTTTCTACGCCCTGGCCGCGACGGCCATCAGCGCCGCGTTTGCCCTCACGCTGTGGATGCAGTACCGGTCGAAACCGCGTCCCTACTTGCTGGCCTGGTCGGTGGCGCTGGCCATCTATGCCGTGGCCGCACTCACGGAGGTGATCGGCGCGGCGGCGGGATGGAGCCCGCTGCTCTACCGGACCTACTACTACTTTGGCGGCATCCTGGTGGTCGGCGTCCTGGCCCTGGGCACTGTCTTTCTCCTCGCGCGGCGCTTCGGGCGAGTCGCCCTGTGGGTTCTCCTCGTCCTTGCGGCGATCGGGCTGGCCGGCATTCTCGGGGCGCGCCTGCAGCCCGGGTTGCTCCAGACCCACGAGGTGCCCTCCGTCGATACCATCCGCCTCGAACACTCGACGTTCAATGTGGTTGCCATCCTGATGGCCGCCGTCCTGAACATCGCCGGCACCATCATCCTGGTGGGCGGCGCGCTCTGGTCGGCTTACGGCGCCTGGCGCAAGGGCGGCGCCCAATCGCGGCTGGTGGCGAACATCCTGATCGCGGCCGGCGCCTTCACCGTGGCCGGCGCGTCCACGCTCACCCGCCTGTTCCATGTCTACGAGCTCTTCTACGTGGGCCAGGCGATTGGTGTCCTGGTGATGTTCGGCGGCTTCCTGGCCGCCCAGCGCGCGCCGACCCACGCCGCGCAGCTGAAGCCGGCTTCATCTCGCTGAGCGCGGCGGCGAGGCCGCCGACGCAGGGACTACCATAAGTGCGCCGTTGAAACGGCACAACCCATGACGCACGCGGGGATCAGCAGCACCTGGTGGGCTTCGACCGATGGACAGCCTCCGCCAGCAACCGGGGACGGCCGCGCGCCCGATCCGGATGCTCGAACAAGGAGGCTCAATGAAACTCGTCAAGGAATTTCCCGACAGCGATAGCCAGGGGGAGTGGCTGGCGCGCGAACGCGCCCACCTCTCCCAGGTCCTCTATCGCTACACGCCGCTCGTCATCGATCGCGCGCAGGGCTCCTATCTCTATACGGTCGACGGCCGGCGTTATCTCGATTTCGCCTCGGGCATCGGGGTCACCAACCTGGGGCACGGCCATCCCGAGGTGGTCAAGGCCGCGCACGAACAACTCGACAAACTGATGCACATCTCCGTCGTCGCCCACCACCAGCCAGCGATCGAGCTGGCGGAGCGGATCGCCGCGCTCGCGCCCGGCAAGCTCGACAAGGTCTTCTTCGCCAACAGCGGCGCCGAAGCGGTGGAGGGGGCCATCAAGCTGGCCCGCTACACCACCGGGCGGCCCGGGCTGATCGCCTTCCATGGCGCTTTCCATGGCCGCACGTATGGCGCGCTGTCGCTGACCGCCTCGAAGGGGTACTACCGGGAGCGCTACGAGCCGTTGCTGCCGGCGGTTTACCACGTGCCCTACCCATATCCGTATCGCAACCCGACCGGTACGGACGAGGCCGCGACGCTCGACTATGTCTTCAACTTCATCGACGAGATGCTCGACACGCGCGTGCCGCCAAAGAACGTCGCCGCCTTCATCGTCGAGCCGGTGCTGGGTGAAGGGGGATACGTCGTTCCGCCGCCGGCGTTCATGCCGCGGCTGCGAGCGCTGTGCGACCGGCACGGCATCCTGTTGATCGCCGATGAGGTGCAGTCCGGCTACGGCCGTACCGGCAAGATGTTCGCCTCCGAGCACACTGGTGTCGTTCCGGACATCATGACGCTGGCCAAGTCCATTGCCTCCGGCCTCCCACTGAGCGCCGTGGTCGCCACCTCGAAGCTGATGGACCAGTGGGAGCCGGCCGCGCACGGCTCTACCTTCGGCGGTAACCCGGTATCATGTGCCGCCGGTATCGCGACCCTCGACGTCATCAAGCGCGAGCACGTCCTGGCGAACGCGACCGACAAAGGCGCGCAGCTGATCAGCCGGCTCCGTGAGCTGCAGCGGCGGACGCCGGCGATCGGCGAGGTCCGCGGCCTTGGGCTGATGGTCGGCATCGAGCTGGTCAAGACGGATGGGGCCCCCGACAAGGACCTGCAGAAGAAGATCCGGAAGGTGTGCCTTGACTCCGGGATGGTCGTACTGAGCTGCGGCCCACACGACAACGTCCTGCGCTTGATACCGCCGCTCAATATTTCGCAAGCCGAGCTCGACGAGGGATGGGAGATCTTGAATGGGGCGTTTCAGGAGGTGGCAGCATGAGCCAGACGATGACGAGCGAGCGGGGCCAGAAAACCGATGCCAGGACTTACAAGAACTACATCGGCGGCCACTGGGTGGAGTCGAAAAGCGGGCGGACCTTTACCTCGACCAACCCGGCGCACAAGGACCAGGTGCTGGGCGTGATGCAGGCGTCCAATGCGGACGACGTGAACGCCGCCATCGAGGCGGCGGTCAAGGCCTTTCCCAGTTGGCGGCACACGCCATCGCCGACTCGGGGCGAGATCGTCCTCAAGGCAGCCTTGAACATCGAGGCGCGCAAAGAAGAGCTGGCCCGGCTGATGACCCAGGAGATGGGCAAGGTCCTCAAAGAGGCACGCGGTGACGTGCAGGAAGCGATCGACATGGGCAAGTACGCGGCCGGCCTGGGCCGCCATCCGCACGGAGAGACCGTGCCGTCGGAGCTGCGGAACAAGTGGGCCATGACGGTGCGGGTTCCGCTCGGCGTGGTCGCCTGCATCACACCGTGGAACTTTCCGATGGCGATCCCCTCGTGGAAGATCTTTCCGGCGTTGATGGCGGGCAATGCGGTGGTGTTCAAGCCGGCGTCCGACACGCCCATCGTCGCCACCAAGCTGGTCGAGATCCTCGAGGAGGCGGGACTACCGGGCGGGGTGCTGAACCTCGTCACCGGCAGCGGAAAGGACGTGGGCGACGTGCTGGTCAAGGATCCGCGGGTGCAGGGCATCTCGTTTACCGGCTCGACCGACGCCGGCCGGCATATCGCCGAAATCGCCGGCCGCAACCTGAAGCGGCTGGGCCTGGAGCTGGGCGGCAAGAACGCGATCGTCGTCCTCGATGACGCCGACCTGCCATTGGCCGTCGACGGCGCCGTCTGGGCCGCCTTCGGGACATCGGGCCAGCGCTGCACGGCGGCCTCGCGGCTGATCGTCGACAAGAAAGTCGCGAGCGAGTTCATCGACTTGCTGCAGGAGCGCACCGCCAAGATGAAAGTCGGCGATGGCCTGCAGCCGGACACCGACATGGGTCCGGTGATCAACGAAGCTGCTCTCAAGAAGGTGCACGAGTACACCGAGATCGGCAAGAAGGAACACGCCCGGCTGGTCCATGGTGGCGACTTCGCCGGGAGTGAGGGCTGGTTCTACCGGCCGACGATTTTCGCCGACGGCAAGAAGGAGATGCGCATGGCGCAGGAGGAGATCTTCGGTCCCTCTACGCTCGTGCTGCCGGTGAGCAACCTCGAGGAAGCGCTCGAGGTGGCGAATTCCACTCAGTACGGATTGTCGATGTCGATCTACACCAACGACCTGCGCAAGGCCTTCCACGCCATGGACGAGATGCAGTCCGGCATCGTCTACGTCAACGCCCCGACCATCGGCGCGGAAATCCAACTCCCCTTCGGCGGCGTGAAGAACACCGGCAACGGTCATCGCGAGGCCGGCACGGTGGCGCTCGACGAATTCACGGAGTGGAAGACGATCTACGTCGACTACAGCGGCCGGCTGCAGCGGGCGCAGATCGATACCGGGGAATAAGCACCGCGGTCAGCGCGCAGAACATCCAGTTCATCGACGTCGGGCAGCGGAGGGTTCGGTACCTCGACCAGGGATCGAGCCATCCGCTGCTTCTCTGTCATGGGTTCATCGGCTCGCTGGAGAACTTCCATACGTGGGGCCCGGCGTTCAGCGACCACCGTCGGGTGTTGATCCCCGACCTGCCCGGATGCGGTGAGACGGCGGCCGGTGATCCACCGTTCACGGTAGCCACCCACGCGGAGTTCCTCTACGCCTTCGCGGACCGGCTGGAACTCGGGGACCACGATGTCGGCGGCATCTGCCTGGGGGCGACGGTTGCCCTCGAGTACGCCTCCCGCTTCCCGGACCGGGTCGCGCGGCTGGTCTTACACACGCCCATCTACTCGCCGCAGACGCTGCGGGCGGCGTTCAAGCGGCAGGTTGCCGCCTTGACCGCCGCCCCGGTCTTCTGGTCCGTCGACCGGCTGCGGCGCAACCGAACAGTGTCAGATCTCTATAAGCGGTTCCTGGTTGAAGGCCCCGGCGTCGACCCCTACGATGGGCAGGTGAACTTCGACAACCAGCTGCGGGCCGATGGGCGCGCCGCCCGCCAGTGGCTGCGCGACGGGATCACCCGCGACTATCGCGACTTCCTCAAGGGTTGGCGTAAGCCGGCCCTCGTCGTGGTGGCGGCCGACGACCGGACCGTCGACGTCGACGCCATCCGTAACCTGCGCGATTTGATGCCCCAAGCCCAGGTCCGGGTGATCGAATCGGCCGGACACGGCTGGACGCCGACGTTGATCGCCGCACAGGTCGAGGCCATTTCTGCGTTTCTCAAGACGTGAGCGAACATTTTTTCAACACCGCCGGGCTCGAGCCGTGGGGCGGCCTCAAACGACCGGTGCCCGGGATCCAACCCGATGTTCGAATCCTGGGCGTGCCCATGGATCGCGGTTCGCTGTACCGTCCGGGTGCGGCGAAGGCGCCGGCCGAGCTGCGAAAGCTGTCCGCGATCTTCGCGCCGGTCAGTGAGCACGCTGAGCTGTTCGACACGGTCACCATCCAGGACGATGGCGACCTGACACTGGTCGACGGCGACATGGGCGCCAATGTCGACGCGGTCGCCGCGGAAATCGAAAAAACGCCCGCGGGCACGCTGCCGCTCGTGCTCGGAGGCGACCACACCACGGTCAGCCCTACGTTGATCGCGCAGCAACGCCGTCTCAACGGACGGCTGAGCATCCTCTACATCGACGCGCATCCGGACCTGAATGATTCCTCTCGCCATACCCGCTGGTCGAACGGCTGCGCCTTGCGGCGAGGCCTCGAGCTGGGCCAGATCGACCCCAGGAAAGTGATGCTGCTGGGCTGCCGGGACTACGACTGGGAAGAGGTGGAGTTCATTCGCAAGATGGGCGTCACACTGGTTACGGCCGCGACCGCACATCGCTGGACGGGGACCCAGCTGGCGGACGAGGTCGGCTCACGCATCGGCAGCGACGCGCTGCATATCTCGCTCGACATCGATTCGCTCGATCCGTCGATCGCACCGGGGACCGGCGTCCCCTCCGCCGGCGGGCTCACCTCGCGCGAGCTGCTCGACTTCCTTCACCAGCTTCGCGGCGTGCGGCTCGCCGGGCTCGACGTCGATGAAGTCGCGCCGCCGCTCGACGTCGGGTACGTCACCAGCCTGGCGGCGCTCAAGTTCATCTTCGAGTACCTCGGGATGGTGAAGCTCGGAAAAACGGCCTGACGTCGTCATCGTCGGCGCCGGCGTGATGGGCTGCAGCCTCGCCTTCTACCTGTCTCTCGCGGGCCGGCGCGTGGTGGTGATCGACCGCGGCCGGATCGGCCAGGGCGCGACAGCGGCGTGTGCCGGCGGGATCCGTGCCCAGTTCTCGACCGAGATCAACATCCGGATCGGGATCGAGGCTAAACGCTTGCTGGCGCGCTTTGTCGAGGAAACCGGACAGACGGCGGACTTCCGTCAGGTCGGCTATCTCTTTCTTCTGACAACCGACGAGGAGCGGTCACGCTTCCACGACGCGCTCGAGTTGCAGCGCGCCTGCGGCCTCCATGACGTGGTCGAGCTCGCGCCCTCCGAGGCGCGCGCTATGGTCGCCGGACTGCAGACCGACGACCTGTGCGGGGCGACCTTCTGTCCCAGTGACGGCCTCGCGGGGCCGAACGAGGTGACCTACGGATTCGCGAATGCGGCGAGGCGGCACGGCGCCGTCATCGTCGAAGAGAGGCCGCTCGAGGGATTCTTGACGTCGGGTCGGACGGTCACGGGCGTGCGCACGGCGTCGGGCGAGATCGAATGCGAGCAGACCGTGATCTGCGCAGGGCCGTGGTCGAGCCCGGTCGGTGCGATGCTCGGATTGCACCTCCCGATCGTCCCCTCACGGCGCCAGGTCTTCGTTACCGAGCCGTTCACCGGCATCCGTCGCGAAAGCCCGATGACGATCGACTTTCACACCTCCTTCTACTTTCATCCCGAAGGCGAGGGTGTGCTGTTCGGCATGAGCGACGCGTCGACGCCGCCCGGCGACGACACGCGCGTCGACTGGTCGCTCCTCGACCGCATCACGGCGGTCGCCCAGCGGCGCTGGCCGCCGCTGCTGGAGGCGCGCGTCAAGACCGCCTGGGCCGGGCTCTACGAGAACACGCCGGATTTCCAACCGTTGATCGGGCCGCTGCAAGCGGGCCTCTGGATTGCGTCCGGCTTCTCCGGCCACGGGTTCATGATGGCACCGGTGGTGGGGAAATGGCTGGCGGACTGGATCGCCGGCGGCGCGCCGGGCAGCGACCTCAGCGCGTTTGCTCCGGACCGGTTTGCCGCCGGCGCCACGGTCGAACCCGAGCGCAACGTGGTGTAATGAGGGTCGCTTTGCGTCGTGGCGTCCTTCTCCTCGTCATCGGCGGCGCGATGAGTGCCTGTACGGCGCCGGCGGCCTCGCTGCCCTTCTCAGAACCGGCGGCCGCGGTCGTGGATGGCCATACCATTTCGATGAAGGCTTACCTGGCGCGACTCGAGGTGAGCCGTCACCGCGATCCGTTCTCGGGCATCCCGGAAGCCATCCCCAGCCCCGCGGCCCCGCAACGGCTCGAGACCTTCACCATCGAGCAACTCGTGCGCGAGGAGATCGTCCGACAGGAGGCAGAAAAGCGAGGAATCA
>WNFA01004170.1_pt1 | contig 12065 bp, 10 predicted proteins | sample 5400481 | NCBI WGS metagenome assembly WNFA01 (sample SAMN13153340, study PRJNA577476) | soil metagenome | isolation source: 120 cm saprolite under Douglas fir tree site 2 hole 1 replicate 2 | place: USA:California | collected 2015-04-18
TAAAGGCGCCAGCGCTACCCGGCAGCTCCGCGACCCCGGCGTCCGCGACGAAGATGAGGACGACTTCGACGAGGACGACTCCCGGTAGAGCCGAGAACAGCTCGGTCTCGGTGATAGCCGGATCGTCCACCAGGGTCACCTCCGTGCCGGGAACCCGGCCCGCCAGTACACCGCGGCGAGCTGATCGAGCGCGGCGGCCAGGTCCAGCTGCGTGCGCCCGGCGAGGGGTCCCTGTAGTCCTGGGGAAACTTTGGTCGGATATCCCTGCCCTGCACTGATGCCAGGGATCGGTGTCGGCGGGGAGATCAGCCGCCGGCCCGCAGCCGCCGCAGGTCTGGCGATCCGTACGGGAACGACCCGGCTGGACGGGGCTCCTCGGCCAGCCGGTCCACGGCATCGAGCACCTCACAAAGGCCCTCGGGATCGTCGAGGAATCCGGCCGCCTGGCTGATCGCCTTCTCCTCGTAGACGACCCGGGTGGAGGGCCGAAATGACGCTCCAGCCCCGCCCGGCGAGCGAGGCGGCCAGCTGCGATCCGTATGCGGTCGCGGCGCGGGACCAGGCCGCCCGATCGTGCCCGTGGGATGGGCCGGTCTACGGGGTGTGGGCGGCCTTATGGGAGCTGCGCAGTGACGGCCATCAGGGTCTGCCCGGAGGCCACCATCTTGTCACGGAGCGTGGCCGAGGCACAGTTGATGCTTTCGTTCTGGGCGCGGGCCGATGGCCGCGCCGGGGCCTCAAGCGTGTCAAGCGGCGCGAAGTTCGCTGCCGTCGGCCGGTGCGGCAGGCACTGAGGGTGCCGTGGGCGCCCGAGTGCCCTGCGCCGCCCGACGCGCGGCGCGCGAGGCAAACGCCTCATCGGCCAGCTGCCGGACCCACCGCATGCGCTCGGCGGCTGCCTCCGGGTGGTCGCCGAATTCCTGGGCCATCAGGCTGATGCAGCCACTGATGCCGAGCTGCCGCACCGTGCGGCTGATCACTTCTGTCAGGGCGCTCGCGGTCAGGGTGTCCGATCGCTGCAGCCCCGATGCGAACAGCGCCTCGCACCACGCCTGGTTAATGTTCAACCGGTTCATGGCGAGCCTCCTCGCTGTGGCCGGATAGATGGATGCCCGAAGCCACCACGAACGAAGACCAACGGGGAGCCCTCACCGACCGCCTCGAGCTGGACAACCCGACCGATCACCCACCAGTGATCGCCTGCTTCGTCCACGCGGTCGATGTCGCAATCGATCCAGGCGATCACGTCGTCGAGTACAGGCATGCCGTTTCGTTCCGCTGTCCAACCGATCGCAGCGAACCGATCGGGGCTCCCGCGCGCGAACAGCCGACAGACTTCTTCCTGGTGGTATCCCAGGATGTTGACGCAGAAGCTCCCGGAGGCCGCTATCCGCGGCCACGTCGACGACCTCTTACCGACGAGGAAGCCGACCAGAGGTGGGTTCAGGGACACCGAGGTGAACGAACCGATGATCAGGCCGACCGGATCACCCTGATGCATCCCGGTGACCAGGGTCACTCCCGTGGGGTAGTGGCTCAGTACGTTGCGGAACTTCGTTTCGTCGAATGAGTCCATGCGGTCCGTCCATGCACTCCGGAGGAGCTCGGCCCCAGTGCTCGCCTGGGCATCGCTCGCAGGAACCACCGTTGACTTCATGACACACCTCCGCGTCTCCTGAGGAGAGTATCACTACCTGACAGTAGTGACAATATCTACAGGTCTTCGCATCTCACGCCGGGCCCGCGCGGGCGACGGGCCGGCGAGGCAGCAGCTCGTCTCGAGTACCGCGCAGCGTGCGCTCAGTCATCTGGGCCACCGGCCAGTCACCCCAGCCGCGCACGAGATGAGCTGGCTGCCGGGGGATTGCTTGCCGATCGTCGCCCTGGCGGCGGCGGCCTGAGGCTTGGACGGACTGCGCAGACTACCGTGCTGCGACGTTGAGCCCAGCCACCGTCGTGCTGTGGAAGTACCTCATCGTCGCGGTCGTACTTGACGTCGAAGGGGTTAGCCAAGTCCAGCAGCCAGGCCCCGGCCAGGGCCGGCAGCGCAAAAGAGCGCGACCCCCAGCCGGAGCCGCTCGCACAGACACAACCGTCGCAGGATGAACGCGACGAGTGATTGCAGCTTCTGGAGTACGAACGGGGTGACGAAGTCGCCCGACCGCCGAGAGCGGGCAACGGCATCGGTGATCAGCGTCGTATCGGCCAGGAGCCGACCCTTGTCACTCCCTGAAGGTAGTGATACTGTGCGGTGATGTGGCGGGTGCCACAGTATCGACGAACGTCCACATCGTCAGTTGACCGAGAAGGGGTGAAGGTGACATGCGCGCTGAATCCGACGCGTCGGCGTTGGGCAGGCATGGGCAGCTGGGGGAGACCCGGTTGCGGCTGCCTGACGTCGTGGCCCAGTCCTTCGGCTTCATGGGCCCAGTGTTCGGGGTGGCCTTCCTGCTTCCGCTCATCGTGGGTGCCGGAGCGTCGGGGCAAGGCGCGGGAGTTGCCACCCCCGTTGCCGTCGTGATCTCCGCCATTGGCACGCTGGCCATCGCCTACGTGATCTCGCGCTACGCGCGACGCATCCACGCCTGCGGGGCCCTATACGACTACATCTCCAGCGCAGCGGGTCGGCGCGCCGGTGTCGTGGCCGGTTGGGTCTACTACGGCGCGGCCGTCTTCGGCTTCGCGGTGGCCACACCGCTCATCGTGAGTGGGACCCTCGCGGACTGGCTGGCGAACCAGCACGGGGTGCACATCCCCTGGTGGGTGCTCGCCATCGCCATGACCGCACTGGTGTTCGTCATTGTGACTGTCCGGGTTCGGTTCTCCACCCGCGCGCAGTTGGTCCTAGTGGCCGTCTCCGCCACTGTCGTGCTGGCCTTCTCGGTGTGGATCATCATCAAAGGCGGTGCGAGCGGCAACAGCCTCAAGCCGTTCAACCCCGCGTCGAGCAGCCTCAAGGGGATCCTGTTCGGCGTGGTCTACGGGATCGCGCTGTTCATCGGCTTCGAGACCGCAGCGAATCTCGCCGAGGAGTGCAAGTCGCCGAAGGCCGCCATTCCGCGTGCGCTGACGCTTTCGATCGTGGCCAGCACCGGCTACTTCATCGTCTGCGCCTACGCGCAAGCCATCGGTTTTGGCCTCAACGCGAAGACCTGGGCGGCGAGTGGGGCCCCCCTCTTCGTTCTCTCCAGTGACCCCAAGTTCGGCTCCGCGGGCCTGTCCGACATCATGGTAGTTCTCGTCGTCCTGGACGGTCTCGCTGTGACGATAGGCGCCTGGGTAGCGACGACGCGCGGTCTGCTCCAGCTCGCCCGCAACCGGGTCCTCCCGGCCGCGCTAGGGCGCGCCCACTCGCGGTTCGGCACGCCGGCCAACGCTGCTGCCTTGGTCGCGTTGATCACGGTTGCCACGGTCGTCATCATGCGCCTCACGCACGGGCTCCTCTCGACGGCGACAGCTGACCCCAAGGTCTTCCTCCCCGAGTACCTCCCGTTCTGGACGTGGCTGGCGACCCTAGGCCCGCTCCTGTTCATCGTCGTCTACCTGGCTATCTCAGTGATCGGCGTCTGGGACCTCCGGAGCTCGGAGAACCGCGGCCTGTTGATAGTCGCCGGTACGGTCGGCGCCCTCGTGTCCATCGGCGGGATCTTCGGCCTGATCTACAAGGCACCGAGCCCGTTGAACTACGTAGCCCCCGTCGGCCTCGCTTGGCTTCTGGTGGGCGTGGCCATCACCGTCTGGCTCAAGCGAACCGGACGGCTCGAGGAAGACGGCCGCCTGCTCGAGGAGACAGCCAGCGACGAGCCGCCGACGCCTGCGCCAGCGGCCAGATGATCGGGGAGGCCGAAGGGTGCTCGAAGTGACCGAGACCAAGCGCACGCAGGCGCGCCGCCATCCCCTCGACAGTCTCACCGCCGCAGAGATGCTCACCGTTCGCGACGCCGTGCTCAGGACGCGCGAAGAGCTAGTCAGCCCGCTGTTCGCGTTGATCACCCTGGACGAGCCGACCAAGTCGACGATGCTGTCCTTCGCGCCGGGGGATCCCTTTGATCGCCGCGCCCGCGTGGTGGTTCTGGATCGCGCGAGCGGTGGGGTCTTCGAAGGCCTCGTGGCGCTGGACACGGGTGAGCTCCTGAGATGGGACGCCAGACCGGGGGTCCACCCGGCCCTGCTCCCGTCCGAATATGACATCCCCCCACGGGCCGCTCGAGCCGATCCGCGATTCCGGGCAGGGTTGTTGCGCAGGGGCATTACCGACGTCGATTCGGTTCGCCTGGATCCGGTGATGGCAGGTCACTACCCGAGCACGCCGGGGGATCGCCGCGTGGCGTGGGCGGTGCCGTACCTCCTGGACTCCAGCGGGGACAATCACTACGCGCACCCGATCGAGAATCTCCGAGTCCTCGTCGACCTGCTGACCGAGGAAGTTGTCCAGGTAGTCGACGGCGATGTCATAGCCGTGCCACCGGAGCCGGGCAACTTCGATGCAGAGTCGGTTGTGCCACTGCGCTCAGACCTGAAGCCGTTGACGATCGTCCAGCCCCAGGGCCCGAGCTTCCAGGTCGAGGGCAACCTGATCACCTGGCAGCGGTGGAGCCTGCGGGCAAGCCTGCAACCCCTCGAGGGACTGGTGCTCCACGCCATCACCTACCACGACCAGGGGCGCGATCGTTCGATCCTGTACCGAGCCAGTCTCGGCGAGATGGTCGTCCCGTACGGAGATCCGCATGACGGCTTCTACTGGCGCAACTACTTCGATGCCGGCGAGGGCGGCATGGGCAAGTCGGCGAACTCCCTGATGCTCGGCTGTGACTGCCTGGGCGAGATTCGCTACCTCGACGGCGTGATCGCAGATGCGGCCGGCAACCCCCAGACGATCACCAACGCGATCTGCATCCACGAGGAAGACTTCGGGATCCTGTGGAAGCACCACGACTGGATGACCGAGAAGACCGAGGTCAGACGATCCCGTCGGCTGGTCGTCTCCTCGATCTCCTCGCTGGGCAACTACGATTACGGCTTCTTCTGGTACTTCTACCAGGATGGCACCATCCAGTTCGAGGTGAAGCTGACCGGCGTAATCTTGACCAAGGCGGTGGCGGCTGGGACGACCGACGGGCATGCCAATCTCGTGGCTCCGCAGCTCACCGGTCCACATCATCAGCACCTATTCAATGTCCGGCTCGACTTCGCCGTCGACGGGGTGCACAACTCGGTCTACGAGGTCGACACTGTCGCCGCGGATGCGGGAGACAGCGACCCCGAAGCGGGCGCGATGATCGCCCAGGCGACGCTGATCGAGTCCGAGCTCGCCGGGCGTCGGCAGATCGACCCGCTGAAATCTCGCCACTGGCGGGTGGTCAACCGCAACGTCCACAACCGGTTGGGCCAACCGGTTGCCTACAAGCTCATTCCCCACCACGGTCCGCTCCTGCTGGCGGACGAGAGATCGGGTGTCGGTCGCCGAGCCGGTTTTGCCCGCTTCGCGTTGTGGGTCACCAGGTTCGACCCTGACGAGCTGCACTCGGCCGACGAGTATCCCAATCTGCACCCCGGTCCTATGGGACTACCCGTCTGGACTGAGCAGGATCGTGGGCTGGTCGACTCAGACGTCGTCTTGTGGCACACATTCGGCACGTCGCACACCGCTCGGCCCGAGGACTGGCCGATCATGCCGGTCGACTACGTCGGTTTCGCCCTGAAGCCCATCGGGTTCTTCGACCGCAATCCCGCGCTCGACGTCCCTCCCACCGCCGCGGCCAGCTGCCACTAGACGGAGTGCGTTCTAACGCTGCCCTGCCGCCGGCCCGGCTTGCCGCCGACTTAGGGCATCAACAACTGCATATGCCATCGCCCAGCGGCGGATCGCTGGGTCCATGAAAGGAACGTCGTGTCACACCTGTTTGCGCGAGAAGACTCGCTATGACCGAGACGTCGTCATCCCCGCTGGAGTCCGGGCTCCGTATGCCCCAGCGCCACGTCCTGGTCGCCGGAGCGACCGGGCGCCAGGGCGGGGCCATTGCTCGCGGGCTACTGCGCGACGGTCACGTCGTCCGAGGGCTGACCAGGAATCCTGGCTCTCCGGCGGCGCGCGCCCTCGACGAGATCGGCGCATCGGTAGTTGCGGGTGACCTCAACGACCCCGACTCGCTCGCTGCGGCCGTGAAGGGCGCAAGCACCGTCGTTGTTGTGACCACCCCGTACGAGGAGGGCGCTGACGCTGAGACCAGGCATGGGTTGGCGCTGGTCGATGCGGCCATGAGCGTCGGGATCGAGCACTTTGTCTTCAACTCGGTCGCCGGCGCCGACGCAGAGACCGGTATCGCCCACTTCGACAGCAAAGGCATCGTCGAGCGCTACCTCGAGACGACCGGGATGCCCTACACGATCGTGGCGCCGTGCGCGTTCGTCGACGACTGGCTCTCTGATCCGGACTCGCTGGATGACCTCAGAGGTGGCCACCTCTCGATGCCGATGACCCCGACACGTGCGCTGCAGCAGACCAGCATCCCGGAGGTAGCCGCCGTGTCGGTGCTAGTGGCCGAGCAGCGTGAACCGTTCCTGGGCCAGCGGATCGAGGTCGCATCAGACTCGGTCAGCGGCTTGCAGATGGCAGAGATCATCAGTCAGGCATCCAAACGCAGCATCGAATACCGCGAGCTGTCTGCCACGCAGGCCCAGGAGATGATGGGCGACGAGCTGGCCGCCATGTTCGCATGGTTCGAAGGAACCGGCTTCGACGTCGATGCCGAAGCGCTGCACCGCCGATTCCCCACCGTTGCCTGGACGACGTTCGAGCAGTGGGCACTGGCGCAGGATTGGTCCGTGCTCGAGAACGGCGGGGGCCAGTGAGACTGGCAGCCGACGGTGGCTGCGGAGTCGCTGTGGCTGCGACACGTCGCGGCCGAGGACCACGGGCTGAGAGGCACCCGGCGCGGCGAACGTCGTGGTCGTCCATGCTGGTCTGATCGCCATGTGCGTTGCCGCACTGGTTGGCACGACAGGCCGCGCCATTGCCGCGCGACTGGTGGGTGTCGGCAGGCCCTCGCGTTGTCGTCTCGAAGCTATCCGGCACGAGAACCCCAGTAGCTACGGACCCGAACGCGTAGGTGCCTGGCACGGCATCTGACGCGTCGGACGCGGCGGAATCACCATCAGGCCGGCGGGCAGGGGACGCCGGCGTACGACAGGGTGTGGATGACACTCCCTCGGTCTGTGCAGGAACAAGCGGGACGCGCGTCAGCGCATGTGCAGGCCGCCGTTGATGTCCACCGTGGTTCCGGTAATGAACGCTGCGCGATCTGAGCAGAGGTAGGCGACCAGGGCCGCGACTTCTTCGCCCGTGCCGAACCGGCCGACGGGGATGGTGCCGGCAAGCTCCGCGAGTCGCGCGGCCGAGAGTGTGTCCATGACCGGCCCCTGGATGGCGGCGGGGGCGATGGCGTTAACCGTGACGCCGTCGCCTGCCAGCTTGCCGGCGAGGATCTTAGTCAGGACGATGATGCCGGCCTTGGCGGCGGCGTAGTGCGGGCCGGCCACGGAGCCACCCTGCTGCCCGGCCAAGGATGCGTGGTTGACGATCCTTCCGAATCCGTTAGCACGCATCACTGGGGCCACGACCTGACAGCCGATGAAGACACTGCGCAGATTCGTCGCCTGTACGGCGTCCCACTCGTCATCGGTGATGTCGAAGAAGTCTTGACTGAGGGTGACCCCGGCGTTGTTAACCAGGATGTCGATCCGGCCCCACTTCGCCATCGTGGCTGCCACAGCAGCCACGAAGTCCGCGCGCTGGCTCACGTCGAGGCGCATCCCGACCGTTCGGCTCCGCGTCGGATCGAGCTCCTCAGCGACGGCCGCGGCGCGCTCGCCGCTGCGGCTCGACACCACCACACGCGCTCCGCACGCGAGCAGCTCGGCAGCGATGTCGCGTCCGATTCCCTGTGTACTCCCGGTGACGAGAGCGACCCGGTCCGGTAGCTGGGTCATTTGCGACCTCGCTTTGCAGGAGTCCGTCGCGGCGAGCTCGGCGGCCCTTCGTGTCCTGACGGGTGTAGCTCGGCGGCGCCGTCCCAGGTGTCGTCGAAGAACTTCTGCAAGGGGCGCACCAGATCCTGGTGACGAACCATGATCGCGTTGGTGGACATGTCCCCGGTGACGGGGTCGCGCAGCGAGATCATCGCCTCCTCCCCGTCTCGGATGATGAGCTTCATGGGGAGCTGTTCGGCAAGGCGTCCAAGACCACCCCGCTCCACCAGGGGTGCCCAGCGCTGGGTGTCGCCAAGAACGTCGCCCGAGTACAAGGTCCTGACCCGGACGCCGCGACCGAGGGCTGCGATCTCCGCCTGGTTCCAGCGCGCTCGGGGCTGGATGAAAGGGGGCTGGGTCATGTTGTCGAGGCTGCTAGTCGCTTCGCCGATGACGGTCTCGAGGGCGAAGCTGACCCGGGTCCGCCCGGAAACGATCTCGAACAGCTGCTGCTCCAGGCCCGGCTGCGGGGACTGCACCGTGGGAAAGCGTCGGACGAGATCCTCGGCGATCGCCGCGTCCTGCTCGGCCGAGAGCGCCCGCTCGTGGTCGCGGTGCCGGACCCACTGCTCGAGGGCCGGCTCTGGTGCCACCGCTCGGAAAGTGGCGGTGTTGCCAGCCATCACCTCCTCGCAGAACCCGCGCTCCTGGAGCATCCGCAACGCCTCGTAGACCTTGGGGCGGGCCACCCCCGCACGCTGGGCGACGTCGGCTGCGGTCGTCGGGGCAGTCTCGACCAGGCTGGCGTACACCCGCGCCTCGGTGCTGGTCAGCCCGAGCGTCACCAGCCCACGGATGGCCGGGTCCTGCATGGACGCCGCGATCAGAGGTGGCCGGTCGCTGGAGGCCGGCATCGCCCGATCCGGGTCGCGACGCGCCCGCTTTGACGTCGCCGGAGTCTTGCCTGAAGATGATTTGGCGGCCATGACGTCGACCCTAGCGGCAGCCGACATCTCCAGCGGTTCACTCGCTCGGAGCGCGGACATCAGTAGCTGATCCACGTGGTCTTGAGGGCGGTGTACTGGTTCAGCGCATGCAACGAGAGGTCCCTGCCGAACCCGGACTGCTTGACGCCGCCGAAGGGTGTCTGGTTGCTCATGGCATCGACGGTGTTGACCGAGACGGTGCCGACATTGAGTCCGCCGGCCACCCGGTGAGCCCGCGAGAGACTCCCGGTCCACACCGACGCGGCGATGCCGAAGGGCGACTGGTTGGCCAGCTGGAGCGCCTCCTGCTCGGTGTCGAAGGGGATCACAGCCAGGACCGGCCCGAAGATCTCGTCCTGCGCGAGGCGGACGCCGTTGGGGACGTTGTCGAAGACGGTCGGCTCTACGAAGCAGTCACTGTCGCCCACGGATACTCGGGACCCGCCGAGGACGAGGCTGGCTTCATCGCGACCCGCGGCGATCGCTGCCATCACGCGCTCGGTGTGGAGCTCACCGGCCATCGCCCCCATCCTGCTGGCGGGGTCGAGGGGATCGCCTGGGCGGATAGGGGCAGCGCGTTCGAGGACCATGCTGAGGAATTCCTCCTTGATGCCGCGATCGACGAGCAGCCGCGAGTTCGCCGAGCACACCTGGCCCTGGTTGAAGAAGATTCCCTGACACGCCTTGTCGGCCGCCGCCGCGAGGTCGTCGCAGTCTGCGAAGACGAGGTTGGCGCTCTTACCTCCGCATTCAAGCCAGACCTGCTTGAGGTTGGATTCGGCGGCGTAGGACATCAGCCGCTTGCCGACAAGGGTCGAGCCTGTGAAGGCGAGGCAGTCGACCTGCATATGCCGGCCGATCGCCTGCCCAGTGCTGTCGCCCGTGCCGGTGACGACGTTGAGGACGCCGGAGGGTATTCCCGCCTCGGCGGCCAGCTCGGCCAGCAGCAGGGCCGACAGGCTCGACTGCTCCGCTGGTTTGAGGACGACGCTGTTGCCCGCTGCCAGCGCCGGTGCGAGCTTCCAGGCGGCGATGTTGAGCGGGAAGTTCCAGGGCACGATGGCCCCGATCACGCCGAGCGGCTCGCGCGTGACCAACGCGAGGTCGCCGCGTGACGTGGCCGCGACCTCGCCATAGACCTTGTCGGTGGTCTCGGCGTACCACTGGAAGCACCCGGCAGTGAACGGCACGTCGACGTGTACGGCGTCCATGACGAGCTTGCCCATCTCCAGCGAGACCAGCAGCGCGAGCTCATCGGTTCGTTCCTCCAGCAGCCTGGCCAGGCGAAGCAGCACCCGCTTGCGTTCCGCAGGAGAGGCTTGTGACCACACGCCGGACTCGAAGGACGCGCGGGCGGCTGCCACCGCTCGGTCCACGTCGACCTCGTCGCATGCGGCCACGTCGGCTAGGCGCGCCCCCGTGGCGGGGTTCACGGCCGCGGACGTCTCTCCGGACGCGGAGTCGACGAAGTCGCCATCTATGAAAGCCTGCCCGCGCGGGGACGCCTTGCTGGCCATGGCGGTCCAGTCATGCAGAGTATGAGTCGACATCGTTGCCTCCTGTCAGGGGTTGTGCGGTCGCTCAGTCGTCAGCGGCGCCGGGGCGAGCCCCCGGCCTGCTCCGATTGAGCCGGATCGAGATCAGATTGAGCCCGGATCGCCACTGACCGGCAGCCCATCGCCACTGACCGGCAGCCCCTTGCTCAGCTTCTCCTGGATGTCGGGCCGGTCGAAGCTGAGCTCGCCACCTCGCGCATAGCAGTCGAGCGGGATCTCTTGGAACACGACGATGATGGCGTCGGGCTTGTTGTTCATGAACGGTGCCATCACGTCGGTGATCTGACGTGCCATGGCTCGCTTGTTGTGCGTGGGCTGACCTTCCCACATCTGAATGGTCACGACGGGCACGATGATCCTCCTGGTCAGATCGGAATCGGCCGGGCCCAGAGGGCGTCAGCCTCAAATTCGAGTCTTACGGTGTCATGGGGGACGACGGACGGATCTGCGCGGGCGATTACCGCGCACCCCTCGGGTGTCTGCACGGAGGCGAGCACGACGAGAGCGCTTTCCGACCTGCGGCCATCCTGGCCCAGTGTCGTCAGGGACTCAACGGCCCCCTCTGACAGGAACGTGTCGACCCAGGCGAGCGCCCCGCATCGACAAACGAGTCCCGGCGGGAAGGTCACTCGAGCACACGCTGAGCAGGAGGCAGCCCGGACGGTCATGGCTGCGCCTCCAGCACGACGGCGGTCGCGCTGGCCCCGTGTCGGTAGAGAACCATCCCGTAGCCGGTGACGAGCCCCAGGCGTGCGGCGTCGATCTGCCTGGGCCCGCACTCGCCGCGCAGCTGGCGTATGACCTCGACGACGCCATGAAGCCCCCCGCCCGCTCCGGCTTGGCCTGCGCACAGTTGACCGCCGGAGGTATTGAGTGGATAGCCGCCGCGGCCAAGCTGCTGTCGAATGAACTTGGCTACCTCCCCGCCCGGGACCATGCCTAGGTCCTCGAGCTGGACCAGGACCATGACGGGATAGTCGTCGTAGACGCTGATCACGTCGCAGTCGGAGGCGTCCAGCTCGGCTTGGTCCCAGAACCCGCCGCGGACGATATCGGCCAGCCCCGTGGTGAGCCCGTCTCCTTGTTGCTCGTCGCTGTTGAACGAGGCGGCGATCGCCCTGATCTTCACTCGCGGTGCCCGGCTCTTCCGGGCCGCCCCGGTGATGACGACCGCGTCCGCGCCCGACACCACCGGCGGACAGTCGAATCGCGTGAGCGGGGAGGCCACCATCGGCGCCGCGAGGTATTCCCGAGCGGTGAGGGGCGTTCGGTAGGTCGCCGCAGGGTTCTTCGCCGCCCACGCGCGCTGGGCCATTACGACCTGACCGTAGTCTTCGCGGTCAAGGCCGTGTCGCCGCATGTGTCGCTCGGTCACCATGGCGAACAGCGAGTTCGGGCCGCCGTAGGGCAGCGCTGTCAAGAGGTCACGCGTGGCGGTGTTGAAGCCGGCGGTCAGAGCCGTGAACGCGTCGGCACCGAAGTGGTCACCGGCGAGGACGAGCACCGCACGAGCGTCACCGACGTCGACGGCTCTCGCAGCCGCGCGAATCATGTC
>WNFA01004171.1_pt1 | contig 12064 bp, 10 predicted proteins | sample 5400481 | NCBI WGS metagenome assembly WNFA01 (sample SAMN13153340, study PRJNA577476) | soil metagenome | isolation source: 120 cm saprolite under Douglas fir tree site 2 hole 1 replicate 2 | place: USA:California | collected 2015-04-18
GTGCGCCCCACCGCGAACTCGTGGATCATCTCCGTCGCCTCGGAGCCCACGATGTGCACGCCCAGGATCTCCCCGGTGCGCTTGTCGGCCACCACCTTGAGAAATCCCTCCGTCTCCCCCAGGGCCACCGCCTTGCCATTGGCCGTGAAGGGAAAACGCCCCACGGCGATCTCACGGCCGTTCGTCCTGGCCTTGGCCTCGGAAAGACCGATCGACGCGACCTGCGGCCGGCAGTACGTGCAGGAGGGGACATTGTCGTAGTCAACCGGATGCGGCGAGCGGCCCGCGATGGCCTCCGCCGCGACCACGCCCTCCGCCATCGCCTTGTGCGCCAGCATCTGGCGTCCCGTCATGTCGCCCACCGCGAAGATCCCCTTGACCGATGTCTCCATCGTCGGTCCCACGGTCACGAGCCCGCGCTCGCTCGCCACCCCCAGGGCCTCGAGCCCCAGCCCCTTCGTTCTCGAGGCGCGCCCGACGGCCATCAGGACTTGCTCGGCCTCCAGGCGCTCCGCCTTGCCCTCGGCCTCGATCTCCACGGTGAGGCCGGCCTTGCCTGGGCTGACCTTCTGCACGCGAACACTCGTGCGAATGGTCATGCCCCGGCGACTGAAGACGCGCGCGAGAAGGGCCGAGACCTCCTCGTCCTCGATGGGCAGCACGCGGGGCAGCGCCTCGAGCACGGTCACGGGCACTCCGTAGGCGCCGTAGATGTCGGCGAACTCCATGCCGACGGCCCCTGCCCCGATGACGATGAGCGAGGCGGGCGTGGCCTCGATTCGCACCGCGCCGTTGGAGGAGATGACCTGCTTCTCGTCGATGGTGACGCCGGGCAGCGATCTTGGCTCGGAGCCCGTGGCCAGGATGATGGCCTTGGCCTCGAGGGTCTGGACCCCGTCCTTGCCCTTGACCTCGACCACGTTCCTGGCCTTGAGCGTGCCCGTGCCGGGGACGAGCGTGATCTTGTTCTTGCGGAAGAGGAACTCGACGCCCTTGGCCATGCGGTCGGCCACGCGTCGTGAGCGCTGCACGGCCTGGGCGTAGTCGGCCGTCCACTTGTCGACGGTGACGCCGAACTCCTCGGCGCGCTGGAAGAGCCCCACGATCTCCGCGTTGCGCAGGAGGGCCTTGGTCGGGATGCAGCCCCAGTTGAGGCAGACCCCCCCCGGCCTGTCGTCCTCGACGGCGGCCACGGAGAGACCAAGCTGGGCGCAGCGGATGGCGGCGACGTAGCCGCCGGGGCCCGTGCCCACCACGACCACGTCGAAGCGCTGGGCCGCCATCGCGCTATGCTCCGTGCCGTGCCAAATGGCGAGTCAGACGAGGCCCGCGGGAGGCAGCAGCCCGAGGCGTACGTAACCCTTCGAGCTGAGGGGCGCCACCACGAGGCGAGGGCCGAGTGGGACGTACGTTGAGGGTTGCTGCCGACCGAGAACGTTGCCGTTCGAGGCGAGCGGCTTCGCCGCGAGGCGAGAGCTGAGTAGATCTGGCGAAGTCAGTTGGCACGGCACTACACCAGGAGCCGCAGGGGCTCTTCGAGAAGATGCTTCGCGTCCTGAAGGAAGCGCGCCCCCATGGCGCCGTCCATCACCCGGTGGTCGCACGAGATGGTCATCTTCATGCGGCGGCCCACGCGGATCTGCCCACCCTCGGCCACGGGCTTCTCGACGACCGAGCCCACGGCGAGGATGGCGCCTTCCGGCGGGTTGATGATGGCCGAGAACTCCTCGACATCGAACATGCCGAGGTTGGAGACGGAGAAGGTGGCCCCGCTCATCTCCTGCGCGCGGAGCTTGCCGCCCCGAGCCCGCTCGGCGAGGTCCCGGGCCTCGAAGGCGATCTGGGTCAGCGGCTTGGCGTCACAATCCCGGAGGACAGGGGTGATGAGGCCTTCGTCGAGGGCGACGGCGATGCCGATGTGCGCGCGGTGGAAGACGCGGATGGCCTGGCCCTGGAGCTGGGCATTGACGCCCGGATTCTTGAGGAGGGCCAGCGCGCACGCCTTGATGATCAGGTCGGTGACGGAGACCTTGGGCTGCCCCTCGAGCGCGTTGAGATCCGCGCGGAGCGCCCAGGCACGGTCCATGGCGACTTCCGAGGTGACGTAGAAGTGCGGGATCGGCCCCTTCGACAGCGGCATGCGCTTGGCGATGACGGCGCGCATGGGGGACAGGGGCTGGTCCTCGAATTCAGCGCCCGTGCGCGGCGGGATCACGAAGGCGGGACGCGTGGCGGCCGCGGGAGCCGCCGCGGCGGGACGGGCGACCGGCGGCGCGGCGGCGGGGGCGGTGCCGGCCGCCTCGACGTCTCGCCGGACGATGCGACCGCCCGGGCCCGATCCCTGAACGAGCCTGAGATCCACGCCTGACTGGGCCGCGACCTTGCGAGCCAGCGGCGAGGCCTTGACCCTGCCACCGCCGGCGCTTGCCCCCGCGGTCGCGGCAGGCGCCGGCGACATGGGCACGACCGAGGTGGTGGCCGGCTCGGACTTGTAGCTCTCCATGGCGGGAAGCGCGGCCGCGGCCTTGTCGGGAGCCGGCGCCGCGGCGGCGGCCGGGGGCGGCGCTGACGCGGCGAGAGTCGAGATGTCGTCGGACGGCTCGGCGATGACGCCGATGAGATTCCCCACCGGCACCTGCCCACCCTCACCCACCAGGATCTTGCGCAGCACGCCCGAGCCGAAGGCCTCGATCTCGACGTTGGCCTTGTCGGTCTCGACCTCGGCGATGACATCACCGCCCTTGACGGAGTCGCCCTCTTTCTTGATCCACTTGATGACCTTGCCGGTCTCCATGGCGTCGGACAGCTTTGGCATGATGACCTTGGTGATCATGCGCAGACCCTGCGGATGGCGGCCAGGATCTTGGCCTTGGACGGAGTCTTGAGCAGCTCGAGGTTGCGCGCGTACGGCATGGGCGCATTCTCGCCGGTGACGCGGGCCACCGGGGCATCGAGATCGTCGAACGCCTCTTCCTGGATGGTGGCGGCGATCTCGGAGCCCATGCCCGCGAAGCCCGCCCCCGCCTCGATGACCACGCAGCGGTGGGTCTTGCGCACCGAGCCCAGGATGGTGGCGGTGTCCATGGGGCGGAGCGTGCGCGGGTCCACGATCTCGACGGAGATGCCGTCCTTGTCCAGCTCCTCCGCCACCTCGAGAGCGCGATAGAGCATGCCCATGTAGGCGATGACGGTGACGTCTGTGCCCTCGCGGCGCACCGCGGCCACGCCGAGAGGAATCAGGTACTCGGGATCCTCGGGCACCTCGCCCTTGATGGCGTAGAGCGTCTCGGACTCGATGAAGATGACGGGGTTGTCATCGCGGATGGCCGATTTCAGCAGGCCCTTGGCGTCGCCCGGCGTCGAGGGGCGCACCACCTTGAGCCCGGGCACGTGATAGAAGTACGTCTCCATGCTCTGCGAGTGCTGGGCGGCGAGCTGCGCGGCGGGCCCGCCGGGGCCACGCACCACGAGCGGGACGTTGTACTGGCCGCCCGACATGTAGCACATCTTGGCGGCCGAGTTCACGATCTGGTCGAGGGCGAGGATGGAGAAGTTGAAGGTCATCATCTCCACCACGGGCCGGAGGCCGAGCATGGCCGCGCCCACGCCGATCCCGGTGAAGCCCGACTCGCAGATCGGCGTGTCCACGATGCGCTTCTCGCCGAACTCCTTGAGGAGACCCTGAGTCACCTTGTAGGCGCCGTCATAGAGCCCGACCTCCTCGCCCATGACGAACACGCGGGGGTCGCGTCGCATCTCCTCCCGGAGAGCCAGGTTCAGGGCCTCGCGATACGTCATGACGGCCATGGCACTAGTCCTTGTACACGTCGGTGAACAACTCTTCGGGCGGCGGCTCGGGAGAAGCCTCGGCGAACGCCACCGCCTCGTCCACCTGATCCGCCACCGCCTTCTCGATCAGCTTGAGATCGGCCTCGGTGAGGGCGCCGTCCTTCAGACAGCGCTCCGAGAAGAGGACGATCGGATCGCGCTGCTTCTCCCGCTCGACCTCTTCCTTGGTCCGGTAGATGGCGCCCGCGGGATCGCGCATCGAGTGCCCGCGGAAGCGATAGGTGCGCGCCTCGATGAGGGTGGGCACCTTCTCCCGTCGCGCGCGCTCGACGGCGCGCCCCACGCAATCGCGGATGGCAAGCACGTCCATGCCGTCCACCGCCTCGCCCTTGATGCCGTACGTCTCGGCAAAGCGCCAGATCTCCGTCTGGGCGAGCGCGCGGTGAATGGCCGTGCCCATGGCGTAACGGTTGTTCTCGCAGATGTAGACCACGGGCAGCTTCCACAGCGCGCACAGGTTGAGGGACTCGTGGAACTCTCCCTCGGGCACGGCGCCGTCGCCGAAGTAGCACAGCACGACCTGGTCGCCCCCCTGGTACTTGATGGCGAACCCCGCCCCCGCGGCGAGGGGCAGATGGGCGCCCACGATGCCGTGGCCGCCCAGGAAGTTGACGCCCTTGTCGAAGAGGTGCATGGAGCCGCCCTTGCCCTTGCTGAGACCGTCCATGCGTCCGAAGAGCTCGGCCATGATCCGCCTCGGATCGGAGCCCTTGGCCAGGCAATGACCGTGCTCGCGGTACGACGACACCGAGTAGTCGTCCGGCCGGCAGGCCGCGGTGGCCCCGACCGCCACCGCCTCCTGGCCGATGTAGAGATGGAGGAAGCCGCCGATCTTGCCCATGGCGTACATCTCGGCGGCCTTCTCCTCGAAGCGACGGATGAGCTGCATCTGGGTGAGGAGGCGCTTGGCCAGCTCGCTGTCGAGCCGCGCGCTAGGCGCCACCGTTTTCATCTGAGCCATGCCTTACCCCCGCATCAGCGACAGCTCGTCCACCGAGAGGCGGCGGCGGAGCCGGAAAATAGCCACGATGATCGCGAGCCCCACCGCGACTTCGGCGGCCGCGACGCACAGGACGAAGAAGACCAGGGCCTGCCCGTCGACAGAGCCATGCTGCTGGCCGAAAGCCACGAATGCGAGATTGGCCGCGTTGAGCATGATCTCGATGGACATGAAGATGACGAGCGGGTTGCGCCGCACGAGGACGCCCAGGACCCCGATCACGAACAGGACCGCGGAGAGCCCCACGTACCAGGAGGTCGGCACCATGCTAGGCCGTCCTCCGCTTGGTCAGGGCGATCACGCCGACGAGGGCCGCGAGCAGGAGCACCGAGGTGACCTCGAAGGGATACAAATAGTCGGTGAAGAGCTCGAGGCCGATGGCCGCCACCCCGCCCGGCACGGTGCGGGTCGCGGGCGCCCCGCGGAAGAGGCCCGAGCGCAGCATCACCGCGAGGACGATCAGCAGCAGCCCGCCCACCGGCACGGCCAGCCAGCGCTGGGCCCGGAGGGGATCGGGGCCGGTCTCCTCCCTGCCGGGGATGAGCACCATGATGGCGAACACGAAGAGGACGGCGATGGCCCCGGCGTAGACGATGACCTGGGCGGCCGCGAGGAACTCCGCGCGCATCTGAAGAAAGAACGCGCCCAGGGTGGCGAGGTGCACGACGAGGAAGAGGGCGCCGTGGATGGGGTTCCGCCGGAGGACGAGGCCAACGGCCGAGCCCACGGCGAGGACGGCGAGGATCCAGAAGGTGACGATGGCCGGAGTCACGGAGCCTTCCGGTCGGCGGGAATGGGCACGGGCGAGGTGGGCACGCCATTGGGCCCCGCCGCCTCGAGGGCGAGGAGCGTCTCCTTCGTGTAGATCATGCCCCCGCGACTGTACGAGGAGAATTCCAGGATGCCCGTGTCCATCCGGATGGCGTCTTCCGGGCAGGCCTCCACGCAGTAGCCGCAAAAGACGCACTTGCCGAGATCGATGTCGAAGCGCTCGGGTACCTTCTCGATCTCGGGGTTCGGATGCTCGGTGGCCACGATGTAGATGCAGTGGGCGGGGCAGACGGTCTCGCACATCATGCACGCGACGCAGCGGGGCGAGCCGTCCTCCCGTCGCACGAGGCGATGGAGACTGCGCAGCCGCGTCGCGTAGGGACGCCGCTCGTCCGGGTACTGGATGGTGACGGCGCCGCGGGCGCTCTTGATCCGGAAGACGGTATGCAGGGTGTGCCGCCACATGTTGGCGAAGAAGCGGAGCCCCGTCAGCTTGAGACCGCCGAACACCTCGGCCAGATAGAAGCGCTGGCGGAGGCCGAGCCGGCTCGAGTGCTTGGGATCCGCCGGCGTGTTGGCGCCCTGATACGGAGAGGCCATGCTCAGGCCTTCCCGAGAAGGAGGATCACGAGGCCCGTCAGCACGATGTTCAGGATGGAGAGCGGGAAGAGGCCCAGCCAGCCCAGGCGCATGGCCTGGTCGTACCGAAACCGGGGCAGCGTCCAGCGGATCAGCATGAGGAGCCAGATCATCGCCACCACCTTGGTCAGGAAGGCTCCGACCTGGAGCCCGGTCACCACGAGATGCGGCAGGGCCACCTCCTGGCCCCACGGGAAGACGAAGCCCGCGGCCTGGAGATACGGCACCTGCCAGCCGCCCAGGAACAGCGCGGTGGTCATCCCGGCGATCACCACGGTCTCGAGGAAGTCCGCCATGGCGAACATCCCGAACTTCATGCCGCTGTACTCGATGAAGTAGCCGATGATCTCCGACTCGCCCTCGGGCATGTCGAAGGGAATGCGCTTGGTGGCCGCGATGCCCGCGGTGAGGAAGAGAAAGAAGGCCAGCGGCTGGGTCAGGATGCCCCAGGCGGGGATCCACGGTCCGAAGTACTGCGGGAGCAAGGGCAGCCCCTGGGCGCGGGCGATGTCCTGCATGTTGAGGGAGCCGTAGACCATGACCACGCCCATGATCGAGGCCCCGATGGCGACCTCCGCCGAGATCATGAGGGCAGCGGCGCGCTGGCCGCCCAGGAGCGCGAAGTTGTTGGCGGAGGCCCAGCCCGCCATCATGAGCCCATACACGCCCAGGGAGAGCATGGCGAGGACGTAGAGGATGCCCACGTTGAGGGTGACGGCCTGGAGCTGGATCTCGCGCCCGAAGATCTTGAGGGTGTCGCCGAAGGGGATGGACGCGAAGGCGCCGAGGGCGAAGAACACCGACACGAAGGGCGCGAGCTTGAAGAGCATCCGGTCGGCGTGGGCCGGCATGAAGTCTTCCTTCGTCAGCATCTTGACGGCGTCGGCGAGCGGGTGCAGGAGCCCCAGGATGCGGATCCCGAAGATGCTCGCGCGGTTGGCCCCGATCCGGTCTTGCATGATCGCCGACTGCTTGCGCTCCACCCAGGTCAGGAGCCCGCCGAAGTTGAGCACGACGAACATGATGAAGGCGACGGGAATGACCTGGAGCAGGAGATCGAGGGCGGGGCCGTTCACGCCGTGGCCATCCGTCCCGTATCGCCGAGGGCACGGTACGTCATGCCGCCAAAGGCGGGCACCGCGGCGGCGAGCGCGTTGAAGACCTGCTCGGCGCGCTCGGCGCTGAACACGGGGTCGGAGGCCCCGAGCGCCTTTCCCACGACGGAGAGGATCTTCCAGTCGGGCCACGACTCGCCGAGGGGCGGGATGGCCGTCCGGAAGCGCTGCACACGGCCCTGGAAATTCGTGAAGGTGCCCTCGGTCTCGACGTAGGCCGCGCTCGGCAGCACGAGATGCGCCCGCGCGGAGACGTCGTTGGCGTTGGTGCCCTGGAAGACCACCGTCTCGGTGTTCTCGATGGCCGCGAGCACCTCGGCCTCCGGCCAGCCCGAGGCCGCGAGATCGTGGTGGAAGATCCAGAGGAGCTTGAGGCGCCTCTCGCGCGCCGCTCGCAGTATTCCTGCGGCATCGCGCCCGCCCGCGCCAGGGCCGACGCCGGTGAGCTCGGCCCCGCGGCTGTTCGGATTCTTGTCGGCGCGGATGAGGAAGTCGTCCTCGTCGCCCGGGGTGCGCGGCGGCACCCGGAAGTCCAGGTTCCTGACGCCCAGATGCTCGGCCAGCCGCCTGAGAGCCCAGAGATCCTCGTTGGACATCTTGGGGGAGGCGAGCAGGCCCACCTCGTCGGGCTGACAGCCCTGGAGTCTCTTCACGAGCTCCGGAAGGGCGCGGTCCCAGGAGACCTCGGCGCCCGCTCCGCCCGCCCTGTGCAGCGGATGGGTGAGCCGGCTCTTGTCGTCCATCCACTTGAACCCGTAGCGGCCCTCGTCGCAGAGCCACCACTGGTTGACCTCGGCGTTGAAGCGCGGCTTGAGCCGCGCCACCCGCCGGCCTTGATTGTGGTGAGGACGGTGCCGGTTGGTGTGCACTTCGACGTTGCAGCCCCGCGCGCAGCCGTTGCAGAGGCCCTTGGCCGTGTCGAGATACCACACGCGGACCTGGAAGCGGAAGTCGCGATCCGTGAGAGCGCCCACCGGGCAGATGTCGATGACGTTGCCGGAGTACTTGTTCTCGAGGGCCGTGCCGGGGAAGAGGCCGATCTCCGATTGATCGCCGCGCTGGAAAATGCCCAGCTCGCCCGTGTGGGTGATCTCGTCGCAGAAGCGCACGCAGCGCGAGCAGAGAATGCAGCGCTCGGCATCCAGCATGACGTGGGGGCCGATGGGCACCGCCTTGGGCTTGTGCACCTTCTCGTCGACCATGCGCGGGTCGTAGAGTCCGTGCTTCATGTAATAGATCTGCAGGAAGCACTCCCCCGCCTGGTCGCACACGGGGCAGTCGAGCGGGTGGTTGATCAGGTGGAACTCCATCATGGAGCGGCGGGTCTCCAGCACCCGCTCCGTCTCCGTGTGGACGACCATGCCCTCGGTCGCCTGCGTGTTGCACGCGATCTGCGGGCGCGGCACCTTGTCGATGTCCACCATGCAGAGCCGGCACTGCCCCGCGATGGACAGGGCGGGATGATAGCAGTAGTGCGGCACCTCCGCGCCGGCGGCCTTGGCCGCCTCGATCAGGTTGGTCCCCTCGGGAACCTCGACCTCTTTGCCATTGATGGTGAGTTTAGGCATGGTCGGTGAGTTTAGGCATGGTCGGTGAGTCTAGGCATGGTCCGAGGTCCTGATGAGCTCCTCGAACTCGGAGCGGAACTTCTCGATGTAGCTGATGTAGGGCCCGACGGCGCCGTCGTAGAAGGCGCAGATGGTCGTGCCCGCCCCGCGCTTCGCGACGTCGAGGATGGTGTCGAGGTCCTCCTTCCGGCCCTTGCCCTCCACGATGCGGTGGCTGATCTTGTAGATCCAGCCGGTGGACTCCCGGCAGGGCGTGCACTGGCCGCAGGACTCGTGGGCGTAGAAGCGGGCCACCACCATGAGCGCGTCCGGGATGGACACCGTCTCGTCCATGACGATGATGCCGGCGGAGCCGATCATGGAGCCCTTGCTCTTGGGCCCGTCCACGTCCATGGGGATGTCGATCTCGTCGGGCGTGAGGATGGCCGCGGACGACCCGCCCGGCACCACGGCCTTGAGAGCGCGCCCGCCGGGGATGCCGCCACAGTGATCGTAGATGATCTGGCGGAGCGTCACCGACACCGGGGCTTCCACGAGACCGGGTCTGACGACATGACCGGAGACCGAGTAGAGCCGGGTGCCTCCCTGGGTCTTGGTTCCGAGGCCGGCGAACCACTCCGCGCCCCGCGTGATGATGGGGGGCAGGCAGGCGAGCGTCTCGACATTGTTGACGATGGTCGGCTGGCCGAAGGCTCCCTTGACGGCGGGGAAGGGCGGCTTGACCTTGGGCCAGCCCTTCTTGCCCTCGAGGGAGGAGATGAGCCCCGTCTCCTCGCCACAGATGTAGGCGCCTGCCCCGCGATGCACGACGATCTCGAAGTCGAAGCCCGTGCCCTGGATGTTCTTGCCGAGGAGACCGGCCTCGGAGGCTTCCTTGACGGCGGCGCTCACGATGCGCCACGGCTGGACGTACTCGCCGCGGATATAGATGAAGCCGAGGTGCGAGCCGATGGCCCGCGCGGCGATGAGCATGCCCTCGATGAGGGCGTGCGGATCGCGCTCCATGAGATAGCGGTCCTTGAAGGTGCCGGGCTCGCCCTCGTCCGCGTTGACCACGAGATACCGCGGCGCCGTCGAGCCCTTGGGAATGAAGCCCCACTTCACGCCGGTCGGGAAGCCCGCCCCGCCCAGGCCGCGGAGGTTGGACTTCTTGACCTCTTCGGCGATGGCCGCCGGCTCCATGCCCTTGGCTTTCTCCCAGCCCTGATAACCGCCACCGTCTCGATAGACGCGGAGGGTATGCGCGTCCTTGACGTCGAAGTTGCGGGTAAGGATCCGCTCGGCCATCAGCGAAGACCTCCCAGGATCCCGTCCATCTTCTCGGGCGTCAGGTAGCCCTCGTAGCGATCGTCCACCTGCATCATGGGCGCCTGCTCGCAGGCACAGAGGCACTCGACGCTGAGAAGCGTCACCCGGCCGTCCGGCGTGGTCTCGCCGACTTCGATGCCGAGCTTCTGGGTCAGGTGCTCGATGATGCCCTTGGCCCCCAGGAGATGGCAGGAGAGATTGTGGCAGACAGCGACGACGTGGCGGCCCTTGGGCTGCTGGAAGTACAGCGTGTAGAACGTGACCACTTCGTGCACGTGAGCCGGCGAGAGCTCGAAGAGTCCCGCGACGTACTCTTCCACCTCGAGCGAGATATGGCCGAAGGTGTCCTGAGCGAGGTGGAGCACGGGCAGGAGCGCTCCTCGCTTGTCCGGGTAGAGCCCCTGCAGCCGGCGCACCTCGGCGAGATGCTCGGCGCCGAACTGGGGGCTCCTAGCATCGGCCATGAGCTACCTCCACGTCCTTGTCTTGATTGGTACTCGCCTCGCGCCGGCCATGGGCCGCCGCTCAGCTCGAACAGCGGGCCGCGTCTCAGCTCGAAAGTCAACGATCAAGCTCGCCTCCGATCATGTTCACCGACCCGAAGGTGGGAATGATGTCGGCGACCATCTGGCCCTCGATCATCCGCGGCAGGGCGGCCACGGGAGGGAGGCACGGGGGCCGGCAGCGGACGCGATAGGGCCGATCGGTGCCGTCGGAGACCACGTAGAAGCCGAGCTCGCCATTGGCGCCCTCGGCGGCGAAGTAAGCCTCACCGGCGGGCGGCCGGATGCCGTTGCCGTCCATCACCAGCATGAAGTGGTTCATCAGCCCTTCGATGGAGCCGTAGGTGGTTTCCTTGGGAGGCAGGACGACTCGCTTGTCGGCTACATTGACCTGGGTGTACGCGGGGCGCTCCTGCCCACGGAGATTCGGGGACAGGGTGATGGGCAGGAGCAGGAGCCCCTCGGTGTGGCCCTGCTTGCCTCGGTCCACGTAGGCGTCGACGGGAATCTCGCGGCCTTCGAAATCCACGTTGATGGCTCCGCCGGGCATGCGCTCGAGCCCCTGCTCGGCCATGCGCATGGACTGCTCCATCTCCGCCATGCGCACCAGGTAGCGATCGAAGTTGTCGCCGTTCTTGCCCAGGGGCACCTCGAACTCGACCCGGTCATAGGCCCAGTACGGCTGCACCCGTCGCAGGTCGAAGGCGACTCCCGCCGCCCGCAGCAGCGGCCCCGTGATGCCCCAGGCGATGGTCTCCTCGGCCGAGAGCGCCCCCACGCCGACCATGCGGTCCATGAAGATGCGGTTGCCCGTGATGAGGGTGTGGACTTCCGTCAGCACTTGCCGCACCTCGGCAAAGGCCTTGCGCACCTTGATGCCGAAACCCTCGGGCAGGTCGGCCTTGACGCCGCCCACCCGGCCGTAGGAGATGGTCAGCCGCGCCCCCGTCACGTCCTCCACGAGCTCCCAGAGGAACTCGCGGGCCTTGATCATGTAGAGGAAGACGGTGAAGGCGCCCAGCTCCATGGCGGAGGCGCCCACGCAGGTCAGGTGGTCGCAGATCCGCGAGATCTCGCTCATGATCACGCGGATGTACTTGCACCGCTCCGTGACGTCGATGCCGAGGAGCTTCTCGATCGCCGAGGCGTAGGCGAAGTTGTTGATCAGCGGCGAGACGTAGTTGAGCCGGTCCGTGAAGGGGATCGCGTTGTTGTAGGGCCCCGCCTCGCAGTCCTTCTCGAAGGCGCGGTGGAGGTATCCGATCTCGACGTCGCCCTTGACCACCACCTCGCCGTCGAGCTCCGCGAAGA
>WNFA01008001.1_pt1 | contig 12064 bp, 15 predicted proteins | sample 5400481 | NCBI WGS metagenome assembly WNFA01 (sample SAMN13153340, study PRJNA577476) | soil metagenome | isolation source: 120 cm saprolite under Douglas fir tree site 2 hole 1 replicate 2 | place: USA:California | collected 2015-04-18
CGGTGGTGGCCATGCTCTCCCCCACCGCTTTGCCCATGGCCGGATCGGAATAGGGCAGCGCCCAGCCGCCGTGTTCGAAGCCGCCGCGGCGGTCTTCGTCCGGCCGGCCAGGCGCCTGCATGACCCCGTCGAGACTGAGGCTGTTGAAAACAATGATTCTTCTCATCTCACCCTTGAAACGGGGTCGCCCCGAGCAAATATGCTGCCAGGTAGTAAAGGCTCAAGCGAGTTCTGCGCACAGCGTGTATGTACACACATGTGCTTGGTTTGGCAAGAACCGATAGGAAATGACTGACCCAGTCGACACTACCCTCGACCGCTATCGTCGCGTCGTCCTGGCCTGCGCGGTCATGAACTTTCGGCAAGTTGCACGCTCCGTCACGGCGCGGTTCGACGACCAATTGAGACCGGTCGGGCTCCGCGCCACCCAGCTCAATCTCTTGATGGCGATCGAGACATCGACCGCCGTGACGATCACGGACCTGGCCGAGATCCTGGCGATGGATCGCACGACGATGACGCGCAATCTGAAGCTGCTGCGACAGCGCAAGCTGGTCGATCGCAAAAGGATTGCGCTGACGGCGAAAGGGCGCCGCGCAGCCGCCGCGGCGTTGCCGCTATGGGAGAAAGCGCAAGCAGAAATACTCGACAGCCTGGGCAAGAAGCGCTGGGCGGCCTTGCTCGACGAGCTGGGGGCGGTTAAGTCGTCGATCGGGCCTCGATCTGGAGGCTAGGTGGTGGAGAGGAAGACGTTCTTCAGCTCTGTGTAGTGGTCCAGCGCGCCTGGTCCCAGCTCGCCGCCGACGCCTGACTGCTTAAAACCGTCACCTTCAAAGCCATCAGTCCTCTGACGGAAAAGGTTCGATGTGAAGCTGCTCGACCTGCGCTTCGGCCGTGGCGTGATCGTCGTAGGGCCCATCGAGTCGAACGCCTCGCGCGGTCCCAGTGTCGTCGATGTCGGCGCTCAACACATACCAGCGCTTGCCCAGGTGCAGCACGCCGTGGTGACGCTGCCCCGTCCAGCTCTTCGGTGTTATCCCAACCCTTTCCTTCTCGGACATAAAACCCTCTCCCAGCCAGGCTACCGAAAGATGAATGATATGGCGAGGGTGTCCATCGAGCGTCGGCCCATTCGTCGAATGAATGCAAATCCACATAAGGAGCCACATATGTTCCGCGATACCAAGGCATTCAGCGGTTTTTCAGTCAACGATCTGGCAGCAGCGAAAGAGTTCTATGGCCAGACGCTTGGACTCGAGGTCGAAGAAGCGTCCGGCGCCTTACAACTGAAGATCGCCGGCCGAAACCCCATCTACGTCTACCCCAAGCCCAATCACGTTCCAGCGACATACACGATCCTGAATTTCCCCGTCGACGACATCGACAAGGCCGTCGACGAGTTGACCGCCAAGGGCATCAAATTCGAGCACTACGACAACATGACCGATGAGAAAGGCATCGCTCGAGGCCGATCGCAGAACATGGGCCCAGACATCGCCTGGTTCACCGACCCGGCCGGCAACATCCTATCTGTGCTGAACGAAGGCTAGCCGACCGAGCGGCTACGAGCCGTGCGAGACCGCGGCCGCGAACTGGTCGCGGCTTTCTCCGCCGCTGATCCTCAACCGCGTCCAGATATAACGGTCGGCCAGCGTGTGCCGAAAACCGAATACCGTGGTGGTCGCGCTGTCGTAACCCACGTTGGCGACATGCCACGCCACCATTGAGTTGACCTTGCCGCTCGGGTAGCAGAACGATGTCACCGGGTGTCCCAGCAACTGCTCGAGGAACCGTTTCGAGTCGATGAGCTGTGAGCGCACGGAAACGGAAGACAGGTTGGTGAGGTTCGGGTGGTTGACCGTATGCGACCCGATCTCGATACCCGATCTGTCCGCCTCGAGGACCTGCGCTGCAGTCATGTAGTTGGGTCGTCCCACAAACCCCGAGACGACGTACGCGGTGGCCCGGAAGTCGTGAGCGCGAAGGATTGGAAGCGCGGTCGTATAGAAGTCGGCGTATCCGTCGTCGAACGTGAGGATGACGGGCTTGCTGGGCAGGCCTCGAGCCCCTCTGAGGTAGGCGTGAAGGTCTCCAGCCGTGATCGGGTGATAGCCGCTGTCCTTGAGCCAATCCATCTGCGCCGCGAAATCGGCCGGGGTCACCGAAAGGGCGAATCCCATGCGGTCGAAGCGGTCCGGGTTGATGCGGATGTAGTGGTAGGTGAGGATCGGTACGTTGATCCAGACCGGGCCGGGGGCCAGGACGTCGGCAGGCCCCGCCACCGTGGTGAACGTCCAGTGCTTTCGGCCCCACAGCGGCACGCCCCGAGTCGAGCGGCCGGCCACGCCAACCTCATACGTGGTTGCGTATGCAAGCCGAAACGGCTCGAAACCGAGGGTCACGTCGTCACGCCATACGAGCCGGCCCTCGACGCTCGGCTGGATCGCAAATGTCACATCGACGCTTGTGCGGTTCATGGGCTGGCTGAAAGCCATGACGATCGGTGCGAAGACGGGAATCTCGGAGGTGGTGGGGTCGACCGCCTCCAGGTGAGGCGCGATGCGGGCGAGCCCGAATGAGACGTTGTCCGAGGCCGCCAACGCCACGGGCGTGGTGAGGACGACTGTCGGCGTTGCCGTTGCCGGCGCCACGGGCGCCGGCGTTGCGGATGTGGCCGCCAGCAATGTCTGTGAAACCGCTCGGACTGGGGATCCCGACGAACCCACCTGGTCGAACCACGTGTAGCCCGCGCTGCCGGTCAGAATGGCGCCGACGACCACCGCCATTCCGATGCGGTGAGCCTGGTCCAGGACGCGCCCGATCACCGCGGCTTCAATGCGGAAAGACGCAACGGAATCCCCAAAACCCTCCCAAAACGACGGCGCGGCTGGCCCTGTAACTCTAACGGCCAACGGAGCGCAAGTAAGAAGATTTTCAGCTGTCTTTGTGACGAGGCCCCAGACGACCTACCGGCGGACGGTCGCCGGCGTGTGGATCGGCGTCAGCGTGGCGTCGAGCTCCGCGCGCAGATGCTCGAACTTCGGCGGCAGCACGAGGCGCTCGCCGAGATGGCCGAGGTCCTCGTCCACGGTGAAGCCAGGACCCATCGTGGCGATCTCGAACAGCACGCCGCTGGGCTCGCGAAAGTAAACCGAGCGGAACCAGTAGCGGTCGATCACCGGCGTAGGGTTGGCGCCCGCCGCGATCACACGATCCCGCCACGCCAACTGCTGGTGATCCAGCGCTGCCCATGCGACGTGATGGACGGTGCCGGCTCCGGGGATGCTCCGCTCAGACGGCGCCTGGTCGTACACGTAGCGCCCGCCGCGGTGCGGCGCGTCCGGCGTGCGGACGGCACGGAGCTCCAACCCCAGGCCCTCGGGGTCTGAGAAAACAAGCGACTGCGCCGACCGCTCGCCCGACCCAAGACGCTCCTTCCAGAAGTCGAGGGCCTCCTCGGAGGCGACACGCAGGACGATGCGATGGATCATTCCCTCGCCCGCGCGGCCCGGCCGCGCACCCGGATATTCGAAAAACGTCAGATCGAACCCGGGGCTGCCGTTGTCATCGCCATAGAAGAGGTGGTAGACGGTCGGGTTGTCCTGGTTGACCGTCTTCTTGACGAGCCGGAGCCCGAGCATGCCGGCGTAGAAATCCACGTTCGCCTGGGCGTCGCTGGTGATCGAGCTGACGTGATGGATGCCTTCGAGCTTCATTGCGTTTCCTCCCTGGGGTCTACCTGAACAACCGCGCCCAGATCACGTTTGATCCCCTAGGGCGCTCGCGACGAAGCTATCGCGTTAGTCAGGCACCCATGTAGGCAGGACCACCGAGTAACACTTCTTCTGGGCCTGGGTGGCAGCGTTGAAGTCGGCGCCCGCCAATTGGCGGTAGCTCCGAAAACCGTTAACGCCGGCCAAGACTTCATTCTTGTTGTTGTCCTGGAATCCTTTTAGCCCGTATTGGAGCTGGTCTTCCATGCCCTTCACGTCGGTCCGCATTTTGGTCGCCGGCACTCGAATGCAAGATGGAATATCGGCGTAGGTGATAGTCGTCAACAGGTTCTTGACCTGCTGGTCAGTCGCAGTGATAGCGTCGAAACAAGCTGTCGAGGCGATTCCGGTACAGCTCTGGTTCAACGCGGGGATTGTCTGGTCGAGACTGGTCAGTATCGGCTTGAATGAGCCGTTCAGGGTGCGATCGGCACGCGCCGCGTCTGGACCCGTGGTATCCGGCGTGGGTGATGGTTTGGCTTGGTTCGAGCTGGACGATCCCGCACTGATGAAGGGAAGCTGAACGAAGTTCATCGAATTGAGAACTACCAATACCATCACGAACAGAACGAGGGCGGCACCGAAGTAGAGAAACCTCCCATAGCCACCGCCTCTGCTTTGCTGCCACAGGGGTGTGACGTCAGGCTGCGAGCCGCCGTATGAGTAATCCGGCGCGGGCGCCGGATACTGCTGCTCGTATTGCACCCCGAGCGGGACGGCCTCAACGGTCGGGGCTGGCGGCTCGACCATGATTGCTTCATAGGCCTTGAAGACGCCTGCGTGCGCAGGCGCCGCGCCGCCGCCCGTCACCGGCTGCCACTGACTCCCGTCCCAGACCCAGTTGCCGTCTGGCGACAGCTGGGGCGGTTGGGCTGGAGGGCCCACGTCGATGCTCACGAGTGGTCAGCCTAGGGCTCGCATTCCCCGCCGCTTCAGAATAAACTCGTTAAGAGTTGTTAAGCCCGAGTCGGCGCCTGGTCGGCGTGGCCCGCGGCGCCGTCGAGGACGACCTCGATTAGAGGGCTCTGCAGGACCATTCTGTCGATGTCCGTACGCCGCCAGTTCCTCGCCACCCCGGCCAGGATCCGGCGCCGCTCGTCCTCGTTGTCGATGATGCGGGCGGTGGCCGGCATATCGGCACCGACCGCTCCTTTCAGGTGGAAGGTGAACCGCGGGTTGGTTTCGAGGTTCGCCAGCCAGCTGCGACGAGTGGGCGATGGCGTACCGCTGATATAGAGGCCGCCATCGATGTTGTGAAAGACGATTTCGAGCCGCCGAGGCCTTCCGCTCTTCCGACCAATCGTCGTTATGTCGATGGTCCCGCCGCGGGCGAGCGCGGCCCTGATCCGCCCATCGAGCTCCTGCTTTTCTTGGGTACTCATGACCAGTACAACCGCCACCGACCGCAAGTCCATCCACGCTGTTATTGTCGGCAGCTCCAGTGGCCTGTCAGCTGGAGGCCGTCCTTGCCTGTGGTGGCGTTGGTCAGCATCGCATCCACCGTGCCCGCGATCTGGCTGCGATCCAGCGTGAAGTTGACTTTGTCGTTGCCGCGGCTCTGCCACACCTTGGTCGCGTCCAGGCTGTGGACTTCGATGGTCACAGCGGAATTCTGGTACGCACCTGGACCGCGAAAGTTGTTGATCTCGAACACCACGCCCCCCACCACCCCATCGGCATCCACGGTTCCGTAGAAGAAGTCGGTCCACGTCTCTCCGTTATGCGTGCGCCCACCGGTGCACTGACTCCTCTGGTCGCCGATATCGGGCACGATCCCCGCCATGTGCCCAGTCAACTCACCGGAGAAGGTCAGGTTCTGCGTCCAGCTCCCCTGCGCCACGATCGGCGTCGGTGACGTCACGTGGGTCCCGGACGTACCGCTGCAGGCGGCCAGGACGATGAGGGCGACCACGCCCGCTGCCCGAAGCATGTGGTCGAATGTTACCCATGGCGCCCGGCCCGGAGCGAATGACGCTCGCGATGCGATCTCTCGAAGCATCTTTCCTGATCGGGGTCGAAGGTGTCACCGAGATATGGCTCGTGCGCCACGGCGATTGCTACGAGGGCATGTCCGATGGCGCCGATCCACCGTTGAGCGCTCTGGGCCGCAAACAGGTGGAGCTGCTCGCCAAGCGCGTGGCCCCGCTCAAACCCGCAGCCGTGTACTCGAGTCCATATCGCCGCGCCCTCGAGACAGCGCGGACCATCTCGGACGACGTGCACGTCGATGAGCGGCTCATCGAGATGGACATGGAGCTCGGCACGCTCGGCGAGCTCGACTTCAAAGAGCTGCCTGCCAGCGTCATCGAGCGGATGAGCGCCGCGATCGGCGACATCGCTCGAGAACATCCTGGCGGACGAGTGATCGCCGTCGCTCACGGCGCCGCGATGATCATGTTTCTCACGCACGTGCTGCGTCTCGAGCCTGGTCAGCTGCGCTTCCTCCCCTACTTCACGTCGGTGAACGTGGTGAGGGTGCTCGGCGACCGGCAGATCGTCGGCACGCTGGGCGACACCTCGCACCTCGAGTGAACGAGCGCATTCGCGAAGACCTCGAGGCGAATTGCCGAGAAGTGCTCGGCCGTCCGTACTTGCGTGTGATATCCGTCGATCCGATTCCCGAGGGCCATTCAGGCTTCACATATTTCGTAACGATCGAGGACGGCGGCGCCGATACGCGATACGTGCTGCGCCTCCCGCCTCCGGGCGCGCGAATCGCGGGCCCGGCCGATGTCATACGCCAGGGCCGCATCATGGCCGCGCTCCACGCCTCGGGCCTTCCCACGCCCGCGATCCCCATCCTTTCAACGGAGCCGGCAGTGGACGGGCGACCTTATGTGTTGATGGAGGCGGTCGACGGTGAGCGAATCGAAAAGGCCGGCACTGAGCAGCGGGCAATCGACATCTCAGCATCGGCCGTGGAGGTTCTGAAGCAGCTTCAGGCGTTGCCGCCGGCGGTCACCGGAATCGGCCACGAGGAGCCCGTCACTCTGCAGGCGGAGATGATGAGATGGGCCTGGCTCATGCAACGCGCGCCCGAAGAGCTGACGCCGCGTGCCGGTGAGCTCGGCGGCCTTCTGGCCCGCCACGTCCCGGCCGAGCGCCCGCCAACACTGGTCCATGGCGATTACCACTACGGCAACATGCTTTTCCGCGGCTCGAACGTGGTGGCCGTGCTGGACTGGGAGATCGCCGAGATCGGCCAGCCCTTGATCGATCTGGGCTGCCTCTGCATCGTTTCAGTCCGCCGCCAGTACCGGGGCGCGCCGAACCCGGGCGGCGCGATCGACGTCAGCGTCGAGGACCTGTACCGCCTTTACGGCGCCGACCCCGCCGAGATGCGCTGGTACCTCGCACTCAGCCTCTATAAATACGCATCGATTTTCGGTTACAACCTGATGCTGCACCGTCGTGGCAAGAGGCCGGATCCCATGTACGAAGGGCTGACAGATACGATCACCGGCATGATCGAGGAAGGCATCGCGGTGTTCGAAGGGCACTAGCTAGGAGATCAGCATGGCCTGGGACTTCTCGACCGAGCCGGAATTTGAAAAGAAGCTCGAGTGGATGCGCGCTTTCGTGCGTGAGGAGATCTACCCGCTCGAGGTGCTGGATGTGGAGGAGGCCGGCTTCATGCGCGCAATCCGTCCTCTGCAGGCGGAGGTGAAGAGGCAGAAGCTGTGGGCCACGCACCTACCTCCGGAGCTGGGCGGTCAAGGCTACGGACAGGTGAAGCTCGGATTGATGCACGAGATCGAGGGCGCGACCGTGTGGGCGCCAATCGTTTTCGGTAACCAGGCACCCGACTCAGGCAACTCGGAGGTCCTCGCCCATTTCGGAACCGAGGCGCAGAAGAAGCGCTGGCTGTACCCGCTGCTCGACGGCAAGATCCGCTCGGCTTTCTCGATGACGGAACCTGACACTGCCGGCTCGGACCCGACGCTGCTCTCTACGACCGCCGTGCTCGACGGCGACGAATGGGTGATCAACGGACACAAATGGTTCACGTCGAACGGCATGATTGCCGACTTCCTCATCGCGATGGTCGTGACCGAGCCGCAGGCCGACGCGTACGAGCGAGCGTCGATGATCATCGTGCCTGGCGACGTGCGCGGCTTGAAAAAGCTACGCAACATCCCGACCATGGCGGGAGAGCACGAGCGGTTCGGCTACGGACATTCCGAGATCCTTTACGAGGACGTGCGCGTCCCTAAGGACAACATTCTGGGCGAGCGCGGACAGGGTTTCCTGATCGCACAGGCACGGCTGGGGCCGGGTCGCATCCATCACTGCATGCGGTGGCTCGGCCAGGCGCGTCGCGCGTTCGACATGCTGTGCGAGCGCTCGCTGCAGCGAGAGGCGTTCGGGAAGAAGCTCGCCGGCCACGAAACAGTTCAGAACTGGATCGCCGATTCCGCCGCCGAGATGCAGGCCGCCCGCCTGATGACATTGCACGCCGCCTGGGTCATCGACACGCAGGGCGCGTCCGCCGCCCGCAAAGAGATCTCGCTGATCAAATTCTTCGGCGCCAAGGTCCTGCACGACGTGATCGATCGCGCCATCCAGGTCCACGGATCGCTTGGCTACTCGGCCGACATGCCGCTGGAGGAGATGTATCGGCACGCGCGCGCGGCGCGCATGTACGACGGTCCGGACGAGGTTCACCGCGTGTCGGTGGCGCGCCAGGTCCTTGCCGGCTACCAGCCGCCGAAGGGGACGTGGCCGCGGGAGCACGTGCCCACGCGCAGAGCGGCCGCTCAGCGCAAGTTCGCGGCGCTGCTAGAAGCCGCCGCCACTGATGCTTAGTCAGGCTGTCTAAAGAGGAGCGGTCGTAAGGAGCACCCAGATCGTCACTACGGTCACAACGATCGCGCCGCCGTAAAAGACGACCTGCGCCGGCAGCGTTCTGGCCGCGGGCACCCCGAGGTCGACCAAGAAGTAGCGCAGCCGGTGCGCGAAAAGGTAGAAGGGGAGTGCGATCAGGACGAGCAGGTAGAGCTTGACGATCGGGTTGCCGAGGACCTGGATCCAGGTGTCGTAGTGGCGGTCGACAACCGGCACGATGCCCAGCGGCCCGAGGATGCCCTGGACGAGGACGTGGACCGGGATGAGGATCGCGGCGATCACGCCACCCTGGGCGAAAAGGAACCACCAGACCAGGTGCGCGAACGCCGGCTTCTGCGTGCGCGTGACGTCGTGGTTCATCTTGCGAACCCGATGAGGACGGCCGCGATCACGACGGAAGCGACCAACCACAAGGCGAACTGCGACAGCACGATCAAGCGGGACGACACGCCTTTGATGTGGATGATCACGCCGGCCAGGCTGAGGAATGTGTAGCTGTGGTACAGGGCAAAGCCCAGGACGATCACACTGAAAACGACAAACCCGATTGAGCTGTGGGGGTAGTAGCCCTTCGGTCCGTTCGATGCCATCTGGATCTCGACCAGGAACCACAGGAGCCACAGCGCCATCGGCACCGCAGTGAACTCGCGAGCCATGTACAGGAAGTAGTGACGCTGTCGCAGCCACCACCCGCGCGCCATCTCCGGCTTGTAGACGCGGGTGGTGGCGGGCGCTTGCGCCTCGGCGCTCGCCGGCGGCGCCTTCATTCCTCGCGGTTTCCGTACGGAAGCACGAAACGCATCGTCGTATCAAGTTTCGTCTGCTGGATGGCCTTGGCCGGGTCGACGCCCTTGGGGCAGACCACCGAGCATTCGCCCACGAAGCTGCACTCCCAGATGCCCTCGGAGTTCGCGATCACCGGCAGGCGCTCCTTGACGCCCTGGTCGCGCGAATCAAGGTTGTAGCGTCGAGCGAGCGCGGTCGCGGCCGGGCCGAGGAACTCGTTGTTCAAGCCATAGACCGGGCAGGCCGCGTAGCAGAGCATGCAGTTGATGCACTCGCTGAACTGGCGGAACTCGTCGATCTGCTCCATGGTCTGGCGGTGTTCGCCGGCGCCGAGCGGGTAGTCCTGCTTGCGGATGATCCAGGGCTTGATCGACTTCAGCTTGTGCATGAAGTCTTCCATGTCGATGACGAGATCGCGGACGATCGGAAAGTTCTGCAACGGCTCGACCGTGATCGACCGCGGCCAGTAGTCACGAAGGAACGCGTTGCAGGTGAGCTTGGGCGTTCCGTTGACCATCATCCCGCAGCTCCCGCAAATGCCCATGCGGCAAGACCATCGATAGCTGAGGCTGCCGTCGACGTGGGATTTGATGTGGTTGAGCGCGTCCAGCACCACCATGCTCTCGTCTGAGAAAGGAATGTCGTAAGACTGCAGGCGAGGCGCTTTGTCCTTATCAGGATCGAAGCGCGTGGCCCGGATCGTGATCCTCTTTTCAGCCATCAGTAAGTCCTCGCCTGTGGTTTGAAGTTGGTGATGCGAACGTCGCTGTATTCGAGCCTGGGTGCGGGGTCGTCAGTGTGAAAGGCAAGCGTGTGCTTGAGCCACTTGGCGTCGTCGCGTTCGGGAAAGTCGCGCCTGGAGTGCGCGCCACGGGACTCCTCACGTGCGAGGGCTGAGTACGCGATCGATTCGGCAACCTCGAGCATGAAGTCGAGCTCCAGCGCGGCTGTCAGCTCCGTGTTGAAGGTGCGGCTCGAGTCCTCGATCTTGATCTTCTCGAAGCGATCCCGAAGTGAGCTGAGCTGCCGGGTCAGCTTCTCGAGACCTTCGCGCGTCCGGAAGACCCCCGCGCCCGAATCCATGTCGTGCTGCATCTCCTCGCGGATGGTTCCGATGCGCTCCTCTCCTCCCTTCTTGTCGAGGAACGATGTCTCAATCCGCCTGGTCTCGTCCGCGAGAAGGGCATCCACCGGGTTGGCGCCGACGGCCATCGCCACGCTCGCGTGTTCGGCCGCGGCGCGGCCGGCCGCGGCGCCGAACACCAGGCACTCCGAAAGCGAGTTCGAGCCGAGCCGGTTGCCGCCATTTAGCCCGACGTTGGCGCATTCTCCCGCCGCGTACAGCCCGGCGATCGGCGTGGCGCCGGAGATGTCGGCGTCGACGCCACCCATCATGTAGTGCATCACCGGGCGAACGGGGATCGGGTCTTTGACGATGTCGATCCCAACAAACTCGCGCCCGAGCTCGCGCATGAAGGGCAGCTTGCGATCGATCACCGCTTCGCCGAGATGGCGCACGTCGAGATGCATGTACTTGCCGTGTGGCCCTTCGAAACCTCGGCCCTCCTCGAATTCCGTGGTCATGGCGCGGGAAATGATGTCGCGCGGTCCGAGCTCCATCTTGTTGGGTACGTACCGCTTCAGGAATCGCTCGCCGTCCTTGTTGAGGAGGTAACCGCCCTCTCCGCGGACGGCTTCAGTGATGAGGATGCCGGTGAACGGCAGGCCCGTGGGATGGAACTGCACCATCTCCATGTCCTTCAGCCCGACGCCCGCGCGATAAGCGAGCGCCATGCCGTCACCGGTGCAGATGTTGCCGTTCGTGGTGAACGCGTAGATCCGCCCGAGCCCCCCAGTGGCGAGGATCACCGCCTTCGCGGTGATCGCCTCGAATCGACCGCTTCGCATGTCGATCGCGACCACGCCCACGCAGCGTGAATCCTCGATGAGCAGCTTGGTCGCGAAGGCCTCGTCCTGGCGGTGGATCTGCTCGTACTTGAGCGAGGTCTGAAAGACGGTGTGCAGCATGTGGAAGCCGGTCTTGTCCGCTGCAAAGCAAGTGCGCCACGTGGTCATGCCACCAAATGGCCGCGCCGAGATCTTGCCGTCTGGCTCCCTGCTCCATGGGCAGCCCCAGTGCTCCATCTGGATGACCTCGATCGGAGCTTCACGTACGAACGCTTCGACCACATCCTGGTCGGCCAGGTAGTCCGAGCCCTTGATGGTGTCGAAGGCGTGGGTCTCAAAGCTGTCCTCGGGCCGCAGCACGGCCGCCGCTCCACCCTCGGCGGAGACGGTGTGGCTGCGCATCGGGTAGACCTTGGAGACCATCCCAATCTTGAGGCGGGGATTGGCGTCCACCGCCGCTATCGCCGCCCTGATGCCGGCCAGCCCACCGCCGACCACCAGGACGTCGTAGCTCTCAAAATCCATGCCGAAGCTCAATGTTATTCGGTCCCCTGAACTGACTCCGTTCTGGCAGCGGCCACCCGAGCGCTACGGCGGCGGCCTGCCTGCTCGCACCGACGTCCTCGTCATCGGCGGCGGGATCACGGGTATGAGCCTCATGCATCACCTGCGTGCACGCGGAACGCAGTCAGCACTCGTCGAGCGCGCGCACATCGCGGCCGGCGCGAGCGGCCGCAATGCGGGTTTCCTCC
>WNFA01022429.1_pt1 | contig 12062 bp, 7 predicted proteins | sample 5400481 | NCBI WGS metagenome assembly WNFA01 (sample SAMN13153340, study PRJNA577476) | soil metagenome | isolation source: 120 cm saprolite under Douglas fir tree site 2 hole 1 replicate 2 | place: USA:California | collected 2015-04-18
CGGGAAGCATCTCCACACGCTGGCCGCTATGTGCGCGCTCGCGCTGGTAATCGACGCCGAGAAGATTAAAATGCGCGCCGCGAAACGCGAGCTGCACATTTTCATGGCGAAGCAACTTCATGCCGGCTTGCGCAAAGAGCTTCTGCGCGGCATCTTCGGCCCGGGCGTAGATTTCGTGGTTGCCGTTGCACCCGAAAATGCCGAGGGGAGCGCGAAGTTGGCGGATCTCGTCGATGCAATCCGCGAGCGGGTCCGCGGCTCCGGTGATGAAGTCTCCAGTGACGACGGCGAGATCGGCGCCCAGCTCGTTGGCCATGTCCACCGCGCGGCGCACATCCGTGCGGCTCATGCTGCCGCCGCTGAGGTGAATGTCGCTAAGCTGAACGATTTTCAGGCCGTCGAGGGCGGGCGGCAAATCGGCGATGGGGATTTCGACGCGGCGGATGCGATAGTCCAGGCGCTCGGCGGCGAAGCCATAGACCACGCTGAGGAAAGGAACAGCGCCAGCCAGGGCGGAAGCGGTGCGGAAGAAATACCGGCGCGAAGGGTTTGGGACTAGTTCGGCGGCCTCAGCAGGGGCGCGCGTTGCTAGCGCCGCGTTTGATGTTATCGCGCCCGGCGAAGAGCTTGGCGCGGACGCAGAGTTGCGCCGGGCAACAGAGCGCAAGGAAGCCCAGAGACGCTCGATGACGCGAACCAGGTTCACCGCGAGATAGGCGAAAAGCGCGCTGGTAAACCACAGGCCCGCGAACATGGTGATCTTGGCGTCGGGAATCAGATGGTGGCGGTAGCCCATGCGAAATCCATCGACCGTGGAGCCGATAATCAGAACCAGCAGTGCGACGTACACGAGGCGCACAGCGACGCGGAGCCAGGCGATGCGCCAATTGGCGGTCGCACGCCAGATGGAGCGATACCAAAAGCGCTGAGAAAGGAATAGCAAGGTAAGAAGCGTCAACGCGATGGCACAGCGCAGCAGAAACCAGCTCCAGTTCACAGAGATTCGCCTCCAGCCAAACATCTAAGTTTACCATGCGGCGCGCTTTCGCGCGTGTTCTGGAGTCCGTCTAGTTAACTCGTGACGGTATCCACAGGAGCCAAGAGGGAGGAGGAGGGACCGGCGCCAGGGGTGCGCCGGTCCCCAGGTAGGAACAATTGGTGAAGATCAAGCGCGTTCAGTCTCGCAGGCCGGGGTCACACCGGCATCAAACGCGTGTGAATTCTCGATGACCGCGGCAGCCTGGGGCGAGCCGGCTACCGGGCTTTCCCCGGCCGTTTCGCTGGCGATCCCGGAGTTGGCTTGCCCTCCAGAGAAATCCGGCCGCATGGTCAGACCGCGACCATGGCGCACATCGAGGCCGCGCACCCAAAAAATGATGTCTTCGGCAATGTTGGTGGCGTGGTCGGCGATGCGTTCGAGGTGGCGGGTGGCCAGAATAAATTGCATGCTGGAGCTGACCAGCGTGGCTTGCTGGGTCATCGTGGCGAGCAAGTTTTCGAAGATGCGGTCGCGGTATTGGTCCACGACATCGTCGCTTTCGAGAACCTGCGTGGCCATTTCGACGTTGCGAAAGATGAGCGCGCCGAGGCTCTTGCTGACCATGGCGCGCACGGCGAGAACCATGGGGACCAGCTCCTCCGGAATCCGCGCACCCAGCATTTCGCGCAGAGAAACCGCGCCTTGCGCGAGGTTTACGGCGAGGTCGCCGATGCGCTCGAGGTCGTTGGTGATTTTCAGCGCCGCCACGATCAGGCGCATTTCGTCGTCGGAGAAGGAGCCGCGGCGCAGCAGGCGTATGGCGTGCTCGTCGATCACAATTTCCATTTCGTTGATGCGCGGCTCGAGAAGAAAGACTTCGCCGGGGAGCGCGGAGGTGCGCGCGCTGTCGAGGGAGGTGAGCGCGTCGAGGGCGCGATTCATGGCCCCTTCCACGGTGCGCGCCATGGAGACGAGGTAGTTGACCAGCGCGTCGTACAGCACTGCCTCCGTGAGTCCGGCTGTGGCGCTCGCCATGGATCGGCCCTCCGTGCGGAAGGGCGTCGACAACTTACACTTCCGCTCGTAAGTCAAAATATTCGGCGAGGACGATTAAGGGTTGATGAAGCGAGTGTGAACGAATCGAAACAAAATGCGGTGTCCTAACGTAGCCGGAGGAACCCTCTACGTGGAAGCCCGGCCGGTGCTGCGGGGTGTCCCGCCGGACGGAGTTGCGCGGGCGATGCGCTCGGCGTCGAAGATGGGGACGGAGAAATGGAATTGCGAGCCGCGGCCGATTTCGCTTTCGACCCAGATGCGGCCGCCATGCACTTCGACGATGTGCTTGGCAATGGACAGACCGAGGCCCGTGCCGCCTGCCTCGCGGGCGAGCGTGTATTGCGTGGCATTGTCGAGCAAATTCTGCAGGACTTCCGCGAGGCGCCGGCGATCGCCGGCGACGTCGGGCAAACCGTTGAAGGGCTTGACGGAAATGGCAATTTCTTTTTCTGCGGCGCGATGGCGCGAGGTTTCGATGCAGGATTCGACGAGCTGCGCGACGCTGACGCGGCGAATTTCGAGCTCGAGCCGGTCGGCGTCCATTTTGGAGAGCATTAGCAAGTCTTCGGTGAGGCGGGCGAGGCGGCGCGAGTGCTCGACGATGATTTCGAGAAAGCGCTCGCGATTTTGCGGATCGTTCATGGCGCCGGCGAGCAAGGTTTCCGCGAAACCCTGAATGGCGGTAAGCGGGGTGCGGAATTCGTGCGAAACGTTGGCGACAAAATCGCGGCGCACGCGTTCGAGCTTGCGCAGCTCGGTAATGTCGTGAAGGACGACGACTGCGCCGGAAGTTTCGCCGGCGCGGACCGCGGCAACCGTGGCGGCGAAGAAATGCTGGCGCAGCGTCCCGGTGACGATCTCGGATTCCACGCGCGGCTCGCCGGCCAAAACTTTTCTCACCGCTTCAATCATTTCCGTCTGGCGCACGACTTCCACCAGGGCACTGCCTGATTTGGGGAGCGCGTGCAGCTCCAAAATTTCCGCAAAGCTGTGATTGGCGAAGACCAGCCGCTCCGCAGCGTTCACTACCGCGACGCCTTCCACCATGCTGCTGAGGATTGCCGAGGAAAGATTGCGCTCTTCGGTTAGCGTGCGAATGGTCTGGTCGAGCCGCGCTGCCGTCTGATTCAGCGAAGCGCCGAGTTTTTCTAGCGCGTCGCCGGAGCCATCGCCCGGGAGCGGTCGAAAATCACCCTCGGCAACGCGGCGGGAAAATTCTTCGAGGCGCTCGATGCGCGCGGAGAGGCTGACGGAAACCAGGAGCGAAGCTGCGCCCGCGAGCAACAGGATGATGACAGAAGCGAGCCACAGGCTGCGGCGGAAAGAGCCGAGAAGCTCCTGCACAGTAGCCAGCGGAATTGCGAAACGCAGCACTACGGGAGGCCCGGCGCCGACGTCTTGCTTCACGGCGTAATAGTGCAGGTCGCGATTGATGGTGACACTGTGGCGCGTGGACTGGCCTTCGCCTTTGGCGAGCGCGTCGCGGATTTCCGGGCGGCCTGCGTGATTTTCCATGGTGCGGGGATCGGACTGCGAATCGGCGAGAACCAAACCATTCGGTGTGATGATGGTGACACGCGCGCCGCTGGCGGCCATTTCCGCCGTCCATTTTTGCAGGGCGCTGATTTCATCTCGATTTGCCGGGGGAATGGCGGTGAGGTGCGGCGGGCGCGCTTGCGCAATGTGCGCGATGGCGGCTAACTGCGCGAAGGCCGTGTTGGCGTAGTCCTCGCGGAGCGCGCGCTCGGCGAAGAAATCTACCGCGAGCAGAACGCCCACGAGCAAAGCAAAAAACGTCAGCGTTAGTTTCCAGAAAAGGTTATGCCGCACGAGTTTCGAACAAGTACCCGGCGCCGCGGACCGTTTTCAGGTGGACGGGATTCTCAGGATCGCTTTCGATCTTTTCGCGCAGCCGGCGGACGTAGACATCCACGCTGCGCGGAGTGACGAAACGATCGGTGCCCCAGACGGCATCGAGAAGCTGGTCGCGCGTGAAAACGCGATTAGGCCGCGAAGCAAGGTAATAGAGCAGCCGGAATTCGAGCGTGCTGAGCGGAACGGGCTTCCCGGAATGACTGACGCGATACGACGCCGGATCAATGGCCAGTTTGCCGACCTCAATGGTGCGAGGCGCGTCCGAAGGCGGCTCTGCGCGGCGGAGCAGCGCTTTGACGCGCGCTAGCAATTCGCGCGGGCTGAACGGCTTGGTCACGTAATCGTCGGCGCCCATCTCGAGACCCACGACGCGGTCGGCTTCTTCGCCGCGCGCGGTGAGCATGAGAATGGGCAGACGATTCAGCGAGTCGTCCCGGCGAATTTCCCGGCAGATATCGAGCCCGGAAACTTTGGGAAGCATGAGGTCGAGAAGCAGGAGATCCGGAGGCGTTTTCTTCAACGTATTGAGGCCGCTGGTGCCGTCGAAGGCTGCCTGGACCTGAAATCCTTCATTTGCAAGGTTGTAGCGAACCAGTTCGACGATATCGCGGTCGTCTTCAATGATCAGGATGCGTTTCATGCAGGTGGCACGTTCCGCCCGCCGGCTTGTTCGAAGTGTACCGTAGGGACGCGAAATGGGAAAGGCATTGGATTGTTGGCGTTCACCTGTGCTGTGTTGTTGTGACACGAATCTGGCTCGCAGTCTGGCCGCAAGCGATAACGCCCGGATGACACGCTGATGAATGCAATGTTAAAGACGAAGTGTACTATTCCGCGGGCATGGTCGTAAACGCGAGACTCAGCAGGGTCTTTTGCTCCAGTTCGTGGGCTTTCGCGGAGCCCGTGGCGGGGCTGGCGCTGGGGGAGCGCTTGATGGAGCGCATTTTGAGGCCTTTGCTTTGCACTAATTGGCCGATGCGGGGCACTACGAAGAAATGCGCGCCCATATTTTTCGGCTCTTCCTGGATCCAGACGACTTCGCGGGCGTTGGGATGCTCGTCGATGGCGGCGGCAATTTCCGGGCGCAGCAGCGGGTATAGCTGATCCAGGAAAATAATCGCGGTGGAGGTGTCTTTGCGGCGGCGGCGCTCGGCGCGGAGCTCGTGGCCGAGTTTCCCGCTGACGATGAGGATGCGCTTGGCGTCCTGCACTTCGCGGTCGGGAACGACAGGAAGAAAGCGCGGCTGCCCGAAGTCATCGATGCTGGAGGAAGCGTCGGGATGGCGCAGCATACTCTTGGGAGTGAAGACGATCAGCGGTTTGCGCCAAGAGCGGCGGACCTGGCGGCGCAGCAGGTGAAAATACTGCGCGGCGGTGCTCGGCTGGCAGATTTGCATGTTTTCTTCGCCGGCTAGCTGCATAAACCGCTCGATGCGCGCGCTGGAATGCTCGGGACCCTGACCTTCGTAGCCGTGCGGGAGAAGCATGACCAGGCCGGAGGGAAGGTCCCATTTGTCTTCGCCGGCGCTGATGAACTGATCGATGATGACCTGCGCGCCGTTGGCAAAATCACCGAATTGCGCTTCCCATAAAATCAGGGCTTCCGGGTAATCGCGGCTGAAGCCGTATTCGAATCCGAGGCAGCCGGCTTCGGAGAGCGAGGAGTTGCGGATCTCGCAAAAGGGCTGATTGGGAGCGAGATGCGCGAGCGAGCAGTATTCTTCTTCCGTTTCCGTGTCGACGAGAAGGGCGTGGCGCTGGTTGAAGGTGCCGCGCTCGGTGTCCTGGCCGGTCAGGCGAACGGGATTGCCTTCGAGCAAAACCGAACCCATGGCGAGAGCTTCCGCGAAGCCGTAATCAACGGGGCGTTTGCCGTGGCCCATTTCGGCGCGCTGCTCGAGGAGCTTGGCGATTTTGGGATGCACGTGGAAACCTTGGGGCACGCGAACGAGCGCGTCCGTGATTTCCGCGAGTTTTTCGGGGGCGAGGCCGGTGTCCGCTTCGTATTCGGGCTTGAAGCGGCCGCGGTGGTAGGCCGACCAGTACTCCGGCAGCTGCCGCAGGTGCGGGATCTTTTTGATTTCGCGGGCTTTGCTTTGTTCCTCTTCGTATTCCTTGCGAATGCCTTCGACGATTTGCATGGGCTGCACGCCGATACGCTCAGAATAGATGCGCCAGAGCGGCGGATGATTTTTGATGCGTTCGTAGAGGCGCGGCTGGGTAATGGTGGGGTCGTCGACTTCGCTATGGCCGTGGCGGCGGTAGCCGATGAGATCGACCACGACATCGCTGCCAAATTGCGCTCGATATTCGGCCGCGAGCTTTCCCACGCGCACGACCGCGTCGGGATCCTCGCCATTCACATGAAACACGGGAACGGATTGGCGCTTGGCGAGGTCGGAAGCGAAGCGAGAAGAGTGCTCCTGCTCGGGCCGCGTAGTGAAACCGATCAGGTTGTTGACGATGATGTGAATGGTGCCGCCGACGGTGTAGGCCTTAAGGTCCGCGAGATTGAGCGTTTCCGCCCAGATGCCTTGGCCGGCAAAGGCGGCGTCGCCGTGCATGACGATGGGGACAACGTTCTTGGCGCTGCCGGCGCCGTAGCGCGTTTGCTTGGCGCGGGCGCGGCCGATAGCGACGGGATCGACGGCTTCGAGGTGGCTGGGGTTGGAGACGAGGTGGATGCCGATTTCTTTGCCGGTGGAGGTGACGTAGGTGCCGGTGGCGCCGACGTGATATTTCACGTCACCTGCGCCTAAAACGCTGCGCGGGTCGACATCTTCAAAGCCGGCGACGACTTCATGGGGAGTTTTGCAGGCGGCGTGGACCATGACGTTAAGGCGGCCGCGATGGCTCATGGCCATGATGGATTCGAGGGCGCCGTGTTCGCCGACGGTGTCGAGAATGGAGTCGAGGAGCGGGATCAGCGCGGTTTCGCCTTCGAGAGAAAAACGCTTGGTGCCGAGATAGCGGGATTGCAGGACCTGCTCGAAGAGGTCGGCGCGGATCAGGCGCTCCAAAGTTCTTTTCTGATCGACCTCGGATTGCGGCCCTTCCATGCGCTCGGCGATCCAGCGGCGGCGTTCCGGCTCGGGAAGATGCATGAATTCGGCGCCGATGGTGCCACAATAGATGCGGCGGGCTTCCTCCGCGGCTTCGCCGGAGAGGCCCTCGAGGTCGGGCTGCTTGAAGGGGCCGAAAAAGCCGAGCGGGTCGAGATTGGCTTCGAGGTAGCCCCAGCGGCGGAAGGCGTCGAAGACGCGCTCACGCTCTTGTGAGCCGGCCTTGGAAGAATTTGCCTCCGGCGAAGGCTTTTTGCCCGCTTTCGCGGTTTTTGCGGGGCGTTCTGCTTCGAGAGTGGTTCTGTGGGCCATAAAGTCGTGCCTGCAAACTTCTATTTTGCCATAGAACCGGAAGTCGTGCTTTTGGCGCGCTGGAGGATCGTCCTACAGCGTGCGCAGCGTTTCATTTGCCAGACGCCATCCAGGCGCATAGGGATAATGGGGATGCGGAGATTTTGCGCCAGGACGCCGATGCCGGATTGGAATGCAGTCATCTCCCCGGTTTCCGTGTTGTTGACTTCGCCTTCGGGGAAAACGAGGACGCTGTAGCCGCGGTCGACGGATTCACCGGCGTAGCGGAAACTTTCGCGGAAGCCGGAAAATCGCGGGAGCGGGAAGACGTTGAAGAGCGCGACGACCAGCCAGTAGCCGAGTTGATAGGCCCAGCGCTTGGCGAAGAACCAGTCGCTTGTGGGACGGCGCATGCGTTGGAGCGACTCGCCGCCCATCGTGGTAGCGAGGCGATAACGAAAGCGCGGCGGCAGGGCGGCGAGGATGAGGCCGATGTCGGCGCGGCGCGTGACGTGATTGGAAATGACCAGAACGGGGCCGCGGACATTTTGAAGATTTTCGCGGCCGAGGATTTTAGGATGGCCGAGAATTTGCGTGGCGGGCCAGACGAGCGCGTAGTAGATCGCGAAGCGGAGCCAGCGGACGGGTTGGCGCTGGGTCCAGCGAGGGTAGGCGTATTCAGAACGGCGAGCGGCGGGTTGGCGGAGCAGGTTTTGGACGTCAGCGATGGTTCTTGCTTCGCCGAAGACGGTTTCGTTGAGTTCGAGTTGATAGCGTTGCTCCAGAGCGCTCATGAGCTCCACGCGATCGAGGGAGCTGAGGTTGAGATCGCGCTCAAGATCATGCGACTGGTCTCGCATCGCGAGATTCGTCAGCAGGTCGGATACACTGGCGCTTGATTTTGACGAGAAGCGCCCACCACGGTCGGCCGGTACAGTTGCTGACGGATCGCCTGGGTTTCCATTCAAGAGTTCGGTGGCGCGTGCAGCGATTTGAGCCAGCCTGGGCTTGCCGGTTGGTGTGCGGGGAAAATCCGGATCGGGCCAGATGAACCAGTGGCGCATGCGCTGGTATTCCGCCAAGGAATTGTTGGCCGCTTCGACGGCGCGCCGGGCGGCGGCTTCATCTGCATCGCTTAGCAAGAGAGCGGCGAGAGGTTCGGCGTTTCCGCGACGGTCGAGGGGGACGACCACGGCGTCGCGGACGATGGGTTGTTTGCGGAGTGCGGCTTCGAGGTCTTCGGGATAGACGTTGAGGCCGGCGGGGGTGACGATGACACTTTTCTTTCGCCCGCGGAAGCGAAGGTTGCCTTCGGTATCGAGCTCGCCGAGGTCGCCGGTGCGCAGCCAGCCGGCGTTTTCTTGCGACGTCGCGTTCGCCTGCTGGAGGGCGCCTTTTTGCCAGTAGCCGCTGGCGACGTTTTCTCCGCGGACGAGGATTTCGCCGTCTTCGGCGAGGCGGAATTCGCGGCCCGGGATCACTTTGCCGATGGAACCCTGCGCAGCGCGAAACGGATGGTTGAGGCTGATGAGCGACGCGGTCTCCGTCATGCCGTAGCCTTGCACCACCGCGTAGCCCAGGCGCCTGAAGAACTCCTCGGTTTCCGCGGAGAGCGCGGCGCCGCCGGAGATGAAGGCCCAGAATTTCCAGCCGAATCGGCGATGAATGCGGCGGAACATGCAAGCGCGGCGAAGAAATTTTTGGCCGTTGGCGGCGGCGAAAGTGCGCTCGAACCATTCCCTTTCGCCGCGCGCTTCGAGGTCGCGCGTGATGCCGCTGCGCAGCAGGTCCAGCATGTGGGGAACGGCGATGACGGCCGTGGCGCGCTCGCGTTTCACGGCGCGGATAACTTCGGCGGCGTTTGCGGAAGGCTCAAAAACAACAGTGGCGCCGAGCAGCGGCGGAACGAAGAGCGTCATGAATTGACCGAAGACGTGACTAAGCGGGACGAGCGAGACGAAACGGAGTGGATGAAACCAGCGCTCGTATTTGCGGTACGGATCGATGCCGCGCTCGAGGGGTTCGAGATTGGCGAGGAAGTTGCCGTGGGTAAGGACGACGCCGCGGGGCTCCGCGGTGGTGCCGGAGGTGAAGAGGATTTGCGCCATGTGGCTGCGGGTGATGGGTTCATCGGCGAGGGATTCGGAGATGGACGGGGGCGTTTGGCGGGCAACCCGGTGCGTGATGGCGACGCGAGTGTGCGCCGGGATGTCGGCTAAATCCTCCAGGTTCAGTGTGGGGATGGCGGGATCGAGAATGGGTTTTCCCGCCGAGGCGAAAACTAGCTTTGGGGACGTTTCACGTGCAACACGGGCGGCGAAGCCGGAAGTTGCGCCGCCGTCGATGGGGACGGCAACGGCGCCGCGGAGGAGGCAACCCCAGAACGCAGCCATCCATTCGGCGCTGTTCGGGCCCCAGAGGAGGACGCGGTCGCCGGTGCGGACGCCGCGCCGCTTGAGTTCGTCCCCGTAGAGAAACGAGATTTGCGCTAGTTTGGTGTAAGTCCAAGACTCGCGGCGATAGCCGCGTCGCTGCACCACGGCGACATCACGGGAGTTGCGGTGGAAATCGTCAAAGAGCGAGAGGAGGTTAGATCGCGGCATTGACTTTGCGTGCGCCTTGGAGAAGTTTACGCCTTTGTTCGCAGCTTATGGCTAAGGGCATGTAGCGTGCCAGCCGGGAACATTGTTCTTACCTCCGAAAACGAGTGGCGGCGAATTGCGGGGTTGTCGGTTACAATGGAAGAGGCTGGGGGGTCGGTCGGACTATTCCCTTGTCAATCCGGAGATAAGCAGGCTCAATGCCCGTACCGATATCACAAGCTTGGACGGTCGCCACCTATGTGCTGAAGCAGAAGCTGATGGGGCGGAGGCGCTACCCGTTCGTGTTGATGCTGGAGCCTCTGTTTCGCTGCAATCTGGCGTGCGCGGGCTGCGGCAAAATTCAGTATCCACCGCACATCCTGAAGAAGGAATTGACGCCGGAGGAGTGCTTCAAGGCCGTCGATGAGTGCGGGACGCCGATGGTTTCGATTCCCGGCGGCGAGCCACTGATGCACACGCAGATCGACAAGATTGTCGAAGGGCTGGTGGCGCGCAAGAAATACATTTATCTGTGCACCAACGCCCTGCTGCTGAAGGAAAAGCTCGATTTATTCAAGCCCAGCAAATATCTGACGTTTTCCGTGCACATGGATGGACAGCGCGAGCACCACGACTTTTCGGTGTGCCGCGAGGGTGGCTACGACCTGGCTATGGAAGGCATCCGGGAAGCCGTCCAGCGCGGATTCCGCGTAACGACCAACACGACGCTCTTCGATGGCGCCGACCCCAACAGCGTGCGCGCCTTTTTCGATGAAATGATGGAGCTCGGCGTCGAAGGCATGATGCTCTCCCCAGGCTATTCGTACGATAAAGCGCCGGATCAGAAGCACTTCCTGGGACGCGCGCGGACGCGGCGGATGTTCCGCGCGATTCTGTCGAATCGCAAGAAGAACTGGCAGTTCAACCAATCGCCGTTGTTCCTGGAATTCTTGATGGGCAAGCGGCAGTACGCCTGCACGCCCTGGGGCATGCCCACCTACAACATTTTCGGCTGGCAAAAGCCCTGCTATTTGCTGCAAGACGGCTACGCCGACACGTTCCAGGAATTGCTGGACTCCGTGGAATGGCAAAATTACGGCACGGAATCGGGCAATCCCAAGTGTGCCAATTGCATGGTGCACAGCGGCTATGAAGCGAGCGCCGTGGACCATACATTCGGCGGACTCCGCGGACTGTGGGCCGCTGCCAAGGCGACTTTTTCGGGCAGCTACAACGATCCGGATGCGCTGGCCCTGCTAAACGAGCCCGCGAAACCGGTGCACGCATACAATCCCCTGGTGCAGATCAATTCCAGCGGCAAGACGCAACTCGAGGAGACGCGCGCATGAGCGCCCCGACGCATGCCGACCGCCACGGCACGGCGAACGCGGCCCTCGACCCGGAAACGCTCGAAGTCGCACCGGGAACCTTCCACGAAAGCGTCGAAGGTTGGGTCCCTGCGCTGGCCACCGAAGACGATTTGCGCGTGGCGTTGGAAAAAGCATTCGACTACCGCGGCGATGTGGCCATCACCAAGAAAGATGGCAGCAAGATCGACGGTTATATTTTCGACCGCGTGACCGGCGCCACCCTGGAAAGCTCCTTCGTCCGCGTCTTGCCGCGTGATTCCAACCAGCGCGTAAAAATTTCGTATGCCGAAATCGCGGCACTGGCTTTTTCCGGGCGCGATCCCGCCGCAGGCAAGAGCTGGGAAGCGTGGGTGCGTAAATACTGGGAGAAAAAGTCTTCCGGAAAGGGCAATTTGACCCTTCAGCCAGAGTCCCTCGAGTAGGCGGATCGCTCCGTTTTTCCCGCCTGAGCATCCCAAGGATCTATCTGTAAATCTATCATTGTAAACGGTTTACAATAATAGCCGACGGCGATCCACGCTCCTTAGCGCGTGGACAAACCACGCTTTTCATGTTATGCTTCTAACCAGCGTTTGTTGCTCTTGTATTACCTTTTGACTCGTTCAGGGGGCTGCAAGGACAAACTTTGCGGCCTTTTTTTGCGGGCTGGAGGATGTCACGGCGCTTGGGAGACCTAGGCGTTCGCCGCTTAGTCGCCCAAGAGACGTACCAAGAGAAGCAATGCAATTCCAACTCGAGGTCGGCAGCAGTGTCAAAGGAACAAGGTACAGTGAAGTGGTTCAATGCTTCAAAGGGGTATGGTTTCATCCAGCGGCAAACCGGGGAAGACGTTTTCGTGCACTTCTCC
>WNFA01004174.1_pt1 | contig 12061 bp, 9 predicted proteins | sample 5400481 | NCBI WGS metagenome assembly WNFA01 (sample SAMN13153340, study PRJNA577476) | soil metagenome | isolation source: 120 cm saprolite under Douglas fir tree site 2 hole 1 replicate 2 | place: USA:California | collected 2015-04-18
CGGCGTTTTTCGCTGCGGATACCTACGACCGCCATATTATCGCTCTCAATGCGAAAGGTGATCTATTCGATTACGTTCGCACAGCACAGAGTGATGTTGGAAAGAAGCAAATTGCGTCTTTCGATCACATTGTCGATATGGCGGCTTATTATTCGGCGTACGATAACTATCGGCAGATCATTGTCGCGACCCACGATGGCAATATACACGAGGTATGTTACCCGCAATAAGGGGAATGAGCTTCCAGGGGGGAACCCGCGCCCCTACCATTTACGGATTAGTCACCGAAGGCCGTGTATGGCAAGGGCGACCCTTTCGGTCGTCCTAGTGGCGGGGCAAGGCCCATTTCTTGACGCCTATGGAGCGCGATAAATCGGCCTCTACACCACAACGCGTTTAGCTCGAATCACGCCGCGCTTGCTCTTTTTACCTTCGACGAGGATGGTCTCGCCTTCATGCAACTTCGGCACGATCGCGGGGGAGATGCTCTCCCCCGTGTGCCTCATCATTGTAGCATCAGCATCAATAATTACAGCTACGGGCGTAGCCTCACCCGTGCTCGGCTTTGTTGTATTACCGGCAACGATATAGGTGTCCTTTTTAGCCGGGTTGGGGCTGACGCCAATGACTGTCACCTTACGCCCATTCTCCAGTAGCGCTTTGGCATGCTCAAGGGCTTCCTCGGGCTTTTGCCCGTTTTGCCTGGAGGTATCGTCGAGTGCAGCTTCTTCTGATGCTTCAGCTTTTGACTCTTCGGGTTGCGGTTTCTCTGCTTGTTCGTGGGCACCTTCGTCAGAGTGAGTTGATTTCTCGAACAAGGCATCATTATAAGAGCACGGAAGCTCGACTTTCAAAGCACGTAGCATGGCGTCGAATCGATAGGTGACCATCACATGCTCCGCGTCGCCTGCATGTTCAAGCGCTTCACGGCCGGACTTACTGAGGTAGTCCTTCAGTTTGACGGCACTGCCATCCAGTTGCAGGTCAATAGAAGCCGGAACGCTAATGGTCAGGCGTGCGCCATGAAAGTATTCGGCGGTCAGGTTGTCGGGTTTACGCCGCAGCACCAGCGACATGATCTGCTGCATCGTCGTAAGTGGATCACCAGCAGTAATCACACACACATCGAGAACTCCGTCATCGATATAGGCATTGGGCGTCATCTCTACGACATCGGCATAGCGACGTGTATTTCCTATCACCACCTGTATGGCTTCGCCCTTCCAAAGTACCTCTGAATTGCGTAGAGCGCCAGCGTGTATCTCAACCGGGAACGGATGTTGCTTGGGCAGTTCTTTAGCGGCAGCGGCACCCACAGCAATTGGGCCAATACGATACTTGAGTGGCTTAGAGACATGACCCATCACAGCAGCATCGATGCCGAGTCCTGCCATTAACACAAAGTGATGTTTCGCCTTGGGTGTGGCTTTTACTTTCTTATTACCCGACTTTTTGTCATTCTGCTGCTGACCTTCCTGGGCCGGGTCGGGAAATGTAAGTCCCTCTACCCCGACATGACCAACGTCGACCTTGCGTACATCACTATTGACAAGGGTGAGGGCGGCTTTGACGGGATCGGCAGGTATACCAAACTCACCCGCCCAGACGTTTGCAGTGCCACCAGGGATGAGACCAACAATACTGTTCTGTCCTTTGGCATTCATGACGCCATTGACAAGCTGGTTTAGTGTGCCGTCACCACCGTAAGCTACAATGAGATCATAGCCCTCTTCAGCAGCTTTGGTAGCTAACTTCATCGTATGGCCACCATACTCTTTAAGCATGACCTCCGTGCTCCAGCTCGCGGCCGATAGCACTGCGAGAACGCCTGGAATTTTTGCCAGGTTCTGCCCCCCTCTGGGGTTGACAATCAAACATGCTTTCTTACATTTCATAAAAATGCTCCTCGTGGTGGAACTAGCGGGCTAATAAGCCTCGCCACTATATTTTCAGGGGAAGAATCGTACAAGATAGAGTGACGAAGATACCTGCCTCCCAAGCAAGATGTCCTGTCTGGGGTGCAGGCAAAATCTCCGCCAGGATAATCGATTCACAACTCCTGCTGTGACAAACACGTGGAGCAAAGTGGTAGGGTTTCAGGTCTCAACTATCTTTGCGATGCAGCTAACGCTTGTAGCACACCTCCGATTATACTCCAGATGGCGATCAACCAGGGCCATACACCACCATGACGTTTGCGAGCCTCGGCACTACTCACGCTCGCAAACCAGCGTCCAGTAGTAGGACGGCTGAGTTGCCAGGCGATGAGCGGGGAGAAAATAAGCAGGATGACCGATGTTACGAATGACCAGTAATTTCCCATTTTGATGTTTTGCCAGAAACTTCCTAGAGAAGCAAGACCACCCAGAAAACCAAGGGCATTCACGACGATCTGTATTCGACGCCCCCAACGCCAACCTCGTCGCATACTTTCACCAAAAACGACAAACAACGCAACAAACGGCAGCGAAACGAGAAACGAAACGAGCATAGGAGGCAGCGACCCGATTTTCAACAGAGAGTTTTGCAGATTTCCCAGTCTGGAAGGGCCAAGATTCTGCAAGAATAACGGCAAAAGCGGCATCACGAGTATCTGTACGGCCAGACCCCAATCGAAGGCGACGGCCATACCAATGCCGTGGGGAACTGGCTTTTTTTGGCTGGTTTTGTCTTCAGAGGTGTTGTCGGCATGCTCAGATTGAAGGGGGTCTACCATTTGATATCTCCAACTCAAATACGTGACCTGGCGGGGGCAAGCCCCCGCCAGGTTACTACGCCAGGTTCTTCGCTTATTTACCTCGTACAAGTGCTTGGACAGCCCCGACGATATGATGGGCGCTGATTCCGGCTTCTTCCATCAGTTCGGCAGGGGTGCCAGAGCCGGGCATCGACGATACTGCCAGTTTTACCACCTGTGGCAATGGGCCATCGCGCTGCGTAAATGCCTCCAACACAGCTTCACCTAATCCACCTTCGGGCCAGTGGTCTTCTACGACGACAATCTTGTTGCCCGCCTGCTGCGCCGCAGCATAGAGTGTATCTGCGTCGATTGGCTTGACCGAGTATGTATCGATGACACGGATCGCGATTCTTTGACTTTTCAATTGGTCATAAGCTTTCAATGCTTCATGCAGCGTGATACCAGCCGCCACAACGGTCACCTGATCTTTGTCAGATTGGCGCACCACCTTGCTGCCACCAACCTTGAACGTCTCATCAGGTCCATAGATCACCGGTGTCTTTTCGCGGGTAGTACGCATGTAGACAATGCCGTCATGGTCAGCCATTTGTGCGACAAGCTGGGCGGTCTGGTTGGCGTCACAGGGATAGAGGACCGTACTGCCAAAGACGGCACGCATCATCGCCAGGTCTTCCAGCGCCATCTGCGATGGACCATCTTCGCCGATCGAGACACCGGCATGAGAACCACAGAGACGAATATTGGCACGAGAGATGGCAGCCATGCGAATGAAGTCAAAGGCACGGGTGAAGAAGGCGGCGAAGGTAGAGGCAAAGGGTATCTTGTGGCGTACGCTCATACCGACGGCGGCGGACACCAGTTGCTGCTCTGCGATAAACTGCTCGAAGTAGCGGTCCGGGTAGGCTTTGGCAAATTCTTCGGCAAAGGTCGAGTTGCTCACTTCACCGTCCAGGCCAACGACATCCGGGTTGGCAGCGCCCAATGCTAGCAATGCATCACCATAGGCTTTGCGCGTGGCAACCTCTTCTTTGCCGTCGTATTTCGGCAATTCCAGCGCTTTCTTCGCAGGCTCTGGGGCAGGCTGAAGATTCTCGGGCTTTTGCACTGGATACGTCTGGCTGCGCACATGCTTAAGTTCTTGCAGCGCCTGCTGTTCTTGCTCCTTGTTGAGAGCTTTACCATGCCAGCCGTTTTTATTCTCCAGGAATGAGACGCCCTTGCCCTTGATTGTTTTCGCGACAATTAGCGTGGGTAAACCGTTCGGTTGTGCCGCCTGCGCAAACGCCCGGTTGATCTCGTCGTAGTTATGGCCGTCGATGACAATTGCGTTCCAACCAAAGGCTTTGGCGCGTGCTTCATAAACCTCAGTGTGCCAACCATGCATCGTTTCGCCGCGCTGTCCCAGGCGGTTGACGTCGAGGATACCGATCAGGTTGTCCAGTTTGTAGAATGAGGCATGGTCGAACGCTTCCCACTGCGAACCTTCGGCCATTTCGCTATCACCGAGCAGCACCCAGATATGGTAGGGAAGCTTGTCGAGGTACTTGCCTGCAAGTGCAACACCAACTCCAATCGGCAGCCCCTGCCCCAGCGAGCCGGTGGCCACGTCCACCCAGGGCAGGGCCGGAGTGGGATGCCCTTCGAGGCGACTGCCAAACTTACGTAAGGTCATCAGTTCCTCGTCGCTGATGGCGCCTGCGGCCTTATAGAGTGAGTACAGCAGAGGTGAGGCATGGCCTTTGGAGAAGATAAGGTGATCGTTGTTCGGGTTTTTGGGGTTGTCGAAGTCGTAATGCAAGTAGCTGGTCAATAGCACAGCCATCAAGTCTGCCGCCGACATAGAAGAGGTGGGGTGTCCTGAACCTGCGGCGGTTGTACTGCGAATGCTATCTACACGCAACTGCTGCGCAAGGTTGGTCCATTGTTGCACTTTGGGATTGGTTTGAGTTGTTGTCATACTTACTGCTCCTCTGAACTTAGGTTTTTGTGTTATCGATTGGGCATGACTTTATTGTAGAATACCAGGGCAAATAACAGCAAGCTGATGTTTCTTATGGGGTAACTATTTGGTGCCTGACTCCTCGCCGACTACGACGGCTCACGTCTCTTTTTATTGTAGGCTTTGCCCCCTGCGGTGACAAAGCCCACAATAAAAAACCTTGCGAACCACCGAAGGTGGTGAGAAGCCCTTTACACCGCCTGTGCGTGCGGAGCGCGCTTTGTGGCATCCATGCTCTCACTTGTCGGACCGGCACATAAAGGCAAAATGACAGAAAATGTACTTCCTTCGCCGGGGATGCTTTGTACTTCGATATGACCACCGTGTCGCTCCACGATTTTATTCGAGATGTAGAGTCCCAAGCCTAATCCGATACCAGAGCCGGTTTGTACCTCAACCCCTGGGACACGGTAGAAGCGCTCGAAGACGTGGGGAAGCATTTCAGCAGAAATCCCCACACCTCTATCACGCATAGAGAGGATACTTGTATCGCCTGCTCGTTGCAACGTCATCGTGATAGTCGCCTCCGCCGATGAGTACTTACGCGCATTCGAGAGCAGATTGAGTATTACCTGGCTGATGCGATCAACATCCACCTCGACTTCAATTGGTTCGTTCGGAGCTTCGAAAATCAGAGGAACGTCTGGACCGGCACCAATTTTGTACTCTACTATCACATCCCGGCAGAGCGCGATTAAGTCACAGCGTTGGCGCTGCAAGACAAACATACCGGTCTCGATGAGCGAGGTGCTGAGCAAATCTTTCACGAGCACTTCCATACGACGGATCGAGCGCTCTATGTTTATCAGGTTCGCAACTTCAATTGAAGCGTTGCGTTCGAGCCGGCGACGTAACAACTGCGTCATGCCTTTTAAACTGGCCAGCGGCGTTTTGAGTTCGTGCGAGGCAATGCTGAGAAATTCATCTTTGGCGGCATTGGCCTCAACCAGTTCCTGTGTACGCTCCTGCACCTTTTGCTCAAGCGATTGGGCATAGCGTTCCAATGCGAGTTGCTGCTCAATCACCTGACGACGCAACTGGTGTGTTTGAATGGCACGCTGCAGCGCAGCTACAAGGTAGTCGCGCTCAATGGGCTTCTGAATAAAGTCGTAAGCCCCCCCACGCAGAGCCTGGATCGCCAGATTTTCCTCACCGTGGCCGGTAATCAGCAGCGTAGGCGTCTCTGACCGCAGTTCTTTGATCTTCTCCAGCAGCACCAATCCATCCATGCCCGGCATCTTGATATCGCTGATGATGGCATCGTAATCATGCTCTTGAATGAGATCGAGCGCCTCTTGAGCCGAGTCGGAGGTATCTACCTTCACCCCATCCATGCGCAGATACAAGGCTTGAGGAAGCGCGAGCAACAAGGCCACGTCATCGTCAACAATCAGGATAGATGGTTCATTCGACATCTCAGTTCCTCTTTAACACTTCGACTTTCTAAAGAAACGGTCAATGAGCTATTGTCCATATCGCTTGAGTGTGCGGAGCGAGCCTGCTGGCATCTAAGGCATCTGCTGTAGGATCGATGTATAGTGGCAACACGATGGAGAACGTACTTCCCTCGCCAGGTATGCTTTGTACTTCGATGCGTCCACCATGTCGCTCCACAATTTTACGTGAAATGTACAATCCCAGTCCTAATCCGACACTCGAGCCAGTCTGTATCTCAATACCCGGTACGCGATAGAATGGCTCGAAAATATGGGACTGCATCTCGGCTGGAATCCCAACCCCTATATCACGCACCGAGACGATACTCTCATATCCTGCTTGTTCCAACATCAGAGTGATAGGGGTTCCCTTCGGCGAATACTTGCGTGCATTTGACAGGAGGTTAATGATCACCTGGCTGATGCGATCAACATCCACTTCGACTTCAATAGACTCGCCCAGAGTTTCAAATGTGAGTGTAGGGCCAGCTCCTGCTGTGTACTCATTGATTAAGTGCCGACACAGTTCGACTAAATCGCAGCGTTTACGGTGCAAGACGAACATGTTTGTCTCGACAAGGTTTACATCCAGCAAATCATTCACGAGCACTTCCATACGATAGATCGAGCGCTCCATGTCCGCCAGGCCTTGACAGACTATTTTAGCCGAATCTGGATTTTTGAACTGACGACGCAGAAACTGCGCCATCCCCTTTAGACTGGTTAGTGGCGTTTTGAGTTCATGTGAAACAATGCTGAGGAATTTGTCTTTTGCTGCATTAGCCTCAAGCAGCTCGCTTGTTCGCTTCTGTACCACACGCTCGAGCGATTGGGCATGAAGTTCCAGGGCGAGTTTTTGCTCTAGAACCTGGTGACGTAGTTGGCGGGTTTGAATGGCACGCTGCAGTGCAGCTACAAGGTAGTCGCGCTCAACGGGCTTCTGGAGAAAGTCGTAAGCTCCTCCACGTAGAGCCTGGATCGCCAGATTTTCCTCACCGTGGCCGGTAATCAGCAGCGTAGGCGTCTCTGGCCGCAGTTCTTTGATCTTCGCCAGCAGCACAAGTCCATTCATACCCGGCATCTTGATATCACTCACAATGGCATCGTAATCATGCTCTTGAATGAGACCGAGTGCCTCCTGAGCCGAGTCGGAGGTATCTACCTTCACCCCATCCATGCGCAGATACAAGGCTTGAGGAAGCGCTAGCAACAAGGCCACGTCATCGTCAACAATCAGGATAGATGGTTCATTCAACATCTCAGTACCTCATGATGCGGAAGCTGGATCAAAAAGGTGGCTCCTTCACCCGGGTGATTTTCGACCATGATGATGCCCTGGTGCTCCTTGATAATGCCATACGTAATAGAGAGACCAAGGCCCGTCCCTGCACCAACTTCCTTTGTAGTGAAGAAAGGATCAAAGATGCGTTGTTCAAGTCCTGCCGGTATGCCTGAGCCAGTATCGCGAAAACTGATTTCTACCATTTCCGCCGACGCTGTATAGGTAATAGTAATGACTTTACGAACCTCATTGACCATTGCATCGCGTGCGTTGGTGAGGAGGTTGAGAAAGACTTGCTCCAATTGGATCGCGTTGCCTATCACAACCACATCTTCCCCAGGGAATTGCAACTGCACCTCGATCCCGCGAAGGCGCAGCTGTTCTTGCACGAGAGAGAGCGCCCGTTGAATGACCTGGTGAATGGCTACCGGCTCATGAGTCACCGAGGCGGCACGTCCAAACGTGCGTAGGTGTGAAATAATCTCTGTTGCCTTATGGACTTGCTGCATGGCGCTATGCAATTCATGTAGGATGCGCTGGTGGTCTGCCTTACCGAGTTCAATCAGATCAATAGCATTGCCGATGAACAGGCCGATGTTGTTCAGCGGATTATTAAGTTCATGGGCGACGCCAGTGGTAAGCTCTCCGAGCGTTGCCAGTTTACCGGCCTGGACGAGCTGTCCCTGCTTCTCGCGCAACTCCTGCTCGCGGCGCTGTACCGCCTCTGTCGTCTCACGCAAGTCGCTCATGATGTGAATCATGGCTTTGCGGCTATTTTCCAGGCGCAGATTGGATTGGTGCGAATCCTGGAGGATATGCATGAGGGCACGGCGGGAATTATGCAAGCGCTCAGTTTGTCCGGCGAGACGGCTACGGTCTTGCTCGTAGTCGGCCAGGATGTGGATCATGGCTTTGCGCTGATCGGCTAGCTTACGATTGACCGTGTTCAGGTCACTCAGAATATGCATAAAGGCACGGCGCCGCTCCTCACTTTTGAGCACACGCATTTCCAGGGCTTGCTTCTCCTCCACGAGCTGCACGTACTCTTGTTGGAGCCTCTCTAGTTCTAGTTTCGTCTCTTCATAAGATGCAGTCTCGGGTGAACGTGGCTGCACTACGTCCATTTGTACTGTCCTCGATCGACCTTCTCTAGCTCACGCTTGAGATTCTCGATCTCTTTCTCCAACGCGATCATTTTGAGTTCACGACCAACTACCACTTCTTCAAACTTTTCCAGGTCCAGGATTTTTTCCTGCAGCTCGGCCTTCGATTCCTGCAAGTCGCGCACTACCTTCTCATAAGCACGCATGTCACGCAAGATGCCAATGGCACCAATGACTCTCCCGTCCGTATCACGCAAGGCAGAGGCATTGAGTGTCGTCGGGATAACCTCGCCAGAGGCGCTGCGGGGATTGAGGCGTGCATTGCGCGTCACTCCGCGCTCGATAACTTCGCGCAGGGCGGCAAGGAATTCACGGGTTTCTTCGGGACTGATGAAGCGCGAGAGCGATTGCTCCAACACCTCGTCTGGACGAAAGCCCAACAACTCGTAGACAGCATCGTTCGCTTGCAGGATTTTGCCTTCCAGGTCCGAGACAAACACCGGGTCCGGCGCGTTCTTGATCAGGCTATCTGAGTACGCCAGGGCTTTATCCAGTTCGCGCATATCGCGCAGGATACCGATCGCACCGATGACTTTGCCATCTGCATCTCGCAGCGCCGAGGCGTTCAAGCTCGTTGGAATCACTTCTCCCGAGGCGCTGCGAGGGTTCAGACGAGTATTGCGAATCACCCCGCGCTCAATGACCTCGCGCAGAGCAGCGGTGAACTCACGAGTTTCTTCGGGACTGATAAAGCGAGAGAGGGATTGCTCCAACACCTCGTCTATCCGAAAGCCCAACAACTCGTAGACGGCATCGTTAGCTGAAAGGATTTTGCCTTCCAGGTCCGAGACAAACACCGGGTCCGGCGCGTTCTTGATCAGACTGTCGGCGTAGGCGCGGGCTTTATCCAGTTCGCGCATGTCGCGCAGGACGCCGATAGCACCGATAACCTTCCCGTCTGCGTCACGTAGTGCAGAGGCATTCAAGCTGGTCGGAATGACCTCGCCAGAGGCGCTACGCGGGTTCAACCGTGCATTGCGCGTGGCACCACGTTCGATGACCTCACGTAGAGCAGCGGTGAACTCACGGGTTTCTTCGGGACTGATAAAGCGAGAGAGGGATTGCTCCAACACCTCGTCTGTCCGAAAGCCCAACAACTCGTAGACGGCATCGTTAGCTGAAAGAATTTTGCCTTCCAGGTCCGAGACAAACACCGGGTCCGGCGCGTTCTTGATGATGATATCGGCATCAAGAGAACCGTGCGACTTGGTACTGGGGATATTCACGCGAGCAGGTGCCATAGTGGTTGATACAACGCTATCACTCATGAAAAAACCTCCGGTTCGTGACATGATGGTGGGTAACTATCAGGATCTCTGCAACACGGACGCTCTACGGCATTTATATCAGGAAATACACCGTTGTCGAGAGTATAACAGGATTTTTTCCTGAATTGCAAGCGCAGACCCAATAATCCTAGTAATATTGGGCTATTAATGGTAGAGTTATTATATAAATACTGTTGAGTTAGCCCTGGCAGATGAGGGAAACACTGAAAAGTATGGGAGTATCATACATATGGTGGAGATGGTTATCCTGATTGATCTACTTGTCATTCCGCAACAATCAGCGCCTTGAGCGCGTCTCCTGGGTTAGCTACGAGTTGAAACGCTTGTGCTGCATCCTGCAACGCGAAGCGATGTGTAATCACCGTTTCCGCTTTGATACGTCCACTTCGCAGCAGTTCCAGGGCAAGCCGTGTCTCATAGGGTCCCGCAGAGTAACTGGTGCGCAACGTAATCTCCTGGAAGAAGAGTTGGTTTGGGGTGACAGGAAGCGTCTCGCCCGGTGGAGGTGGAGCAAACAGCAACACCGTTCCGCCTGGCCCTACCAGGTCAAGTCCCTGCAACATGGCACTGATCTTGGAAGGGGTGACCAGCACAATATCCGGCTTGCGCCCATCATTCACAGCATAGATTTGCTGTAGGAGCACCCCTAGCGGAACCCTGTCTTGGGGACTGGAATCCTGCCTGGGGGGCAGGTAATGCCCACCTGCTTGCGGGTCAAGTGCGTGATCAACACCAGCATCCAGCGCGCGCTGGCGGCGGTAGGCGATAGGGTCGACAGTGATGACACGAACTGCCCCGCGCTGTTGCGCCAGTTGTGCCAGCAACAGGCCGGTACTGCCTGCTCCCAGCACGAGGACACTATCGCCGGGCTCGATTGTGGCGCGGTCAATGCCGCGTATGCAGCAGGCCAGTGGCTCAATAAGGGTAGCCGCCTCAAATGAGAGATCGTCTGGTAAGGAAAGAACGTCAAGTTGCACATTCGGGGCGGGTACGCGAATATACTCGGCCAGTCCACCCGGGTCAAGGCGTGTGGCGCGAAAGGTTGCACATTGCGAAAAGGAGCCTCGCCGGCAGAAGTGGCAGACCATACAGGGAACGTGATGGTGAAAAAAGATACGTTGGCCGACGCTGAACTGCTGGACGCCTTGACCCATAGCGGCAACTACACCGACAGGTTCATGCCCCGGGTAAATGGGAGCACGCGGGCGCATATACCATTCCATCACGTCGCTGGCGCAAAGGCCACAAGCCCGCAATTGTACCAGCAGCTCACCAGGGCCAATCGCCGGCACGGGTAAATCGACGATGCGAATGTCGTTGTTGTGGTGGTATTCAACGGCTCGCATAATGATTACCGCCTGGCCGGTACGATGCACAGAAAGCCAAATGGATACGGGCCAACCGTGAAAAATTGATGCACTTCATTAGGGGAAATGTAGACAACATCACCTACATGCAGCATGTATTCTTTCCCCCCCATCAGCAGGCGAGCGTGGCCATGAATGACATAGACGCCATGCTCGTGTGCGTGTTGGTCGAGCGAGGTATGGCCACCTGGCTGTACGGCAAAGTAACGCATATGGAAATTTGGCGAGTTTTCGTCAGGTCCTATCAGTATCTGGCGTGTAGCGTGGTCCGCGCCGCTATTTTCGGGTCCATAGGCACGGACTGGCACACCCTTCCAGCGCAGTTCGTCATTTTTCATGTTGTCGCTGAGTTGATGAACGACACTCATCTTGGTCCTCCCTGGGTACATTCCACAATCTTGCAATGCATCATTATACGCTGTAGCTTACAGTGTAGCAAAATCGGAACGACGCTAGCGAAGGATTTTAAGAATCTGGAAATAAAGACGCTCCTTCCGATGTATAATACATTCATCAGACCGAAAGGAGGTCCAACATGTCACCATTACTCAATCTGCCTGCCGTTGATGGCGTTGAGATCACTACCATCATCGACAACTCGCTTGACCTGCTCATGGCCTCAACCCCAGTGGCACGGCGTTTCCCTCTGCAAAGGGATTTCTTCTCTCGCGAACAGTTACGCGCAGAGCATGGAGCCTCGCTGCTGATAACGGTCATCGACCAGGGAAAACGTGCAACCTTCCTCTTTGACACCGGCGTTACGCCCGATGGAGCATTGCATAACATAGACGTGCTTGGTATCGATCTCAGCAACATCCAGGCCA
>WNFA01007447.1_pt1 | contig 12061 bp, 13 predicted proteins | sample 5400481 | NCBI WGS metagenome assembly WNFA01 (sample SAMN13153340, study PRJNA577476) | soil metagenome | isolation source: 120 cm saprolite under Douglas fir tree site 2 hole 1 replicate 2 | place: USA:California | collected 2015-04-18
CCGAAGAGCTGCAAAAGGGCAAGTCAGCTTAGCGATTCTTTTTGGATTGTGCGGGGAAGCCCGCTCAGGAGAATGGCCGCGACTCTGCTTCTTTCTTGATTCTCGCAGGTATTTTCTACGCCCTCGCTACTCTCTTGAATTTCTCGTGCGTGTAATTGACCACTTCCGGGCCAAACGTCTGCGCCAGCTCTAGCGACACTTCCTCAATCGTATCCGCGCAATCCGCAAGCTTCAGCGTCCCTTCCTGGACGAGCTTATGCCAGTCCATGCTGGCGATGATGTGGGCAAGGCCGGCAGCTTCGGCGAGCGCCGGAATATACTGCGGAATATTATTCTTGCGCATGTGAGCGATCAGTTCTTCATAGGACTTGTGAATTTTGTTTCCTGCCTCCACTCTCTTGGATAGGCCAATCACCTTCTCTATCGTCCCGTTGACGACTCCTTCGAGCTTCTCGAGCGCCTTCAGTTGCGCCGCAATCTGCGTACCTTGCCCCTGCGGCCCGGCCGTCGCCCCTCGCCCCGCGCCGGCTCCCGCCGCCATTCGCTTGCTCTGCTCCTGCTTCAGCACTCTCTGCAGTTCGTCGCTTTTCTCCAGCGCCGAATTTAGCGAGATCGACGCATCGTGCGACTTTACGTCCAGCCCCTCCAGCTTATGCCCGTAAAGTTCGTTCAAGTCCTGGCACTTCATCTCCGAATCCACAACCACATCCGTCGGTCCCAGCTTTCGCGCGATGGTTTCCGCCGACGCCACGAACGTGTTCCATTTGCTGGCGTCTGGTCGTCGTGGTCACGATTTTCACCGTGTTCGCGGCGATGCTCAGTCCGCAGCGGATTAAGTATTTGCGGTAGGCCGCTTGCGTCCGGCAGAGCTCCTCCCACACTCTCTTGGCCGCTGCTTCTATTTTCGGCAGAATCTGGATTTTCGTCTGCGCCAGGTTTTGCGGGAGCATCTGGAGCCGCGCCTGAATCTGCCCCTGCTTGCCCTGAACCGTCAGCGTATTGTTAGCCTCAATCTTGCTGATGTCGGTCTCCGCCGTCCCCACCCAGTAGGCCATCAATTGCGCCAGGTCCTCTTCCACAACTTTCTTTGCGGCGTTCGACATTTTCTGCAGCAGCAGCGGGTCCTGTCTCATCGCGTTCTGCAACGCGCCGGAGTCTTCTCCTACCTCTGCAAGGACCTTGATGTCCTGCAGCTCGAAATGTTTCGGTGTGCAGTTGGCTTTGGCGCATTCCTTCAGCACGAATGGCCGTAGGTCGCCGGTCCAGAGAGTGAATCCCATCGGTCTCTCCTTTTTGAGGCCTCTTGCCTGCTTGCGGGATCAGGAAGGGAAGCAGTTGCCTCGTGCAGCGGAACGGAATCAGCAAACCATCGTGGGGACGGCCTGATTTGGCCCTGGAATCATCACGCCCAGGCTCCCCCCTGTCAAGCTCGTTGAATTCCGCATTCGGCCGTGATTCGAACCGCTCCGAAGGACACCCAGCATTCGTAGGCGGCATTTACCCATCTTTCTCGGCGCTGAACGATGCGGAATTGCGCACGCCAGCGTATACTGTTGCCAATTCCATGAAACTCGAGAATTACAAGACTATTATTTACCGCCAGGAAGAAGGCTCCTGGGTCGCCGAAATTCCTTCGATTCCCGGCTGCTATGCTCTCATGAATTCCCGCGAAGCCGCTCTCGCCGAACTGACTGAGGTTTTCAATATGATCGCGGATGAATACCGCGAGAAGGGCTTGTCGCTCCCCGCAGACACGACTGAGATCGTCAATGCCTAGCGCCACTGCGCGCGATTTTCAACGCGTTGCTCAGTTTCTCGGCTTTGTACTCATCCGCAAAACAGGCAGCCACGAGCGCTGGAATCATCCAGATGGCCGTGCCGTGACGATTCCTATTCACGGCGGTCGCGAAATTGGCCCGCCACTTTTCTTTAAGATTCTGCGGCAGCTCGGGATTTCGCTCGATGAATTCCAAAAGCTGCGCTAATGATCGGACGTTTAGGCGCCATTTGATAAAATCACGTCAGGAAGCTTAATGACCGTTCAACGTGAACAACTCGAAGCTGATGTCCTCATCGTTGGCGCCGGCCCCGCTGGCCTTTCCTGCGCTTTACATCTCGCCAATCTCATCAAGAAGCACAACGACTCCGGCGGCCAGCCCGCACTTTCCGCCGAAAACATTTACGTCCTCGAAAAAGGCCGCGAAATCGGCGCTCACCAACTTTCTGGCGCGATCATGAATCCTAAGGCGCTCGCCGAACTCGTTCCCGGTTTCGAAAAGTCCGCGCCGCTCGACACTCCCGTAACCGATGACGCCGCGCTCTTGTTCACGCAAGGTTCTTCTTTTCGTTTTCCCATTACCCCTCCGCCCTTCAAGAACAAAGGCAACTACGTCATCTCGCTCAGCAAGTTGGCCAAGTGGCTCGGCGGCCTCGTCGAACAAGCCGGCGTCAACCTTTTCACGCAGTTCGGCGGCGCTTCGCTCATCTACGAAGGTAACGGCATCGTCGGCGTCATCACCGAAGACAAAGGCCTCGACAAAAATGGCAAGCCCAAAGACAACTTCACTCCCGGCTACGAGCTGCGCGCGAAAGTGACCGTTCTTGCAGAAGGCACTCGCGGCTCGCTCACCAAAAATCTCGTCGCCACAAAAAAGCTCGACAACATCAATCCCCAGAGTTACGGCATCGGCGTCAAGGAATTATGGGACGTTCAGCCCGGCCGCATCGCGCCCGGCTACGTCGCTCACACGCTCGGCTGGCCCGTCTCCACCGACATGTATGGCGGTGGATGGATTTACGGCCTTTCGAACAATCGCCTCTCGATTGGGCTCGTCCTCGCTCTCGAATACGCAAATCCGCAATTCGATGTACGGCGGTTGGTATGCCATGCCGCGCACTTACGTCGATGGCGGTCTCATCATCGGCGATTCCGGCAGCTTCCTCGATTCCCAGCGCCTCAAAGGCATTCATCTCGCGATGAAGAGCGGCATGCTCGCCGCAGAAACAATTTTCGAGGCACTAAAAACCAGCGACACTTCTGCCAAAACGCTGAGCACGTTTCCCCAAAAAATCGAGCAAAGTTACATCAAGAAGGAAATGTGGCAAGTCCGGAATTTTCACCAATCATTCCAGCACGGCATGTTGGCCGGTTTTCTTCACACCGCGCTCCAGCAGATCACCGGCGGTCGCGGCCTCATCGATCCCATGCGTGCCCACGCCGGCTACTTGGCCTACAAGAAAATCAACGGCCGCCTCGCTCCCGAGCGCTTCAAAGGCGATGGCAAGCTCACCTTTGACCGCCTCACCGACGTCTACCACTCCGGCACGCGCCACGAGGAAGACCAGCCCTGCCATCTTGTCGTTCACGACCTGAATGTGTGTGCGACAAAGTGCGTCGAGGAGTACGGCAATCCCTGCCAGTATTTCTGTCCCGCCGCCGTCTACGAGATGGTCAAAGAGAAGGATGGCGCCGCAAGACTGAAGATCAACGCCGCCAACTGTGTCCACTGCAAAACCTGCGACATCGCCGATCCCTACCAAATCATTGACTGGGTCGTCCCCGAGGGTGGCGGCGGCCCCAATTACGAAGGCATGTGAGGCTTTCCATCGCAATTCTGTAGCTCAAGCCTCCAGGCCTGAGGCTTTTTCTTTTCTTCTCCCTCTTTGTAGGGGCGCGGCACACTGCGCTCCTAGCACTACTAAGTCAAACCAAGGAATCTGAGCGCGAGACGGAATTTAGGAATTGCGGCTCCACAAACGGCGGAAGAACGTTCGAACGCGATCGACGACGGAGTCCGAAGCCGGCGCCGCGGCCTTCGGCGCGGATGGCGGCCCCGCCGGCGGCTGCGGGGGCGTGACTACAGCGGTGGCAACCGCGTCTCCCTCCACTCGCCCGTGGTAGATCAGCGTTGGCCGCACCCGCACGCGGCGCACGAGCACAATCAATCTCGGGTCGGGCTCGGGTTGGGTCTTGGCGTGAGCGTCAAACCGCAGTGGCGGCATAAAAACCTGATAGACGGTCTCGTCTTTCTCCGACGGTTTCTTTGCCTGTGCAACAGCCGGGGCCGGAGAAGCGGCCGGTTCCGGAGCGGCCGCAGTCTTGCCAGCGTTCTCCACTCGGACGGGTGCGTCGGCCACTGGTGAAGGCGCAGGAAACGCTCTTGCTACCTCCAGATCGCAACTGCAGTGTCCCCCGCCATTTCGCAGACTGTCCAGTTGTCCGTTCGTGAGGAGCACGTTTCCGCCTTGCGGCACGAGAACGCTCGAGTTCGTCAGTTGTTGCTCGATGCGCACCGCGCCGCGGTTCGCGCGCACACACATTGCCCCTTGCGTCTCAAAGCCCACAAGAATGTCCTGCGGACCATCCTCAATGGCCACCGGCCGCGCCTGGATCTGTGCCGTGTACACGGTCATCACCGGCTCTCGCTCGATCCGCGCGTGAATCGTTCCGCTCTCCAGCGCCATCGTCAGCGCTCCGCCGGACTTGAGCACCGAGAGATGCGCCGGCCCGCAGATCGTCACTTGCCCGCCTTCCACCAAATCGATGCGCGCCTGCCCGCTCTTCACGCGGATGTCGCTGCCGCTGCGAAGCATTGTTCGCACTTGTCCGCGGGTCGCATCCATGCTCATCGGCCCCGTCACCGAGATGGCTTCGCCCTCGATGATCCCGACGGTGTCTCCCACGGGCTGGTCAGGAATCGCCGCACTTGCTGCGAACACCGCCGCGCAGAATACCCCGCCTGTTACGGCCACCACCGGCGTTCGGCGCGAAATTCCACGCAGATTAAATGAAGATAACATTCCTTCAGACTCTCCAGCACGCGGGCCGGCAAACTCTCGCCTATACTATACGTTGGCCTCTTCGCGGCCGCACCTGAAGATGATTACCACGCCGGGCACGGCCCACGACACTCCAGAGCAACCGGTCAGCGCGCATTACGATACGCGCCTCCCCGAGTTGCCCTGGTCGCGCCGCATCCAGATTCCCTTTATCGCCGCCGCCGTTTTCACCGTGATTCGAATGCTCGGGCCCACGCTGCGCTACGAAGTTCTCGGCTGGCAAAACGCCGAGCGCGTCCACGCTTCCGGAAAACGCTGCATCTGGGCTTTCTGGCATCGCGTGATTCTGCCCATCGTCTGGTGGCACCGTAACCGCGGCGTCGTGGTCATGAACACTACCGCCTTTGACGGCCAGTGGACTCGTAAAGTCATCGAGTGGCTCGGCTTCGGCACCGCGCAAGGCAGCTCCTCACGCGGCGGCTTACGCGGCTTGGCCGTGATGGCGCGCCGCCTCGAAGAGGGCTTCGATTGCGCTTTCACCATCGACGGTCCGCGCGGCCCTCGCTACGTGGCCAAGCCGGGGCCCGTAATGCTCGCCCGCAAAACGGGCTGTCCCGTCATGGTCTTCCACATCGGCGCCGACCGCGGAAAGACTTTCGAGAAAACCTGGGACCACTTCCTGCTTCCCATGCCCTTTGCCCGCACCGTCATCTTGTTTGCTCCGCCGATTTATGTTCCTGCCGACGCCACCAGCGAGCAACTCGAAGCCAAGCACGCGGAAATGCAGCGCGAGCTCGGGCGCGTCCGCGACATCGCCGAATCCTGGTTTTCCCTCAGCGAAGCCGAGCGCGAAAAGCACCGCGCCGGTTTTTCAAAATAGGGCAACTGCTTTAATTCCCCGGCCGCTCGCCCAGCTTCACTGGAATCTCCATCTTTTTCCCGCCACGGTAAACCGAAACCGTCACTGAGTCGCCAGGCCGCTTGCGGTTCAGCACCACGTCCATATCGAGTTTGTTGGTAATTTTCTGGCCGTCAATGCCAACGATCACGTCCCCGCCGATGGCGATGCGCAGCATTCCTGCCCGGGCTTCGCGGTCGCCGCCGTGCAGCCCTGCCGTGGCCGCTGGGCCGCCGCGCGTGGTCGTTTCGATTAGCAAACCCTCCTGCACGGGCAGGTCCAGGGCTTCCGCGAGCCACCCGCCCACGGGAACCGTTTGCACGCCCAAAAACGCGCGGCGCACGCGCCCTTCGGTCATCAAGTCGTGCGCGATCATCTTCGCGGTGTTGATGGGAATGGCAAAGCCGATGCCCGCGGTCGTTCCGCTCGGCGTGAAAATCGCCGAGTTGATGCCGATCACCTCGCCGTGGGAATTGATCAGCGGGCCGCCGGAATTCCCGCGGTTGATGGCGGCATCTGTTTGAATCGCTTCATCGATGAATGTTGTCTGGCTGGTCTGCACGGTGCGGCCCAGCGCGCTCACCACGCCGGTCGTCAGCGTGCTCTGAAACCCGAACGGGTTTCCGATCGCCAGCACCTTCTGGCCGACTTGCAGCCCACCGGAATCGCCAAGCGGGAGCGCCGCCAGCGGCTTGCCTTTCGGTTCGATTTTCAGCAGCGCGACGTCGTTTCGCTGATCCGCCCCGACGAACTTTGCCGGATAACGCGACGAGTCGCCCAGCACGACTTCGATCGATTGCGCCTCCTGCACGACGTGAAAATTGGTCAACACGTACCCTTTCGGATCGATCACGAATCCCGAACCCGCTCCTTCCACGGGCACTGGGTCCATAAAGAAATCGTACGCCGTCGCTTTGGTCAAAACGTTGGCCACTGCCGGCGATGCTTGCCGGTACACACGCACGTTGATCGATTCTTCGTCCGTCAAAACGGCGTCACGCGCGGCGGCGTCGCTCGCCGATCCGCCGAGCGGCCGGGCATCCACTTTCTTGGGCTGGTGCTCGCCCCAGCGCGCACCAGCCCAGTACGCTCCCAGCATCAGCACTCCTGCGGCGACGATCAGCCGAGCCAGGTTCGAATTTTTTCCCATACTCATATCCTCGTTCCTTTCTTCTCCGCGCGTCCTTTGCGCTCTCTGCATCTCAGCGTTATCTTTTCTCTTTTTTGCCCACGCCGAAATAGACGGAATCAATCGCTCACGGGAGAGCCGCTTTTCTGTGCAGCTTGGCGGCGAGCGCTTCCACTTGCTCGCGGGTTTCTTTGATCGTGCCGCTGCAATCGATTTTTTCCGTCGCGTACCCTAGCTTTTCCGCAACCGGCATTTGCGCTGCGATGCGCCCCCTCGCTTCCTCTTCGCTCAGGCCGCGCGCGCGCAGCCGCTCGATTTGCTGCTCCGGTTTGCACCACGTTACCACCAGGCCATCCAATTCTTTTTGGTAGTTCGCTTCCACAAGCAGCGCCGCTTCGACAAAAACCGCATCGCGCGCTCCGTTTTTCTCCCACTCCGCAAACTGACGACGCATCGCTTCTCTAACCCGCGGGTGAACAATGGCGTTCAGCCGGTCCAGCTTGCCGCGGTCTCCAAAAACCACGGCCGCCAGCTTCCCTCGGTCCACGCGCCCCGCTGCATCCCTTATCGCCGTGCCGAATTCCCGAATAACCTCTTCGTAAGCCGGCTGCCCGGGCTCGATCAATTCGTGGCCCAGCCGGTCCGCATCCAGGACTTGAAAACCCAATTCGCGAAGGATGGTGGCAACGGCGCTTTTGCCGCTGGCGATGCCGCCTGTTAGGCCGAGTCGAAGCATGGTGACGGCCTCATCGCGCGATCGCGCTGGTCTCGCTGAGGCGCGGGTTTGATTTTGCCCGCCGGAGTCGCGCGGCTTTCACCGTGTTGCTCATCAGCATCGTGATGGTCATAGGGCCAACGCCGCCGGGTACGGGAGTCAGCGCGCCGGCAACGTTGACCGCGTCGGGATGCACGTCGCCTACGAGCGCATTGCCTTTGGCGCGGAATTTCTGGAGCCGCTCCGGGAAATTGCGGAACAACCGCTCCGCCTCCTTCGCATCGGTCACGCGATTCGTCCCCACGTCAATCACAGCGGCGCCAGGGCGAATCCAATCGGCTCCGACAAATCCGGCTTTGCCCATCGCTGCAACCGCGATGTCCGCGCGGCGAACCATATCAGGCAAGTCGCGCGTCTTGGAATGGCAAATTGTCACTGTGGCGTTCGCATGCATCAGCAGCAGCGCCATCGGCTTCCCGACGATGTCGCTTCGCCCCAGCACCACCGCGTTCGCGCGCTCAATCTTGATTTCGTTGCGCCGCAGAATTTCCATGCATCCCGCGGGTGTGCAGGCAACTAATCCAGGGCGCCCGCTGACCAGCCTGCCCAGGTTGACAGGATGAAAACCGTCCACGTCCTTCGCCGGGTCCACCGCTTCAAGGACCCGCTTGGTGTCCACCTGCGAAGGCAGGGGAAGCTGGATCAGGATGCCGTCCGTGTTGTTGTCGCGGTTCAGGTCTTCGACGAGCGCCAGAAGGTCGATGGTCGTCACGGTCGCAGGCGGGGTCAGCAGCCCGCTCGCCATCCCCAGTTGCTCGCACGCCGCGATTTTGCTCTTCACATAAAGCTGCGACGCGGGATTGTCACCAACCAGAACCGCGGTCAGCCCTGGCCGAATACCCGCCGAAGAAAGCACCGCAACTTCGTCTTTCAGTTCGGCGAAAATCTGGTCGCGAATCTTCGTCCCGTCGAGTATCCGTGCGCTCATGCGACGCTCGCTTCTGTGCTTCGCAGGCCATGATAACACACGGCAAATCTTCGCTCTTGGGGTGGCCGAACCTCAGTCCGGTTCTTCCGCTCTTCGCTTTTGTAGTGGCCGGACTTCAGTCCGGCGTTTCTTCTTCGTTTGGACGCCCGCTCCAGTTCCCGCCGGAAAGCCCGACTCTCAATTGTCATCCCGAGCGAAGTCGAGGGACCGTGGCTTGCTCTCTGAGCCACATCGCTCACTGAGATGGCCGCGACGGCGCCGCACGCGCCGCCGCTTCCTCCGTTTTTATTGATCCAAGTTAGGGTCGAGCTGCTTCGCCTTTGCTACGTCGTTCCCCGCAGGTACCTAAGACAGCTGACTACAGGTGGTGCGGCACCCTCTTGGCGGTGCCGGTCGGCTGGGGAGCCGCCCGACGGGTCGGCTTCGTGAGCGTCGTCCCCTGGATGTTGGTGAAGGGCGCCGTTGCCGCGAACGTCGGCAGGTTGTGTGCGCGCACCTGCGTCGCCGCCTCGAAGCCAGACGCCAGCTTGATCAGCGTAGGCTCACTGAACGCCGTCCCGAAGAAGCTGATCCCCAGCGGAACACCGTATTGCGTGCAGTTTGCCGGCTGCGTAGGTGACGCACAGAGCTTAGGAAATGCCGCGGGCACCTGTACGATCGGGTATCCCGGCGCCGCTGCCAAGCCTGACGTCCCGAAGATAAAGTGGTCGCCATAGAGCAGGTCGGTGGCCCACGCCGGGTTGTCCGTCGCCGAAACCACCGCGTCAAGATTGAACTGCGCGAGCGCCGCGTCAATGCCGTTCACGCCCGCGTTGTGATCGATGGCCAGCGCTTGATTGTAGGTCAGCCCCCCGAAGATGGGCTGCGGGTCATTCGGTCCCGGCGCGAGCGCATTGGCCAAGTCGAAGATGTCCTGGTTGAAGAACGGCATCTCGACGTCCGCATGGGCATTATTGAAGTCGATGGCGCTCTGCAGCGTCCCGCCCGCTACCGGCACGCCGACGCGCGTGGCAAAGTACGCCCGCACATCGTTGCGAAAGTCGAAGAGCAGCACCAGGAACTCGCCGTCAGCCGGCGCGAAGTTGAAGCCTTGCGCATCCAGGTCGATCACGGTGGCGCCTGCTGCAGTGAGCTCGTCCACCGCCGCCTCGAACGCGTCCAGCACAGATTGCGGCGTCGGTACATTCGGGTCAAATCCGCCCAACCCAACGCGCGTCACGCCCAGCCTCGCGCCCTGGAGCCCGTTGGGGTTCACGAACTTGGTGTAATCGGTGGGGATGTTCTTGGGACGGGTCTTGCTCGTTCCCTGCCAGCCCAGCGGGACGCCGCCCGTCGCCGGGTCGCGTCCGTCGAAGCTGCGGCTCTGGATGACGCTCAGTGCCGCCGCCGCATCGGCCACCGTCCGTCCGTGGGGACCGACGGTGTCTTGCGTGTGCGAAATGGGCACGACGCCGGCGCGGCTGGTGAGTCCAACCGTGGGTTTGATTCCGACGACGCCGTTAGCGTTTGCGGGACACACGATGCTGCCATCCGTCTCGCTACCGAACGACACCGCGGCGAAGTTCGCCGACGCCGCCGCGCCCGAGCCGGAACTCGAGCCGCAGGGGTTGCGATCGATGCCGTACGGGTTGTGCGTCTGCCCGCCGCGGCCTGACCAGCCGCTGATCGATTCAAAGGAGCGGAAGTTCGCCCACTCCGACAGGTTAGTCTTGCCCAGGATCACCGCGCCTCCTGCGCGCAGGTTCGCTGCCACCGTGGAGTCCCGCGAAGCGGGCATGCCTACGAGCGCGAACGACCCCGCGCTGGTCTGCATCTTGTCCCCGGTGTCGATGTTGTCCTTGAGCAGCACCGGGATGCCGTGCAAGGGCCCTAGCACAATGCCGCTATTACGCAGCACGTCCGCGTTGCGCGCCATGGCCAGCGCGTCCGGGTTGAACTCAATCACCGCGTTGACCCCCGGACCGCTCTGGTCCAGCGCGAGGATCCGGGCGATGTATTCCTTGGTCAGCTCCACTGAAGTGAGCGTGCCTGCGGCCATCTCCGCCTGGAGTTGGGCCACCGTAGCTTCGTTGTGTTGCGTCGGAATGGCGCTCTGCGCTGCCGCCGAAGCCGGCATCAGCAGAGCTGCAAAAAGTAGATTGCGTATCGCTCGAGCGTTCATATTGTTCCCTCCTGAGAATCTCGGCCGCGCAAAGCAGGCGAGATCAGGGCGCGGCCGGTGGCCTTGTCGAGGGGGCCAAAATAGCCTCCTGGCCGCCCGCAGTCAACTGCGACTTCCGTTGCCGAGCATCACGCAGTTTCGTGCTCAGTTTCCCCGACCGACGCACGGAGGCGCCACTCCCCATTTCTTTCCCCGCGAGCGTCATCCCGACCGGAGCGGCCGCCATTTTCCTCTGCTCGCGAACGCGAGCGGAGGCCGCGTAGCGGAGGAATCGCGGCTTGCTCTCCGCCTCACCTTGATCGATCCGCACGCCATCCCCGCCATTTCGAACCCCCGTGGGTGAGAAATCTCTCTTCGCTTTTCGGTCACACTCGCCACTGCCTCTTCCGATTCAAACGCATGTGCCCCAACCCCTTCCCCCTCAATCACTTACAAATTTATCTTGACAAGTATCGTATTCATGCGGTAATATGGCTCGTGAAAATCAGTCAGAACCCCCCGGCATCTTGGCCTGAGCCGGTCGCAAGCTTCCGCGACCGATCCCGAAGTCATCGCCGCAGAGCTGCTCGGCTCCATCGAGGACTTCTCCACCGCTGATTCCGTCAATCTCTTCCTGGGGAATCTCCTTAAGCAGCTTGCCCCCAAACGCATCGAGCGCCGCGACGCCATCGCCCTCGCCTACATCTCCCAGTTGCTCCTGAATAGCCTGCCCGCCCTGGACAGACAGCACGAGGCCGGGCAGAAGGACGCCGACCGCAGGCAATTGAATGCCGACTTGAAAGCCATGAGCGCCGTCTACGACGCCCACCTCGCCAGGCGAGCCGCCAAAGCTCGTTCGTCCCAAAAGGCTCCCGTTTCTCCTCCTCCCCCGGAGCCGCAAGACCAACGCGCTCCGGTGCGGCCCCAGCCTTCGCAACCGGCAGCAAAGGATTATGCCAGCATGCGTACCTGACGCCATTCGGCACACCTACGCAAACTAGCGTGAGGGCGACTAGCTATGCGGCAGGAATTCAAAGCTACCTATTGCATCGATGTTCTGGTAGCATCCGCGCCGAGGAAGAAGGGAGCAACCACATGGCGGTCGTGAGACGAATCGGCCCGGGCTCCGCGTTCAAGATCGGCCTTGTTTTGTATGCCGTCCTCGGACTCATCGTTGGCATCTGTTTCGCGTTGATTTCAAGTATGCTCTGCGAACCTTGCGGCTGAGTCCGGGCTTCGTGGCGGTGGCGGCGCTAACCCTGGCCCTTGGGATTGGCGCGAACACTGCGATTTTCTCACTCCTAGATCAGATTCTGCTGCGGCTCTTGCCGGTTAAGAATCCGCAGCAACTGGCGCTGCTCACCATGCGCGGGCGCCATTACGGAAACAACTGGGGCGGGAACGCGATCTCG
>WNFA01004176.1_pt1 | contig 12060 bp, 7 predicted proteins | sample 5400481 | NCBI WGS metagenome assembly WNFA01 (sample SAMN13153340, study PRJNA577476) | soil metagenome | isolation source: 120 cm saprolite under Douglas fir tree site 2 hole 1 replicate 2 | place: USA:California | collected 2015-04-18
AAGCCCTGAACAAGAAACGCGATTCGCATCCTGCGTCCGACAACCTGCTCCACACCGGAATGTTGAAGGGTTTCATGGATGGTTCGCTCGGCTCGAAGACGGCCGCGTTGCTTGAGCCTTACAGCGATGATCCGAAGAACAGCGGCCTGCCGCAATACGAAGCGGCCAAGCTGAATGCGATGACGAAGGAGCGGGTGCTGGCGGGATATCAGATTGGCTTCCATGCCATCGGAGACAAAGGAGTCCAGATGGCGCTCGACGCCTTTGCCGAGGCGGAGAAGGCGGCGAAAGACGGCAAGGTGAAGGCAGTCGATGGTGTCACCGATTACCGGCTGCGTATCGAGCACGCGCAAGTCACCACGCCGCAGCAGATTTTGCGCTTCAAAGAACTGAAAGTGATCGCGTCCATGCAGCCGAGCCATCTGCTCACGGATATGAACTGGGCCGAGTCGCGTCTGGGACCGAAGCGCGCGGAGCATTCCTACGCGTGGGCTGAGTTCCTTCGACGCGGGGTGGTGCTGGCCTTTGGCACGGATTATCCGGTTGAACCGGTTACGCCGTTTCGCGGGCTCTATGCGGCGCTTACTCGTATGAGCGAAGACGGAAAGAAGAGCTACTATCCCGCGCAGAAACTGAACATCGAGCAGGCGATCGCGGCGTACACGACGGGCGCGGCGTTTGCCGAGTTTGCCGAGAAGCAAAAAGGCAAGGTGGAAGCGGGGATGCTGGCCGACTTTGTCGTGCTTGATCAGGACATTACGGCAGCCCTGCCGCCGAAAATCATGGGGACGAAAGTTCTGCGGACGGTGGTTGGCGGCAAGACGGTTTACGAAGCGAAATAATAAATGAGGGCGAGCCTCCGCAAAATTGGCATTGTACTGATTATTCTTGCCATCTTGGGGATCGGTAGCGGTATAGCATGGCGATATGCAATGAGCAGAGGAGCAATGATACTGCGGAAGGAGAGGGAGTCCTTCGAAAGTGAGGTCAATCAAACTCTGCCCATAGGGTCGGACAAAGTACGCGTCCAACAATTTCTGAACTCAAAGCGAATGACCTTTATTGATACGGGGCCAATTTCTCAAGAAGGCGACACTTTCTCCACCATCGAGGCTATATCAAAAGACGAAATAGCCATACCTTTGGGTGCGTGCTGGCCCTCTGCACAATTTCGGTTTGACTCCCATGGAAAGTTGTTGGGATACATTGACCGGTCGAGTTGCAAGTGGATCTTTTAAGCCCTTAAGTGTCATCTAGTTTCTGATTTCTGCATTCGCCATGACTGCGATAGAGCGGGAACGCGCGTTCATGATCGGCGCCCCGCTGGCATTGTCCCGGCTTTGATTTTCCTTCCTGCCGTGACGTTCCTGATCGTTTTCCTCGTGTGGAAATCATCACTTCCGACATGTTCGATCATCACTGCATAACCGCGGACGGTGTGAGATTCGTATCAGGTCATCGCTTTAGCGATGACGCCAACGCACTCAAGAGGAGTGCGCCTTCAGGCGCTGGGGTTGAAATGCCAATTCCCATTCGCAATGCCGATCGATCGCATGTCATCGCCAGCGAGCGTACGTTCTTCGTGACTTCCTCGACTTGGGGGAGGTGCGGGCTTCTGCAATCCACTCGCGCGGCCGGGCTATTGATCGACGTCCTCTATCATTATCGCGAACAGCGGAAATATTTTCTCCACGAATTTGTAATCATGCCTGACCACTTCCATGTGCTGATCACGCTGGGCGCGGAGATGACCGTGGAGAAGGCGGTTCAGTTTATTAAAGGCGGTTTTTCGTTTCGGGCGGGACGCGAACTTGGGTTCCGCGCTCCGGTTTGGCAGAAGGGATTTTCGGAAATCCGTGTCAACGAGAGGGAGGCTTTCTTGAAAATCGTTGAATATATTCATGCCAATCCAGAGAAGGGCTTCCTAGCGACGGCAGGCGCAGATTATCCGTACTCGTCGGCGCATTCAGGATTTGAGCTGGACGCGCCGCCGCAGCGCCTGAAGGCGCTTATCGAGGGTGCTGCTTTCGGCATCGCTAAAGCGATGCCCTGATACGAATCGCGCGATTCCCTGATGCGAATCGCGGGATGCCTGCAGCGCCTGAAGGCGCTTCCGGAGGGTGCTGCTTTCGGCATCGCTAAAGCGATGCCCTGATACGAATCGCCACCCGTTGGCGCGAATTGGTAACGCGAACTGGGTTTTCTGCGTCTAATGATCTGACGACCTTCAGCCCGACCCCTGCCAGTGTCGAAGGTATAATAAAAGATTAGGTAGTTTCAGGAGGAAAGAAATGGATTCGCGCGAAAGCGCTTTTTGGGCTCGTCTCAAGGCCAACCGTTGGGCCTATACGTTTACGATTCTGGCGACGCTCACCGTTGGAATTCTGATTGGCACGGTTGTCTCCTCCGGAGTGAAGGGCAAAGAGGGACAGAAGTCGTCGGATGCGACTCCGCTTACGATTCCCGCTCCGCAACAACTCTCGAACGCGTTCTCCCAGATTTCCAAGCAGCTTGAGCCGAGCGTGGTAAACATCAATACCGAGTCGACCATCAAGAACCCTCACCGGCGGCGCTCTATTCGTCCCGATCCGGACCAGGATCAGGGCAACGGCGATGAAGACACTCCGTTCCAGGATTTCTTTGACAAGTTCTTCGGAGGCCCGGGCGGCCAGGGCGGCCCAGAAGCGGGCACTATCCGCCAACGCTCGCTCGGTTCTGGCGTTATTGTAGATTCCAAGGGCTACATCGTCACCAACCGGCACGTGGTCGAGAAGGCCGATCGCATTCGTGTGAAGTTGATGGATGAAAATCCGGCCACGCCCGGGCATGACGCCAAATTGATCGGTATGGACCAGGAAACCGACTTGGCGGTGATCAAGATTGAAGTGGATCGTCCGCTGCCGGCGGCAAAACTCGGCAACTCTGACGGTATGGAAGTTGGCGACTGGGTGCTGGCCATTGGCAGTCCTTTCGGATTGCAGGAAACAGTCACCGCGGGCATCGTGTCGGCCAAGGGACGCAACATCGTTCCCAACCGGCAGTTCCAGTCTTTTATTCAAACTGACGCCGCGATTAACCCGGGCAATTCCGGTGGTCCGCTGGTGAATATGGCGAGTGAAGTCATCGGCATCAATACTGCCATCCTGACGGAGACGAGTTCGTACGCGGGCGTGGGATTTGCCATGCCGTCGAACACAGTGACGCAAGTCTACAACCAGTTGATCGGGCCGGAACACAGGGTTTCGCGCGGATCCATCGGCATTGAGTTCTCAGGCACGCCGAACCCTGCCATCGCACGCATTTACGGAGCGGGTGTGACAGTGTCGAACGTGGTATCGGGCAGCCCAGCCGACCAGGCGGGCTTGAAGATCGGCGACACGATCACCTCCGTGGATGGCAAGGACGTGAAGAGCGGCGATGATCTGGTGGCAGACATTGCTTCCCGCAAGCCCGGCTCGAAAGCCAAGCTTGCCTTCGTGCGCAACGGTAAGAAGCAAGACGCGACGGTGACGATTGCGGATCGCTCGAAGCTGTTTGCTTCCCGTCTGGGCGAAGAGGACGAAAACCAGAGCGAAGAGTCGCCGAAGGCCAGCAAGTTTGGGATTACGGTGCGCGGCATCACTTCCGATCTGGCTGATCGCCTGAGCATTCCGGCGGGCAAAGGAGTGGTGGTGCAGGACGTGAAGCAGGGATCGTTTGCCGAGGACCTCGGTCTGAATCGCGGCGACGTGATCCTGGAAGTGAACAAGCAGCCCGTTAACAGTCCGGACGACTTTACGAAGATCGAGTCGTCGCTGAAGAGTGGGCAGGATGTGGTGTTCCTCGTGCGTCCGCGAGGCGCGCGGGCCCAGGATGGAACGATATTCCTGGCAGGTACACTTCCGTAACTGGTAAGCAGACCGGCGAGACTGGCGCTCTGTCCCTATTTCGGGGACCATAAGGGTGGGCGGTCTCGCCGGTTTTTTGTTGGAGGCAGTCGTTGGTCGATGGTCGTTAGTCGTTCGGGCTGCATCATTCATTTGAAGTCTGCGAACGACCAACGACCAGCGACTAACGACTGATTCTGATGGCGAGTCGCGAATAGTCGAAGCCTCTGGACATGCTACGGTCTGATCAAATTCGGAGTTGGCAACGAGTAGGGCTTTGCGGCCTGCTTTGCGTGGCCGTGCATGGGTTCGCCATCGCGGATACGCCGACTCCGCCAACGAAACCAGCGCAGGCTTCCGCGACACCAGCGGCGAAAGCAACGCATCACACCAGCGGGCATGTGGCCAGCAAGCGCACCTCAGGTCAGGCTTCCTCTCAGAAGAGCAAGAACTCCCACGGCAAAAAGGGCTCCAAATACGGGTCCAAGTACAGTTCGAAGAAGCGCGGCCAGCAGGCGATTGACTCGGGTCGCGCCCGGCAAATTCAGACAGCGCTCATCCGCGAGCACTATATGCAGGGCGAGCCTTCGGGATCGTGGGACAGTTCCACGCAGGCGGCGATGAAGCGTTATCAGGCAGATCAGGGATGGCAGTCGAAGCAGATTCCAGATTCGCGAGCGCTGATCAAACTCGGATTAGGCCCCAGCCACGATCACCTGCTCAATCCGGAAAGCGCGATGACCAGCGCGCCGAGCGATCCGAAGGGCGCGGCTAAGCCGACCCCGCCAGAAAACAACCTTCCCCACTAGCCGGTACCGCGCGTCCAAATCTCGCTAGGACTTATCTCAGGAATTCATGTGCTGCGGTTGCTGGTGAAATGGGGATGTTTCGTCAAGGACCGTTGTGACGCGCTGCCAACTTCTCGCGTTTCATTGACTTCCCTATTTCACCGACGTAAGATTCTGCGCCAGTGATCGGACAGACCATCTCGCACTACCGCGTGCTCCAGAAGCTGGGTGGCGGCGGTATGGGAGTGGTTTATGAGGCCGAAGATGTCACTCTGGGCCGGCGTGTGGCCTTGAAGTTTCTCCCTCCCGAATTGGGTTCTGACCCGGCTGCTCTCGAACGTTTTCAACGTGAAGCACGGGCGGCTTCCGCGCTCAATCATCCCAACATTTGCACCATCCACGAAATTGGGCAACAGGATGGCCAGTACTTCATCGTGATGGAATTGCTGGAAGGCAAGACGCTGCGCGATCGCGTCCTGGGCCGGGCTTTACCGACGGAGGAATTGCTGACGCTCGCGGTAGGGATTGCGGAAGGGCTGGACGCGGCGCATCGGAAAGGGATCGTCCATCGCGATATCAAGCCCGCCAACATCTTCGTGACCGAGCATGGGCACGCGAAGATTCTGGATTTCGGCCTGGCGAAAGTAGCCCCGGGGCAGAGCAGTTCGGCGGCGTCACTGGGCGTAGCGCCGACGGTGATGAGCGAACTGCACTTGACCAGTCCCGGGACGGCGGTGGGAACGATCGCGTACATGTCGCCGGAACAGGCGGCGGGCGACGAACTGGATGCGAGGACCGATCTGTTCTCGTTCGGGGCGGTGCTGTACGAGATGGCGACCGGGCTGCCGGCGTTTTCCGGGAACACGTCGGCGATGGTGTTTGATGCGATTCTGCACAAGGCGCCGACGTCGCCAGTACGTTTGAATCTGAATCTTCCGGTGGAACTGGAGCAGATCACCAACAAGGCGCTGGAGAAAGATCGCAAGCTCCGCTATCAGAGTGCTTCCGAAGTGGGCGTGGATCTGAAGCGGCTGCGGCGCGAAATCGATTCCGGGCGCACGGGAACGGTTTCGACACACACGAGCGGAACAGCGGCGGCGACAGTTGCACCCACAACCGGGCAAATCGGTCAGCCCCAAGCGCGCTCGCGGATGAAGTGGATCTCCATCGCGGCGGGTGCCCTGGCGATTGCGGGGATTGTGGCGTATGCGTTGCGTCCGGCGCTACCGCCGCCGAGAATCACCGGCTATACCCAGCTCACCCACGATGGCCTGCCGAAAAGTTTCGCGGGCCAAGCCATCGCAACCGTGCTCACGGATGGCTCCCGCATATACATTGAAGAGAATCTCAACGGCCGATATGTGGTGGCGCAGGTTTCGGCGGCAGGCGGCGACACGGTTCCCATGCCGATGCCTTTTCCCAATGTCTCTCTTGACAACATCTCCCCAGACAAATCGGAGTTGATAGTAAGCAGTTTCACGGGTTCAGAGGTTACGCAGCCAATGTGGGTCATACCGGTGCTGGGTGGGTCGCCGCGGCGGTTCGTCGGGCCACCTGGTGACGATGCCACGTGGATGCCCAACGGGGACCGTCTGCTCGCCCAGAACAATCAGTTGTTGGCCATCAGCAATACCGGAGAACAGCGGAAACTGGCGTCTTTACCAGACGATTTCTACACCTTCTGGCTGCGCTGGTCGCCCGACGGCAAGGTACTACGCTTCCAAACCAACGGCCCGGTGGGTGATGCCATGTGGGAGATGAATCCGGATGGCAGAAATCTTCACCAGATGCTTGTGGATTGGCATGGGGAGAAGGGTGCCGGACAGGGCAATTGGACGCCGGACGGAAAGTATTTCGTGTTTCGTGCCTCTCACCATGGTCGCTTCGATCTCTGGGCAGTCCGGGAAAAAGGTGACCTGTTCCACAAGGTAAGTCGCGAGCCCGTGCGGCTGACCGCTGGCCCACTCAGCCTCGAGTCGCCGCAGCCCAGCCTGGACGGAAAGAAAATCTTCGCCGTGGGATCCCAGTTGCGAGCCGAACTGGTGCGTTACGACGCTAAGTCGGCGCAATTCGTTCCTTACCTCGGTGGCATCTCAGCCGTGAACGTGGGTTTTTCCCGGGACGGGCAATGGCTGAGTTATGTCACTTGGCCTGAGGGCGAGCTATGGCGCTGCCGCTTGGATGGTAGTGAAAAGCTGCAACTGACATCCGCGCCCATGTTTGTCGAATCGGCAGAGTGGTCGCCCGATAGCAGCCAGCTCGCTGTTGTCGGCGTGACCCCTGGTAGCCACGAGCACCTTTTCCTGGTATCGGCCGCGACAGGTGCATCACGGCAAATTGACACTGGAGAGCTTAGCGTGCACTACGCGGGTTGGGCTCCCGATGGCAATTCCCTCCTTCTGTTCGAAGCGAATTTAACGGAAAACTCCACCATCCGCTTTCTTGATTTGAAGACAATGCAGATGTCGACCCTTCCCGATTCACGCGGGCGCTTCGGGGCAACCCTTTCGCCGGACGGACAGTACGTGGCTGCCACCACGGTGGATGGTCAAAAGCTCCTGCTTTTCGATTTCCCAACCCAGAAATGGTCGGAGTTAGTCAAACAGAGCGTGGGTGCCATGCAATGGTCAGCCGACAGTAAGTACATTTATTTCGACACGCAATCCAGCGCGAAGCCGGCGGTCTATCGCGTGCGGGTTTCCGACCGCAAGCTGGAATCGGTGGCGAGCCTGAAGAACCTTCGTCGTGTCATCCTTCCTTTTCAGGCTTGGATGGGCGTTACTCCCGACGGCTCTCCCCTCCTGATGCGCGACACCGGCACCCAGGAAGTCTACGCGCTCGACTTCGCGACGGAATGAGCGGACGACACGGGACGGGGAAACGCGCTAATCCAGCACCGGCCGCGGGCAGTAAGGTATCGGAATCCCCTTGACGATCGCCCCCGGGTTTCCTTCCACTAGAGCCTCCGCATACTCGGCTCCCACAATCTTTGCGGCCACGGCGCGAGCGGCGGAAAGATTCGGGATGCGGCGCTTTGTGTCGTGCGCGTCGGAGGCGAGGATGTGGACGGCGGAGCGGTCGAGCAGCCAGCGGGCGACGAGTTCGGGGCGCTCTCCCCAGAACCCCGTCAGCGCCGACGCCGTAACCTGCATCAGACAGCCCTGCTCCGCCCATTCCAAGATGCGCTGCGGCGTTTGTTGCAGGATAGGGTTCCGTTCAGGATGGGTCAGGATTGGGGTAAGGCCGCGATCTCCCAGGCGGAAGAAACAGTTCTCAAGCTGGGTCGGGATACTGAAGTTGCTGAGTTCAATCAGCAGATAGTTGGTTTCGCCAATCGTGTAGGTGTGGGGCTGCTCGAGGACTCGTTCCAGGTTCTCGAAGGAAAGATGAAAATCGCAGCCTAAAGTTAGTCGCAATGGCGGCGCGGAATCGAGCTTCTCCTCGATCTTTTCCTCGATCTTTTCTTCGATCTTCTCCTCTATCTTCTCCCGCAGCTGGCCGAGAAGTCCGGAGAGGTAAGCGCGATTGTAGGCGTAACGATCGTTGGCGTGCGGGGTGGCGACGGCGTGGGTAATTCCGTCAGCCGCCGCCATGCGGCACATTTCGACGGCTATATCCCAGGACTTGGGGCCGTCGTCGACCTCGGGCAGAAGGTGGCAGTGGATGTCGATCACGACATAGTCTTTACTTGGAAAAAATCGATTTGCAACATAACAATTAGAACACATTCCCGCCGCGGAGCATCGCGGACAATCTGCCGCGTGCCTTTCTCGGCCTGTGTGGTGGAGTTTGGACGGGGCGGAGCCCCGTCACCACACGTGCGCAGCCTCGCGGCCCCGACCGCGCATCCAACCCAAAGGTTCACGGACGGTTTCCTTCGTGCCTTTTGTGGTTAATTGGGACACTATCGGGCGAGGCGCGCGGTTGCGAGTTCCCGCCTTCTCGTGCACGATAGTGAACACGACTTTTTCGTTCTCACCTTGGATATTGAGGAGCAGGTTCGCAAATGAGCTTTCTGAGGGCGGCGCGCGCCGCACTGGCAGGTCAAAATTGTCTTCCCCAAATTCTTGTGGCCGTCGTCGCTGTCGTCGTTCTGGCCGGACTTTTCCTTTCCTGTGGCAGCAGCAGTCATAGCACGGCGGGGCCTAACCATAATGCTTACATCACTCTGCCATCGCGGGGCTCGGTGCTTCTGCTGCACATCAACGGCGCAACCGGCGCCATCACCCTTGGGGCGGAAACGCCGCAAGTGCAGAACACCTCGCCCACCGGCATTGCGTTGCTTCCGTCGAAAAAGTTTCTTTACGCCGTCAATTCCAGTTCCTTCGCCGACTCGATCTCGATTTTCAACGTCGCCAGTGACGGGACTCTGGCGCTCAGTGGCACTCCGACTCCGGCCGGTAACGGTCCAAATGATGCCGTCATCGATCCTTCAGGCAAGTATTTGTTGGTGACGAACAATTTCGGTAACAACGTTTCCGTTTACTCGATCGACCCCAGCAGCGGGGCTTTGTCGGAGGTCACAGGCTCGCCCTTCCCCGCGAATTTGAATCCATCCGAGATCCTGATCACGCCTTCGGGAAAGTTCGTTTATGTGACAAATCCTGGCATTGGGAGGGTCACCGCTTTCACGTTCTCAAACGGTGTGCTCTCTCCGCCCACTTCGGTATTTTCGGGAGCGGGAGCCTTCGGCCTGGCAGTCGATGGGAGTGAAAAGTTCCTCTACGTTGCGAATCCGTCGGCAAGCAACCCTCCTCCGTTTTCGTCCACCACCGGCAACGTTTCCGGGTTTAACATCAACCCCGTCACCGGAGCGCTGACCACGATACTCGGTTCGCCCTTTACGGCGACGAACGGCAAGGGCCCCAGCGCCGTCACCGTCGATCCCAGCGGAAGGTTTGTTTACGCGACGACCCCGGGATCGAGTTTCTCCATCTGGTGTTTCACGATCACTTCGACGAACGGACAACTGGTGGCGGCAACGAACTCGCCGTTCAGCTTGACCGCGGGCGGGCTATTCGCACTCGTTGATCCCAGCGGCAACTATCTCTATATCGGAAGTCAGGATGCGAACGGTATTGCCGGATATACCTACGATCCATCGACCGGAGCTCCCACGGCTATCACGGGCTCGCCTTTTTCCACCGGAGCTGCACCCGGGAAGATGGTGCTTTCAGAATAGAAGCCGATGGTTCCAGCTTAGATACAGCTTTTGTAATGTGCGATTTACCGGCTGGCACTTTGGGGGGACAGATTAGCACCCGCGTGCCATTTTCAGATTCGCCGCTTAGACTTACATTCCCCAGTGAGCAGTTCTGGGGGAGGGCTGCCCGGGCGTCCTGGGTTCGTGAGAATCCGGACGCCCGTTTAATTTTAGGTGGCGCGGACACTTCCTTCGACGTCGCTCAGGGCACGCACTGTCCGCGAAAACCAAGTGCAAAACCAAAGGCAAAACCAAAAGCAGCGGGCGAGGGCGCCCGCTCCAGACGAGCGAATTCAATTTGTGGAAATGGTGAAGTTCACCGTGATGCGAGCCTGCGTTTCCACGGGCTGGCCGTTTTGGATGTAGGGTTTGAAGTGCCATTGCTTCACCGCCTCGCGAGCCGCGGTAGCCAGGATGCTCGGGCCACTGAGAATCTGTAACTCCTGGATCGTGCCGTCTCGCGAGATGAGCGCCTGCAACTTGACTGCGCCTTGCACCTTCATCTGCCGAGCCAGCAAGGGATAATCCGGCGGCACCGAAACGCTCACACTCTCCGTCGTTTGTGGCGAGAGCTGTACGTGATCGCCGGTATTGACCACCGTATTCGTCGATGCGGGAGCGCCGGACGCCGAAGACGTCGCGCCCGAATCCACGTCCAGATGGATGGCATTACTTTTTGCGGGCACGTTGGTATGGCGGTTTCCGGCTACGACCTCCACTTGCAGAGGAGGTAGCGCTGCGCGCTCGGTGCTTGCCGAGAAGGGAGCTTCGGCCGCAGCGGGTGCCGTGGACTTGGCTGGCTTGTGTTCCCGCTTTGGAGTCGCCGGAGTGTTCGCAGTTGCCGGAGCCATACCTTTACTCCTGCTGCGGACCGTGGCTTCCTGCCCTTCGCCGTTCGGCGGAAACCAGAAATCCCAGTCTTTCAGAACTACCGCCGCCAGCGCCACCAGCAATATCCCGAGCGCAATGAGCATCCGCTTGCGCTGCACTTCCGCATCCTGCGAAGTGGGTTGCGAGGGAAGCGGAGTTGACCGCTCCAGCTGGTTCTCGGGCTGAGTTTCGTCTTGAAACATAGTCACGGCAGAGCCTCGAAATCGCAATCAGGTCTCGGGGATGGCTGAGTTAGTATCCTCTAAACCCGCGTCCATGCCAAGCGAATCCCGCGCCGGCGTTACTCTTTGCTCAAGGGCTGAACCTTTTTGTACACACGGGACTTGCCCCTTCTCATTCGCGGCAGGAGCCGCGGCGAGCCGCGTCTCTGCGGGAAAGCAGGTCAGTAAACGGCGAAGTAGGTCAGGAAACTTTCACACCTTTGTCTTCGATCTTGTCGAGAATTCCAGTTGCCGCGTCAAGAATTTCTTTATCCACCTTGCGATTAGAAGCGATGGCTTCCGCCAGCGGGATGGAAATAATCTTGTTCCCGCGCAGCGCCGCCATTTTCCCGAATTCGCCGCGGTGCACCATGTCGATGGCGCCCAGTCCGTAGCGCGTAGCCAGCACGCGGTCGAAAGCGCTGGGCGATCCGCCGCGCTGGATGTGGCCGAGGACAACCGAGCGCGACTCGAAGCCAGTGCGCTTTTCGATCTCCTGCGCCAGTACCGAGCCGATTCCGCCCAAGCGAGCATGCCCGAATTCATCCAGGCCCGCTGCCGGCAGAGTCTCGTTGCCCCCGGCAAACTTCGCGCCTTCGGCTGCCACCACGATGCTGAAGTATCTTCCGCGGGCGTGGCGCTGGCGAATGGTTTCGGCCACCTGGTCAATATCGAAGGGAACTTCGGGGATGAGAATGACGTCGGCGCCTCCGGCGATGCCGCTATAAGTTGCGATCCAGCCTGAATCGCGTCCCATCACTTCCACCACGATCACGCGATTATGCGCCTCGGCCGTTGTGTGCACACGGTCAATGGCTTCGGTGGCCACATCCACGGCGGTGTCGAAACCGAAGGTGAAGTCGGTGCCCGCCAGATCGTTGTCAATCGTCTTCGGAACGCCAACCACTTTTAGTCCCTTATCGAAAAGTTTCTTCGCCACCGAGAGCGTGTCATCGCCGCCAATCGCGATCAGAGCGTCACAGCCGTGCTTCTTGAGGGTATCGGCGCATCGCTGCAGGCCGTCTTCACGCTTGGCTGGATTGGTGCGCGAGGTGCGAAGGATGGTGCCGCCGCGAGGCAGGATACCGCCCACCGTTGCGAGATCGAGTTCC
>WNFA01004179.1_pt1 | contig 12058 bp, 13 predicted proteins | sample 5400481 | NCBI WGS metagenome assembly WNFA01 (sample SAMN13153340, study PRJNA577476) | soil metagenome | isolation source: 120 cm saprolite under Douglas fir tree site 2 hole 1 replicate 2 | place: USA:California | collected 2015-04-18
GTTGGGAATCGCCGCGCCGGAAGTGTCCCGCACCTGACCGTTAACAACCGCCGTAGGCGTCTGCGCACGAGAGGTAGTCGCACAACACAGAAAAACAAGAACGAACACACCCATGGGTCGGCTCACGGCAACTCTCCTTAAATTGTCTTTTGGTGCGGGGCTTTAACAGTCTACGGAGCTATCTGGAGAAGAGGACCACTCTGATTCACTAAAAGGTGTACCTTAATCCAAGTTTCGAGCACCGAGAAAATCCAGGATCGTCATAGCTATTAGCCTCAGGGATGATTCGGAGCTTCTCCTAGATACGCGAAGAGGATTTGCTCGCCACGCGGTACCCTGCTTTGGCCGTTAGGCTCCACAGTCACAAAAACCGCGTTGATTTCCTCAAGTCTCTTGGGATCATCGCAGCGCAAGAACCAGCGCCTATTCGCAGAATTGTCGACGTACATTACACCCAGGTTAAGCGCACTATTACGATCAGGACCTCGCATTCCCCACGCTTGGAAAGTGTTGGCGTTCTTCAAACCTGGCTGCTGGTCAAAATCGTATCCGTAGAAAATCAAAAACTTGCCTTTGGCTAAAAACACTCTCCCAGTTGGCCTCTTTTTCTTGCCGTTCCCGCCGACGTCGTACACCTCAGCCATGTAGAGATCGAGCGCCCCCATCAGCTCGCGGATGTCCCTGTCGGACGCCAGCATGCGATCGCGCTCATTAATTGTTGCGTCCTTGTCACTGAGTAGCTTGGACATCTGCTGAATCCGGTTTTCGAGGCTAACTACACGAAACGCGTCGGTTGGCCCTGCTTGCTGGATGGTGTCGAGCTTTTTCTGCGCAGCCGCGAGGACCGCCTGCTGGTCCTCCAATTTCTGGGCGAGCTCGTCGCGCTGCGTGGAAATCTGTTGCGCATGCTCTTGCCCCTGCTGATTGGCGGATTGCAGGTTCTCTTCCAGCAATTCGTTCTGCTTTCGTTGCTGTTCGATCTGGGTTCTTAGCTTGGCGATGAGGCTACCCCGTTCTGCCAATCCACTCCGGATCGCGTCTCTCTCCCGCATGAGACTCTCGAGCTGCGCTCGCAGAGCTCCATCGTCCCTTGGCGGTGCTTGGGCGACGTGAGATTGGTTTGTGCCATGTTTCACTCCGAGGCGGTAGATAGAGTTTGCGAGACCAAACGCAACGACGATGGACGCTACAATCGCAACTGCAGGCAAGACTCTCGCGACAAAAACCTTGCTCCCCAGCCACTGCCCCGCGAACTTAGACCGAAGCGATCTTTGAGCGCCAAGCGAGCGCCGGTGCTCCTCAGACACTGCAGCTTCTTTCTCTATCGCTGCGTAAAGCCTCTTTTCAACCTCCTCCATCGACCAATGCGACGAGTCAACGCTCATATCCGCAACAAGTTCATCCCCGATGCTGGGCAGGCCATCTCGCAGAATTTCCCTGTATTGCTCCACGCGCACTCGACACGTGGCACACTCTCCGAGGTGCGCCTCGAAAAAGGCTTTCTCTTCGTGCGGCATCTCTCCAATTAAATAGTCCAGACAATAATCTTCGCTGAGATGCTGCGAACTCATCTGGCCACTTCTCCTGATTTGCACGTCATCCCCTAGCTCGCTTCCGGAGACGTCCGATCAGCGACGCCGTCGAACACAATTCTTCTAAGGTGTTCAATCCCGCGATAGACGTGATGCTTGACGTTCCCATATGGGTGGCCCATCTGCTCAGCAATTTCTTGAAACGTATAACCTTCAAAGTAATACAACTTCAAAGTTAACCGCTGCTCCTTCGAAAGACTGTCGAGTGCTGCCTTCATCCTTGGATTCCATATCATCTGGTCAGCAGGGTCTCGGTGTTCAATTAACTCTCAAAGAGCCGCTGGCATGTGTGCATCTCCGTTCCCCCGTCCATACCCATGCCTAGCTCTCAAGTAGTCGCGCCAATCAAAGCACTTGTGATAAGTCAACTGCAAAAGCCAGGATCGCGCTTTGCCTTTGCGCTGATCAAACGATCTACACTTTCTGTACAAACTTAAGAAAACTTCGTGAACAAGATCTTCAGCCTCAGCGGAATCCCTGAGTATGCGAACGCATACTGAATAGACGAGCCTGGCATAACGCCGATACAGCAGCCCAAGGGCCTCTACATCTTTCCTTTGAAGTCGGAGGATGAGAGTTTCATCGCTGATCTCGGATTCGGTAGCCGGTGGTTCTCCGGTGCCCACTGCCAAGCTCTCCACAGAGACAGAAGCTTGGCTGTGCGGGCCGTTGCCGTTACGTCTCGCAAAGATTCCAGGAAAGTAGCGGGCAGGGGATGAGCTCATATTATTTGAGCCCCCATTACCTTGATGTGTCCGACCCGCCTGCAGCTGAGAGTGTCGACGAGGGTGTCAAATTGCTGGCAGCTGTAATTCTGTTGCGGGGAAGGAGGGAGGAAAGAGGGCGCCGGATAGACTTTACACTTAAGAATAGGGTTAATGGGACCGACGAAAACCGTTAAGAAGAAATCCTGCTGACTTTGGAATCCTGTAGTTGTGCTTGCTATGCCGATCAGCCCGCCCAATTCCGTACCCCCTAATGGAACTTCAAGAAATGCTAAGAATCCAGACGGGGCCGACCGCCCCCTTTGGTCCAGAACCTAGCTTGTACGTTTGAGTCCGTCGGGGACATAACAGATTCAATGGAAGTCATTTAGCAAGGAGTAGGAGGTGTGTCAAGGAATCTTTTCCTGAGCGAGGTCCAATTCTCGGTTTCTCTATTTGTTAGAAATAGCCGTGCAAGTAAAGCGTGAGTTAATATATTCGAAGAATAGCTGAACAGTTCGGTTGTTCTAGCATCTTGATTGCTATAGCAAGCAGATCAGCCCCTATTAGGGTCAGAGCCAATTCTTAGCAGGACGTAGAGGCGCATCGGAGCGGCCGCCGGATATAAATATTTCTTGAGCCCCTCCCTCTCAAGCACTTTATTCGGTATTATCCAGGTCTATGCAAGGGCATCTGATACGCGTGGATCTGGAGATGGCGAAGGAAGATTTGGAAACGCGTACGTTAGCGCCCATCGGATACGATTTCGGCCGGCTTGTTTACTTATCTTCGCTGCGGGATTTCAGTACGGGAGAATACTATCACCACGGTCTGGCGCATTCTTTTTCGGAATGCGTGGCGGGCGCAGCACTGGCAGCATGTCACCAAGAAGTCTTCTATCGTCTGGCCCTATCCCCGTTGGAGTTTTTTGTGACGCAGGTCGAGCGTTTCATTCGATCATCACCCCAGGAATTGAAAAAAACTGTGGACGCGTGGGAAACGCTTGAAGGATATCGCGCGACGGTACCATCCGTTTGCAATCAACTGGCAGCTGCGTTATTCCGGTCGAACGTTAGGATTGCGATGGAACTTTTGAAGTGTCGTCGTCCGATTCAGTTAGAGAAAGAACAATCCGCATTGCCACTCCCGTTACTCGGCCAATAATCTCCGCTTCTTTCGGAAATGCAAAAATACGAGTCTTGACGGGCGAGAGAGGGTGAGCGAGCAGAAGCAACTTGTCGTCAACTAGCTCGCACCACGAACAGGCGTACTCGTTCCGCAAATCAACAAAATAGATAGGGCGGTCGAATTCGGATCGGGCTATCCCATGCCGTGGCTTTTTCACATCGGGATCGATCTCGACGAACGATCCTGGCCTGATTAGCGGGTAGAGCGTGTAATCTTTTAGGCCCACAAAGCCGTATGACCGGTGGCGCAAGTCAAAGTGCTGAATGAATTCCAAAGGAACTGTCCCCCAGGATTCGATCATGCGGGGAAGCAAATTCGTCTTGCTAAGATTCAGACCCGCGTCAAAACGGATGGGAATCTCAAGTGAGGCAGGGGGCTCTGAAGAACCGTATTCTGCTAGGTGGGTTTTCGCGATAGGCATTTCGGCGTGATACTTTTTTAGCTTGTTCGTGTCCACTCCATAGAGCGCGAGAACCTGGGGATAACTCAAGCCATAAATACTCGCAAGTGTAAACAGTTTGTAGATGCTGGGCAGAGCGGTCTTTTCGTTTTCGATCTGGGTCAACCAAGGACCGGAAACCAAGAATTCGTTATTCCCTTCTGCGTCAGCGATGGTTTTGCTGTAGAGTGCGACTTCGCGCGTGGTGATTCCGAGGCGGGTGCGAACTTCCTTGAGCCGTGCTCCAGGGTCCATGGGGTTTCTCGCTAGCGCGTTGCCATCGCTAGACTCAAACACGCTGGGCCACAGACAAGAAGTGAATCACCGGGCAATTTCGTTTCATTGGAGAACAGGGGCGCATGTTGCTCTTTGTTGTCCTACCCTGCGCGATAGCGTGTATGCTGCTCCTATCTGCGCTACCGGGAGTGTAATTATACTTTTAGCTAATGTCGATAGTACTTCCGGGCAGTCGCTGGGAAGGCGGCCTTGGTCGCTGCTGACATACCCCATGTGATGCCAGGCTTAATGGCATCGATGTCCGGAATGTCTGGGATTTGAAGCCCATGTCAATGCAGCATGACCGCGCGTTTTTGCCCATGCAAATCTCAGGTCGAGAATTCGCCCATCAAAGGCTGGAAACATTAGACGATCCGAGGTTCACGTGCCGGACCGAGCTTCACTGGGTCAATTTTCTCAAGTCGAAGGCTGAACATAGTGCAGAAATATTCGGCGACGCGGAGTGTGTAACCGACAATCTTTACCGCCCCAAAAGGTCCGCGTAACCACAGAAAAACTAGGAGGACGTTGGAGGCGAGAATGAAGCACAGATATCTGACGGTAAGCCTGAACTCGAATTGTGGGCTTGGCTCATATGTATAGCTGGCCAGTTTCAGGTGAAGGTCGATGAGTTGTGCGGCTTGCTTTTGGGTCCTCCGGAGCCACTGCACAGCGAGCGCCTTACGCTCTTTCAGAAAGACGCGTCGGACTTCCTGAGTACCTGTCCCCGAGATGAAGTCCATGTCGTCAGTGGCAAAGATTCTCTTCATCGCGGCCGTTTCTATGAACACTGAATCGAGCGCAGCCCGTGCCCGCGAGAAGTCCTCTACGGTTACGGCTGGCGCGTGGTTTCTTCTGCTCCACTGCACGAGCAGGCGCCCGCCAAAGACAAGGATCAATGTTCCGAGAAATAGGATTGGAATTAGCGCCGTCATGACCGCAAGGTCCTCGCGACACGGGCCGACATGTGACCGAGCGCTGCCCTCGTCTTCGCCGCGAGCAGCTCATAATCTCGTTCGATCGCGCTCTGCGCCGGCTGCACGGGATCCGGTTGAAGGGACCAAAGCGTTGCGCACCAGATAGCAAGAGTAATGAGGTAGGTTATTGGGAGTAATTTTCTCAACCCAATCGACAATTCATTGCCGGGAAAGGACAAGAGAGCCAGATTCATCACATCGAGTCCGACCAATAGCGAATAGCCGAGGGTCAAACCCAGGAGGTTGCGCCCGAAGGAAACTCGGTAACGCCCAAACAGCCACAACATTACGAACAGAAGCGCGCCCTCCACGTATCGGAGATAGCGACCTAGATCAGCAGTGGCACGAGGCACGGAAGCAAATCCGCCATGCAGAAGGTCGGAGGCCGCATAGGTAACGGCGATAACGAACACCACGAGTAGCAGTTTTTGGGCGGGACGTGCCACTCCTACGTTGTGCCGAAGAGCCTTCCTGAAGATTTCAAAGATTACTGCGTAGCTGGCAACGATCGTAACCAGTTCGGTATGCCAAAAGAAAGCCGGATAGAAATTTGGGGCGAATCTTTGGCAGCAGAAACGAAGAACTTCGATCAGAAGAATGCACCCGATGTAGGCATAGACGAGGGGATATTTTTTCAGAAGTGCTGACCTCACACCGCGGCAAAGGACAACAGCTTCAATCGCGATAGCGCTCCACCAAATGAGGTTCGTACCCATGGCCACCCGGATGGTTAACGAGACTGCATAGTAGCACGGCAGGAAGAGGAAGGTGCGCAGCACCTTCCTCTTGCTTGCTTTACCGTTCGCTCAGACGGCCAGGAGGTTGGGGATTAAATGCTTAAGTGAATGGGGAGGGGGATATGGAGGCACCGGGGCTCCACCATCGGCGAGCAGGGTCAATTGTGGCTTGGCTGACCTCGGCGGCTGCGGGTAAGGCGGCACTGGTGCCCCACCATCAGCAACCATGGTCGATCTTGGCCTGTCTGAAGCTGGCGGCTGTGGGTATGGTGGAACGGGCGCCCCTCCGTCCGCCACCCATGGCTGGGCGGAAGTTCCGTTGGATTGCTGATCGCGCCTCACTTGGTCCGTCGAAGATAGTGATGGCGCCGACAGAGTGATTGATGCAAATACAGCGAGAACCAAACTGCTGAGTTTCCGTGAGTACATTGTGCCCTCCTAAGGCTCAAATCTGGGCCGTAAAGCCCAGTCCGAGCTATGGAAGCACAAAAGCTCAGCTACGAGAGTGGTATTGATTACTTCTACGAAAAAATGCTTGCCATGACAATCAAACCAGCAGGCTCAGCGGAAAACTAACCACTGGCTTGATCGCCTCTTGGTCAGAAATTTTCGTTGCCATTGTTAGAGTTAGCGCAGCGAGAGGTGCGAGGGGACACGCTTGCTGTGACAAGCGGGCCAGGTCCCACCGACACAAAGGCTATTTTCGTGTTGACCTTGCTTTTGGTCGGAGACTTCGTTTTCTACTGCTTGCGTTTGCGTGATGAGGAGTGCGACCTGAAGGGTGGGGGCCCACGCGTTGGGCTTTCTTCTCCGGTTTCAGCCTTTTCGCTGCAGCCGGCCGACAAGTCATTCGTTTGACCATTCTGCGAGCCAAAGCGAACAGCAGCTGCCTGTCACCGTCACGCAATTGGCTGAACAGAAGGTTCAGGTGTTTCAGGAGGCGCGTGTCTTTTCTGGATAGCTTCACGTAAACCTCTATCGAAGCCCCGTTTCCGGGAAGAGTTGGCGGTGGATAAGGATCGTCCTCCTCATAAACGAGGTGAAATACGGGCACTTCGAACGCCCGAGCAAATCTCGTGAGCGTTTCCAATGTCGGGATCGTGTGCCCATTTTCTACGCGAGAGATGTGATAGCGAAACAAACCGGTTCGCTTCTCAATGTCCACCTGAGAAAGCCCCTTGTATTCGCGAAACGCACGCAATCGCTCGCCGATGATCACTTTGACCCCTTGAGGTTTGGAGAGTTTAGGTCAGATGTGGATGGGCTTTAGATCGAACTCCAACGCTGGATTTGAGGGGTTCGGTTCCGTTACGCGTGATTGGATGTGTGCAACTTGAAGTTGCTGGTCCCAATCCGGATGGCAAACGATGATCTTGGCGGAGAGGACGCCGTCCCTATTCTCTTCACAAAGAATGATGATGGAATCCCAGATCTCTGCGTTTTGGTTTCCGACGCGTTGCCCGATGCGGACAGAGACCGAGTTGGTTCTTGCGTAAAGAGAACCAGCGGTGCCGGCGTCGCAATGAATTTCGAATTTGCCCGTGTCCATGATGATTTTCCCTTGTCCCTTGTTTTTCTGGCTTCGCTAAAACATCACTTTTGTTTGGCGTGGCGAACCGGCGGCCGAATCTTGTATTTCAACAAGCGCTCGGTGGAACCCACCACTTGCAGTTGCTGGAAGCTCCACTCAAGCAGTACCTCTCCGAGATTCCCGAGTGTTCGTTTGTCTCGGGCAGCAAACTCCTCCAAGCCGGCTCGTAAATCTCGCCGGACACGCAGACTCAGTGGTGCCTTCCATTCCCCCATTGTTTGCCTTAATACTTCACCCAACCTAAATAGAAAACGTAAGTATCGTGGGCCTACTTTGAGTGCCCTCATTGCATACCTACATCGCATGCTTGCGATTCTCTGAAAGTGCGTCCACTCAATTTGCGACGGCATCGAGATACACGAAGAGCAACACGGCTGAGAACAGCCGCAAGAAAGACACAAACGTGCTATTTAGCTATGGCGGGGGTTCCGAAACCGGCTCAGGGAGGAGAAGAGCCGGAAACACAGGGCGCGTCGGAAGTTGCGCCCAGGATGAGAAATGGATAACTTCTCTTGCAGCCATCGTTACCTCCCTGTGAGGTGATGGTGGTCAGGGGCGTCGTGCAGGTGCAAACTGCCCGGCGTCCCGCTTGGTCACTTTTTCTTTCACTGCTCTTCTTTATTTCCTCTTCTTTTTGCGCGGCTTCTTCCCATAATGCTCGGCCCTGTACTCCTTCAATTTGGCCAGGCCATCCTCGGTCCAGTAGCGAAGTCGCGCACCTGCGATATCCTCGGCAATCGGCTCCGGAATTACACCCTCGCAAATCCACCTGTGTAACGTCGCTCGGTGAATTCCTAACAGCCTCGCCGCTTCAGAAATCGAATATCGCTTCATGAACAATATGCGACACTATGTCGCGCGTGTCAAGCACAAAATCGTACCCGCCAAGACGACCGTCTATCGTCCTGTTCGGGCCGCCATGAAGAGTATCGCATCTGCGCAGAAACTAGGTAGACGTGAGGAATGCGTTAGTGCCGAGCCGACGGAAGTTTCCGTGGTGTTGTGAAAAAGCAGTTGACCAAGGGCTAGGTTAGTGCAATGATCTGCTTGAGCCCCGCACCAAAGACAACTTAAGAAAGTTGTGTTTTTGTGCGAAAGCTCGCCCCCAAGCTCATTCAGGCCGCTAACAGCGCAATAGCGCTCTTCGAAGCCCCTAAGAAGCTCGCTCTCGAAGCATTTCTCTTCCTACTATTCATTCGGGAACTGCTTCGCCTGTTGAAGTGGTGAACCCTGCTCCTTCTGGCGTCCCGCCCATCCTGCATAAAGGTCTGGAATTATTCGATCAATTAGTCGCCGCAAAAGAACCTGCAGCGGCCTCGCTAAGACTAAGAAGATCGCAAAGCCCAAAAACGCATCGGGGGGCCGAAAGGCCTGGCGTAGCTTGCCAGCAAGACGTAGGCGATCGTGACGAGTAGCTCGACAGTGCTCATTTCGCGCACTACCGCGCACAGAGAGCTTCGTGCCGCGCTTAACATCTGTGTGTGCAATACATCCGACCCACTTTTCGGTTGTGGGCGCCTCCGTCACCGGACGGAAGTCGTGATGGGCTGCCTTAGGGCGTTACAATTGTTTTTGTTGGAAGTCGCAACGAAGGGTTGGCTCCGCCGCCTTTTCGTCGGAGGGATTGGATTGAATAGAGGCAATCCTCACCGGCTCGTCCCAGTCAGGATGGCAGATCACAACCTCAACCGCCAACGATCCGTCGTCCTGTTCCTTGCACTCAACGAGCAAGGAGCCCCATAACTCTTCCTTGCCTTCCCTGCGAATCCGTTGGCCAACCCGCACGGACACAGAGCCGCTGCAAACCTCAAGATGGCCGGCATCTCCGGCGTGGCAACGCACTTCAAACTTCGGAGCTTCTGGGCAGTCCCGTACGGTCAATTTGGGCTCCTCAACTTCCTTGCTACAAGGGTCGCTAGGGATCAATTTGATAGCCCGAACTGCTAGGTGGTTTGTGGCTTCTGTGTCCATTTCGAAACCGCCTCTCCAACCTAGGCCAAGACCGAGGAAGTTCGGCCCTTGCACGGGCTAAGAGTTCAAACACAACAACACTGTGTCGGACTGACTCCGCTACGGGCGTCTAAGTCGTTCGCAATATTCCTGCCGATCACGCGGGGAGCTGCTGGCTTATTATCCGTTCATTCAGCCAAAATGCAAACGGGGACAAGCTGGAAATACTTGTGGGATCCCTTGCAAGCCAGGCACCATTGCCGCGTTGCGGTGGTATCGCTTCTGCGGTACACGACACTGCGAGCGATATGCTGACAAACGTTGAACTTCCGGGTATTCCGGCTGTTTACCCTCTGACAATTCGGGCCCCTGAACGCTTCTCGATTAAAGCTCTTTTTAGGAAAGAAGTGGCAAACTACTTAACGAAATGTTCCCGGCCACTTCGTCTCCCCGACCATCAATCGATCTATCTCTCCGCAGGGTGATTTGAAACCTAACTAAGTAAAGCTATTCGTCTGCTTGGTATAGCAATCAGAAGAGCAAACACATGCGGAACGGTGAATAAATCTCGTGAAATGCAACAGGATGGAGCTCGCCAGGCAACAGCGAGCCTGCTCCGAATGCTGGAACCCGTTTGCACAAAGGCTAAGGGGGAAGGGCCGAACGAAGAATCGAGAAACCGTGTTCTTACCACCACCCAGCGCGTTCAAAGAACGGGAGGATGAAGAGCCCAAGCCGCTACCGGGGGAACCGCCGAAAATCTGGGGTGCGATGGAATCGACTACATTGAATGAAGCTGGGTTCCTAAGCGGTTCCGAAATGCACGCGTTCTGGAACCTTCACTCAAACCGTAGCGCCACCAGCGGATCCACTCGCGTCGCGCGCAGGGCCGGGAACCAGCATGCCGTCACACCTGCGGCGAGCACCACCAACCCCACCCCGACGAACGTAACCGGATCACGTGGCGACACGCCCCACAATTCGCTCGCGATTACCTTGTTCACCGCGAGGCTCGCGCCCACCCCGACGCTCAGGCCCACGGCGATCAACCACAGTCCCATCCGCAACACCATCCCAATCACGTCCTTGCGGCTCGCGCCTAGCGCCATGCGGATCCCGATCTCGTGAGTTTGTCGTGACACCGTGTACGCAATGACGCTATACACGCCAATGGCTACCAACAGCAGCCCGATCCCCGCAAACGCCCCGAGCACCAGCAAAATGAAGCGCGGTTGCGCATACGAAAAATCCGAAAGAAAATCCTCGAGGGTGCGCGTCATCGTTAGCGCCACGTTATGGTCGACCGCCCAGATTTCTCGTCGCACCGGATTCAACAACGGCATTGCTCTGCCCGCCGTGCGCACCAGAATCCCGCGTTCGAAATTCCCCGTGACCGTGTAAGGAATGAAAATCTCCGGCCAAATCGGCTCCTGGATTCCCTGGTTTTTCATGTCCCCAATGATGCCCACGATTTCGAAAACGGGATTGGCAAGCGGCGAATTCGGCATCGAGCCCAACTGCTTGATCTGAATCTGTCGCCCGATCGGGTCTTCATGCCCGAAGTACTTCGCTACCAGCGTCTGGTTTATCACCGCCACTTTACGCGCGCCGTTCACTTCACCCTCAGTGAGCAGTCGTCCACGCACGAGCTTCGCACCTAGCGTCCGGAAGTAGCCTTCGCTAACCAGTTGGTAGAGCGCGTCCCATCGGTCGCCGTGCGTTTTGCCCGGGGTCTCTACCTCGGTGCGAATCCCCCCGTACGGGGGCAGCGCGCTGGTTTCCGTCGCTTCGATGACCCCCGGCAACGCCTTCAACCGCACCAGCAATTGGCTGAAGAATTTTTCTTTGTCGGATGCCGCTTTGTATTGCCCGCGCGGAAACGGTAGCCGCGCCACTAAAATGTTGTTCGGGTTGAATCCTAGATCGACCTGCAGGAGCGCCGCGAACGTCCGCATCATGAGCCCCGCGCCAGTCAGCAGAACCAGGGACAGCGCCAGTTCCACAACCACCAGCGTGCTCCTCAGCTTGCCGCGCCGGAATCCGCCGCTCACGCCGCGGCCGGAGTCCTTTAGCGGCTCGACAATGTCCCGCCGCGCCATTTGTAACGCAGGAGCAAGGCTGAACAACAGGGCCGTCACTACCGCCAGCCCCAGGCTAAAGAATAATACTGGAGCGTCCAACCCGATCTCTGCTTCCCGCGGAATGGCGCCGTCGGGAATGAATGCCACCAGCGCTTTGATCCCACCGTAGGCCATCATGGTGCCCAGGGCCGCACCTCCGATGCCTAAGAGCAGGCTCTCTATAAGCAATTGTTGCGCCACCCGCCATCGGCTCGCTCCCAACGCCGCGCGGATCGCCATCTCCCGGTCACGCGTCGTTGACCGCGCCAGCAGCATATTCGCCACGTTTGCGCAGGCAATCAACAGCAGCAACGCCACCGCTGCCCCCAGCGTGTACAGAGTCTTCTTGAACGGCCCCACTATGCTGTCCACCCAACTGCTCGCCTCAATGGAGAACCGCTTCGGGTAGTCCTTGGGATGCTCCTGGGCCCAGCGTTGCGCGATGGGCAGCAGATCCGCCTCCACCTGCTTCAACGTCACGCCT
>WNFA01011443.1_pt1 | contig 12057 bp, 10 predicted proteins | sample 5400481 | NCBI WGS metagenome assembly WNFA01 (sample SAMN13153340, study PRJNA577476) | soil metagenome | isolation source: 120 cm saprolite under Douglas fir tree site 2 hole 1 replicate 2 | place: USA:California | collected 2015-04-18
GCGGCGTCTTGTGGCCGATCATGCTGTCGAGCGTGTTCGCCGTCTTGTAGACGAAGATGCCGGGCAGGCCGAAGAGCGCGTAGAACAGGGCAGGCGCCACGACGCCGTCGCTGAAATTCTCGGCCAGCGATTCGATGGCGGCGCGGGCGACGCCGTACTCGTCGAGGCTCTCTGGGTCGCGGCCGACGATGTGGCTGACCGCCTCGCGCCCGGCGGCGAGGCCGCGCCGGTCGAGCGCATCGCGCACCGCGGCGACATGGTCGTAGAGGCTGCGCTGCGCCAGCAGCACCGCCACCAGCAGCGCCTCGAGGGCCCAGCCCAAGCGGACGGCGCGCAGCACGATGGCGAGCGCGAAGCCCAGCGCCGCCGCGCCGGCGATCAGCACCGCCACGGTGAGGACGCCGCGCGCGCGCCGCGTCGGCTCGTCGCGCCGCTCGCGGTTGAGGTGATGATCGAACCAGCCGATGGCGCGTCCGGCCAGCGCCACCGGGTGCGGCAGCAGGCCGAACACCGCCGGCAACTCGCCCAGCGCCAAGTCGAGGGCGAAGGCCGCGAGCAGGAGCAGAAGCGGGTCGGAGCCGGCGCCGGCGAACAACAGCATCGCCGGTCAAGATCGGCGCGGCGAGGCGATTCCGTCAACCGGCTTTGTGCGCAGGCCGCAAGGGAGCAAAAATGGACACAGCGGTGATGATTTGCGGCCATGGCAGCCGCGACCCCGAAGCCATCGCCGAGTTCGCGCTGGTCGCCGCCGGGATCAAGGCGCGCCTCCCCGCCCTGGCGATCGAGACCGGCTATCTCGAATTCGTGCGCCCGACCATCCGCGACGGGCTCGAGGCGCTCAAAGCGCAGGGCGCGCGGCGCATCCTCGCCGTGCCCGGCATGCTCTTCGCGGCGAGCCACGTCAAGAACGACCTGCCCTGGGAGGTGAACAGCTTCGCCGCCGCCAACCCGGCGATCGAGCTGCGCTTCGGCCGCGAGCTGGCGATCGAGCCCAAGCTGCTGCGCGCCGCCGCCGACCGCATCGCCGCGGCCGAGGCGCGCGCCGAGCGCCGCGCCGAGCGCGCCGACACGCTGCTGCTGGTGGTCGGACGCGGCACCAACGATCCCGATGCCAATTCGAACATCGCCAAGGTGGCGCGCATGCTGTGGGAGGGCATGGGCTTCGGCTGGGCCGAGGCGGCGTTCAGCGGCGTGGCCTCGCCGCTGGTCGAGCCGGCGCTCAAGCGCGTCCTGCGCCTGGGCTTCCGCCGCGTCGTCGTCTTCCCGTATTTCCTCTTCACCGGCGTGCTGGTGAAGCGCATCTACGCCGCCGTCGACCGCGTCGCCGCGGTTCATCCGGAGATCGAGTTCCTCAAGGCGTCCTATCTGCGCGACCACGGCCTCGTGCTCGACTGCTTCGCCGAGCGCGTCGGCGAGATCGTCGACGGCGAGCCGCGCATGAACTGCCAGCTCTGCAAGTACCGCGCCCAGGTCGTCGGCTACGAGCACGAGGCCGGCGCGCCGCAAGCGGCGCACCATCACCACGTCCGCGGCATCGGCACCGCCGCCGCTCCCGCGCCGCATCACCACCACGGCAATGGCCACGGCCACGATCACGACCACCGCCACGCCGATCCCCTCTCCTCACCGGGCAGAGGACCGGCGTGAGGCGAGCGATGGCAGCGCCTCTCTTCGACTCATACGTGATCGTCGACTGGAGCGCGGCGAGCCAACCCTGCACCGGGGAAAATAGCATCTGGCTCTGCATGGTGCGGCGCGAGCGAGGCGATCTTCGACGAACGGCCCTTGAGAACATTCCAACGCGGCTTGCGGCGCGGGACCATCTCGCGGAACTTCTCGCCGCCGAACTGTCGGCCGGTCGGTCTACCTTCGCCGGATTCGATTTCGCCTTTGGCTACCCGTCAGGGTTTGCCGCGCACCTCGGCCTCGCCGGGCCGGCGTGGCGGGCAGTCTGGGATTTCCTTTCGCAGGAAATCACGGAACAGCAGGCCAATAAGAACAATCGATTCGAGGTTGCTGCAAGGTTGAACCAACGCATCACAGGCGGCGCCGGGCCATTCTGGGGTTGCCCGCGAGGCGCGGCTCACGCGCTTTTGCCGGAGAACAAGCAGCACGCTTATCGGCCTCCGCAGTTTTCCGAGCGTCGCATCACGGAGGACAAAACCAGAGGCACGAAATCCGTCTGGCAACTCCATTATAATGGAAGCGTGGGAAGCCAGACTCTCGTCGGAATTCCGGTGCTGCGATTTCTGCGCGATCACCCGGCTATTGCCTCGGCGACGCGCGTTTGGCCATTCGAAACCGGACTGCGCAAGCCCACGAAGCAAGATGGGGGGCAGGTGGTGCTCGCCGAAATCTACCCGTCGGCCATCGAGCCGCTCGTTGGCGATGGTCAGGTGAAAGACGAGGCCCAGGTGTGCACCGTCGCGCGGCGATTTGCGGAATGGGACAGCGACGGCACCTTCGCGACGCTGTTTGCGGGTCATCCGACATTGTCGCCCGAGCAGCGCCGGGCCATCGAGAATGAGGAAGGGTGGATTTTAGCGCATAGCGACTTTGAGAGGTCGCGGCGTTACCCCCCACCCCTCCCTCCCCCTCAGGGGGGGAGGGTGAAAATAGGCTCGGCCGCACCGAGTCCCCTCCCCCCTCGAGGGGGAGGGTTAGGGAGGGGGGCGCCGACGCGCTACGACTATCTCCGCGATCCCGACGCGATCTATCGCGAATCCTTCGCGCGCATTCGCGGCGAGGCGGATCTGTCGGCGCTGCCCGATTCGCTGCACAAGCTGGCGCTGCGCCTCGCCCATGCGGTGGGCGACGCGGGGATCTTGCGCGATCTCGTCTGGTCGGCGGGCGCCGTCGCCGCCGGCCGCGCGGCGCTCGCGGCGGGCGCACCGATCCTGGCGGATGCGGCGATGGTGAAGGCGGGCATCGCCCAGCGCCGCCTGCCGCGCCGGAACGAGGTGCTGTGCCTCATCGGCGACAAGCGCGTGCCGGCGCTGGCGCGGCGCCTCGCCACCACGCGCTCCGCGGCTGCGGTCGAGCTGTGGCGGCCGCATCTCGCCGGCGCCATCGTCGCCATCGGCAACGCGCCGACCGCGCTCTTCCACCTGCTCGAGATGATCGCCGCCGGCGCGCCCAAGCCCGCGCTCGTGCTGGGCTTTCCCGTCGGCTTCGTCGGCGCCGCCGAGGCCAAGGCGGCGCTGGCGGAGAATGCGCTCGGCCTCCCCTTCGTCGCGCTCGCCGGACGGCGCGGCGGCAGCGCGCTCGCGGCGGCGGCGGTCAACGCGCTCGGCGGCGAGGAAATGTGATGAGCGTCTGGCTGTCGGTCGTCGGCATCGGCGAGGACGGGCTCGACGGCCTCTCCGCCGCTTCGCGCGCGCTCGTCGACGGCGCGGAAGTGCTGGTCGGCGGCGAACGTCATTTGGCGCTGGTGCCCGCGGGCGCGGCCGAGCGCATCGCCTGGCGCCAGCCGCTCGCCGCCACCATGGAGCCGATCGCGGCGCGGCGCGGCAAGCGCGTCGTCGTGCTGGCGAGCGGCGATCCGCTGTGGCACGGCGTCGCGGCGACGCTGGCGCGGCATTTCCCGGCGGCCGAGATGCGGATCCTGCCGCAGGCGAGCGCCTTCAGCCTGGCGGCGGCACGGCTCGCCTGGCCGCTCGAGGACTGCGTCGCGCTCAGCCTGCATGCGCGGCCCCTCGAGGCGCTGCGGCTCCATCTCGCGCCGGGCGCGCGCATCCTGGCGCTCGGCACCGACGGCGACACGCCGGTGCAAGTGGCGGAGCTGCTGCGCGCGACGGGCTGGGGGCCCTCGGCGATGACCGTCTTCGCGCAGATGGGCGGCCCGCGCGAGCGGCGCATCGACGCCACCGCCGAGAATTGGCCCTTGGGCCGCGTCGCCGCGCTCAACACGCTCGCCATCGCGTGCCGGCCCGGGCCCAAGGCCAAGCTGCTGTCGCGCCGCGCCGGCCTGCCCGACGACGCCTTCGAGCATGACGGCAAGCTCACCAAGCGCGCGGTGCGGGCGGCGACGCTGGCGGCGCTGGCGCCGGTTCGCGGCGAGATGCTGTGGGACATCGGCGCCGGCAGCGGCGCCATCGCCATCGAATGGCTGCGCGCCGGAAGCGCGCTCGCCGCGATCGCCGTCGAGCGCGACGCCGCGCGCTGCGGCACCATCGCACGCAACGCCGCCGCGCTGGGCGTGCCGGAACTGCGCATCGTGCAAGGGCAGGCACCCGCCGCGCTCGCCGGCCTGCCGGCGCCCGACGCGATCTTCCTCGGCGGCGGCACCGGCGATCCGCTGCTGTGGGATGCGCTGTGGCGCGCGCTGAAGCCGGGCGGGCGCCTCGTCGCCAATGCGGTGACGCTCGAGGGCGAGGCGCAGCTGCTGCGCTGGCAGGCGCGCGAGCAGGGCGAGCTCACGCGCCTTGCCGTGTCGCGCGCCGAGCCGGTCGGCGGCTATCACGGCTGGCGCGCGCTGATGACGGTGACGCAGCTCGCGCTGGTGAAGCCGCGGGGCGGCGGCGCGTGATCGAGCGCTGGAGCGCGGGGTGGCGGCCCTATGCGCTGCTCGCGCTGCTGTGCCTCGCGCTCTATCTGCCGGGCATCGCCGCGCTGCCGCCGCTCGACCGCGACGAGTCGCGCTTCGCCCAGGCGACGCGGCAGATGCTCGAGAGCGGCGATTTCCTGCGCATCCGCTTCCAGGACGAGGCGCGCAACAAGAAGCCGGCCGGCATCTATTGGCTGCAGGCGGCGTCCGTCGCCGCGCTGAGCGACGCCCGGAGCAATGCGATCTGGCCCTACCGGCTGCCCTCGCTCATCGGCGCGACCGCGGCGGCGCTCTTGACCTTCGCGCTGGGCAGCGCGCTGGTCGGGCGCGAAGCGGCGCTGACCGGCGCGGCGCTGCTGGCGGGCGCGCTCGGAATCGTCGTCGAAGCGCATCTCGCCAAGACCGACGCGATGCTGCTGGCGACGGTGGCCGCGGCGCAAGGCGCGCTCGGAATCATCTATATACGGGCGCGGCGCGGCGGCGCACCGGCGCCGTGGCCGTGGGCGCTGCTGTTCTGGGCGGCGCAAGGCTTGGGCCTCCTCATCAAGGGGCCGGTGATGCCGCTCATCGGCCTGCTCACCGCGGCCGCGCTGTCGCTCGCCGATCGCGACGCGCGCTGGCTCAAGGCGTTGCGTCCGCTGTGGGGCGCGCCGCTCATGCTGGCGCTCGCCGCGCCGTGGTTCGTCGCCATCACCGCCGCCACCGACGGCGCCTTCCTCGGCGAGGCGGTCGGCCATGACCTAATCGGCAAGCTCACCGGCGCGCAGGAGGCGCATGGCGCGCTGCCCGGCTATTACCTGCTGCTGCTCGCCGCCACTTTTTGGCCGGGCTCGCTGCTCTTGGGGCCGGCGCTGGCCTGGGCGTGGCAGGAGCGCGCCCAGCCGGCGGAGCGCTTCCTCATCGCCTGGATCGTGCCGTTCTGGCTCGTGCTCGAGCTCGTGCCGACCAAGCTGCCGCACTACATCCTGCCGGCCTATCCGGCGCTGGCGCTGCTCGCCGGCCGCGCCGTGCTGGCGCTCGGCCAAGGCGCGGTGATCCGGCGGCGCTGGCTCGACGGCATCGTCGTCGCGCTGTGGGCGGCGGTGGCGCTGGCGCTGGCGGCGGCGCTGGCGCTGCTGCCGGGACGCTTCGGCGCGGGCTTCGATCCCGTTGGCCTCGTCGCCGCGGCGATCCTGCTCAACGTCGCCGGCTGGCTCGCCGTGGCGGCGTGGCGCGGCGGCCCCGCGCTCACCCCGACAATCGTGGCGCTGGCGCTGGTGGCGTTCGCGCCGGCCTTCCACCGCGTCGCGCCCGGCCTCGACAGGCTTTGGCTGAGCCGCGAGGCGGCGGCGATGGTGGCACGCTACCGCCCGCCGCCGGACGCGCCGGTCGCCGCCGTCGGCTATCGCGAGCCGAGCCTCGTCTTCCTGCTCGGCACCGGCACGCGCTTCCTCGCGCCCGACGCCGCGGCGGAATACATTACCAGCGCGCGCGGCGCCGCGGCGCTGGTGAGCGATGGCGACGACGAGTCCTTCCGCCAGGCGCTGCGCGCCCGCGGCTGGGAGCCGCGCCCGGTCGAGCGCGTCGACGGCCTCGACTATTCGAACGGCAAGCGCATGATTCTGACGCTCTACACGGGGGCGCCGGGATGAGCGTCGCGTCGCGCGCAGCGCGATCGCGGGCGGGCGTCAGCGGTTGCGCTTGCAACCGCGAGAGCCCGCACAGGGCAGAAAAAAACGTGGATGGCCGGGACAAGCCCGGCCATGACGAGGAAGAATTGGCGAGGCCGCGCATGAGGGCGGCGAACACGGAAACGCAGATATGACCGCCACGGTCTACGGCCTCGGCGTCGGGCCGGGCGATCCCGAGCTCATCACACTGAAGGCGCTGCGCCTGCTGCGCGCCGCGCCGGTCGTGGCCTATCCCGCTCCCGACGATGGCGCGAGCTTCGCCCGCGCCATCGTCGCGCGCTGGCTGGTGCCGGTGCAGATCGAGATCGCCATCCGCGTGCCGATGGAAAGCGCGCGCTTTCCCGCGCAAGCCGTCTATGACCGCGCCGCCGACGACATCGCCGCGCATGCCGCAGAGGGACGCGACGTCGCCGTGCTGTGCCAGGGCGACCCGTTCTTCTACGGCTCCTTCATGTATCTCTTCGCCCGCCTCGCCGAGCGCGTGCCGGTCGAAATCGTGCCGGGCGTCTCGTCGCTCGGCGCCTGCGCCGCGGCGGCGCGCTGGCCGCTGGCGGCGCGCGACGACGCGCTCATGGTGCTGCCGGCGTCGCTCGCCGATGACGAGCTCGCGCGCCGCATCGCCGCCGCCGATGCCGTCGCCCTCATCAAGCTCGGCTGGCATTTCGCGCGCGTGCGCGAGCTGCTCGGCCGGCTCGGCCTCGCCGCCAAGGCGCGCTACATCGAGCGCGCGAGCACGGCCGGCGAGCGCGTGCTGCCGCTCGACGCCGTCGACGCCGCCAGCGTGCCCTATTTCTCGATGATCCTGCTGCATCGGCGTGGCGCGGCCTGGCCATGAGCGCGGCGTTGCCGCAGGGCGCCGCCATCATCGTGCTCGGGCCGAGCGCGCTGCCGCTGGCGCACAAGATAAAAGCGGTACTGCCGGGCGCGCGCCTCCACGCGCCCGCGGCGCGGCGCCTTGACGCCGATGTGCATTTCGCTCGCGCCGCGCCGCACATCGCCGCGCTGTTCGCCGCCGGCACGCCGATCGTCGGCTTGTGCGCCGCCGGCATCCTCATCCGCGCCGTGGCGCCGCTGCTCGACGACAAGGCCCACGAGCCGCCGGTGGTGGCGGTGGCGGAGGACGGGTCGTCCGCCGTGCCGCTGCTCGGCGGCCATCGCGGCGCCAACGCGCTCGCTTGCGCCATCGCCGAACTCGCCGGCGGCCACGCCGCCATCACCACCGCGCCGAACTCGCCGGCGGCCACGCCGCCATCACCACCGCGGGCGAGCTGCGCCTGGGCTTCGCGCTGGACGAGCCGCCGCCCGGATGGCGCGTCGCCAATCCCGAGCACGCCAAACCGATCGCCGCGGCGCTGCTGGCGGAGGAGCCGGTGGCGCTGCGCGTCGAAGCGGGCACCGCCGATTGGCTGAATGCGGGCAGCGCGCATTTTACCGCCGGCGCGCCGCTCGCCATCCGCGTCACCGACCGCGCGGCGGGCGCGGAGGAGCGCGCGCTGGTGCTGCATCCGCCGGTGCTGGCGCTCGGCATCGGCTGCGAGCGCGGCTGCACCGGCGCGGAGATCGAAGCGCTGGTCGAAGCGACTCTCGCCGAGCACGGCCTCGCCGCCGGCGCCGTGGCCGCGGTAGTGTCGATCGAGCTCAAGCTGGACGAGAAGGCGCTGCACGAATTCGCCGCGCAGATCGGCGTGCCCGCGCGCTTCTTCGGCGCGGCGGAGTTGCTGGCGCAGACGCCGCGCCTCCAGACGCCGTCCGACGCGGTCTTCCGCGCGACCGGCTGCTACGGCGTCGCCGAGGGCGCGGCGCTCGCCGCGGTCGGCGCGACGGGCGCGCTCATCGTGCCCAAGCGCAAATCGGCGCGCGCCACCTGCGCCATCGCCCGGAGCATCGCGCCGCTCGACGCGACGCGCATCGGCCGCGCACAGGGCCGCCTCGCCGTGATCGGCATCGGCCCCGGCGATCCCGCCTGGCGCACCGCCGAGGCCGCTGCCGCGCTCGCCGCTGCCGAGGACATCGTCGGCTACGGCCTCTATCTCGACCTGCTCGGCGCCGCGATCGCCGGCAAGCAGCGGCACGAGAGCGGGCTCGGCGCGGAAGAGGAGCGGGCGCGCCGCGCGCTCGACCTCGCCGCCGCCGGAAGCTCGGTCGCGCTGGTCTCCTCGGGCGATGCCGGCATCTACGGCTTGGCATCGCTGGTGTTCGAGCTGATCGATCGCGAGAAGCGGCCCGACTGGCGCCGCGTCGCGCTCGATGTCGTGCCGGGCGTGTCGGCGCTGCAGGCCGCGGCGGCGCGGCTCGGCGCGCCGCTGGGTCATGATTTCTGCGCCGTGTCGCTGTCGGACCTGCTGACGCCGTGGCCGGTGATCGAGCGCCGGCTGATCGCTGCGGCGGAAGGCGATTTCGTTGTCGCGCTCTACAATCCGCGCTCGGAGCGGCGGCAGACGCAGCTCCCCGCGGCGCGCGCGATCCTGCTCGCGCATCGCGCGCCGGAGACGCCGGTGGCGCTGGCGCGCAATCTCGGCCGGCCCGGCGAGCGCATCGCCATCACCACGCTGGGCGCGCTCGCCCCGGACGATGTCGACATGCTGACGCTGGTGCTGGTCGGCAGCAGCACGACGCGGCTCGTGGCCGGCGACCCGCCGCGCCTCTACACGCCGCGGGGATATGCGGCGAAGCGCAGCCCGCCATGACCGTGCATTTCATCGGCGCGGGCCCGGGCGCGCCCGACCTCATCACATTGCGCGGGCTGCGCCTCATCGAGCGCTGCCCGGTCTGCCTCTATGCGGGATCGCTGGTGCCGGCGGCGCTCGTCGCGGCGGCGCCGAAGGGCGCGCGCGTCGTCGACACCGCGCCGCTCAATCTCGACGAGATCGTCGCGGAGATGAAGGCAGCCGACGCGGCGGGCCTTGACGTCGCGCGCGTTCATTCCGGCGACATCGCGCTCTATGGCGCCGTCGCCGAGCAGATGCGCCGCCTCGACGCGCTCGGCATCGCCTACGATTTGACGCCGGGCGTGCCCGCCTTCGCCGCCGCCGCGGCGCTGCTCGGCACCGAGCTGACCCTGCCCGAGCTGTCGCAGACGGTGATCCTGACGCGGACATCGGTGCGGGCGTCGCCGATGCCGGCGCGCGAGGACCTGGCGACGCTCGGCGCCAGCGGCGCGACCCTGGTGCTGCATCTCTCGATCAACAATCTGGCGCGGGTGGTGCGCGAGCTGGCGCCGCTCTACGGCGCCGATTGCCCCGCGGCGGTGGTCTACCGCGCGAGCTGGCCCGACGAGGCGGTGCTGCGCGGCACGCTCGCCACCATCCGCGACCAGGTGAAGCAGGCCGGCTTCACCCGCACCGCCCTCATCATCGTCGGCCGCGTCCTCGCCGCCACGCAATTTCCGGAGAGCCGCCTCTACGCCGCCGACCACCACCACGTGCTGCGGCCGCGGCGCGGCGGTTGAGCCGCCATCCCCCTCACCCAGCTCCGGGTAAGGCTCGGCTGCGCCTCGCCAACCCTACGCAACCCTCTCCCCCTTCAAGGGGGAGAGGGAAGGGTGAGGGGGTCAAGGCGGCATAGTCAGCTCGGATCAGCACGGCGTTTTGGCGCGCTTCAGCCCTCGGCGCAGCATTGCCGCGGCGTCACCCGCGCGCCGCTTGCAGCACGCGCAGCGATGCGGGCTTGCCGGTGGCCCAGCCGATTGCGTCGCGGCCGGTGAAGTCCTGCTTCTTGGGATCGGCGCCGGCGTCGAGCAGGAGCTTGACGGCGTCGCCCTTGTTGCCGCCGGCGGCGAGCATCAGCGCCGTGATGCCCTGGCGCGCCGTCGCGTCGACCGGCGCCTTCGCCGCGAGCAGCAGGCGAATGGTCTCGGCCTGCCCGCCTTCCGCCGCCCAGTGGAGGGCCATGCGGCCGAAAGTGTCGCGGTAATCGACGCGCGCGCCGGACTCGAGCAGCAGTTTCAACATCGCCGCGTTGCCGAAGCCCGCGGCATATCCCAGCGGCGTGCGTCCGGCGCCGTCGGTGACATTGGGGTTGTCGCCGTGGCGCAGCATGCCCTCGACATCCTCGGTCTTGTTCTGCGCGGCGGCGTTGGCCAGCGTGTACCAGTCGGGAAAATCGATGGCGAAGGCGCGCCGGCCGAAACCGGCGAGCAGCAGCGCCGTCCCCAGGCATTGCAGCAGCAAGCGACGCGTCATCCGGCGGCCTCCTCCTCTTCGCGATGCGGCCCGCCGCCGGCGAGTTGCCCGGCGAGCCAGTCGAGCGCGCCGTCGACACCGGCGACGCGCGGCCCCGGCGGCGGCGGCGGCCGGCGCAGCATCACCACCGGCAGCCCGCGCTCGCGCGCCGCTGATAGCTTCGCTTCGGTGGCGCCGCCGCCGCTGGCTTTACAGACGAGCATGTCGATGCCATGGCGCTCCAGCATAAGCCGCTCCGCGGCGAGGCTGAAGGGCCCGCGCCCCAGAACCACCTCGAACGAGGCGAGCGGCGGGGCCACGCGCGGCGGATCGACCAGCCGCACGACGAAATGCACATTGCGCAGCGCGGCGAATGCCCCGAGATCGCGCGCACCGATGGTGAGGAAGCAGCGCCGCCCGAGCAGCGGCAGCGCCGCCGCGGCGGCCGCGAGATCGTCGACCTCGATCCAGCGGTCGCGTGGATCGCGCACCCAGACCGGGCGCTCCAGCAGCAGCCGCTTCACGCCAGCCGTCGCGCACGCCGCGCGCGCCTGCGCCGAGATCTGCGCGGCGAAGGGATGGGTCGCGTCGATCACGAGATCGACGCCGGCCTCGGCGATATAGGCGGCGAGCCCGTCGGCGCCGCCGAACCCGCCGATGCGCAGATCGCCCACCACTGCCGCCGGCCGCGCCGTGCGCCCGGCGAGCGAGGTGGTGACGCGCAAGCATCAGCAGATGCATGCGCCCGTCACGGTCCGGCATGGGTCATGCCTCGACGCTGCGATGAATGCGCAGGCCGTTCGGCGAGCTCGAACGCACGGGCCTTCCGAGACCGATCGGCCAAAGCACCATCGAATGAGTGTCGAGCCGTATCCCCCTCACCCAGCTCCGGGTAAGGCTCGGCTGCGCCTCGCCAACCCTACGCAATCCTCTCCCCCTCAAAGGGGGAGAGGGAAGGGTGAGGGGGTGAGACGGCTCGATCCGGGCGGATCGTGCACCACTAGCGTGCAGCGCCCATAGCCACTCGTTTAGCACAGTCCCCGGGTCGATGTGCATCACGGTCCGGCGTGTCCGATAAGCGTGCCCTGCCGGTCGAAGATTGCGACATCGACGGCGGTGTTGCCGGCGAGCGTCGCCAGCGCGACTTCGCGCGCTTGCGCCGCAACGCGGCGGGCGAGCGCCGCCGCCAGCTCGGCGCCGGCGCGGCGCGCGAGGTCCAGCACTTCGCCGGCGCCGGCGGCTTGGCGCGCCGCGGCAACCACGCTTTCGCCGCAGCCGAGGCCCGCGAGGATGTCGGCGAGTGCCTTGGCGTCGACGCGGCTCGCGGAGGAGTGAAGATCGAGATGGCCTTGCGCGAGCTTGGCCAGCTTGGCGAAGCCGCCGGCCAAGGTCAGGCGCGCGACCGGGTGGCGGCGCAGATATTTGAGCGTGCCGCCGACGAAATCGCCCATGTCGATCAGCGCCATTTCGGGCAGGCCGAGGAGGCGCTGCACGGCGGCCTCGGAGGTCGAGCCGGTGGCGGCCGCGACATGCGCGAGCCCGGCGGCGCGCGCCACGTCGATGCCGCGGTGGATCGAGTGGATCCACGCGCTGCAGGAATAGGGGATCACGATTCCGGTGGTGCCGAGGATCGACAACCCGCCGACGATGCCGAGGCGGGCGTTGAGCGTCTTCGCCGCCA
>WNFA01004182.1_pt1 | contig 12054 bp, 13 predicted proteins | sample 5400481 | NCBI WGS metagenome assembly WNFA01 (sample SAMN13153340, study PRJNA577476) | soil metagenome | isolation source: 120 cm saprolite under Douglas fir tree site 2 hole 1 replicate 2 | place: USA:California | collected 2015-04-18
CATCTGGAGCCTCCTCGCGTTCGGCACCCTCGCCACGCGGGCGGGCGTGGCGCCGGTCGCCTGGCTCTACCAGCACTACGCACCGACGCTGCTCTTCGTCACCCTGGGTCTCACGTCGCTCGTCCCGCTGCTCCTCGGGCGCGAGACCTTCACCTATTACTATGCGCGCCGGCAGTTCCCGGCCTGGCAGCTGAAGACTCCGGAGTTCCACGACGTGAGCCGCGTGATGACCGTGTACTGGACGCTCCTCTTCTCGATCGCCGCCGGGCTGTGCGCCTGGGCGCCGACCGACTGGCACTTCACCTTCCTCTACCCGAACCTCCTCGTCTTCGGGCTCGGCATGACCGCGACCGTCTGGTTCCCGCCGCTCTACTTCCGGCTCTTCCCGCCCGGCTTCCCGGGCGCCATCGAGCCGCTCATCATGGGCATGCCGATGGTCTTCGACCGCAAGGCGGCGCGCGACACGCGCGCCAGCATCCAGTTCCGTGTCAGCGGCAACGAGCCCGGCGACTACTATCTCGCCATCGCGCGCGGCAAGTGTCGCAGCTTCGAGGGCATCGCGCCGGCGGCGGACCTGACGGTCTACACGCCGGACACCGTGTGGATGGGGATCGTGCGCGGCGAGCTCGACGGCGAGCGTGCGCTGCAGGAAGGGCTCTATCGCGCCGAGGGGGACTTCGCGCTGCTCGCCAAGCTGAGGGAGTGGTTCCCGGCGCGGCGGTGATCCAGCGCGGCCGCCCGGCTCACGCTCCGCCCTCGGCCGGCCGATATTACCCCGTGGAGGTGACCATGCGCAGGATGCTGCTCGCTGGCCTCATGACGCTCGCCCTCACGGGGAACGCCCACGCGGGCGACACGAGGGCCCTGGCGCGCCTCTTCCTCTCGCGCCTCGCCGCGGCGGGCGGCATCAAGCCGCAGGCGAGCGGCGTGGTCTCGTCCTCGCTCGTCTGCGTGACGGTCACCCGGTTCGAGATGCGGCAGCTCGGCTGGCGGAAGTCGGTGGGGGCGGGGTGCGCGAACCGCATCTCGGGCGAGGTGCTCGGTGGGGTGCTCTCGCCCGGAGGGTTCATCCGCTGCACCTTCACGGGTTCGTACGACGACGTGACGGGCTGCGCCGTGATCTCCGGATGCGGGGATCCCGTGCAGGTCTGCTTGCAGTGACACCCGGCGTCCCGCCGGCATAGCGTCCCTGGCACTTGCCCCTGCGGCTACGACGCCGCAAGCTGGACACCGTCAACCACACCGGCCTCTATTTCGTCAGGACGGGTGGGGGCGAAGGGCAGGCAGGTGCAGCCGATCGCGAGCGGCCAGCTCCAGCACGATGCGCTCTATCGCGCCCAGCGCGGGCGGGTGCTCTCGCTCTGCCGCCTCCTGCTGGCCGATCCGCACGAGGCCGAGGAGGTCTGCCAGGAAGTCTTCGTCAAGCTCTTCGAGCAGCGCCAGGCGCCGGCCGCGCCGGAGCGCTGGCTGACGCGCGTCGCCGTCAACGCCTGCCGCGACCGGCGGCGCGCCGGCTGGTGGCGGCGCTGGCGGGAGCGCGGCCAGGAGCTGGTCGAATCCGATCATGCCGCGCGCGGACCGACCCCGGAGGAGGCCGTCGTCGGTCTCGAAGAGCGCAGGCGCATCTGGCACGTCTTTCGCCGCCTCTCCCCGCGCCAGCAGGAGGTCTTCGTCCTGCGCCAGGTCGAGGGCTGGTCAACCGACGAGGTCGCCGACTCGTTGGGACTGACGAGCGGCAGCGTGAAACGGCACCTCTTCCGGGCGATTCACCAGCTGCGCGCGGCGCTGAAAGGTACGCGATGAGCCCCTGTCTGACGGAACGGACTCTGATGCTTCTCCGCGCAGGCGAGGGCGGCGCCGAGGAGCACGCACACCTGCGCGCGTGCCCGGAGTGCGGGCTGCGCTACCGCGAGCTGGCGGACGATCTCGCCGTGATCGCGACCGCGCTCCGCGGGAATCCGCCGCCGGTGGCGGCCCGCGTAGCTCCCGCTCGCTGGCGCGTGGTGGGCGCCGTCGCCGCGACCGTCCTGCTGGCGGTCGCCGCCGGCCGGTTGTGGCGCGGCGGGCCGGCGGAGCGCGCGGGCGACATGGGAACGGTCAGCGAGGAGCTCGCCGACACGCTCTTCGCCACACCCGAGGCGGCCGCGGCGGGCGAGGAGCCTGCCAGCGAGGTTGCGACCCTGGACGATGACGACGAGCTGGCCCTTCTCTTCGATGGGCCGTGAAGGAGGTTCGATGAAGAAGCGCACGATCATCGCGATGGCGATCGCCGCGACCACGCTGGGCTTCGCCACCGTGCACGCACACCCGCGGTCCGGCATGGGCCCGGGACCGATGATGATGGGGCCCGGCGGCGAAGGCGGCCCCGGCATGATGCTCCCCGTGCTGCTGCACAGCGCGCACCTGACGGACGACCAGGAGGCGCAGGTGCGGAAGATCATGGAAGGCCGGCGCACCCAGATGCACTCCCTGATGGGTGAGATGAAGGCGGCGCAGGACGGGCTCCTCGACCGGCTGTTCACGGCGGGCGATCTCAAGGCCGCCGACCTGAAGCCGCAGCTCGACCGGCTCACGCAGGCGCGGCAGCAGCTCATGGAGCACGCGGTCGCGACGGCGCTCGACGTGCGGCAGGTACTGACGCCCGATCAACTCTCGCGCGCGGCGCAGGTCAAGGACCAGATGCGGGCCCTCCACACCCAGATGCGGCAGTTGATGGGGGGTGAGGAGGAGTAGGCTCGCTCCACCGCGCTGGCCGCCGCACTCCCCCCGCTACGGCCAGCGCGGTGGAATCTTCTCCCTGATTCCGTCGCCTACGAGACGCAGCGGGGGTGTCTCGCGGAGGCGCTGGCGACCGTGCTACGACAGCGTCATGGCGTGGTGCATCTCCGTCTCTGCGCCTCACGCCGTGCGGTACGACCTTCCTGCTGCGCCGCCGACTGCGGGCTGCCTTCACGGGTCGGCGATGATGGAGCGGGCCATCACTAGGCTACAGCTCGTCGCGCCGTTCGCGCTGTTGCTCCTGGTCGGCTGTCGACCTGCGATCCCGGCGCCCACGTTTCCGCCGCCCGAGAAGCTCCCCGAAATCCCGCGCCCGCACGAGGACGAGCCCGTGCCGGAGATACCTCCTCCCGTGACCTCGACAACGGTGGCACCACGGTAGAACACCCGGCATGATCGCCTCTTGGCGGCGTGAATTTCCCTCACATCGACGCGAGTGACTGATCACGGAGTTCGTCAGATGAAGACACTACGGAAATTGGCGGTGGTCGCCATCAGTATGCTTTCGGCGACGCTCTTTGCAGCGGAGGCGTCAACGCAGGCCGCCAGGCCGGCGGAAGCGCGCAATGTGGTGCTGGTGCACGGGGCGTGGGCGGACGGCTCCAGCTGGACCGAGGTCATCTCGCGCCTTCAGGCGGCCGGCTTGAATGTAACCGCGGTACAAAATCCACTGACATCGCTCGCCGATGCTGTCGCCGCGACACGCCGCGCATTGGCGCTGCAGGATGGACCGACCGTGCTGGTCGCCCATTCCTGGGGCGGCACCGTCATTAGCGAAGCGGGAATGGACGCGAAGGTCACGGCGCTCGTCTATGTTGCAGCGCGGGCACCCGATGCGGGGGAGGATTTCGTCGCCCTATCCGGAAAGTTCCCCACCATGCCGGTGCGGGCAGGCGTCCAGGAACGCGATGGCTTCACCAATCTTTCCGAGGAAGCTTTTCTCAAATATTTCGCGAACGATGTCGCGCACGAAAAGGCAGAAGTCCTTTATGCCGAACAACAACCCGCCGCTGCCTCTCTGTTCGGCGGGCGAACCACAGTGGCTGCTTGGCGCTCCAAACCGAGCTGGTATGCGGTCTCGAAACTCGATCAGACGATATCGCCTGACTTGGAACGATTTCTGGCAGCACGCATGAAAGCGACAACCGTGGAGCTAGAGGCAGGTCACCTTTCCCTGGTCTCCCACCCACGAGAGATCGCAGATCTGATCTTGGCCGCCGCTGGCCGCGGCAAGTAGCAGCAAGCGGTGGGATGACCGTGCGCTCGAAGGGCGAGCGCGTCGATCTCGTGAGGTGCCTGGCCCTGGTCATTGGCCTCATCATTACCGCCATCGGCGTCTCCGGCATGGCCGCCCCCGCCGTCCTCCTGCACGCCGCGAGGTTCGCGGAAACGCCTGCCGGGCTCTATGTCGTGGCGGCCTTACGGATTGCTTTCGGACTCGTCCTGCTTCAGGTCGCAGTCACATCGCGGACGCCGAAGACCCTGCGCATGGTCGGCATGCTCATCGTCGTGGCCGGAATCGTCACGCCACTCATCGGCGTTGAGCGTGCGCACGCGATCGTCGATTGGTGGTCCGCGCAGGGTACGGCATTCATGCGAAGCTGGGCGGCTCTGGCAGTTGTCTTCGGTCTCTTCATCATCTACGCGGTTACTCCTCGCCGGCAGGCCGCCTGAACCGGCGTTCAACACGGATACGGGCAGGCGCCTCCGGCGGGGAGGTGGCCGACGTCGTCGCCTTTCTGCTAAGTGACGATCCCCGATGGGCGACCGGTCAAAGCATCCGCGCCGACGGGGGCACCCGGTAGCATACCGGTCGTGATGGGGGCGCCGGTTGCAGTCGTTTCCGGGGTGGGCCCGGGCACCGGCGCGGCGATCACCCGGCGCTTCGCCGCGGGTGGCTATCGCGTGGCCATGCTCGCGCGCGACCGCGAGCGACTGGCTGCGCTGGAGGCGGAGATCGCCGGCGCCCATGCGTATCCGTGCGACGTCACGGATGAAGTCCAGCTCGATGCCGCCCTGGCCGGCATCCGGGCCCGGCTCGGAACACCGTCCGTGCTGATCCACAACGCCGTCGGCGGCGCCTTCGGCGGCTTTCTCGACGTCGATCCGAAGGTGCTCGCGCAGAACTTCCAGGTCAACGTCATGGGCCTGCTCCACCTCGCCCGGCGTCTCGCGCCGGGGATGGTCGAAGCAGGCGCCGGGGTCATCATCGCGACGGGGAACACCTCCGCGCTGCGCGGCAAGGCGAGCTTTGCCGGTTTCGCCCCGACCAAGGCGGCACAGCGCATCCTGGCCGAATCGATCGCGCGCGAGCTCGGCCCGAAGGGCGTCCACGTCGCCTACCTCGTGATCGACGCGGTCATCGATCTCGCCTGGACACGGAGGATGTTCCCCGCCGCGGCCGACGAGTTCTTCATCCGGCCGGCGGCGATCGCGGACGAGATCTGGCACGTCGCACATCAGGACCGCTCGGCGTGGTCGTTCAACGTCGAGGTCCGGCCCTTCGGCGAGACCTGGTGAGACCTGGTCCGAAGACGCCCCGCTCCGGCGTCAGAGCAGCGCCTCGCCCAGCGCCCTGATCGCGGCCACGTCCCGCGTCCCCGCGAGGATCGTCGTCACCGGGCTCTCCTTCCACGCCGCTGCCCGGTCCCGGATGCGCGCCGCGCTGCCCGCCAGCGAGATCTCGTCCGCCAGTCGATCCGGCACCGCCGCCACCGCCTCCACGCGCTTGCCGGCCAGGAACAGCTCCTGCACCCGCCGCGCTTCTCCCTCGAATCCCAGCCGCCCGATCAGGTTCAGGTGGAAGTTCTTCGCCGCCGCGCCCATGCCGCCGATGTAGAAGGCGAGCATGAACTTGATGGGCATCAGCGCCTGCTCCAGGTCGTCGTTCAGCGAGACGGTGACCGGGCACGCGATCTCGAAGCCCGGGCGCGCACCGCGCAGCGACTCGGCGTACACCTCCGTCCGGTACGGCGAGTAGAAGAGCGGCAGCCAGCCGTCGGCGATCTCGGCGGCCAGCGCGACGTTCTTCGGCCCCTCGGCGCCGAGGTAGATGGGGATCTCGGCGCGCAGCGGGCGGACGATCAACTTGAGCGGCTTTCCGAGGCGCGCGCCGCCGTCGTACGGGAGCTGGTAGTGCTCGCCGCGGAAGTTGATCGGGCCCTCGCGGCGCAGCATCTCGCGCAGGAGGCTGATGAACTCACGCGTGCGGCCCATCGGCTTCGGGAAGGGCTGGCCGTACCAGCCCTCGACCACCTGCGGGCCGGAGACGCCGATGCCCAGGATCAGCCGCCCGCCGGAGAGGTGGTCGATCGTGGCGGCCGTCATCGCGGCGCAGGCGGGGGTGCGCGCGGAGATCTGCATGATCGCCGTGCCGAGCTTGATGCGCTTGGTGCGCGCGCCCACCCAGCAAAGCGGCGAGAAGACGTCCGAGCCGTACGCCTCCGCCGTCCACACCGAGTCGTAGCCGAGCCGCTCGGCTTCCTGCGCGAGATCCGTCGCATCCCACGGGTCGGGCATCCAGTAGCCGAGCATCAGGCCGAGGCGCATGGGTCCTCCTTCACGTGTCGAAGCGCACGAGCGCGTGCTCGGCGTGGAAGCCCGGGCCGTAGATGTCCTTGCCCGAGAAGAACATGGGGTCCTTCGCGGTGGCGAGCATGGCGCACACCCGCCCCGGGTTCTCGGTGGGCAGCGCCTTCGTCGCGTCGAAGCCGAACTCGCCCAGCTCGGCGGCCATGCGCTCCGTGCCGACGAAGCCGGGCATCAGGCCGATGACGGCGATGTCGTAGGGGCGCAATTCCTTCGCCAGACCCGGCACCATGCGATTGAAGGCCGCCTTGGAGAGCGAGTAGCCGAGCCCCCAACCGCCCTGGCCGATGGGCGCCGGCGTCTCGCGCTCGCCCGCGCTGGACGTGATGTTGATGACCACGCCGCCGCCCTGGCGCTTCATGACCGGCAGGCAGAGCTTGATCAAGTGGAGCGGCGCGATCACGTTGCAGAGCATCATCTGCTCGACCAGCTCGACCGGCGTGTCCTCGAACGGGTCCATGTGCCCGGGGCCGACGTAGCGGCCGTTGTTGACCAGCACGTCGATGCGCCCGAAGCGGTCGAGCGCGGCGGCGACCGCCGCCGGCCAGTCCTCGCGCCGGGCCAGGTCGAGCTTCACGACCAGCGCCTCCACGCCGAGCGCGCGTGCCTCGCGCGCGGTCGCCTCGAGGCTCCCGGGCAACGGGCTGGTGACGGACTTCTTCACCGTGGACGAGTGCTCGAGGCGCTCGGCGCCGGTCACGGTGCGCGCCGTCGCCACCACGTCGAGGCCGCGCCGCGCCAGCTCGAGCGCGCACGCGCGTCCGATGCCGCGGCTGGCGCCGGTCACGAGGGCGACCCGTCGCTCGGCCATGCGCCGCTTCCTAGCGCTGCCGTCGTCGCGCGGTCAAACCGATCAGAAGCGGAGCGTCAGCTGCGCGGCGACCAGCTGCTCGCCCTGCTGGAGCCGGCCCGCCTGCTGGCCGACGTCGTACTGCAGCTTGGCCTGGAGGCGCCGGTGGAAGCGGTAGCCGACGGCGGTGTCGACCCGCCACGCGTTCCGGTCCCAGGCCCGCTCGCCGCCGCGCCCGTCGGGCACGTCGCCGAACACCTGCTGGTTCCAGCGCAGCGCGCCGAACCACTCCGGCGTGAACTTGTAGCGTCCCTCCACGTACCAGGCGGCGGTGTCGGCGTCCTCGCTCCCCGACGACCGGCGCGGTCCGCCGGCGAGCGGGACCGCGAAGCGCGCGGCGAGGAACTCCGCCCAGAGCTGCAGGTGCCGCCAGGCGAAGCTGGCGTCCGTCCGCGCCGACGAGGGTCTCGCGGAAGTCGCCGGGCTCCTGGTCCGCGGCGAGCGTCCGTCGGGCGCGGTCGCGCAGGTACGGCCCGGAGCTGAACGACGCGCCGAGCACCCACGCCGGCGCTGGCCGCCACCCGAGGCGGCCGCTCGCCGTCGGCTGGTCGAAGCCGCGTTGGGTCGCGTCCCACGCCTGGGGGCGGGCCGAGAGGGCGGCGTTCTTCACCTCGGCGGCGTAGTCGAGGCGCGCGACGCGGCCGAAGATCGCCGCGCCGGTCGTGTAGCTCGGACCCCAAACGACGGGGACCCAGTCGCGCTTGCGGTCAGGCAGGTCGCGGCGCGCGAGGAACGCGGCCGCGTCCGCCGGCGCCGACCCGTCCGAGATGATGGTCACGTTCTCGTAGGGGAGCGGCGCGTTGACGAAGGGGTTGTTCCACGAGTCGTGGCGCGGGACCCAGCTGCCGACGAGCGTCGCGAACTTGCCGGCCTGGAGGTTCACGCGCGCGTCGTCGAGCGGCGTCCAGCGCAGCAGGTAGGCGTCGAGGTGCGCCGCCGCGAAGCGCGAGCGCGGGTCGAAGCCGCGATCGAAGCGCGTCTCGACGAAACCGTAGAGATGCGTCCCGAGCCGCGTGTCGAGGAAGAGCGTGAGGCGCGGGTTCACGAAGCCGCTGTCGCCGCCGAACATGAGCCCCGGCGGCCGCTGGTCGACGTAGTAGCCCTCCAGGTCGAGGAGCCCGCTCAGGTCGGCGCGGAAGACGCCGTCGCGGGACGCGACCCCGAGCCCGCGGTCGAGGCGATCGAGCCACGCCGCCCGGGCCGGAACCGCGGCCACCCAGCACAGCGCCAGCGCGAGCAAGCGGAGCCTCATGCGGGCGCCGGCTCCGCCCGCTGCAGCCGGTACGCCTGCACCGGCGCGCTGAAGCCCTTCAGCGCGAGCGGGGGCAGCGGCTCGACCGCGAGCGCGCCCGCCAGCCGGCGGGTCTCCTCGTCGAGCAGGATCTCCATGCGGCCCGCTTGCGCGCACAGGCGCGCGGCCAGGTTCACGCGCGCGCCGAGCACGGTGTAGTTGAGCCGGTCCGCGGAGCCGAGGCAGCCGGCCACCACCGTGCCGGAGGCGATGCCGATGCCCACCTCGAGCGGGCGTCCGCCCTGCGCGTTGAGCGCCGCGCGCGCCGCGATCATCTCGCGCGCGGCACGGACCGCGTGCTCGGCGTCCCGACCGGTGCCGCGCGGCGCGCCGAAGAGCGCGATCACCGAGTCGCCGACGAACTTGTCGATCACGCCGTGGTGGGCGTGGACGACGGTGGTGAGCGCGGTCATGTGCGCGTTCAGCAGCGCGATCACCTCCGCGGGCGGCATGTGCTCGCTCAGCGCGGTGAAGCCGCGCACGTCGCAGAAGAGCACCGTCACCTCGCGCAGCTCGCCGCCCAGCGTCAGCCGCCCGTCGATCAGCTCCTGCGCGATCTCGTGGTCGGCGACCAGGTCGAGCACCGCCCGGTAGCGCTCCTTCTCCGCCAGCCCGGCCGCCATCTCGTTGAATGCGGCGCTCAGCCCGGCGACCTCGTCCCGCCCGCGCACCGGCACCGTGACCGCGAGGTTGCCGCGGCGGATCTCACCGGCCGCGGCCGCGAGGGCGCGGATCGGTACCGAGAGCCCGCGCGCGAGCGCGAGGCTGAGCACGAGCGAGAGGACGAGGGCGAGTCCCCCGGCGCCGAGCACGCGCGCGCGCAGCGCGCGCTCGCGAGCGAGCGGCTCGGCGAGCGAGTAGAGGCCGACGCGGTACGCGGGCGGAAACCCCGCGCCCACGCCGAGCGCGCGGCGAAACACCCGGTGCGGGACGTCGCCCACGGGCACGACGAGGTCGCCGCCGCCGTCGGGTTCGGCGCCGATGGTCGCGGCGAGGACCACCCGGAGCGCCTCCGGGATGGCGACCGAGTAGAGCCGCCCCTCGAGCCAGATGCCGCTCAGGATCGGATGCGGGGCCGTCGCCTCCCCGAAGTCCAGCACGGGAAACCCGATGGCGAGCGCGCCGAGCCGCGGTCCGACCGGATCGACGAGGCTCGTGACGACGACCTCGTGGAGCGCCGGCTGGCCGTCGATCTCCGGGGCGACGTAGCCCACCAGCTGCGCCGCGGCGGCGTCGAGCGCGCCCGCGGCGCGCGCGATCTGGCCCTCCCAGCGGGCGTCCACGCCGCTCCGGGTCAGTCCCGCGCGCTCGTCCGCGGGCGGCAGCACGCGCCCGTCGGCGCCGACGAAGCGGAAGAAGGTGGCACGCCTGAGCCCGGGCGCCTCGGGCGCCGCGCCGAGGACGTCGCGCAGCTCGTCGAGGGCGATCCGGTAGAGGAGCGCGGTGTCCCGCTCCTCCGCCGCGGCGATGAGCCGCACCGAGCGCGCGAGGCCGAGGCACTTCGTGCGCACGGCGGCCAGCCGCGCGCCCTGGAGCGCCGAGAAGAGCTCCACGTCGCTCCGGAAGCGCTCCTGGAAGATGGTGCGGTACGTGGCCTCGACGTTGTGCTGGAGGACGACGAGCGTCGTGCCGGTGACGCACGCGACCAGCAGCATCATCGCCAGCTGGAGCTTCAGGCGGAAGCTCATGGCGCGGGAAAGTCGACGCGCACGCTCCCGCCCTCGTGCAGCTCGACCTCGCGCTCGCGCACCGTCCCGTCGTCGAGCCAGGCCTTGAGCAGGTGGCGGCCCGCGGGCAGGCGCTCCAGGCGGTAGCGGCCCTCGGGATCGGTCTTCACGAAGTACGGCGTGTCGAGGACGAGGATGGTGCCGCGCATGTGGTCGTGGATCTCGCAGTAGAGCCGCACCACCCCGGGCTGGTCGAAGCTGAGCTCGGCGGGCGCCTCGTCGCGGTGGTAGCGCCCGAGGTCGAAGTGCTTCGCCTTCGAGTACGAGAAGACGCTGTGGTACTCGTCGTCGAGGTTGGGGAACGCGATCAGGGTGCCACGGCGGACGGGAAGGAGGCCGGGCGCGAACTGGTAGTGCCGCTGCGCCAGGTCGACCCGGCTCGCCGGCGCGGCCGGGGAGTCGCCCTCGAGGTAGACGACGGCCGCCGGCGGGTCGGGCGGGCCGATCGTGTAGGAGGCGCTGATCGGATAGCGCGGAGTGGCGGCAGGGGCGGGCGGATCGGGGGGCAGGGTGACCGTGCCCTCGACGGTCGCCCCGGCGTGGAGGCGTGCCGGCGTGAGGGCGATCGCGCACGCGAGGGCGAGCGAGACGAGACGCTTCACCGCCTCTCCTCAAGCACACCGCTCCGCCGTCGGGCAACCGCGGCGCGAGCGCGTGACATCGGCGCTCAGCCCGGGATGTGCACCAGCTCGAGCTTGATCCCGTCGGGGTCGGCGAAGAAGACGGCGTAGTAGCCGGGCACGTACTCGGGGTACTCGCGCGGCGGGTCGAGGATCGTCCCGCCCCACGCCGGCACGTCGCGCGCCAGGGCGTCCACCTGCGCGCGGCTCTCGGCGCGGAAGGCGACCTCGCAGAGGCCGACGCGGTCCTTGGAGAAGGTCTCGCCCGCGTGGCGCGGGTCGGCCTGCTTCAGCCAGATGCTGCCGCCGCGGCTGAGGAAGCCGATCACGCTGCCGGCCTCCCACGTGCCGGGGTAGCCGAGACGCGGCATGAGCGCGGTGTAGAACGGCAGCGAGCGCGTCAGGTCGTTCACGGTGAGGAACACGTGGTGCACGCCGCCGGCCCCCGGGATCTCCGGCGCCGTGGGTGGACAGCCGCAGCCGCCTTGTGTCTCGATCGCCATGGGCGACACGCACCATACGGGCGGCGCGGACTCGAGTCGAGTGGTTTGCGGGCCGGGTGCCGGCGAGCTATCGCGGGGGCGTGGCGGTCATCCTGCACGCCGACATGGACGCCTTCTACGCCTCGGTGGAGCAGCGGGACCGGCCCGAGCTGCGCGGGCGGCCGGTCATCGTGGGCGGGACGTCGAGTCGCGGCGTGGTGACCGCCGCCTCGTACGAGGCCCGCCGCTTCGGGGTTTGCTCGGCCATGCCGGCGGTGCAGGCGCGCGCGCTCTGCCCCGACGCCGTCTTCCTGCCCGGCGACATGGCCAAGTACCGGCGCGTGAGCGCCGCGATCCGCGCCGTCTTCACGACCATCAGCCCCGAGGTGGAGCCGCTCTCGCTCGACGAGGCGTTCATCGACATCACCGGGTCGCAGCGTCTCCTCGGCACCCCGCTCGCGATCGGCCGCCTGCTGAGGGAACGCGTGCGCGCCGCGACCGCGCTCGCGGTGTCGGTCGGCATCGGCCCCGGGAAGATGGTGGCCAAGATCGCGAGCGACCTGGCGAAGCCCGACGGGCTCCTCGAGGTGCCGGCCGGCGGCGTCACGGCATTCCTCCACCCGCTGCCGGTGGGACGGCTCTGGGGCGTCGGTCCGGTGACCGAGGCGGCGCTCGCCCGCGCCGGCATCGCGACCATCGGCGCGCTCGCCGCGCGCTC